>Ga0302326_10001974_pt1 | contig 50977 bp, 44 predicted proteins | sample Palsa_T0_3_FD_202264 | JGI IMG/M metagenome (GOLD analysis project Ga0302326, IMG submission 202264) | Peat permafrost microbial communities from Stordalen Mire near Abisko, Sweden - Palsa_T0_3 | ecosystem: Environmental > Terrestrial > Soil > Palsa > Peat permafrost | place: Sweden: Abisko...
CACTCACCACGCCGCGAGTTTGCCGAAGGAGTCCGAACCGCAGTAGAGAACCACTCTGTCCCAGCCTGCCCGAAGTGGCCGGTTTTCAGGCGATCTTCACTGGCTGGTTTTGAGGTGATCCCCGAGGCCGAGGCCGAGCCAAGGAGGCCGAGCGTGCATTGGAGGAGGCCTGCATTAGCCGCTTCGGCACTCTGCGGCCTGAGGGCCAAACACCGCTGCTTCGAAGCGACAACGGCCTGGTCTTTCAAAGCCGTCGCTTCCGTGCGGCGTGCCGTGACTACCGGCTACGGCAGGAATTCATCACGCCGTACACGCCTGAGCAGAACGGTCTCGTGGAGCGCTTCTTTCGAAGCCTGAAGGAAGAGTGCGCCTGGCAGCACAACTTCAGCTCCTTCGCAGAGGCCCGCTACCACCTGGCGCGGTGGATTGATTGGTACAACACAGGCCGACCGCATCAGGCGCTCGGCTACCGGAGCCCGAAGGAGTATCGAAAAGAAGTCTCACTCGTGGCTTGAACTCAGGGTGTCACTACAAGGTCGCCCTCCAGAGCCTTGCGGCTTGTACCCTTCGCCCCCGTGCGAATTACGGTCGGCCGAGGAACGCCGACTTGCTCGCCCCTACGACTGTAACTACATGCTGTTGTTGAGTTCGTCGGAGATGTTTGAACGGTATTCGATGAGGATATCTTGCTTCCTGCGATGAAGAGCCGCGCCTAATTGCCGCTGCGCTCGCTTTCGACAACAACTGCAAATTTACCGAATGTTGAGACACGTGCCGAAATGACATGGTCCCTCGTGTTCAAGGGTTTCGCCGCTACTTCCAACCACTCTCCGTTCTCATATCGTACAATGTGAAGGTGCGCGTCACCTCCCATTATCGCCACCTTATAATGGAGCGAAATCTCAACGATCGGTGGGTGTTCAGATTTGGCAAGAGCCCTAAGTGATCGAGCCATGCCAGCTCTGGCCCGCAGCTCCACAAGCGGGCCCGCCAGGACAACGTGACGAACTTTGGAACGCCCGTGCTCGATGAATCTCGCATTCGACGGACGTTCTGAGCCGATCGAACCCGAAGCCTCAGTGTTGACAATGATTGCTAAAGCGGCAGCGAAATTGTCGGCTTCTTCGGAGCTTTGGACGAAGATCGTTACAGACACCGCGCTTTGGAAGTTATCTGAACCCAGGAACGACCAGCTTGTCACCCAGTATGGCGAGCGCAGGGCGCAAGGAATATCACATACGGGACAAAACGAGCCCGCTCCCGTGCAGAGCCTGATGCACGGAGTACAGGAAAAGAAGCGCCCTACTTGTACGCAGGGCGCGCAGCCAGGAGTCCCTGACCCAGCGTCCTGCTCATTGTTGTTCCCCGAAACTGGCTCTCCATAGATCGCAAAGGCTTGGCGAAAGCAGTATGAGTACTGCTCGCATGGCAATTGTGTGGTTCCTACACCCTGCCAGTTCGAAGTTGGAAAGCCGGCTGAAAAGTCTTCGGACTTGGCTGTATTTGTCAATTCATTTGAGGCAGTGGCGAGATTCGACACGCCCTGACTGTCCGTAGTAAACGGCCAAGTGGAATTCCAGGCACCGCTAGCTAGCGAGTTGAACGCTCCCACGGCTAGCCAGTACTTAGTCCCGCCGATGAGCTGAATATTCCCGGTCGCCGTGAGGGTTAGGGAGGTTATTGTCAACGGCGTCGAGTCGAATGAGGACGTGGCGCCCGGTAGGTTTGCCGAAACGTTCGTCCACTGCGCTACTACGCTCCCAGGGCTTCCATTGTTGTCCGTTGTCAAATAGACGCTAAAAGCGTTTGGGGGACCTGCCGGAGCCCAAAGCGGGAAAGCCACTGAGGTTAGCGTAAAGGATGCACTTGGCGTGAATGACACTGCCACTGAACTAGGTGCCGGCGGAAGACTTTGATTCGCACCGTTGATGACCTGAAAGCCTTGATTGATACAATTGAAGGCCGCACCGCCATTGTACGGACAGTTAATTGTGGGACCATAGTTTGCGTAGATGATTTCGGGAGAACCCACGGCTTCAAGTGGGTAGAGGCCTGAACACAACCAAAAGCCGGCAACTAACCCGGTCCAATGGGGGCCATGCCCAAAATTGAAGAACCTGAAGCTTTCCGGGCCGACGCATTGTGATGGTGCGGCTTCATTGTCCATAATTGACCCTAAGATACACGAAGCTAGCGCCTTGTCGTCGGCCTCTATTGGTACGGCGACCGAGATTATCTCTTCACAACAGACGCGTTGCTTATAAAGAGGTTCCGCCCGTCTCTCAACTTGTCGCGGTGCTCTGAACGGATGTCACCGAACCGTCCATTCTTGTGGACTCTGAGCTCCTGAACTAACGGTGCTACAGCTTAGGGGCTCCTCGTGGAAGCATGCGACTGAAATCTGGGCGCATGCGGCACGTAGGCGAATCGCCATTCCTCCGCGACGACGACAGCAGTGCCCGACGTTTGGCGGCCGTCGCATCTGAACGATGCTTCGTTTCCGGCGCAAGCGGCGCTTATCAGGACGCGTGGTAAGGGATCGCGCTCCGTCGCCTACCCAGATGTATCGCTGTCCTTCCGCTTCCCCTCCGAACCGACCGGGAACAGCCCGAAGGCACTTACGTCCTCGAGGCGCGCTCAGAACGCAGAAAGGCCTCCAAGGCTTTCGAAGAAATGCGCAAGGAATTCGAAACGCGCGCGTGCGCCAGATTGCCCTTTTTTCATAGCGAATAGATGGTGGCTGGACTCAAAGGAGTTGCGTCCCACTCATTGAGGCCGCCGCGATGGACGGCGAGCCTCAGCTAAAGCATATGCCTGTCTGACGGACCGTGCTCTGGCGGCCGCACGCCAGCCGCAAATGTAAGGGACGAAAGGAACGCCGGTTGCCGCCGCCGACCGACCAATCCCCGACAGCCTTCCCGCTCCTGGTTGGTCCGGTCGGCTGCACCCTGTGCGATGCACGACTTCACTCGCTCTCGGATGAGTTCTTGCTCGAACTTGGCCAGGGCGGCCACAGTGGACCAAGGAATCTGCCTGTCGGCGTCGGCGAACGCTATCAGCCCGACCAGGTTGGGCTCCTGATGCTAGGGTCGTGCAGCAGTTCCACGGCTTCCTAGAGGGGGGGTATGTGGCGGCTTTCCGAGAATGCTGCCGTTCGGGCGGTTGAGCGCTGCCTGCTCGCCTATTGGGTGCTCTATGTCTTTCCTTTCCCCATTGGCGCAATCCCCGGCACCGAACCCGCTTCCGACCTCTACGACAAGCTCTGGGCGCTGATAATCCCCTGGGTTGGGGCCCACCTGCTCCATCTGACTGCGCAGATTGTCATCCTCCCGAATGGAAGCGGCGATACCACCTTCAACTATGCCCAGGTGCTCTGCACGTTCGTCCTTGCCGCGGCCGTAGCGATTGCGTGGACCGCCACGAAGCCGCGTTCCGCGGTGTCGCCACGAACACGGGAAGCCGTGCGCATCTATGTCCGCTACTTTCTTGGCGTGACCCTAGTCCAGTACGGAGCGTTGAAGTTCTTTCACCTGCAGTTTCCCGCGCCTGCGCCGGGGAGGCTAATCGAGCCCTTCGGCGAGTCCTCCCCGATGGGGTTGTTATGGACGTTCATGGGCGCATCCACGAGCTACCTCATTTTCGCTGGCGTAATGGAGCTGGGGAACGGGCTTCTTCTCTTCTGGCGGCGCACGACGCTGTTGGGTTCGGTGGCCGCAGCGGGCGTCCTGGCGAACATCGTAATGCTGAACTTCTCCTACGACGTCCCGGTGAAGCTCTTCTCGCTCCACTTGCTCGCCATGGCGGCCTTCCTCATCGCGCCGGACGCCCGCCGCCTGGGCGACTTCTTTCTCATGCGCCAACCGACGAGTCCGCGCACCTTTCAGCTCGTCCTCCCTCGGCCTTGTATGGTTCGCGCCCGGCCAGTACTAAAGGGACTCCTCCTGGTCGCCATCGCCTTCGGAACTGGACAGTCTGCTTTCGCGCAATGGCGCGAGGCCCAGACCCCCTCGGCCCTCGCCGCGGCGTATCAGGTAGTCGGGTGGTCCGGGCCCGCCACAGACCGCTGGGAGCGGGTGGGCATCGGCGCCCGAAGCTCTTACGTCCTGGCACTCAGCCCGCAGGGGAGAATGTACCGCTACGCCGTCGAGCACGATGCCGGGAAGCACTCGCTCGTGCTGCGCGAATACCTGAATCCGGTGGAGCTGAAGGCTGGCAAGGTCGTCGCCGAGCTGACCTACGTACAGCCCGACGCGACGCACATGGTCCTTCAGGGTTTCTTCCGTGGCGCACCGGCGGAAATCCGCCTTATCCGTATCGACGACGCATCATTTCTCCTGACCAGCCGCGGGTTTCATTGGATAAGCGAGTACCCCTTCAATCGATGACGGGAAGCTAGCGAACGTCAGAGCGTTTCAGAAAGCTCTGAGGAGTCATCGGTCGGGTCGTCCGGGTGAAACAAGTTGATCGGAAGCGCCACCACCGGCTGGACCTCGGTCGCGTTGGCCAACCCACTCGATAATGGCCGCGCGAAGGGCAGCGTGCAGGGTCATTCCTTGTGCCTTCGTGCGCTCTTCGAGGCGCTTCCAAACCGAGTCCAGGAACCGGATGGACGAGGAATGGTAGGACCGCTTTCCTCCCCCTTCCTTGGCCTACCTAGACGAACATGAACACTACCCTCGGCGACAATCCGTTCCGCATAAGGGTTCCGTCGAACCTTGACGGCCTTGAAGTTCACCTCCGGGATCTCCGGTAGGGCGGCTCGGGACGGCTCCTGGTGTCTATGTGGCTTCTTCATAGTGTCTCCTCTCATGTGACGTGATCAGACGAGCGCTGACGATCCGAATCGTGTCGTCGTCGATCTCCGCGTAAACGGTGAGCACGAGCCGGCGTCGGTCCGAAAACCCGATCATGAGGGAGCGACCGGGATCGACGGAGTCTTCGGCGGCGAGCGCTAAGGGATCCGCAAAGACCGTCGCGGCCTCGGCAAACGAAAACGCCGTGCTCGCGTAGGTTGACGGCGGCTTTTTCGGATCCCAAATGACTGCGACGCCGTAGGTGTAAGCCACCAACGCGAACCCGACAACGTTCCCTCGCTACATCCGTCTCGGTTCACCCAGCATCCTCCCGACGCTGGCCAGGCGCGTTGTCGGCGTCACTGTCGATTCTTGCGCCGGAGGAACGCTTCGAGGTCCTCTAACGCTATTCGGACCGAATTCGAAACCCGCGTGTGCGGCAGTTTTCCGCCCGCGCATAGCGCGTAAACGGTGACTGGACTCACGCGCAAGCGCGCCGCAACTTCACGGACAGTCAGGAACTGAACGGCCGTTGCCTGTCGATGCCTTTCTTGGACCAAGGTTGGACCAGATGCGTCGGGAAATGGGCTTAAAAGGCGTGTAGGACGGACTCCCACTGCCTCGCTAAAACCAAGTAAAGTTAAAGGGTTGAAAGGCTCGTAAAGGCGTGAACCCACTCCAGAATCCACTGTCACGTTACTGAGCCGTGTCGCCTTCAACGATGAATATTCGGCTCTTGGTTGAGTTTTGCCTAATGGGCTTGATCGCCTCATAGGCAGGCGAGTCGTACCACCCACGCGCTTTCTCGAGGCTCTCGAATCCGATGACCACGATGTAGCCCTTGGGTTTTGCGCCCTCGAGCGTCTGAATCTTGTCGCCACCTGAACGAATCAGATATCGACCATTGAAGGGAGCCAATGTTTTCGGCGCCTCTTCCGCATATTTCCGTGAGGCGGCGGGGTCTTCTATTTTGGTGGGGTCCTTCTCGATTTCCGCGATGACGTAGGCAGGGGGTACCTTCACCTGCTGCGCATGGATTGCCTGGGCGGCGCCAAGGCCGGTCGATACGCCAACCAGCACAGCCAGTGTCAGCTTGTGGTTCGTCTTCACCGGTTGATTCTCCCTCGGTCCGGGACACAGGCGCGATCGCCCCCGAAGCCCTTACGAGCCATCTCGTGCACTGATCTCATACCCTGCTCCCTGTGGAAGTCGGACTCACGTCCGCGTGCTCCACCTTGAACTCTTGGACCATCTGGCGCAGTCTGGCGAGGAAGTCAGAGAGTCGCTTCTCCCCGTTTGCGAATTTTGTAGCGTCCCTTGGCACAAGCGCCCCACATCGGGAAATGTGAGTCCAATTCCTCGGGAACTAGGAACTTGGTGGTAACGGGCGTCGGTACCTCTTGCCATGTCGCCAAATTTGCTGACCCGATTTCGATCAAGGCGGTTAGCTATGGCGAAGTGGAATGGCGACTCGATCACCGGCGCTATCTGATTAAGCCGGATATACTTCTTCTCCTTCCCGATGGCGACGAGTATTCGCTCACGATCGACTCGGTGGAGCCGACTCGTGGGTTTTGCGCAGTATTCAGGCGAGGCCTGGTTGAGGAGTGCTGGCGCAGCGCTGTAAGCAAGCAAGAAACTCTGCTGGACGCACCGTACGACATCCGGCCCTTACCCTTCCGGCGGCGCTTGGAATCGAGGACTGGACCTCTCGGTCAAGCAGTCGATGCACTTGCGGCGGCGGTTGCCGCCAACGCATCACCGGATACCCTCGGTTGGCTGTTCGAGTCGTTGGGCGAAAAGGCGGCGGACTCAATATCCGAACAACGACGGGAGAGTTCCCGGCTGACTGCTATCCGGCCGGCAACCCGTCTTGAGATTCACCGACGACTTCATCTCGCGCGCCAAGCCATTGAGGATGACCTGGCTGCGCCCTGGACGCTCATTACGATGGGGCGGGCTGCCATGATGGCGACTCACCACTTTCACCGCTGTTTTCGCATGGTCTTTGGTGAAACGCCGCGCGGGTGGTTATCGCGCCGCCGCGCGGAACGAGCCATGGCCCTGCTGCGAACCAGCAGTCACTCCGTTATCGGGGTTTGTCTCGCGGTGGGTTATGCCAGCGCGAGTTCCTTTAGCTCATCGTTTGCCGCGCGCTACGGCATGCCACCCTCAAAGGTGGTGCGCACAATTCGCGCTTTGTCGTAGACGCGAGGTTGAATACAGGTCGCGGGGGCGCAGCGTTAGAGATGCTCGACCACCGCCCTCTCTGTTGAATACCCCAATGCAAGTCGTCGCGGACGCTCATCACGCGGGACGCCCTGGACGAGTACGTCCTTACCGAGGCCTAATGTAGAACCGGAAGGGCGTTTCCATCGGTCGAGGGAAGAGATGCTCAGCCACTCCTAAGACTTGTGGGCCTCACTAGAGGAAATCACGTCTCACTGCGGAGGCCCCGCCCCTTGCTCGCCTTGTGGAAAGGTCCGCTCCCAGAAACGGCCATCTCGTGGGTCTTGAAACAATGTCTCCTTCCCCCCCCCATTCCTCGCTGATAGCAACCTTGCGCAAATAGTTGGCGGTGCCTCGGTGGACGGGCAAAGTCGCCACTGATGGACACCTGAAAGTCCGCCACCACAGGTAGCGCGCCGAGACGTTGACGAGGCGGAGGGACCGTGGTCCCGCGCCGAGGATGAACGTCTTGGGCGATGAGAAGAAGAAGCAGGTGGTGGCGCTGGGCGGACTGGGGTGGTCCGTACGGCGCATCCACGCGCGCGTGGGCGTCGATAGAAAGACCATCAAGCGGTACCTGAAGGCCGCCGGAGTAGCGCTGCGGGCACCGGGTGGCTCTCCGTCGCAGTGGCCGCCGCCAAATGCCGCCTCCAGCGAAGAGCTGTCCACCGACTCTGGGACGCCAAATGCCGCCACCAGTGAGGGGGTGTCCACCGACTGCGCGTCGCGTCAATGGCCGGTGAAACCGGACGGGTTAGTCGGTACGCATGTAGCCGGGCGTTAGGTGGCCGTAGGTTCCAATGGTCATCCGCAAGTCGCGGTGCCGCATGAGCTTCTGCACAGCAACCGCGTCGGCGCCCGCCATGAAGAGCAAGCTTGCCGTGCCGCGCTGAACAACCCGAAACTGAAGCATCAGATCGAGTTCGATTGGCTCGACGACGTCTTCAAGAAGAGCTGAGCGAGCGTGCCGCAGAGCCAGAGGCTCCCGGCCGTTCGACGTGGCTTACGGGCCGACCCCTCCTGGGGTACCCATCCGGACTCTCCACAGCCGAAGGCCGCGCCGCCTCAGCTTCCTGAATTCGCGGCGTTCGGGGCGGGAACATCGAGGCGAAGCGCGCGCCCACCGGGATGACTAGCTTTCAAAGTCCGCAGGGCTCGTACGACATCCGCCCTGCACCACGAGGTGCCGAATGAAGAGGCTTCTTATAGTCGCGGGACTGTGCCTCGGCACCCCGAGTCTTGCCCAGGGTACGATGCAGAACGCGGGCGAGAAGGTGGACAGAACCGCGGATGCTACGAAGGACACGGCAAACAAGGCGGCATCGGACACCGCTCACGCCACGAAAAAGGCGGCAAGCGACACGTCCTCAGCGACGAAGCGCGGGACCACCAAGGCGGCCGATTCAACAAAGACAGCTGCTTCCAAGGCCGACTCGGCCGTTCAAAGGAAGACCGGCGGCACCGAGCCGGCCAGGTAGCCGAGCCGCGACGAATGCTCCCCTTTCACGTCTCAGGAATTGGACATTCAGTTCGCCCGAAAAGTCTCACCGCCCGAGATTTCCACCCGTAGGGAAGCAGCGTATTGAACGAAAGGCAGCGACCATGAGCACAGAAGCAATTGTCGTAATCGTAGTTCTTGTACTGCTGTTTGGCGGAGGAGGCTACTATTGGAGGACTCGGCGCTGAATGGCGGGTACCAAGGATTCGTCGCTAGCCGAGCCTCCCCGACGGCGCGAGGCAGTTCGCTGGTGAGTAAGACGAAATTACACACTTGGGCCAAATAGCACCGGAAGGGAGCTACGAATGCGCCGCTACCGAGCGCTGCGGCGGTGGCGCAATTAATGCCTTAGCTAGCAGTCTCTCCAGCGAGGTCGCGATTTTCACACATCCGCAAAGAAAAAACGCAGTTTGGAGGAATACCATGGCCGACAGCTCGAACGACAAATTGAAGGGTGCACTTCACCGGGCAAAGGGGAAGGTGAAGGAAGTGGCTGGGAAACTCACAGACAACCCCAAGTTACGGGTGAAAGGGGTGGCCGAGAAGACTGCCGGTGAAGCCCAAGAAAAAGTTGGGAAGGTCGAGAAGGCACTGGGAGACTAGCCAAACCCCAAATTCCATTTCGTCGAGGGGTCACAGGCTCGCTTAAAGTCGGGGCCACCGAGAAGCCGGTGTGATTTCAAGCGAGCGGCTCCCGGGATGACTCCGGGAGGCCCGTTTGCGACGCTTGCGTGTCGGATGGGCAGCGGTGAACTCAGTAACGCGTTCGGTCCGCCTTGCGGTTCCTCGCCGGCCTCGCGCAGCTCAAGAGGAAAACGGGAATGGAACTCCCGCATCGAGGCCAAGTTTGACGCGGAGTCGGCGAGGCCTCCTCTGAGATCTTCCCGTGCGTACGCCACCAGCTAGCGGGTCGCGACCTGCCGCCTCGCGCCAATGTGCGCGCAGAAGCCGAACTCATCGATTAGCCTCCTGGCTGACCATCTGTTTCTCCACATCTCGGGGTGGAGATCTCGGAGACTTGGGGCGGCGAAAGACGCGGCTGCGCCATTGCCGTTCCGACGTGGCGACCTATCTTTAGAAAGACCACAGACTCGTTCTCCTAAGAATGGGCAACTTTGACTTGAAGTTACGATTGAGAGAGCGATGCGAATTCGAGACATCATGAACCGGCCGGCGGTTAGTTGTAGACCGACTGACACGCTCAGTATCGCTGCCCAGGCGATGTGGGAGCACGACTGCGGGGCCATACCGGTGACGAGTGACGATGGAAAGCTCGTCGGGATCATCACGGACCGAGACATTTGTATGGCGACGTTCACCAAAGGTAAGGCCCCACAGACCATCTCAGTTGGGGAGGTGATGGCAAAGCGAGTGACGTCGTGCCATGCGGACGAATCGGCCGATGTCGCCGAGGGGATGATGCGCGACAAGCAAATCCGGCGCATACCAATCGTTGAGGTGGATAACCGACTGGTCGGGATGATTTCGCAGAGCGACCTGGCTCGAAACGCAGCCTCGTCTCCCAGGAGGAACGCAGTCGAGAAGGGCTTCATTCAGACAATGGCCGCGATCTCTCAGCCGCGCTCAAGAGCCATCGAGATGGCGTCGACGGCCTCCCAGCATTTACGAACCGCTGACAGCCCTTAAAACGCGCACGCTGTCGGCCTTTGGAGTTTCCCGACAAGGGATGGACTTTAGTGCGTCCCTGGAATGCGCCATTTAATGCCGAATTCTGGCTCGGTTAGAGACACCCTCAGGGTTGCTGACGCACCCTTGGCTGAGAGGATGACCCAATCTCCGTCGGGCGATTCCGACTGGACAAACCATTCGGACTCGGCCTCGACGTCTACAAGAGTCCCCGGAGACGCGGCGTGTAGTTCCCGATGTCTTACGAGGGAGACAAGTAGCTGATCCTTCCTAAGCGCTTTCGGAACCTGCTCAACGCGAAGCTGACTGGTCGGCTCTGGCACCTTCGCTATTGGGCGCAGAGTTACGGACGAGACACCAGAGACGGCGGGGCTGGGTGAAACTCTCCCCTTTAGGAATTCCGGTGGGCAGCAGGCACCAGCAAACACAGGCACTTCTTCTGCCTCTCGGTCGATGTTGCGGGCAACAATGCGGCCAACGGGTTGGCACAAGTTGTAGAGCTAGACCGTTTTCCACACGGACTAGAAGCCTAAATTTTGCCAGTTAAGCCCTCGCACAATCGTGCGGCGGCCCTAGCTTTCCATAGGCGAGAGGGTGTCCTCTCCCGACGTGCCCACGGAGAAGCTGCTGCTCGAGGAATTGGTCCTTCTGACTCAGAGGGTCTCGGCACTGGGACACAACTGAACCGCTACGCCTGGCGACGAGGAGCTGTTTCGGCTCGCAGCTGCCGTTACCGGCAAGCCGCTAGTGCCAGAGGCGTTCGACATAGCCCCGTCGGCTATGGCCTTCCTACTGCGTGCGCGCTTTTCCTTGGAACGCCGCCTCCGTCCCGCGACAGTCAGGACGCGCTCGCTTCTCGGCTGAGACGGCATGGGAGCAGGTGAAGTGCCAGCAAACGACTCTTTAGCGTCACGTGGTATCGTTATCACATGGCTACGAAAGTCGACCGAGTGACTAACCATTCCGATTATGGCGATCGATAGAGTCAGCCCGGTTAGCTGCGCCCGATGGACCTCCAAGGTGCAGAACCCGAACCCAGCCATCGACGAAAGACGGCGAGAAGGCACAAGCCGAGACCGTTCCGAGCGGCGCATGGAGCTAGCGCATCGCGGCAACCTGTAGCGCTCTTCCAGTGGAGGGATTCCGACGTCCGCTCAGGACCACGCCGACCATGAGGAGACCTCTATGAACGCGGCAGCAGCCAACCGACTGCGCCGCGAGTCCGTCCTGGGCGTTGGCGGCGCGCCGACCAGGATGGCGCTCGCCTTGGCGCTTCGTGACCACAGCTTGGGCGACGGCTTCGCGCCACCTAGGTTTCGCGGGGCATGGCGCGCGCGAGTAGGAGAATGGCGCCGCAATACATCAGTGTATCGGCCACGTAATTAAAGCCATTGTCGAGGCTGGCGCGTTGTACGACTCCGATTGGTACGTAGACGACCAGTTCCAAGAAGAGCACCACCAAGCCCAGGGACGTCGCGGCTGCGCGGGTTTTCTTTCCGACGAGCAAGAACATGCCCGCGAGTGCGTAGGCCACCGCGGCCGCATACGTCCAAATGGCGTGCCCATAGACATAGTCCGGCGTCACCGGCTCTAGAGGAACCCCGGGTACCTGCTTGCCGTGCGTGAACTGCTCAAAGCTGAAAACCAGCACGGGGATGGCGACGAGGTACCTCGCGATTGCCGAAAGGATGTTCCTGCTGCGCTCACGCATGAAGCTGGCCGCAAGCGCCAGAGCACCTCCGCTGAATGACAATTCGCGCAGCGAAACGGTGAGGATAATCCGATCGCGCGGGTCTTCTGCCAAAGCTGGGACGTCCATCAGCACGACGAACAAGAAGAACGTCAAGGCGACCAAGCTTGCCGAAAGACGCGCCTGAATCCTCGTCGCCATGCTGACCGCGGCTGCGATGAAACAGGCACCTATGAAGTACACCCAAAATTGATGCCACGGAATCCACGCTGGAATGATGGATGCGATGCCCTCTGCCCGAGTGAAGTGTTCGGTGCCAAAACCCGCGAGTGGCGCGGCATAAAATAGCGGCCCTAGAAGGATCAGCTTGTCGAATCCCCGCGCCTTGGACCAGTCGCCGCGGAGGATGGTCGCGACCATCCAGATGACAACCACGACTCCACTGACGAGGTACGACCAAGTCACGTCGCTGGGAATTGCGGATGGAGCCGTCAAGGTCACCACCCTGCCCTTCGGTTCTGTCGCGCCATCGTCCGATGTTCCGTTTCCCGGGGGGCCTAGCGGGGAGAATGCAGCGAACGGGCGCAGATCAGCCGTGTGACGCCACCCATGAGTCTGCGTTTCCCACGTCGTCGAAGGTTCGTCTGACGCTCGACTAACCCTGCTGGGCGGGCCGACGTTCCGTGGAGGTGGCCGAGCGAATCTAAGCCCTCCAAGCCCCGAGACTGGGAGGCCAGCCAGCTCTCGCCAACCAGCGGCCGCCCTCAGCTCGCATGCCTCAGCGGCTGTCCCGAGCGTCGCCCTTGGCGTTAAACTTTGGAGGCAGGCGAGACCGCGACGTGTGGCAAAGTCGAGAGTCCGTCGCCATGTGAAGAGCGCATCGGGGGATGGTCGCTATGGGAAGCTCCAAGATGAGCGGCGCTTCTGCTGACCCCAGCATCTTCTCGCTGGTTGATGTTCTGAACGAGGAGCTTTCCCTTCTCCGGCCAGATGCCTCTCCGCCTCGAGAACCGCCAGCGTCAGCAGCACCGCCGCCCTACAGCACGAAGAATGACCCGGGCGAGCGGCAGGAAGCTTCGGACACTCTGCGCGGTATTTACGGGAGGATTCACGAACTTGGCGCGAACGGCACGGTCGCACTTTGCCTTTCCGGCGGCGGCATTCGCAGTGCGACGTTCAATCTTGGCGTGCTGCAAGCACTCGCAGGCCGCCGGCTTCTTGGCCGCTTTGACTATCTCTCAAGCGTGTCCGGCGGTGGATTCATCTCTGGCTGGCTGAGCGCCTGGATTTATCGCACTGGATCGCTCGTCCAGGTGGAGACCGCGCTCTCCAGTCTGACACATCCCACAACCAGCAACCCTCAACCTCTAGAACCTGAACCGGAACCCCTGGACAACCTCCGCGACTCCAGCAACTACCTCACGCCGAGAACGGGTGTCCTGTCCCTCGACTCCTGGGGCGTCGCTGCTATCCTGATTCGAAACCTGCTTCTCAATTGGCTGGTGATGCTGCCCATCATCGCCGCAGCCATCAGCGTGCAGCGACTGGGTTTGCTGGTTGTCCAAAACCACGGTTTCCTGACCGAAGGCGTCGCGTCCGCGAAAACCGTGTCCCTCGTCGTCGCCTTCTGCGTGGCCTTTATCGCAAGCCTGGCCACCCACATTGTCAGGCGATTTCCCGCGGAGAGCAGCCTTGATTCGGCTGCCGTCGGGCGGTGGGTTCTTCTTCCCCTGGTCATCGCGTGTGTCGCTCTCGTGTACACCGGTCTTACCTTTCTTGAGCCGCCTTGCATGTCGGCCCTCTGGGTTTTGTGCTTCGCCTGGTGTCTTGGTATTCCATTCCTCGGATGGGCCATCTCGGAGGCCATTGCCCGACTCCTTCCGCGAGGAGCGAAGGGCACGGGCTGGCTGGAACAGCGACCCCTGACGGATGGCCTGGCGATTCTCGTCTCGGGACTCCTGCCCGGTGCTCTCCTCTGCGCCACCATTGCCTACATTTTCCCAATTCCCGTCCATCGGGCCGGGGTCTACTTCGTGGGCGCCGTTCCGGCACTCCTTCTTCTCTACCTTCTCGGCCGCACGCTCTTCGTCGCCCTTTCCAGTCGATTGGCTGAGTCCGCTCGGTCGGTCGTACAAGATGAAGAGTGGTGGGCGCGGCTTTCTGGCTGGGTGCTGCTGCTCGCGCTGGCCTGGGCATTCTCGTCTACCCTGGTCATTTTCAGCGCGCGATGGGTTCACGACGCGGGGTTTCTCAGCGCCAAGACCTTCGCCGCCGTAGGCGGATTGTCCGGGCTTGCTTCAGTCCTCTTCGCCCGCTTGACTAGCAGCTCTCCGGCGACGCCTGGGCAACCAAGCACGCTGTCGAGACTCCAACCTCTGCTTCTGTCGGTCGCCGCACCTCTCTTCTGCATCTGCCTACTCTTGTTGTTGGCCGAGGGCACTCGGCGCGTCGGGGAGACGCTCGCTCACGCGGCGTTCGCGACCAGTCTCGGACCCACGAATTGCGAGCTACGGCACTTGCTCTATCTCGGTGGTTTGCTCGTCGTCCTCGCCGGCTTCTCGTGGCTGATGCAATTCGTCGTGGACGTCAATCGCTACTCGCTGCACGGCCTCTACCGGAACCGCCTCGTCCGTGCGTATCTCGGCGCCTCGCACGTGGGCCGCAAGCCGAACAAATTTACCGGTCTGGATGTCGATGATGACCTACGGCTGCACGAGGTTTGGCCGCTGCCGGGCGCGCCAAAAGAACCGGGGGAACGCCCGCCACTCCCAGTCCTCGGCGTGACGCTCAACCTCACCGGCGGGACGAAGCTTGCGTGGCAGCAACGAAAAGCCGAATCCTTTTCCATGTCCCCCCTTTTTTGCGGCAACTTCTACCAGGGCTACCGACGGTCCCGAGAGTATGGGGGACCGAACGGCATCTCGCTGGGCAGCGCCATGGCCGTCTCGGGTGCAGCCGCAAACCCGAACATGGGGTCCTACACATCAGGCGCTCTTCGCTTCTTGATGGGCCTTCTCAACGTGAGACTGGGCATGTGGCTCGGCAACCCAGGGACGCCAGGCGACAAGGTCTGCGACCAACATGGGCCTCGGAAAGCACTCGTGCCCTTGTTTGCCGAGCTCTTCGGCTGGACACGACCACAGGACGCGTACGTGAACCTTTCCGATGGTGGCCACTTCGACAACCTCGGCCTTTACGAAATGGTTCTGAGGCGGTGTCGCCTCATTGTCGTCAGCGACGCCGGACGAGACCCGACGCCGTCGTACGGCGACCTGGGGAATGCCATCCGAAAGATTCGCATCGACTTTGGCATTCCCATCGTCTTCACCCAGAAGCTCGTCTTGCCGAGCGCTGCTGCGGGCGGCAAGCCAGTCCTCTTGGCCAAGGCCACCATCGGCTATGACGCCGTCGATGGTCCGGCGACGCCGAAGGGCCAACTGCTCTATTGGAAGCCCGTCCTCTTGGCCGCCTCTCCGTACGACGTCACCAGCTACCAGAGCACGGCACCCGATTTCCCGAACGAGTCAACGGCCGACCAGTGGTTCAGCGAGGCCCAGTTCGAGAGCTACCGAGCGCTCGGTGAGACGCTGATGGAGGCCGTGCAGCGCGAGCTCGAAGCGGAGCTGGCACCGTCGAGGCTCGTCTAACGCGAAGAGCGCGAGCGCCGCCTCAGCACGAAGGGCTCCTTTGGGCGCGCCTTCCCTCCGCTCGCGTTGCTGGCGTCACTTGACCAGGCTTGCCAGCTGCTGGACGGCGTCGAGCGTGCTGGCGCCGAGAGCTGGAAGGCGAGACCCGAAGATGGCGAAGAGCAAAGGAATCGCCAGCGCGGCAATCCGGACCAGCACGGCGGGGCTGAAGTCGAACGCTCCGGACGTCCGCTGCTCGAGCGCTGCCACCATCGGTTCTCGCTCCACCGCCATCACGAGATAGAACGCGAGCATCACGAAGGTCGCCAGTAACAAAGAGAAGAGGAGAAGCAAGAGGCGGTTGGGTTCGATTGGGTAACTCGCCATTCCGAGCATGACCAGTGGTGGGCCCGCGAGCGGAAAGATGAAAAGTCGGCGAATGAGGACGAATTCCTCCTGCAGCGTTCGCATCAGCCGAATCTGCCAATCGGAGGGAAACGGGTGCTCTTCAAGCGACAAGTAGGCGAAGGGGAAACTGCCCGACCTCCTTGTGGGAGGTGCTTCTCGAAGGGGCGGCTGCGGGGAGAACAACAAGGACCGCGGCTGACTCAAAGAGTCCACGGAGCCGGCTGCCGGCGGAGCCGGAGCGCTCGAGAAGGCGTGAGAAAAGACGACTCCTCGTAAGCAGCTACGTACGGTTGACCAGCGAATGAGCGCCAGCGCGCAGGAAAGGATGACCCCGGCTGGTGCGAAGGCAATCAGGGCGTGAATGAGGTACCCCACCACGGGCTCCTCGAGCGGCTTATTCAGTCGACTCAATACCGCCCACGCAATCACCAGCCCAGCGACGAGCGCCGTCGCGAGGGTGAGCAGATTTGACGCGTTGGAGGGAATGACGAGCTTCTCGACCAGCACCTTTGGTCGTTTCAACGGCCATTGCACCGTTCGAGGTCTCCCATAGGCTCGTCGAGATGCGGAATAGGTCGAGATCCCAAACGCCCCAACGCCTACGAAGAGAAGAAGGAAATACAGAAGTAAGAGCGGGGAAACGCCACTGGCCAAGTGGACGTACCGCTGCCTTGAGAGCTCGAATCGGAATGGCTCGCCGTCGAGCCCCAAGGTGAGAGTGGCCAGACCGGCACACCCCACGGCGACGCTGAGAGCCCACCACACCCAATGTCGTCGGACAAACTCGAGACTGCTGGCGTAGCTTCTTCGGCGCGGGCCCAGTTCCGGGACAACGCCTCCAAAAAGCGCGACCGCGCTGCAGAGAAGACTGGCAACCAATGCCAGCCCGAGCGGAATTCCCAAGACGATGTGAATCTTCGGATGGTCCGTATTGCCAGCCGCTCCCCGGCGGAACCAGAGGTCGAAAAGCTTGGCGAGCACCCACGCCCAGAGCAGCCAGGAGACGACATAGGCCGTGCAGACCAGACGCGAGGGAGCGCCCTGACAGGAGATCTCCACGGGCGTCGTCACCGCGGGGAGTGAAGAGGCGCGACCCAGCAACGCCTTGCTGTGTGGTGCACAGAGGTACCAGAGCGCCGTCGCGAGTACGCCGAGGGCGAGAAGGATGGCGAAGAGATGAAACGCACCGGGAAAGTCCGAGGTCCATGACGCGGTCACCGCGCTGTCGACATCGTCAGGAACAAGCTCCCGTCCCGAATCCGGAGGAACCATCTCAAGCGGCCATGCCTGACGCCCGCCCTGGATGGAAATCCAAACAGGAGGCCGAGCCGCTATGGCGGGGAGACCGGCATCCACGAACGAAGAACGAAAGGGAGGGCGATACTCGACCAGCGGCGTGCGTCCGCCGAAATCCATGCGCCGGAGTAGATAGAGGGTCGCGTTGTACGCCCCCTCAGCTGGGTCGCTCTCGAACTGTCGGCGAGTGCCCCACAGCGGGCCAGCGTCCGTGGCGTTCGTCGACGCCCAGAGTTGGTTCTCATTCAAGAGCGGATAGGTCGAGACAACCAAGGAACCGCGCGTCTCCGCAAAGCTGGTCAACGCGTACAGGACATCGCTCTCGAAGAAGATGATTCGAACATCGGGGCTGTAGGCGTGGATTCTCCGCGTCAGAAAGAGCCGGTCGCGGACGTCCGTGGCGACGATGCCCACGTACCGGTAGTCGTCCATCGAGATTGTCGCCAAGAGTTGCGCCAGAGCCGCCTCCGCGGCGGAGCGCTCGACCCCTTCTGGAAGCTGGACGTCGAGCGGGCGCCCTGCGTCGGGACTCGGCAGAAGCGCGTCTTCGCCGAGACGCCAGGCGATGTGCATCGGAAACGGGAGAATGAGAACGGGCACGTACCCGCCATCTGCCAGGACGGACCCCGCATCCGGCGGCGACTTTTCGCGGTCAGCGTCTAGCGTGCGCTCGCGATCGGGCTGCAGATTGCTTCGCATGTCATTGCCGTACGCGGACGATTGCTCGGTCAGGATGGCAAGACGGAGGCCTTCTACCGATTCCTTGTCCGTCAGGTAGTTCCGCACCGCCTCGAAGAGCTCAACGTTGGAGTGCACCGTCCGTTCAAACTGGAGGGTGTCGCCACCTGGAGGGCCTCCAGCTTCCAAGATGTGCCCCAAATCGGCGCCAGTGGCGCTTCCGGACACCACACGGACGTGACGAGCGCGACCATGAGCGCTGCGCTTGATGGCCGTACCGATGGACCAGGCCGAGCCGGAGTATGTTGGGCCGAGTACGAAGAGCTCCTTCGGTTCGACTTCCCGCGCACAGTCGAGAGCTTCTTCCATCGTGTCTAAATCAACTCCTGTAATCGGACTCTCCGGCACGAGGATGAGCTCGAGCCAAGCGGAACCATGGTCGCTCTTCCATCGATGAAAGATTCCGTGCTGGAGACGATGGTCGCGTGTTTCGTCAAGCCCCTCGCCATCCCGGGTGATGATGAAGCCGGCTTCAGCAAGCGCCGCCACCACCGTGTCGCGCTCTCGCTCCCCGACGTAGGAAAGAAGTGGGTCCCGCCAGTCCGCGACCGTGATGACCAGGACGTGCCGCGTTTCCTCCGGAAGCTTTCCCTCACCGCAGTGTGTCGGCTGCCAGGCTGATTGGGAGCCCGCTAGAAGCAGCTGGGCCAGGAAGACTGAAAGCAGGACCATCACGCGAGTCAGGCGCCTTCATCGGAGGAAGCACCACGTGGCCAGGAGCGCGCGCCCCCCGTGCTCCAACGGCCATGATTCCGAGACGCAGGGCACAATGGAGCCGCTTAAGCATCTGGCTTTTCAGGGTTTCTAAAGGGCCGTGGCGCTTTGCCGTGACTCGTCGCCTAGAGCACAGTCGGCACGTTTGAGCTTGGGGATTGCCGGTGCAAAGCCGTCGTCCTCGCAGGAAGTTAGCCGGGGGTTGAAATGCCCTACTCGAAGGAAGACCTCGACAGGCGGCTGCAGCTTTCTCGAGAGCTGCTCAGCCCGTACACGCCGCGCCAGCTCACGTCCGGGTTGGAGAACCTCACCCTCTCCGGCCCGGGGCGACAGCTCGACATTGCCTTCCCGGCTGCCCTCGCTCCCAAGACGAAGCAGGGCGTGGTGGGCAATCCCGAGGACGCCCTTCCGAAAGTCGACGTCGCCGTCCTCACCTACACCGCGGACGAGTCGAAGGCTTTGGCCGACGTGTTGACGCCCGGACGTTTCGCGCCGGACTGGGCGCACTACACCCGCGGTTTCGCAAGCTACCTCCCTCAAATTCGCAATGGCGCCCCGGCCCGGATGGAGGGGCGGCTCGGCAGCTACTGGCAGACGGCCGTGGGAGGAAAGGACGTCCTTGTCCTGAAGTCAGAGCTTCACATGAATCAGGACTTCCACCTGGTGAACGGGAAGCCAACCCTCCCCATCCTCAACTTCTTCAAGCAGGTGCTCACCGAGGCACAGCCCAAGTATTTCTTCTGCATCGGGACGGCCGGTGGCCTGTACCCGGACAAGCCTCTCGGCACAGTCGCCGCCAGCCGGGCTGTCCGCTTCATGTGTGAGAAGGATTTCAAGAACGAGCCCTTCGCCAACCAAGAGTTTCAGTCCGACTGGACCGTCCCCACCGGGAATAGCGCAACGGCCCTCGCGCTCATGAAGCCCTTCCTTCCGAATCTGGCCGTCCCCGCCTCTTCGGGAGTCGCCACGTGCCCCTGCAAAGAGTTGCAGGGGACAAGCCAGCCCACGGCCAACTTCTTGCTCGATGGGCATGCCGGCATTCCGCCGTTCCATCCTGTATTGACGACGGACTTTTTCGAATTTGGCACGGACAAGAACCAGCTCGACAAGCTGGGGATGGCGGTGGAGATGGACGACGCCGTCTTCGGGCTGGCGGCGTCGCAGACGGCGAAGCCGCCGAGATGGGCGAGCATCCGTAATTACTCGGACCCGGCCATCAACTCGCAACTGCCCATGAAGCAACAAGAGAACTGCGCCACGGAAATTTATCTTCACTACGGGTACTGGACGAGTGTCCTGGGCGCCATCGCAACCTGGAGCATCATCGCGGGCCTTTGAAGGAGAGCGTCATGAAAAGCACCGAGAAGCGCGTCGAAATCCGTGGAAGCCAGCGGCGTCCCCTGGAGAATGGGCAAACCGTCGGCAAGGCCAACAACAACGAGCTCGTCGAGGTGACTGTTCTCCTCCGGCGCAGACCTGGCGCCGTCGTCCCGCCGGCACTCGGGACGAAGAAGGCCCCTCCACTCTCCATCGAGGAGCTCGAAGCCCAGCACGGGGCCGCACCAGGCGACATCCAGTCCGTGGAGGCCTTCGCCAAGAGCCATCACCTCGCGGTCGTCCGCGTGGAACCGGGGAAGCGGACCATCACCCTCTCCGGGACGGTGGGGGCGCTCAACGAGGCCTTCTCCACCGAGCTCAGCATGCAGAAGACGGACAAGGGCGTCTTCCGCACCCGTAGCGGCTCCCTCTCCGTCCCCGAGGCGCTTGGCCCCATCATCGAGGGTGTCTTCGGGCTCGACAACCGTCCAGCCGCGAGCCCCAAGTTTCGGCGGCTCGCCGTCGCTCCACGCGCCGGAGGAGTCTCCTACACCCCACCGCAGGTGGCGGCGGCCTACCAGTACCCCGCGGGCGCCGACGGCACGGGCCAGTGCATCGCGCTTCTCGAGTTGGGTGGGGGATTCCGCCCTGCGGACCTCCAGGCCTATTTCTCCGGTATTGGCGTGACGCCCGCCCCGAGTGTCCTGGCTGTCGGCGTGGACGGCGGGAAGAATTCGCCGGGGACTGCCAATGGCCCGGATGGCGAGGTGATGCTGGACATCGAGGTCGCCGGCTCCATCGCGCCCCGGGCCACCATCGCCGCCTACTTCGCCCCCAACACCGACCGCGGCTTCATCGACGCCCTGCTCGCCGCAATGCATGACAAGACAAACCGCCCCTCGGTGGTGTCCATCAGCTGGGGAAGCGCCGAGTCTGGCTGGACGCAGCAGGCGCTCAATGGGCTGAACGAAGGCCTCCAGGATGCGGGCCTTCTGGGCATCACCGTCTGCGTGGCCGCGGGGGATGGCGGCTCGAGCGATGGCGCGACGGATGGTCTCGCGCATGCGGACTTCCCAGCCTCGAGCCCCTTCGCGCTGGCCTGCGGCGGGACGCGGCTGGTGGCCAAAGGGACGGCCGTCACGACCGAGACGGTCTGGAATGATGGGGCGAACGGGGGCGCCACCGGAGGGGGCGTGAGTGAGGTCTTCGGCCTGCCGACGTGGCAAGCGGAGGCCCATGTCCCGAAGTCAGTGAACCCAGGCCAGAAGGTCGGGAGAGGCCTACCGGATGTCGCGGGCAACGCCGACCCGGAGACCGGCTACGAGGTGCGGGTGGATGGTGAGGTGGCCGTCATTGGCGGGACGAGCGCGGTTGCGCCGCTGATGGCGGGGCTCGTGGCTCTCCTCAACCAGAAGCTCAACCGCCGCGTCGGGTACTTGAACCCGTCGCTCTACACGACGCCGGCCATCCGCGATGCCTTCCGTGACATCACCAAGGGAAACAACGGCGCCTATGCCGCCGGCACGGGATGGGATGCCTGCACGGGCTGGGGCAGCCCCAACGGAACGAAGCTACTGGCCGCGCTCTGAGGCAGCGCCGGCACGGCCCCTCGAGCGACGTCATCTCGAGCGCACTCCGCCGAAAGGTGCCCGGGGACCGTCCGCACGTCTGGGCACCTTGCCGCCACCCACGGTGATGCCTACCTTGGCGCCGAGACGCGCAAGGAGCATGACATGACTCTCGAGACGTTCCTCCTGTGGGTGGTGGTTGGCGCGGTGGCAGGGTTTCTTGCCAATGCCGTGGTGAAGGGCGGCTACGGGCTCGGCGGCGACATCGTCATTGGCATCATCGGCGCCTTCATCGGCGGATGGCTCTTCCACAGCATGCGCTGGCGGGCGCCACTCGATGGGCTGGCGGGCACCATCGTCATCGCCTTCATCGGAGCCGTCATCTTGCTCGTCATCCTCCGCGTGATTCGAAGCGGCAGCCGACGACGCGCCTGACGACGCCCCTGTACTGCAGTGGCCTCCGCGTCCCGGGCTCCTCAGGACGTCGCTCCATTGCAAGCGCTTGAAGCATCACTGTCCGAGGGCGCCGCGCTGAGGCTGCGCGGCACGCGGTAAGCCCTCGTCGCGGCTTCCATCTTTCGGCCTCGTCCTCTGCGTCACGCGTAGACTCGCCAACGGACGCGCTCCCCGCGTTCGGCGCTCGCGAGGCCCTCGTGAAGCTGCTCCAGCCGCACCCGCCCCCGTATGACCCACTCACCTGGGTGAAGCAGCCGCTTCACGAGCGCGGCCGGATGGTCTGCGAAGCCTGGGCCCTGCAGGGCTATGGGACGCCCTTCGGGGCGTACGCCATCCACGCCTTCAAAGTCGTCCTCTACATCGGTGCATGGCTTTTCTTCTGCAGCTTCACCCCTGGCCTGGGCGGAATGTCGTCCATTGGCAGGTGGTGGCTGTCCCCCATCGCGTTCCAGAAGGCCATTCTCTGGAGCATGCTCTTCGAAGGCCTGGGCCTTGGCTGCGGGAGTGGCCCTCTCACCGGACGCTACTTTCCACCCTTTGGCGGCTTTCTGTATTTCCTCCGTCCGGGGACAACGAAGCTGCCCTTCTTCCCTGGCCTCCCGGTGCTTGGCGGGACGCGGCGGACGTGGCTGGACGTCGCGCTCTATGCGGCCCTGCTCGTGCTCCTCGTGCAAGTCCTGGTCGCTCCGGCGCTGGAGCCCTCACTGCTCGTGGCCATCGTCCTGCTCGTTCCAGTGGTGGGGCTGGCGGACCGGACTATTTTTCTTGCGCTCCGCGCTGAGCACTACTGGACGATGACGGTGTGCTTCGCCTTCGCCACCAACTGGATTGCCGGGGCGAAGGCGGTGCAGCTCGCGCTGTGGTTCTGGGCGGGCTTCTCGAAGCTCAACCACCACTTCCCAAGCGTCGTCTGCGTCATGACGAGCAACAGCCCCGTCCTTCGCTTCGGGTGGCTTCGCCGACGGATGTACCGCAGCTACCCGGACGACCTCCGGCCCTCCAAGCTTGCGGAGTGGATGGCGCATGCCGGCACCGCGCTGGAATTGGGCGTCCCGGTGGTGCTGCTCCTGTCGCGTGGCGGCCCATCCCTCGTGGTGGGGATGGTGCTGATGTTGCTCCTCCACGGCTACATCACCAGCAACGTCCCGATGGGCGTCCCCATCGATTGGAACTTCGCGGTGGTGTACGGCGCCTTTGCCCTCTTCTGGGCCCACCCCGAAGTGACGCTGGCGGCGCTGGGCCCAGCGCCCCTCACCCTCTTCCTGGCGCTCATGCTGGTGGCCCTGCCGCTGGCCGGAAACCTCTTTCCGGGCCACTTCTCCTTCCTCCTGGCGATGCGCTACTACGCCGGAAACTGGGCCTACGGCATCTGGCTCTTCCGTGGCGACAGCTACCGCAAGCTCGACAAGCTCACGAAGAGCGCGGCCTGGGTGTTCGACCAGCTCGGCCGGTTTTACGACCGCTCCACGGCGGTGGGCCTCTTCGGAAAGGTGATGAGCTTCCGGCTCATGCACCTGCACGGGCGCGGGCTGCCCGTCCTCCTCCCGAGAGCCGTGGAGCGGCTGGAGGGCTACGAGTACGTCGACGGGGAAATTATTGCCGGCCTGGTGCTGGGCTGGAATTTCGGCGACGGGCACCTGCACCGCGAGCAGCTGCTGCAGGCCGTGCAGGCGCAGTGCGGCTTCGAGGAAGGAGAGCTGCGCTGTATTTTCGTCGAATCGCAGCCCCTCGGCCGTTCCACGATGGGCTACCGCATTGTGGATGCGAAGAGCGGCCTCGTGGAGGCTGGGAAGCTCGACGTGGGAGAGCTCCGACAGCGGCAGCCGTGGGCCGCTGTGTGACGGGCCCGGACGTCGTCATCGTCGGCTCGGGCCCCAATGGACTGGCCGCCGGTGTCTACCTCGCGCAACAGGGCGCCTCCGTCCTCGTGCTGGAGGCACGGGAAACCGCGGGTGGCGGCATGCGCACCGCGGCCCTCACCCTGCCCGGCTTCGCCCACGACGTCTGCTCGGCCGTGCACCCCATGGCCGTCCTCTCCCCCTACCTGCGCCAGCTACCGCTGCAAGCGCATGGGCTGCAGTGGGTACGCCCCCGAGTCTCGGTGGCGCACCCCCTGGAAGACGAGGCAGCAGTGCTGCTGCACCCCTCGGTTGCCGAGACGGCCGCGGGGCTTGGCGTCGACGCCCGGAGCTACGAGCGACTGGTGAGCCCTTTCCTGAAGGACCCGCACGCGCTGCTCGAGGATGCGATGGCGCCGTTGGGAATTCCGCACCACCCGGCCCTCCTCCTTCGCTTCGGGCTCCAGGGCCTCAAGTCCGCGAAGGGTCTCGCGCGGCGCTTTCGCGGCGCCCGGGCGCGCGCACTCCTGGCCGGCTGTGCTGGCCATTCCATCCTGCCCCTCGAGAAGGCCATCACCGGGGCGATGGGGCTGCTCCTCCTCCTCACCGGGCACGTCGAGCCATGGCCGGTGGCCGCCGGGGGCTCGGAAAGCATTGCCCGCGCCCTCGCCAGCCTCTTGCGTTCCCTCGGCGGACGCATTCAAACCGGCGTCACCGTCCGCGGCCTCGGGGACCTCCCACCGGCGCGGGCGTACCTCTTCGACACGAGCCCGGCGCAGCTGGCCGCCATTGCCGAGGGCGTCTTGCCACCCCGCTACGTCCGCCGGCTCCGCCGGTACCGCTACGGGCCCGGAGCCTTCAAGGTGGACTGGGCCCTGGAGGGCTCCATCCCGTGGAGGGACGCACGGTGCCTCGAGGCGGCCACCGTCCACGTCGGGGGTACATTCGAGGACATCTCGGCGGCGGAGGCGGCGGTCTGGCGCGGTGAGCACCCCGAGCGCCCCTTCGTCCTGGTGTGCCAGCAGAGCGAGCTCGACAGAAGCCGGGCGCCGCCGGGCAAGCAGACGGGCTGGGCCTACTGCCACGTCCCGGCGGCGTCGAAGAAGGACATGACAGCCACCATCGAGGCGCAGCTGGAGCGCTTCGCGCCGGGCTTCAAGGCGCGCATCCTCGCCCGGCACGTCACGACGCCGGCCGACTTCGAGTCGGGCAACGCCAATGACGTCGGAGGGGCCATCACCGGAGGCGTGGCGGACCTCACCCAGCTCTTCTTCCGTCCGGTGGCGCGGCTTAACCCATACACGACGCCCCACCCGCGCCTCTTCATCTGCTCCGCGTCGAGCCCTCCCGGCGGTGGGGTGCATGGGATGTGCGGCTACCACGCCGCGCGGTCCGTCCTCCGGCGACTCGACGGCCTCGCCTCAGCGCCGTTGAGTGCTGCCTGACGCGTGCGCGACGCAGGAGGCTTCCCAGGGCCGCATCGGGTAGCGTCACAGGAGGGCGCAGGCATGCCCTCGGAGGGGAGCTTGCAAATGCGGACGGGGTTTCTCTCGGCTGTCCTCGTCGTGTCGCTCCTGGGACGGGCCGCCATGGCGGCGGGCTCCGGCCTCGCGGGCCTCGACGCGGCGTACCCCGCCCTGGATGCGCTCTACCGCGACCTCCACCAGCATCCCGAGCTGTCGCTGCACGAGGAGAAGACGGCTGCCAAGCTGGCGGCGAAGCTGCGAGCCCTGGGCTTCGACGTCACGGAGCACGTCGGGGGGACGGGCATTGTCGGCGTCCTTCGAAATGGCAGCGGGCCGACGGTCCTCGTCCGGACGGAGCTCGATGCCCTTCCGGTGAAGGAGGCCACCGGGCTTCCCTACGCCAGTACCGCCACCGTGAAGGACCCCGCCGGGACTGTCACCCCCGTCATGCACGCCTGCGGGCACGACATTCACATGACGTCGTGGGTGGGAGCCGCCACCCTATTGGCCAATGCCAGGGACACCTGGCGCGGGACGCTGTTGTTTGTCGGCCAGCCCGCGGAGGAGATTGGCCGCGGCGCAAAGATGATGGTCGACGATGGGTTTCTCAAGCGCTTCCCTCACCCGGACGTCGTCATCGCCGTCCATGACTTCGGCTTCTATGCCGCCGGGCAGGTGGCCATCGTCCCCGGCTTCGCCATGGCCAATGTGGACATGGTGGACGTCACCATTTACGGCAAAGGAGGCCACGGCGCCCTTCCCCAGCTCACCGTGGACCCCATCGTCATCGCGGCGCGGACGGTGGTGACGCTGCAAACCATTGTGGCCCGCGAAGTGAACCCATTGGACCCGGCCGTCGTCACCGTCGGCTCCATCCACGGCGGGACGAAGCACAACATCATTCCTGACGAGGTGAAACTGCAGCTCACCGTCCGCTCCTACAAGCCGGAGGTGCAGAAGCAGCTTCTCGCGGCCATCGAGCGCATCGCCAAGGCGGAGGCGGCGGCCGCCCTGGCCCCGAAGGAGCCGAGCGTCGTCGTCCTCAAGGAGCAGTCCGCGCTGGCGCTCTACAACGACCCGAAGGTGACGGAGCGCCTCCAGGCAGCGCTGCGCCGTGGCCTCGGCGACGCGGCCGTCGTCGAGGGCCAGCCCTTCATGGTCTCCGAGGACTTCGGCGTCTTCGGCCGGACGGCTGGCGTGCCTTCGGTTTTCATCTTCCTCGGCGCCTCGGACCCGGTGGCTCTGGCCAAGGCGAAGCAGGCGGGCACCCTTTTGCCCAACGTCCACTCCCCCCTTTTCGCCCCGGACAGAGAACCCACCTTGAGGACGGGGACGGCGGCGTTGACGCTCTCCGCGCTGGAGCTCCTCGGAAAGCCGGGCACGTAGCCGGCCCGGCGCCTTCCTGGAGGCCGCCGCGTGTCGGGACGCCTCTCCGCCCCAGGTGTGGACGACGAAACGCCGCGCCGAGAGTTACGGCGCAGCGCCCTTGAGGGGCCGCTTCTTCGAGGCGGCGGGAAGCAGCTTCCCGGCGGCGTCCCGCTTCTCGGTGGGCCCCAGCTTCAGCGCGGTGAGGCGCGGCTCGAGCGACGCCATCGGCCCCACCACGACGATGGGCATGCGGGCCGGTGAGAAGTGCGCCTGGGCGGCCTTGTCGGCGTCCGGTTTGCTGACGGACGAGAGCTTGTCCGGGAGGCTGGCGAAGTAGTCCGTCCCGAAGCCGAGGCTCTGGGCGGTGGCAAACGCGGCCGCCGTGGCGTCGTTGGACTCGAAGCGGGCGGGCAGCCCGTCGATGGCGGCCGAGCGCGCCTCGGAGAGCTCGGTGTCGGTGACGCCTCCCTTGGCCATGCCCGACAGCTCGACGAGGAATTCCTGGACGGCCTCCGGCGTCTTGTCCGCGACGATGCCGCCGAAGGCGGCGAAGCTGCCCTCCTGGCGGCGCTCGATGAGGAAGCTGTAGGCGCCATAGGAGTAGGCGTGCTTGGTACGCAGGTTGGCGGTGAGTCGCCCCTTCCCGCTGCCCAGGGCAATGTTGGCCAGGCGCGTGGCGTAGAGGTCCGGCGAGGACGAGCTCACAGCAAGCTGGCCCATCCACACCTGGCTCTGGGCAGCCCCGGCCTTGTCCACCAGCACCAGCGGCCGCTGCTTCACGGAGGCAGCGGGCGGCAGCTTCGTGCTTGGCACCTTGGCCCGGGCCCACTTGGCAAACCGCGTCTCGAGCAGCGGCAGGAGCTCCGCCTCGTGCACGTCTCCCACCACCACCAGCGTGGCGTTGTTGGGCCGCACCCAGGTGCGGTGCCAGGCGGCGAGGGTGGTCCGGCTCACCTTCTTGGTCGCCTCCACGGTGCCGCGGGCCGGGAAGCCCCAGGGGTGCTTGTCCCCGTAGATGACGTGCAGGAGGACGTTGCGGCCCACCTGGGAGGCATCGGACATCATCTCCTGGAGCTCGCCGAGGCGCAGCGTCCGCACGCGCTCCAGCTCCGCCGGCTTGAAGGCCGGGTGCAGGACGACGTCGGCATACACCTCGAGTGCCTTGGGGAAGCTTTCGGTGGGGACGCTGAGCGAGGCCGTGAGTGTCTCCGCGTCGCTGTCCGCGCGAAAGACGGCCGCGAGGTCCTCGAAGTCCGAGGCCGTGGCCACCGCGTCGCGCGTGGGTGTGCCCTCGTCCAGCATGGCCGCGACGAAGCTGGAGACGCCCGGCAGGCGCGGAGGGTTGGTATTGGCGCCTGCGTCCACCACCAGCGCCAGGGAGACGAGGGGCAGGTCGTGACGCTCCAGGAGCCAGACGGTGAGGCCGGACTTCAGCGTCAGCACCTTCGGCACCGGGGCCCGGAAGACGACGGCTGGACCGGCCGGAGGCGGCTTGAGACGAAACTCGGCGTCCTGGAGAGCAGGCATGGCAGGGGCGGGCTGGGTGGCCGGCGGCGTTGCCGCTGCGGCGGTGGGTGAGGGCGCGGGCGCGGTGGCGCAGGCGACGAAGACGAGGGCGGAGACACCGAGAAGCGTACGCATGGTCGAGCCCTTCATGGGTTGGAGGCCGTCTTCGGTGCCGGGTTGACGGTGATGACGACGCGCGCGTCCTTGGCGAAGTACTTCCGGGCCGCGGCCTGGACTTGCGCCGGCGTGACGGCGTCCCATTTCACGAGCATGGTGTCGATGAGGCCCGGGTCATGGGCCCAGAACTCGCCCGATTCGAGGACATCGGCCTTCCCGCCAAAGCCTCCCACCCGCTCCAGCCGCCGCAGCACGGTGGCCCGGCGGTTTCGTTTGGCCCGGTCGAGCTCGGCCGCGGTGGGCGCACTGTCCATGAGGCGCTGCAGCTCCGCGTCGAGGGCCGCCTCGGCCTTCTCCGGGGGGACGCCCGGAGCCACGGTCATGTCGAGCCCGGCGTAGCTGGAAAGACGCGCATTCTCGATTTCGCAACCCACGTCCTGGGCCACCTTCTGCGTGTACACCAGCTGGTGGTAGAGGCGGCTCGACTTGCCCGTGCCCAGCACGTCGCAGAGCAGCTGGACGGCGTAGAAGTCGTCGTTGGAGTAGGCGGGAGGGACGATGACGCCCACCATCACCTTGGAGAGCTGGACGTTGTCCGTCAGGGTGTCGCGCTTCTCGTGGGTGATGGGCTCCGTCTTCACCGTCGGGACGCTGACGGGCGCCGCAGCGGGGATGCTTCCGAAGTACTTCTCCACCAGCGCCTTCACCTCGGCCGGCTTGATGTCCCCGACGATGGCCAGGACGGCGTTGTTGGGGGCGTAGTACGTCCGGAAGAAGGCCTTCACGTCCTCCAGAGAAGCGGCCTGCAGGTCCTCGTGCGAGCCGATGACGGAACCGAAGTAGGGGTGGGGCTTGGGAAAGAGGAGCTCCACCTGACGCACATCCGCGCGCCCGTAGGGCCGGTTCTCGGTGGTTTGCCGTCGCTCGTTGCGGACCACCTCCCTCTGGATGTCCAGCTTCTGCTGGTCCATGGCGTCGAGGAGGAAGCCCAGCCGCTCGCTCTCGAGCCACAGCGCAAGCTCCACACGGTTACTGGGCACGACCTCGAAGTAGTTGGTGCGGTCGAAGTTGGTGGTGCCATTCACGCCCGTCGCGCCGGCACCCTGCAGCATCCCGAAGAAGGCCGTCTCGTTGCCCTGACGGTGCTTGCTGCCCTGAAACATCATGTGCTCGAAGAGGTGGGCAAACCCGCTCTTGCCCGGGACTTCGTTGGCCGCGCCCACGTGGTACCAGACCATGACGCCCACCACGGGCGTCTTATGGTCCTCGGAGAGGATGACGCGCAACCCGTTGGGCAACGTGTACTTCTCGAAGGGGATGAGCGGCGCCTGGGTGGACGCGGCGGCGAGCACGACGGTGGAGAGTAACGCAGGTAGCACGGGGGCAACTCCTTCGTGAAACAAGCGGCTGCGCGCCCTTAAACTTGGTGCCGGCCCGAGCGCAAGGAGGAACGCGTCAGGGCGACGCGCTTTTCAGCAAGCGGCCAAAAGCGCCCCCATGCCGCAATGTCCAGGCACGGGCTGAGAGATGTCTGCCCGTGGACGTTTCCCGAGGGGAATGTCGCGGAGCATCCGCCTTTCCCAGGGCGCCCGCGACGACACGGGCGCCGCGGGCTGCGCGGGGGACGACGCGTCCTCTGTCAGTGCTCCGGCGCCGAGAGGGACGGGACGAGGCGTCCACCGGCCGGGACGTCTTCGTCGACCCGGCTGTCGGCACGGTGGTCCTTGGCGATGAGCAGGTAGATGGCCGGGACGAAGAAGAGGGTGAAGACGGTGCCCACCGCCATCCCCGTCACCAGCACCAGGCCGATGCTGTTTCGTGCCGCGGCGCCGGCCCCGGTGACGAGCGTCAGCGGGAAGTGTCCGGCCACGGTGGCCACGCTGGTCATCATGATGGGGCGGAGGCGCGTCATGGCGGCCTCCTTGACGGCTTCAATTTTCGACTTCCCCTGCTCCTGCAGCTGGTTGGCGAACTGGACGATGAGGATTCCGTTTTTCGAGATGAGCCCCACCAGCGTCACCAGTCCCACCTGGGAGTAGATGTTGATGCTCGTCGTCCACCCGTCGGTGAAGAAGTGCATCTGGGGGTTCGGCATCTTGAGGAAGGTGGTGATGAGCGAGCCGAAGAGGGCCAGCGGCACCGAGCCTGCGAGGATGACGAAGGGGTCCCGGAAGCTGTTGAACTGCGCCGCCAGCACCAGGAAGATGAGGACGACGGCCAGGGCGAAGGCCGGGAGAAACTTGTCGCCCTCCGTCCTCAGCTGCCGCGACTCACCCGTGTAGTCGACGGTGTAGCCCTGGGGGAGGATGCGCTTCGCCTCCCCTTCCAGGAATTTGAGGCCGTCGTCCAGGGAGGCGGCCACGCCGCTGATTTTCACGGCATTCAGCTGCTGGAAGCGGTTGAGCGAGCGCGGGGTGACGGTATCGCGAATCTGCGCGATGGAGGACAGCTTCACCAGCCCGCCGCCGGGGCCAGTCACGTAGATGTCGTTGAGCTGGTCCGGATTGAGGCGGTCCGCGCGCAGGAGCTGCGGGATGACTTTGTAGCTTCGGCCCGAGATGCTGAAGCGGTTGACGAAGTTTCCACCCACCGCCGCGCCCAGGTCCTGACCCACCGTCTGGAGGTTGAGGCCAAGCTGCGCCACCTTCTCCCTGTCGATGATGACTTCCGACTGCGGCTGGTCAATCTTCACGTCGAGGATGGGCGGGAAATAAAATTTCTTGCTGGCGGCCGCCGCCTCCTGAATTTTCGTGGCGAACTCCAGCACCTCGGAGGCCTCCGCCGTCGACGACACCACGAATTCGATGGGGAAGGTCCCACCACCCGGGAGGGCCGGAGGGAGGACGCCAAAGGTCTGGATGCCAGGGATGACGCTGATGCGGGCCGACACCTCGCCCAGCACCTGGGTCGCCGTGCGCTTGCGCTTGTCCCATGGCTTGAGCCCGTCGCCCCAGAAGCCGCCGCCGGGATTCGTAATCTGGAAGGTGAATTGCGTCTCCGGAATCTCCATCAACGTCCGGTTGACTTCCTTCACCGAGACCGCCAGCTGGTCCAGCGTGGAGTTGGCCGGCGTGTTGACGATGCCGAAGACGACGCCCTGGTCCTCGGCCGGGGCCAGCTCCTTCACCGAATTCTGAAACATCAGGACGGCCAGCACCGTGAGGACGCCCCAGGCCATGTACACGACGCCGCGCCAGGCCAGCACCACGTCCAGGCCTCGCCCGTAGGCCCTGCGCAGCGCGCCGAAGGCGTGCGTCACGTACTTGGCGAAGCCCTTCTCGTCCGCACCGGGCTTGAGCAGGTAGCCGGACATGACGGGCGACAGGGTGAGCGCCACGACGCCGGAGATGGTGACGGCACCGGCCAGGGTGAGCGCGAATTCCCGGAAGAGCGACCCGGTGAGGCCGCCCTGGAAGGCGATGGGGGCGTAGACCGCGGCCAGGGTGATGGTCATGGCGATGATGGGCCGCACGAGCTCCCGGGCGCTCACCAGCGCCGCGTCGAGCGGCTTCATCCCGTCGCTGATGTGACGCTCGACGTTCTCCACGACGACGATGGCGTCGTCCACCACCAGGCCCACCGAGAGCACGATGGCTAACAGGGTGAGGAGGTTCACCGTGAAGCCAAACACCTGCATCAGGAAGACGGCGCCGATGAGGGAGACGGGGATGGCCACCACCGGCACCAGCACCGACCGGAAGGAGCCGAGGAAGAGGAAGATGACAATCACCACAATCAGCAACGTCTCGAGGAGGGTGGTGATGACCTCGTCGATGGCGCTCTGGATGTACTCCGTCGCGTCGTAGGCGATGACGGCTTTAATCTGCTCCGGAAGCTCCTTCTGGATGAGCTTCATCTCCGTCCGCACCCGCTTGATGACGTCGAGCGAGTTGGCGTTGGGCAGCGCCCACACCCCCACGAAGACGGCCGTCTGGCCGCTGAAGGCCACCGCCGTGTCGTAGTCCTCGGCACCGAGCACCACGTCGGCCACGTCCGAGAGCCGGATGGTGGCTCCGCCGCTCTCCCGGATGACGAGGCGCTTGAATTCCTCCACCGAGCGCAAGTCGGTGTTGGCGACGAGATTCACTTGCACCAGCGAACCCTTGGTTTGCCCCACCGCCGCCAGGTAGTTGTTGTTGGCCAGCGCCTGGCGCACCTGGGCCGGGCTCACGTTGAGGGCCGCCAGACGGTCCGGCTTCAGCCAGATGCGCATGGCGAAGGTGCGGGCGCCGAGGAGGTCCGCCCGCTGCACGCCCTCGATGGCGGACAGCCGGGGCTGCACCACCCGGACGAGGTAGTCCGTAATCTCGTTCTGCTTCAGAAACTCCGAGGAGAAGCTGAGGTAGGCCGAGGCGAACTGGCTGTCGGCGGACTCGATGTTGAGGACCGGCACCTGCGCCTCGGGCGGCAAGTCCCCGCGCACCTGGTCCACCTTGGAGCTGATTTCGGCCAGCGCCTTGGTGGAGTCGTAGTTGAGGCGCAGCCGGGCGCGGATGATGGAGACGCCCTGGCTGCTCGTGGACTCGAGGTAGTCGATGCCGTCGGCGGCGGCGATGACGCGCTCCATCGGCGTGGTGATGAAGCCGCGCACCAGGTCGGCGTTGGCGCCGACGTACACCGTGGTGACGGTCACCACTGCGTTGTCGTTGCGCGGGAACTGCCGGACGTTGAGGGAGCGAATCGCCTGGACGCCGGCGATGACGATGATGAGGTTGACGACGATGGCGATGACCGGTCGCCGGATGAAGAGGTCGGTGAAGCTCATGGTGGTGCCACTCCCCTCTAGCGGTCGGCCGGCGTGGGAGCGAGCTGAGCTGGCGCAGTGTCGGTGTGCACTGCCACCGACTGCCCATTCTTCACTTTGAAGGCACCGTTGCTCACCACCGTCTCGTCGGCCTTGAGGCCCGAGACGACGGCCACGAAGTCACCCCGGCGCTCGCCGACGCGCACGAAGCGCTGCTTGGCAACAGCCTCCGGCTTCCCGTCGGGGCCCTTCGTCTGCTCGATGACGTACACCGAGTCGCCGTAGGGGGCGAAGAGGATGCTGGTGGCCGGAACAATCAACACCGGCTCGAGGTGATTCGCGTACACCTCGACGTTGGCGTACATGCCCGGGGTGAGGCGCCCGTCCTTGTTCTCCACCGTGGCGCGCATCCGCACGTTGCGGGTGGTGGCGTCAACCTCGGGGTTGATGGTGGTGACAGTGCCGTCCCAGCTCGCGTCGGGAAAGACGTCGACCTTGAGGGTGACTTTCTGGCCCAGCTTGACGTCGGCCAGCGCCTGCTGCGGGAGCTGAAACTCGACGTAGATGGGGCTCACCGTCTGCAGGGAGATAATCGGGTTTCCGGCACTGAGCATCTGGCCGAGCTCCACCTGGCGGATGCCCACCCGCCCATCGAAGGGGGCCTTGATGACTTTCTTGGCGATGGTGGCCCGGAGGTTGTCGACCGCAGCCGCGGTTTGAATGGCGCGGGCCTGGGCCGCCTCGACCTCGACGTCGGTGTTCACCTGCTGCTTGCGCAGCTTCTGGGCGCGCTCGAGCGTCTGCTTCGCCAGCGCATTGTCGGCGAGCGCGCCCTCGAGCTGCGCCTGCTCCGTCGTCGTGTCCTGCCGCACGAGGAGCTGGCCCTGCTTCACCATCGAGCCATTCTCGAAGGCAATCTCGCGCACCGCCCCCACCAGCTCGGCGGCCAGCGTCACGCCACGGACGGCCACCAGCGTCCCGACGGCGGTGCGGACCGGCCGCCACTCGGAGGCCTGCACCTGGGCAGCCGTCACCGACTCGGCCGGGGGGACGAAGGCCTTCCCGGCCTTTATCATCGAGCCAATCTGCCAGACCTTGATGCCGGCCAGGAGGAGGAAGATGAGGAGGAGGGCGCCGATGGCGATGAGCCAGCGGCTCAGCCGGCCCCTCTTCTTCGGCTGGTCGGTGGGGGGCAACGGTTCCGGAGAGACCTCAATCCGGGACTCCGCTTCTGCAGGACGGAACATGGGGTGGGCGCCAGCGGTGAAGGTTCGACCAACCCATTACCCGTGTTGCCGCCGCTTGGCTTGCGAAAATGCATGAAGGCCGCTTCCGGTGGCCGGGCTCGAGGACTAGGGGGTCTCTAGGAGCCACTTTCTGCCTCCGGCCGGCCCCAGGTGTAGGCACCTTCGGGCGGCCCTTTTCTCGGGTTTGGGGCAGAAGGCCTGCCAAGCGTTGACACCTGGACGGTCTGGCTCGGCGGGCCGCCGGAAACGGGCCCCTCAGGGAGGCCACGGCAGGTGCTTCCAGCTACAGCGTTTCGAGAAGTCCTGACTTGCGGACGTCGGCCATCAACATGGCGCGGTCCGACTCGTCGAGGCCCATCCAGGAGTCATGGAGCTCGGCCAGAAGCAGCTCGACGCGTCTGAAGTCGACTTCGTTGCGCTTGTAGGCCGCCTTCTGGGCCGGGGTGCTCTTGAAGCCAGCGGCGGTGCAGCGAGCGGCGTCCTCCGAGGCCTCCTGGCCGAGCTCGAGGAGTCGGTCGAGCATCGCGCTGGCCTCCACCGTCGAGCGAGCGGAGACGGGGATGGCCCTGAGGCTGGCCATCCGACGGGAGCTGTCCCACCGCTTCAGTATCTCGATGGCCTTCCTGTCCACGGCCACGAGCTTCTCGTGCCGGGCGGAACAGTAGGAGCCGTCGAGGGTGTGCTCCGCGGCGAACGCCACGGAGCAGCTGAGGACCATCGCAAGACACAGGGAGCGCATCGGACGCTGGTTGAGCAAACTTCACGCCCCGGAAAAGCACTGAGGCCACGGGCGTTTGCGGCCTCCCAGGGTGGGTGACAGCCACCGTGCGGGGTGGCTCTGGACCCTCGAAGGGCCGCCCCGGCAAAGCGTCTTTCGGGCTGGCGCCGGGGGGGAGGCGTACCTACGTTTCTGTACGACTTCTAACGAATGCCTGGCGCGAGGGGAATGCGATGAATCTACTTTGGGGCTTGGTGGTGGTGCTCGTCGTCCTGTGGCTCTTGGGCTTCACGATGCACGTCGGCGGCGGCCTCATCCACCTTCTCTTGGTGATTGCCGTCATCGTCGTCATCGTGCGACTCGTCAGCGGACGAGGCGTCTAGCGCTTCTGCCGTCGAGGCTGGAGGGGGGCTTCCCAAAGGGGGGCGCCCCCCGCGGTTGAAGAAGGCGCCGTCTTCTTCCTGAAGCAGAGCTTCCCCTGGCGGCTGCTCCTCAGGAGGCGTCGAGCAGGTTTCGGGCCTTGAGGAGGACATCCGACAGGACGAGGTCTCCCTCGGGGCCGCTCTGCAGGGAGCTGAGGAGCTGGGCCATCGTCTTCCTCAGCAGTCCGCACCGCTCCACGAGGTCGTCCCGTTCCGCCTTGTACCGCTGCGCGAGGGCGTTGGCCGCCTCGGTCTCCTGGGCGGCGCGCGCCGCAGCATTCCGGACTTCCAGGACACTCTGCCGCAGCTCCGCGCTCTCTCGCCAGGCATTGCGCACCTCCGCTGCCAGCTGGCTCGTGTCGAGGTGCGCGCCTACGCGGTCCGCGCCCTTGGGAAGGCGCGCTTCAATCTCCTTCAACTCTGATTCCGTCATCCATCACTCCGTGGAGCTGCCAGGCAGCTCCACCAGGTGCTTCGTTCCTGAGGGTCTCGGCCACCGTTGGGAACTGCCGGTGTCTGCCGAGCCGTAGTAGGAGGTGGCTTCGGGAAGGACGGCGAGCACCTGAAGGTGCCTCACCGGTCGCACCAACCACTATGGGCCGTGGCCCCTATCGGCGCAACACTCGGCGCCGAATACACCTCGGAAGCTCTCGTCGAGGCCCGAAAGACGCTGCGCACGCACTCTAGGAGTCGCTACATGAGCACCGAAGCAGAAATGAAGGCCGAACTGGAGCGCCTCCGGGCGGAGAACGAGTCCCTCAAGGCCCGCGGCAGCAGAGCCGTGTCGATGAAGGTGAGCGAGAAAGGGGGCCTCTCCGTGTATGGCCTCGGCCGCTTCCCCGTCACGCTCTACCAGGAGCAGTGGCTGAAGCTCCTGGACCTGGCCGACGACATCCGCACCTTCATCCAGAAGAACGAGGGCCAGCTCAAGAAGAAGGCCTGACGTCCCCCTCGAGGGGCGGCTGGCCTCGGCGCGCGACGCACCCGGACAGGGCGTGCGCATTCGGCCATCAAAACGTCACGGTTTCATAACCGAGGCGACTCGGATGAGTCGGCTAGGAGGGCCCTTTCCACCCAAAGGACGGGGCCCCTTGCACATCTTCGGCGACACGGTGTCCCTCGGTACCGCCGTCTTCCTCTTGCTCGCGCTGGGCCTCGCGCTCAGCTTCGAATTCGTCAACGGCTTTCACGACACGGCCAACGCCGTGGCCACCGTCATCTACACCCACACCCTGAAGCCCACCGTGGCCGTCATCTGGTCCGGCTGCTGGAACCTCCTCGGCGTCCTCGCCTCCAGCGGGGCGGTGGCCTTCGCCGTCCTGGCACTGCTTCCGGTGGAGCTGGTGATGAATGTGGGCTCCGGCGCGGGCTTCGCCATGGTCTTCGCCCTCCTCATCTCGGCCATCATCTGGAACCTCGGCACCTGGTACCTCGGGCTTCCCGCCTCGAGCTCCCACACCCTCATCGGCTCCATCATGGGCGTGGGACTGGCCAACTCCTGGATTAACGGCGGCCACGAATTCGGCGAGGGCGTCAACTGGGCCAAGGCCGAGGAGGTGGGGCTCTCCCTCCTCATCTCCCCCGTCATCGGATTCGTGTGCGCTGCGTTGCTGCTCCTTCTGGCCAAGGCCCTCATCAAGGTGCCCGAGCTGTACAGCGCGCCGGAGAAGGACAAGCCACCCCCGCCGTTGATTCGCGGCCTGCTCGTCCTCACCTGCACCGGTGTGAGCTTCTTCCACGGCTCCAACGACGGGCAGAAGGGCATGGGACTCATCATGCTCATCCTCGTCGGCATCCTCCCGGCGTCCTACGCCCTCAACTCCGGCACCGACGTCGCCGAGACGGCGGCGCTGCTCCGGCAGTCCGAGGCCAACACCGTCGTCCTGGACCGCTTCGTCAACCCGCACGCGGCGCCGGTGCTGCACGACTACGCCACCCAGGACCTCTCGGCATATTTGAAGACGTCCGGGAAGGTGACGGAGGACACCTACTCCGCGCTGGCGAACAAGAACCGGGAGATTACCGAGACGCTCGCCGGCCACGCGAAAATTGCGGACCTCGAGCCCTTCGCGCGGACCGCGCTCCGGACGCAAATTTACCTGGTGAGCGAGACCATCGGGAAGCTGGCCAAGCAGGGCCTGCTCAAGGACCCGGAGCAGAAGACACAGCTGCTCAGCTACAAGCGCAGCCTGGAAGTCACCACCAAGTTCATCCCCAGCTGGGTGAAGGTGATGGTGGCCTTCACCCTCGGCCTCGGCACGATGATTGGCTGGAAGCGGATTGTGGTGACGGTGGGAGAGAAAATCGGCAAGGAGCACCTCACCTACGCCCAGGGCGCCTCGGCGGAGATTGTGGCCATGGGCACCATCGGCCTGGCCGACTACTTCGGGCTTCCCGTCAGCACCACCCACGTCCTCTCCTCGGGCGTGGCCGGGACGATGGCCGCCAACCGCTCCGGCCTCCAGATGGGGACGCTGCGAAACCTCCTCCTCGCCTGGGTGCTGACGCTTCCGGTGTGCGTCCTCCTCGGAGCCGCCACCTTCGCCGCCGGCCTCTTCGTCGTCCTGAACGTCTTCGGCGTCCACTGAGACACCGAAGGAGGCGGCCCGACAGGCAAGGGAAAGGCCGTGTCCCTTTCTGAGGGGCACGGCCGCGTGGGTTACCTCAGGGTGTCAGCGCCCGAAGGGCCCAGCCTTCTCGCTAGACGGCCTTGAGGAGCGTGTCCGCGTCGCTGACCTCGAAGCGGGCCGGGGCCTCGATGTTGAGCGTCTTCACGACGCCGTTCTCGATGACCATGGCGTAGCGCTGCGAGCGGATGCCCATCCCCCGGGCGGAGAGGTCCTGGTCCAGGCCCAGGGCCTTGGTCCAGGTGGCGCTCCCGTCGGCCATCATCCGCACCTTGCCGTCGGCCTTCTGCTCCTTCCCCCAGGCGCCCATGACGAAGGCGTCGTTGACGGAGACGCACCAGATTTCGTCCACGCCCTTGGCCTTGAAGTCCTTGAAGTGCGAGACGTAGCCGGGGACGTGCTTTCCCGAGCAGGTGGGGGTGAAGGCGCCGGGGAGGCCAAACACCACCAGCCGCTTGCCCTTCACCAGGTCCACCACCTGGAAGCTGTTGGGGCCCACCACGCAGCCCGCCTTCTCGACCTCAATCATCTCCGTCAGCGTCCCGTCGGGGACCTTGTCACCCACTCGGATGGCCATGGTTTCATCTCCTGGAATGGAAAGCCTTTCCCGCGCGGATTAGCACACTCAAGGGCGGGACTGACCGAGCTTCGGACGGAAGGGCCCGGTGGCCAGGAAGCGAAACTCCGTCATGGCGGCGCTCGGACGCCGTCCTTTGACCTCGAGCCAGGTGAGTGTCCGGCGAAGGACGAGGTCCTCCACGACGAGGGGCTGAAGCTCTCCCCGGGACACCTCCTCCTCCACCGCCATGCGGGACAGGATGCTGAAGCCCACCCCGGCCGAAATGAGCTGCTTGATGACTTCATTCTCACTGATTTCGAAGAGGCGAGACGGCGTCACGCCGCGGTTGCGAAGCGCGGCGAGGATGACGGCGCGCGTCCCGGCGCCCTCCTCACGGATGAGAAACAACTCCTGGAAGAGACGGGCTGCCTTCAGCCGTCGCACCTTCGTCAAGGGGTGCCCCGGGGCCACCACCGCCGCGAGCTCGTCCTCCATCCACGGCGAGACAGAAACCCGCGCGTGCTGCACCGGGCCCTCCACCACCGCCAGCTCCACGGTGTTGGAGAGGAGGGCCTCGAAGACGGCGCGGGTGTTGGCCGCCACCAGCGTCATCTCGATGGCCGGGTGCCGCGCATGGAAGGCCCCGAGAATGCGCGGCAGGAAGTAGCTGGCCACCGTCAGGCTCGAGCCAATGCGCAGCGCCCCCCGGCTGAGGCCTCGGGCCTCGGCCAGCGCCTCCTCGGCGGCGCGCTCCTCGCCGAAGAGGACGCGGGCGTGGGACAGGAGCACCCGCCCCTCCTCGGTGAGCGTCACGCCCCGGGCGCCGCGCACGAGTAACTGGGTGGAGAGCTCCCCCTCCAGCTGGCGCACGGCCTTGGAGATGGCCGGCTGACTCACCCGGAGGCGCCGCCCGGCGGCCGTGAAGCCCCCCTCCTCCGCCACGGCCGTGAAGAGGCGCAAGGAGTTGAGATTGAGAGCCATAACCAGCGGCTATTCTAGTTTGCCTCACAATGTCTTGGCGATATGCGACAGACAGAGGCAGCTTCCTCCCCGCGGCACCGATGCCGCCGCTCGTGAGGAGACGTGCCATGTACCGGTTTGACGACAAGACGCGCAGGCAGCTTCTCGAGGACGCCCTGGTGGCGGACCTCCTGGACCCCGCTTCAAGCGAAGCCCGAGGCGCCACGGGCCCGGTGTCCGCCGAAAGCACCCCGGTGGCGCCCGTCGCGGCCCCCGGCGCCACCGGCCGGCCGAAGCGAAGCGCGTAAGAAGCGCCACACCCAGGCAACGGTGGCCACGCGCTTGTCGCGTGTGGAGAGGGCGCATTGCGCTATAGCGCAACGCCCATGCGCGCTTCCCTTCTCCTCCTTGTCGCGGTGACGTCCGTCTCCACGCTGGCCAGCCCGGACGCAGGCGCGCCCGAGGCGCTGAAGCTCCATTCCCTTCCGCTTCTGCCCTCCGCGCCGGGCCGCATCGGCATGGACTACCTGGGCTACGAGGCGAGCACCAACCAGGTGTGGGTGCCCGGGGCCAACACCGGACGGGTGTTTGTCGTGGACGCGGACACCGAGTCCATCCGCACCGTGGAGGGTTTCCCCACGCTTCAAAGAGACGGACGGGTGCTTGGCCCGACGTCCGTCACCTTCTCTCCCTCCCAGGCCTTCATCGGGAACCGGGGAGACAACACGGTGTGCGCCGTCGACTTGCACACCCTCGTCCGCGGCCCGTGCGTCCCGGTGGGAGACGTGCCGGACGGGCTGGCCTACGTGACGGCCACGGACGAGGTGTGGGTGACGACGCCTCGGACGAAGTCCCTCGTCGTCCTCGCGGCCAAGCCGCTCTCCGTCTCAGGGCACATCGCCCTGGACGGCGCACCCGAGGGCTATGCCGTGGACGCCGCGCGCGGCCGCTTCTACACGAGTCTCGAGGACAGGGACGAGACGCTGGCCCTCGACGTGCGCACGCACGCCGTGGCCGAGCGCTGGCCGACGGGCTGTGGCGCGGATGGGCCCCGGGGTATGGCGCTCGACGCCGCGACGTCCGTGTTGGTGGTGGCCTGCGTCGAGCGCCTCGTCTCCTTCAGCCTCCTCCCCACCCCGGCGCCCAAGGGCTCCCTCCCCACCGGCGCAGGCGTGGACAACATCGCCATCGCCACCCGCCTCTCCACCGTCTTCGCGGCCGCCGGGAAGGCCGAGACGCTCACCCGGGCACGTCTGGAGAGGGACGGCACCCTGCGCGCCACCGGGACGGCCCACACCGCGCCTGGCGTCCGGGTGGTGGTGGCGACGGCCTCGGGGAAGGCCTTCGCCGCGGACCTGGCCGAGGGCCGTCTCTGGGTAGTGGCGCCCTAACCCTCTGACGTTTCAGGGCTTTGGACGGACTGGACGTCCGTATCACTTTGTGTCACAAAGTGATGCATGACGAAGCCAGGGGCCCCCAGGGGCCGCACCAAGAAGGAGCGCGTCATCCACACGCGCGTCCCGGCCCTCCTCGAGGAGGAATTGAAGCGCTTTGCCGAGGACCTGCGCGTGCCCGTCTCCAACCTCATCCGCACCATCCTCGAGGACGCGCTGGCCGCGGCGGACCAGGCCGGCGAGCGCGTCGAGGCCGGGCTGCGGGCCGGGGCCGCGCGCCTGGCACACGGCCGCGACAACCTCCGGCGGACGCTGGTGGGACGCCTTCCGGTGGAGCCACCTCCCCGGGCGCAGGAGAAGGAGGACCCGTCATGACAGCCATCCTCATCCTCTTCGTGGCGCACTGGAGCCTCTCCATCTTCGCCCAGACGTTCTTCATGCACCGCTACGGCTCGCACCGGATGTTCACCATGAGCCGCTTCTGGGAGCGCTTCTTCTACCTGCTGGCCTTCATCGCCCAGGGGCCCTCCTTCCTCGTGCCGCGGGCCTACGCCATCCTCCACCGGCAGCACCACACCTTCGCCGACACCGAGCAGGACCCGCACTCGCCGCGCTACTTCTCCAACGTGGCCACCATGATGTGGCACACCAAGCACCAGTACGACGTCTACGCCTACCGACGGGGCGAGCCCGAGGCGCGCTTCCTCGGCGGGACGCCGGAGTGGCCCTTCATCGACAGGCTCTCGCAGCGCTGGACGACGCGCGTCAGCTTCTCGCTGCTCTTCGTCGTCTACTACGCGGCCTTCGCCCCGTCCCTGTGGTGGTTTCTCCTGCTTCCCGTCCACTGGACGATGGGGCCCATCCACGGAGCCATCGTCAACTGGTGCGGCCACAAGTACGGCTACCGGAATTTCGACACCGACGACTTGAGCAAAAACACCCTCAAGCTCGAGTTCGTCACCATGGGCGAGCTCTTTCAGAACAACCACCACCAGGACCCGATGCGGCCCAACTTCGCCGTGCGCTGGTACGAGCTCGACCCGGCCTACCAGGTGATGCGCGTCCTGGCCTGGCTTGGAATTATTGAATTCGTCCGAAGCGCCCGGGCCGGCGTCCCCGGCGCCGCACCGGCCGTCCCGTGATGCGGGACTTCCCCACCTCGAAGCGGCCAGCCTCGGTGCTGGTCGCCCAGGAGGTGGCGGCCCTGGCCTTCTTCTCGCTCCTGCACCCCTTCGGCTGGCGCAAGGCCAAGGCCAAGACGGACAGGCGAGCCAACCAGCGGACGGTGGTGCTGGTGCACGGCTACGGCGCGAACCGCAGCATGTTCCTCCCGCTGAGGGCCTACCTGCGGGCCCACGGGGTGAGGCAGGTGCTGGCCTACGACTACCCGTCCTCCCGAGGCATCGAGCAGGCCGCCCGGGGGCTGAGGGAGTACCTCCGGCGGCACGTCCGCGGCGGCCGGGTGGACCTCGTGTGCCACAGCCTGGGCGGCCTCGTGGCGCGCGTCTACCTGGAGCAGCTGGGCGGCGCCCGCCGGGTGGACCGCTGCATCACCCTCGGGACGCCGCACCAGGGGACGTACAACGCCTACTGGCTGGCCTCGCGGGTGGGGCGGGAGCTCCGCCCGGACTCGGCCGTACTCGAGCGCCTGGAAGCCTCGAGCGCCGGCGCCGGAAATGTCCGTTACACCTCAATTGTCGCTGGCTCCGACAACATGGTCATCCCCCGCGTCTTCGCCGCCGGGGAGGACACCGTCCACGTCCCGGACGTCGGGCACCTGGGGATGCTCTTCTCGGTGGGGGTGTTCCGGGCGGTGCTTGACCGCCTGCACCCCGCGCCGGGAAGAGTCGAGCGCGCGCGGGCGTGAAAGCTGGATGGCGGCTCGCTAGAAGCTAGACGCGCCCCACCCTCCTCAAGGAGAGTCGCAAAAGCCATGCTGCGCTACCGAGCGGACATCCGGACACTGGGCATCCTCGGGGCCTACGCGGTGCTCTTCGTCACCGGCTGGGTGTTGTGGCCGAGTGGGCCCCTTCTCCTGGCCTGGGTGGTGGTGCTCTCCGGCAGCGCCTGGCTGTGCGCGGTGGTGGCGCACAACACCGTCCACTGCCCCGTCTTCACCAAGCGCTGGATGAACCGCGCCTTTCAGGTGTGGGTGAGCCTCTCCTATGGCTTCCCCATCAGCGAATACATCCCCGGCCACAACCTCTCCCACCACCGCTACATGCAGATGCGGGAGGACGTCATGCGCACCAGCAAGGTGCGCTTCCGGTGGAACCTCCTCAACCTGCTCTTCTTCTTCCCGGCGGTGACGCCGGCCATCCTCCGGGGCAACGCGCGCTTCAAGCGGCTCCGTGGCGACAAGGCCACGGCCTGGCGCCGGCAATTTCTCCTCGAGTCGGTGGTGGTGTGGGGGGTGAAGGTGGGCCTCCTCCTCCTCGACTGGCGGAAGGCGCTCCTCCTCATGGTGGTGCCGCACCTCTTCGCCAACTTCGGCATCGTCACCATCAACCTCTTCTGGCACGACGGCTGCGACGCGGAACACCCCGTCAACCACTCCCGGAATTTCCTCGGGCCCGTCCTCAACTTCCTGGCCGTCAACAACGGCTACCACGGCATCCACCACATCGAGCCGGGGTTGCACTGGAGCCTTCTGCCCAAGGCCCACGCGGAGCGGGTCCGGCCGACGCTGCACCCGGCCCTGGAGCAGGCCTCCTTGCCGCTCTACCTCTTCAAGACGTTCATCTACCCGGCCAAGCGCATCCGCTACGACGGGACGCCGCTGGTGGTGGTGGACGCAGGGCCGGACCGCGACTGGGTGCAGCCCTCGGACGCCGACTTCTCCGGCGCGCCAAGCGCCGCGCCGGCCTGACACCCGGCCGTCAGGGAATGCTGTCGCGGAGCGCCTCGCTGGCGGCTTCCACGCGCTCGGCGAGGGCCTCGAGGTCCACGGGCTTTCCCAGCCGTCCCACGACGAGGCGGTTGTCGCGGGCCACCTTCTCCAGGACGGGGTAGGCCGAGACGAGGATGAAGCGCAGGCCGTCCGCATCCTCCCGGCGCGCCAGCTGGTGCAGGAGCTCCGGGCCGCTCGTCCCTTGCAGCATGAGGTCGAGGATGAGGACGAGGGGTGTCCCCAGCTCCTGGACGAGTTGCTCGGCCTCCTGGGCATTCTCCGCCGTCACCACCGTGTACCCGCGGCGCGCGAGCTCATTTCGGAGGTAGGCGCGGAAGAAGGACTGGTCGTCCACCACCAGCACCAGGGGCCCTTGCGCATTGGCCGTCGCGGCAGCGTGCATGGACGCCTTCTGCCATTGCCAAGCCGTGTCTCGAAAGTGGGTACTGGCCGACCCGAGGGGCGGTGTCACGGACACCAGCCCTGCGGAAGGGGAAAGGCCCGGGCGACTTCACCTGCATGAAACAGCCGCGACACAAGGGCCCCTCGTGCGACGGGGCTCAGCGGCACACGGGGACAGCCCCCGGTAGCGCGACGTGGCGAGGCTTCAGCGACCGCCGGGAATGAAGGGCTGGCGCCGGAGCGCCTCGGCGACCGCGTCCAGCGTCGGCGCGGCCGGCGTCGCAGCCGCCGGGCCGCCAGGGATGGGGGCGTGGTGGCCGAGGACGTTTCGGAGGTCCTGCTCGAACTTCACGTTGCCCGCGGCAATCTCGCGAAGCGCGGTGACGGTGGGCTTGTCACGTCCCGACGGCACGGTGCAGGTGGCGCCGGACAACAGCTGCTTCGTCCGGCGGACAGCAAGGATGGAAAGCGCGAAGCGGTTCTCCGCGTAGGGACCGCAGTCTTCGATGGTGACTCGCGCCATGCGACTGGGAGTAACACGCCCCTGCTAGGGCAGCAAACCATCGACCAAGAGCGGGGTAATGGGCGACCTCCTCGCGAGAAAGTGACGGGGGAATGCTTGGGGTTTCTCCCAAAGGGCTTGGCGGCGGGCGAGCCAGACGTCGGTCCGCCTTCGCCGGGGCCTAGGGCTTCTTGCCTTCCGCCGCAGCCTCAAGCGGCAGCCCGGCTGGCACGAGCAGTTGACGGAGGAGGCGGCGGACGCCCCACAGGAACAGCGTCGCCGCGAGCAGGCCCATCACCGTCCAGCGCACGTCCCGGAAGTGCCGGACGGTGAGCGTCGCCAGAATGCTCATCCCGGCGAGCATCCCCGCGTACCAGAGGAAAAACGTCACGACGCCGAAGGCCACCCGCGTGGCCTGGGCCGAGCCCCGGGGCAAGCGCTCTCCGCCCCGGATGCCCATGAAGAGCGCCAGGCCAAGCCACAGCGAGACAAAAATGCTGGTCAGCCCGGCGATGGTTGCGGCGGTGGAAATGGCAGGTTCCTGAGGGTGGCGACCCTCGGTGAGAGTGTACGCCTTGTCTGGCTCACCCTCGAAGACCGTCCGGTCCAGGGTGCCGTGGTCGTGGTTGTCGAAAGCCGCGCTTTGACTAGATTGCGCCGGTGCTGACGTGGTGGGCACAGCTGGACGACAGTCGGATGCTCCGCCTCAAGGCGGCCATCGCTTTTGCCGGCGTCCTCCTGCTCCTGTGGTACTGGCTCGCGGAGCAGCGACCGGCGCTTCGGCCTGGCGGGCGCCTCCGCGACGCTCTCTTGCTCACGTTGGGGGTGATTGCCTGTGCGAGCTGGTGGAACCTGGGCCGCTTTCACTTCGGCTCATCCATCCTCCACTACCGGGAGATGTTTCACTATTACCTGGGTGCCAAGTACGCGCCGGAGCTCGGCTACACGCGCCTCTATGAGTGCTCCTTCGTTGCGGAAGCGGAATTCGCACATCTGGGAGCTCGGCTTGTGCCGCTCAAGATTCGAGACCTGGCAACCAACCAGGTCGGCTTCGGCGCACCCGTGCTCGAGCACCCCGGGAACTGCAAGCAGCACTTTTCTCCCGAGCGCTGGCAGGCCTTCATGCGCGACTCCAATTACTTCTGGGAAGGCGCGTCCTGGGAGCGATGGCCGAATGTCTTCTTGGACCATGGCTACAACGCCACGCCCGCCTGGCGGGTCTTCGGCGGCTTCCTGGCCAACCGCATCCAGGAAGCCAATGACGCCTCGCTCGGCCGCTTGACGCTGCTCGACCCACTTCTTCTCGCCACGATGATGGGCGCCGTCGCGTGGGCCTTCGGTTGGCGTACCCTGTGCGTGGCGCTCCTCTTTTTTGGGACGAACTACCCTGGCCGCTTCTGGTGGACGGGTGGAGGTTTTCTCCGCACCGATTGGCTCGCCGCCACCGTCTGCAGCATCTGCCTTCTGAGGAGGGACCGGCCCTTCGGCGCTGGGCTGCTCAGCGGCTTTGCGGCGATGATGCGCATCTTCCCCGCGCTCTTTGCTGCGGCACTCTGCCTCAAGGTCCTCGTGGCGTCGGTCCGTGCCCGCCGGCTCACCTGGACACCCTCGCAGCGCCGATTCCTTGCCGGCGCCCTGGTGGCGGTGGCCGCCCTCCTCGGGCTGTCAGTGCGCGACGGCGGCATCGACGCTTGGCGCGGGTTCGTCGCCAACAGCTCGAAGCACCTGGGGACTCCGTTGACCAACAACATGGGCTTAAAGACGGTACTCGCCTATCGCCCTTCGACGCGTCTCGAGGTCGCTCGAGACGACACGTCCGCCGATTCCTTCGAGCGCTGGAAGCAGCTCCAGCTCGAGAACTTTCATGCTCGCCGCTGGCTCTTCGTGGCGGGACTCCTCGCGTTCCTGGTGCTGCTCTCCGCGGCGGTGGAGCTCCACGGGGACTGGGTGGCGCTTGTGCTTGGCGCCGGGCTGGTCATCATCGCTACGCAGCTGACCTGTTACTACGCCGCCGGCTTCATCGCCTTCGCGCTCCTGTGGAAGACCCTTCCCTGGACGGGCTGGGCGTTGGCGCTGCTCAGCTTTATGACTTGTGTCGCGGCTCTCGGCCTTCCGGACACCGACTCGCTCTACGTGCTCCTCAGCGCTGCCTATGTTGTTTTCGCGGTCATCGTCACTGCGGCACTGGCGCGACGGCGGTTGGATGCGCCGGCGGAGGTGATTCCAGAGTAGCGTCTTGCCTGGGTGTTTCCATGGCCAGGCCTCGCATCGGCTTTTTGAGTCTCGTCGCCGCAGGCGTCCTCGCCGCGTGCTCGCCGAGCACTTCCGAGACGGTGAATACGCGGGGCGGCCTCGACTTGACGTGCGCCTGGCCGGCACTGGCGGACACGTACGACGCCGGCAGTGGTGGTTGCCTTCCCAGCCCCTCTTTCAACATCTGCCAGGTCCCCAACGGCACCATTGTCCTTCAGGACGGCGGATTCTTCGTGCCCGACGGTGGCGAACCGGCGGTTTGCACCGATGCCTGCAGACAAGCCGAGTACGCGCTGAGCTGCGAAGCCACCGAGGACAGCTCGGGGAACCTGCAATTCAACGGGCCGGACCCCTCGCTTCAGTGCAGCGCCATTCCGATGCCCACACCGATTGGCGCTTCCTTCTACTGCTGTCCCTGCCAGTCGTGAGGCAGTCGACGCTTCCAAGGCCCGTCACTGCATGTGCCAGCCGTGGCTCACCACCACCGACTGGCCCGTGAGGGCCTTGCTGGGAAATGACGCGAGAAAGACGGCCAGCTGGGCGACGTCGTCCAGCGTCGTGAATTCGCCGTCCACGGTATTCTTGAGCATGACGTTGCGCACCACCTCGTCCTCGCTGATGCCGAGGTCTCGGGCCTGCTCCGGAATCTGCCGCTCCACGAGCGGCGTCCTGACGAAGCCCGGGCAGATGACGTTGCTGTAGATGCCGTCCTTCGCCCCCTCCTTGGCCACCGCCCGGGCCAGCCCGAGAATCCCGTGCTTCGCGGCGACGTAGGGGGCCTTCAGGGGCGATGCCTCGAGCGAGTGGACGCTTCCCATGAAGAGGAGGCAGCCGCCTTTCTTGGCTGCCACCATGCGCCGCATGCAGGCGCGGGCCGTGAGAAACGCACCGTCGAGGTGAATGGCCAGAAGCCTGCGCCAGGCCTCGAATGTCGTGTCCACCACCGCGGCGATGTGCTGCACCCCGGCGTTGCTGACCAGGACATCGACGCCTCCGAAGCGGCGCACCAGGGCCTCCACGCCCTCGTCCACCTGCTTCTCGGAGGTGACATCCATGGGGATGCCCAGGGCGCTGCCGCCCGCCTTGGAGATGGCCTCGGCCGTCTTTCCCGCGCCGGCGGCGTCGATGTCCGCCACGCCCACCTGGGCTCCCTCCCGGGCAAAGGCCTCCGAGATGGCGCGGCCGAGGCCGCTCGCTGCTCCCGTCACCAGTGCAACGCGACCCTTCATACGCATAGCGTCATTCCTTCTTGGAAGTCGGTGACGGAGGAAACGCCGTCGCCAGGCTGGGGGCAGCATAGGAGGAGTGGGCGGTTCCTCGTTGACGTTCGCGAGGCCACATATAAGGTCCCTTCCCCGCAAGCGCGTCGCGCGATGCGTCGAACCCATGCCCGCCGCTCTCGAGGCTCGAGGTCTTTCCAAAGCCTTTCATGGCTTTACCGCGGTGGACGCGGTGGACCTCGTCATCGAAGAGGGTGAGACACACGCCATCATCGGCCCCAACGGCGCCGGAAAGACGACGCTCTTCAACCTCCTCTCCGGCTTCCTCACGCCGACGTCGGGGCAGGTGCTCCTCTTCGGTGAGAACATCACCCACGTCGCACCGCATAAAATCGTGCGCCGCGGGCTGTCGCGCTCGTTTCAAATCTCCTCCGTCTTCGACACCCTCACCGTCGAGGAGAACCTCCTGGTGGCGCTCCAGTCGGCGACGGGCCACCACTGGCGCTTCTGGGAAAACCTGAAGGTGCTGCTCAAGTTTCAGCCCCGGGCACGCGAAATCCTCGAGGTGGTGCACGAGCTCGGGCTGGCCAACCGCCCGGCGTCCTCGCTCTCCCATGGCGAGAAGCGCAACCTCGAGATTGGCATCTCCCTGACGCAGGAGCCCCGGGTGCTGCTGCTCGACGAGCCCACCTCCGGCATGGGCACCGAGGACGTGAAGCGCATGGTGGCCCTCGGCAAGAAGGTGGCCAAGGGCCGGACGCTGGTCCTCGTCGAGCACAACATGGGCGTGGTGGCCCAGCTGGCCGACAGAATCACCGTGCTGCAGCGCGGCCGGATTCTCGCGCAGGGGCCCTACGACGAGGTGCGGAGAAACCCGGCCGTCATCGAGGCCTACCTCGGCGAGGAGGTCGTCTGACGCGATGCTTATCGTCCGCGACCTCCAGGCCTTCTACGGCAAGAGCCATGTCCTGCATGGCGTCTCCCTGGACGTGAAGCCGGGTGAGGTGGTGAGCCTCATCGGCCGCAACGGGGCCGGGAAGAGCACCACCCTCAAGTCGGTGATGGGCGTCCTCCCGGACAGGCGCGGCACCATCACCTTCGACGGCCAGGACATCACCCAGCTGACGTCGGACCGCATCGCGCGCCTGGGGATTGCCTGGGTGCCGGAGGAGCGGGCCATCTTCTCCACCCTCACCGTCCGCGAAAATTTGGAGCTGCCTCCCGTCCTGCGGCCGGGGGGCTGGACGCTGGAGCGCGTCTACCAGGCCTTCCCCATCCTCAAGGAGCGAGGCGCGTTTTCTGGGACGCGCATGTCGGGTGGCGAGCAGCAGATGCTGGCCATCATGCGTGTCCTGCGCGCGGCCCCGCGGCTTCTCCTCCTCGACGAGCCCTCCGAGGGGCTGGCGCCTGTCATTGTCCAGCGAATTGCCCAGATTGTCCTCGAGCTGAAGGCCCAAGGGCTGGCCGTCGTCCTCGTGGAGCAAAACCTGAGGTTTGCTCTCAAGGTCGCCGACCGCCACGTCCTGGTCGTCGACGGACGTTCGGTGGAGACATTGACGACCGAGGAAGTCCGCACCCGTGAAAAGGAGCTGTTGGACCACCTGAGTGTGTAACTGAAGGGAGAGCACCGCCCGGTCTTGAGCGTCGCCTCTCCCCCACCCGTAAGGAGACCGCAGAATGAAAACCATACTCGTCGCAGCACTGCTGCTCGCGGTGCCCGCGCTGGCGCAGGACAAAATCAAGGTCGGCGTCCTCTCCGACATGAATGGCATTTACTCGGCACTGGGCGGACCGGGCTCCATCGTCGCTGCACAGATGGCGGTCGACGCCTTCGTGAAGCGCCATCCGGCCTACGCCGGGAAGGTGGAAGTCGTCAGCGCCGACCACCAGAACAAGGCCGACATCGCCACCAACCGCGCCCAGGAGATGATTGAGCGCCAGGGCGTCAACGCCATCTTCGACGTGCCGAACTCCGCCTGTGCCCTGGCTGTGGCTGGCGTGGTGAAGACGCGCAACGCCCTCTTCCTCGACGAGGGCGCCGGGACAAGCGAGCTCACCGCCGAGCAGTGCAACACCCACACCTTCCACTACGGCTACGACAACTACATGCTGGCCAACGGCACCGGGACGGCCGTCACCAAGCGTGGCGGGAAGACCTGGTACATCATCTACCCGAACTACAAGTTCGGGCAGAACCTCAACCTCCAGATGCGGAAAGCGGTCGAGGCGGCCGGCGGCACCTTCGTCGCCCCGAGCGAGGCCACTCCCTTCCCGAACACCGACTTCTCGAGCTACCTCCTCAAGGCGCAGTCCTTGCGCCCGCAGATTTTTGGGACGATGCAGGCCGGCGGGGACCTCGTCAACGTCGTGAAGCAGTACAACGAGTTCGCCCTGAAGAAGGGTGGCATCGGCCTGGCCATCGGGCTCCTCTTCGACACCGACGTGGATGCGCTCGGCCAGGACGCCTTCGCCGGCGCGGTGGTGACGGTGCCTTGGTTCTGGAATGTGGACGCCCAGAGCAAGGCCTGGAGCGCGGACTTCCAGAAGGCCTTTGGCAAGAAGCCCTCCTGGGTGCACGGCATGGTCTACTCCGCGGTGAGCAGCTACCTCGAGGCCGTCGCCCGGACGAAGTCCACCGATGCGGAGAAGGTCCGCCTGGCGCTGGAGGGGTTTCAATTCAATGACTTCTTCGCCCACAACGCGAGCATCCGGCCGCAGGACCACGTCCTGCTCCTGGACGTCCTCCAGGTGGAAGTGAAGCCGA
>Ga0302326_10001981_pt1 | contig 50943 bp, 40 predicted proteins | sample Palsa_T0_3_FD_202264 | JGI IMG/M metagenome (GOLD analysis project Ga0302326, IMG submission 202264) | Peat permafrost microbial communities from Stordalen Mire near Abisko, Sweden - Palsa_T0_3 | ecosystem: Environmental > Terrestrial > Soil > Palsa > Peat permafrost | place: Sweden: Abisko...
ATTCGGGCCGCAGATCGATTACCCTCGGATTGTGGAACACGATTGCCGCCAATAGCACCAAATGCGCGGCCACCGACAGTTCTACAGCACGGTGGCGTCGGCGCCCCGAATTCGCGGCCTGAAGACTCGTAAACACGGCACTTATTAGCTTACTTTATGACGTGCGAAGACAGAAAAGGTTTTTGTCGACCTCGTTCCCGACTGTCCCCTGCGAATCTCGTTCCCGGCAGCGACGCAGATGCCGGACCCCCCTACGCGCCCGCCTGCTGCGCGGCTAGGTCGCCGATTACGGGGAGCTTGAACATCTGTCCCTGGTAGGCCTTGAGCACCAGAATCAGCCAGATCACAAATCCCACCAGACTGATAAGTGGCCATATCAGGAATGTTGCCCATCCTAGGAATGGAATGTGAGCAATGATCGAAAGGACCATCCATAAAATGGTCCAAGCAACCCAAAAGAAGATGCACTGAAAGGCATGGAAGCGGACGAAACGCTTCTTGTTGAACGGCTCGATTACAAGAAACACGATGGCCGGAACGATCGTCAGATAGGCGAGCGCGCCGGCCACGTTATCGGTCAGTCCAGCGGCAGCGGGTGTCGCCGGGCTCACGCTTTGGGCGCTCGCACACTTCGGGCAGGCCGCTCCGTCTGGGATCTGCGTGCCACAGGTTGGACAAAAGGCCACAAGACCTCCTTTGCGTTGACAGGCACCTTATCAGAACGCTCAGTGGGGTGCAATACAGGCGCACCGGCACCACCGGCACGCGGGAGGTCCACCGGTTTGTTGGTCGACGAGGCCGCCGTATTCCTTTGTCGGCCGGCCACATTTCCCACTATCATTTCAAGCGCGGGACCTTCGATTGCCGCGGAAACGCGGATTCGTGTCCCCCGGTTTCGTCTCTTGAAAGGTACCGATGATCACTATTGTTTCCGGATTGCCACGGTCGGGCACGTCGCTGATGATGCAGATGCTGCATGCGGGCGGGCTGCCGGTTCTCTCCGATGGCGAGCGCAAAGCCGACACCGACAATCCCAAGGGCTACCTCGAATGGGAGCGCATCAAACAGCTTCCGAAGGATCCGAGCCTGATTGCCGAGGCTGAAGGCAAGGTGGTGAAGGTCATCTCGCAACTGATTCTGTCGCTACCAGACGGCCACCAGTACCGAATCGTCTTCATGCAGCGTCCGCTTCCCGAGGTGTTAAAGTCGCAGGACGAAATGCTGAGGCGTCGCGGCAACGCCGACTCGATCACCGATACATCCGCGATCGAAGAGGCTTTTCAGCGCCATCTGATTGAAGTCAATCGGTGGCTCTCTGGGAAGCCAGACACACAAGTATCGCGCGTGCATTATCATCGCGTGCTGCGCGAGCCTAAGATAGTCTCCGAGGAACTAGCGGCGTTCTTAAAGGCGCCGCTCGACATCGATGCCATGGTTCGGCAGGTGGATGGAAGTCTGTATCGCAACCGCATCAAGTAGTGCGGCACCGATCACGGGAATGCGGAGCGAATCCCGATTCGCGAGCATCCGTCCGGAATGGCGGGGGGTGCGAATGCGATCTTCTCTCGGCGGCCCCGCCCAACCTGAGAACAGAAATTACGTAATGCTCACTTCCGTGTACGTGCCATACACCTGGCGCAATGCCTCGCAAACTTCGCCGACCGTAGCGTAGGCGCGGACGGCATCGACGATGTAGGGCATGGTGTTGACATCGGAAATGTTGCCGTTGCTGCCTGCGGTCGGAGGCTTCGCCGCGGCCTGTTTCAGTGCATCGAGGCAGCGCTGAACTTTTTCGTTCGAACGACGGGCGCGCAAGGCTTTCAGTTTCTTCTCCTGAGCGCGGGCTACGGATTCGCCGATGTAGAGAATGTGCGGCGATTCTTCTTCGATGACAAAATCATTCACTCCGACCGTGATCTTCTCGTTGGCTTCGACGGCGCGCTGGTACTGGTAACTGGCTTCGGCAATTTCTTTCTGCGGATACCCGCGTTCGATGGCTTTGACCATGCCGCCCATCTGATCGAGTTTCTGGAAGTAATCGAACGCGCCCTCTTCCATGTCGAGCGTCTGCTTTTCGACAAAATAGCTTCCGCCTAGCGGATCGACGGTTTGGGCTACTCCCGACTCAAACGCAATGATCTGCTGGGTGCGCAATGCGATGCGCGCGGCTTCCTCAGTCGGCAAAGCGAGCGCTTCATCGTAGGCGTCGGTGTGTAACGACTGTGTGCCGCCGAGCACCGCGGCCAGTGCCTGCAGGGCGACGCGTGCAATGTTGTTCATCGGTTGCTGCGCAGGCAACGAGACGCCCGCGGTCTGGGTGTGGAAACGCATCAGGCGGGTGCGGTCGTTTTTGGCGCCGAAGCGGTCCTTCGTCAGGCGATACCAGATTTTGCGCGCGGCCCGATATTTGGCGATCTCTTCGAAGAAGTCATTGTGGGCGTTGAAGAAGAAACTGAGGCGCGGTCCGAAGTCGTCGAGGTCGAGGCCGCGGCGGAGCGCCCACTCGACGTATTCGACGCCGTCATAGATGGTGAAGGCCAGTTCCTGTAGCGCGGTCGATCCGGCTTCGCGAATGTGATAGCCACTGATGGAGATGGTGTTGAAGCGCGGGGTAAACTTTGATCCGAATTCGAACGTGTCAATCACCAGACGCATCGAGGGCTCGGGCGGATAGATGTACTCCTTCTGTGCGATGTATTCCTTGAGGATGTCGTTCTGCAGCGTGCCCGAGATCTTCTTCCAGTCGGCGCCCTGTTTTTCCGCCACCACCAAATACATGGCCCAGAGCACGCTGGCCGGCGAATTGATGGTCATCGAGGTGGTGACTTTGTCGAGCGGGATACCATTGAAAAGAATCTCCATGTCCTCGAGTGAGTCGATGGCCACGCCGCACTTGCCGACTTCGCCTTCGCTCGCCGGGTGATCGGAGTCGTAGCCCATGAGTGTCGGCAGATCGAAGGCAACGGAGAGTCCTCCGCCGCCATGTTCGAGGAGGTACTTGTAGCGCTGGTTGGTTTCCTCGGGCGAGGCGAAGCCGGAGAACATGCGCATCGTCCACAGCTTGCCACGGTAGCCAGTTGCGTGAATGCCGCGCGTGTAGGGCGGTTGGCCGGGATCACCGAGGTACTGATCGTAATTCCAGTCGGCGGGAAGATCGGCCTCGGTGTAGAGGCGGCGGATGGGCACGTTCGAGATGGTGCTGAAACGGGGATGGCCGTAAGCGTCGAGGTTTGTGCCGGTGGGAGCGCCGATCGGTTTTTCGGGAGCTTTGTCGAGCGTTGGGGCGAGCGTTTTCTCCGCCCACTGCTTTTCCGACAGAGCCGGGCGACGGTCTTCGAAGACATCGGAAATCGGGCGATCCGCTACGGTCTTCGGCAGATCGGTCTTCGGCTTGTTGTCGCGCATACAGGTCCCGCTTCGGATCCCACTCTCATGATAGAGGAGCGGTCGTTTTGCTGCAAAACGCGGCGACCGACCGAGCGGTTGGTGAAAGTTCGAAATCAAAATCCTGATCTCCGGAGCACCGACACGGAAGGCGAATCATTGGACAGAAATCCTCGGATGCTTGACGCCGCTTTTCGCGCGCCCCTATGCTTGACGTTCTCCGAGCGGAGGGAATCTGAAGGCTTTCCGGCGGCTGTTGCAGCGTACTCCGGTATACGGCGCGTACAAGACGCTTGGCCACTATCCGGACTACTGGTATTGGATCCTCCGGGGGCGGCCGGCTCGATCTCCGCACCTGTTGAAACAGAGGGTTGTGCGTGAATACGGGAAGAAATTTGGGCTGAAGACGCTGGTCGAGACCGGAACGTATTACGGCGAGATGGTGGTTGCGATGAAGAACCATTTCGAGCGCGTCTATTCGATCGAATGCGTCCCGGCGCTTGCGGATCGGGCGGCTCGCAAGTTCGCGAGCGACAAGCATGTCCGAATTTTCTGCGGAGACAGCCGCGAGGTCATGCCGGAGGTGCTTGCGTTACTGCAGGCCCCGGCACTGTTCTGGCTCGACGCCGGTTACTACGGCTGGGTTGGAATTCGGACTAAGAGTCGCGAGCAGCGCTTATCGGCGGAACTGGAGATGATTCTGAGCCATCCGTATCCCCACATAATTCTGCTCGATGATGCGCGTGGACTTACCGGACGGGACGAGATTCCTTCGGTCGGCGACGTAAAGGCTTATGTGGAGTCGAGGTTTCCGCAACGGGCGGTGGGAGTGGAGTACGACATCATGCGCATCACGTTACGGCAGTAGCGGGACGCGCACCGGGCCTCGCGCAATGAAACCGGGCCGCCCGAAGACGGCCCAGTTCAGAGCGAATCCGGCTAGAACACGGCGCGGATCACCCGATTGACCAGTTCGACAGTATCGTTGAGTTCCTCACCGGTCGCATAGGCGAGGGTCACAGACTGGTCGGCCAGATCGATCTGTGCGGACGTCAGTATGGTCGTGCTACCGACGGCTGTGATCTGCACCAGATATTCGCCAGCCGGCACGCCCATCGCCGTCTGCGCGCCCGAACTTGCCGAAATCGTGAAAGTTTGCGGGTTCTTAACGCCCACTTGCGTCAGGGAGGCCTGCAAGGCGGGAGCGTCGGCGGAATCGATCAAGACATAGCGCCCGTTTCCAGGCGATACCGGCCCTAGATTGTCGGTGAGCTGCAATAGTACGGGCTGGGTGCTACTGATGGTGGCGACCGCAGACACATTCTCCCCGGCGGTCAGAGTCACTTGCGAGTCGATCAGCACGGCATTGGTGCACGGCGACAGCGTATTGGCCGTGCTGATCTGCACGTCATAGGTTGCGGCAGCGAGGGTGAAGGGACCGCTGCTGTTGCCAAAGGTCAGCCCGCGGACCAGGCAGGATTTGCCATTCACCAAAATGTCAATGGGAAAACCGGGGTTAGCATTGTCGGCGATGTCGCGGCCCGAGATGCCATGCACGATGTAGAGGTAAGCATTGTCGCTTGCGAAGCTGAAGGCACCCAGAACAAGCAACAAAGCTGCGAGTTGCAAAACTACGCGTGTGCGATGTTTCATAAGTCTCCTTAGAGATGTCGGAAGGTTCGGCGCTGGTTTTGATTGAATGAACCGCTCATCCATGCCGAAGCATGCGTCAGAGCGGTTCACGATTCACTGCTGAGATCCCAGCCGGGAAGCTGTCTAGCTTCGTCTGAGTCAAACCCTCGTCGCCGATGGAAGTTGTTCGCTTTCGAAAAAAAAGAATCGTTAACGAATGAGGCGTGCCGATTCCGAGCGGGTGATGCGGTTCTACTTGGGCGGTTGGTTGCGCGCGAATTCCCAGGCTTTCGCGTATTTCCACGACACGTAGACGGCGTGATAGAGGTGAAGCAGCAGGCCTTCGCGGCCGTCGAGGAAGCCGAGGCGGAACAAATAGTTGTAGATGAAGGTTGCGAGTGGGCGCAGGACGATGTTGAACACGCTAAATCCGCACTCGCCCTTGGCGACGGCCATCTCCGCGCCGAGCGACGAATAGCGGTTCATGTGGTCGATGTAGTCGGCGAGCGTGGGGTAGGAATGGTGGAGGAGGGCGCCCTTCAGTTGCGGCGATATACCCTCGATCAGCCGCGCATCTTCATGCACGGGCCGGTCTTCGAATCGCGCCATACCTTTTTTGAAAAGTCGCAGTTTCGGGTCAGGCCAGAACCCACCGTGCTTAATCCACCGACCGAGAAAGAAGTTCTTTCGAGGGATCAGAAATCCTGTAAACCCAACGAAGATCCCGCCCGAATCGCCATGCGCTTCCGCAAGGGCACGTACTGTTCGGCGAGTCTTCCGAGTCGACAAGTAAGTCAGTCGTCTGAGTCGATCGAGTCGTTGGCTGACGTCAGCTGCCGGTGGAGAACTCGAGTACAAGAAAATCAGTTCCTCGATGAGGGCCGGTTCCAGACTTTCATCCGCATCCAAACTCAGAATCCAATCTCCGATTGCCTTGTCGATGGCCGAGTTCTTCTGCGCGGCGTAGCCCCTCCATTCTTCGATGAAAACTTTCGAGCCGAACGATTTTGCGATGTCGACGGTGCGGTCGGTCGAGCCGGAATCGACAACGATGATCTCGCCTCTGCCGTCGGCAACCAGCGGCTGCACGCTGGCGAGGGTGCGTGCGATGTTGGCCTCTTCGTTGTGAGTGATGATGACAATGGATAGGGTCACGCGGGGCTCCAGCCGTCGTCGGCCGAAGACCTGCCGGGCTTTGCTCGGCTTGGACGGGCGGGAGCACCCGTCCCCACAGGAGCCGCGCTGCCGGCCGAGATCTTCACTGGGAGAGGATACGCGAGAGGGAGCTTGCGTGAAAGAGGAACGCCCGGGGGGTGAACCCCGGCGTTCCATCGTAGAATTTTCTTTGACTGTCTGGCTTTACCGCTGTGGTTGCGCAGGTGCGCTCGCCGGCTGATCCATTGGCCGGGGCGCGACGTGCGGAATATTCGGTGTTTGCGTGACTTGGCCGCGCTCGGCGTCGGCGATGAGAATGCCGGCGTGGTCGAGCAGAAGGCCAATGGCCCGGTCCAGTTCGACTTCCGATTTTTCGTACGCCGCTTTAGCAGAGACGAGCGTGACTTCAGCCTGAGTCATAGCCGCCTCGTTCTGCAATACCAGAGTTGAGGTGGATGCGCCTAGGGCGTACTTTTTTTGTTCGGCGTCTAGAGACTGGCGCGCCAGATCGACTGCGGCTTGCGCGGAATCGACGCTGGCGCGATTCTGCCGCACACCGAACTGCGCGTTGCGTACCTCGATGCGCACCTGGTTCTCAATCTGCTGCAAACGCAATTGGGCTTGCCTGTATTCGAATTCCGAGCGCACCTGCGTGGCCTGACCGGCACGGTTGCGAAGCGGGATGGTGAGATTGATACCGATCCCTTTATCGGGGGCAGTGGAATTGATCAACTGATTCAACGTCGCACCGTAGGACACCGGAGCTGCGGCCTCGAAACTGGGAAGGTCGCAGAATGCCGGTTCCTTGGAGCAAATATAGTCAGGGTTCTGATTGCCGCCCTGGCCTGAACCGCCGTAGTAGGCGAACAGGTCGACCGAGGGCAGCAGAGCGCTGCGGATCGCTTTGTTGCTGATGTCAGTGTTGGTTAGGTTGATACGCTGTTCCGCGAGCTCTGGGCGATGACTGAGAGCATCGTTCACCAAGTCCTGGGTAGGGACAACCGGTTCCTGCGCGGGCAATTCCATGATTGAGGTAGGAATCACTTCAGCGTCGGCCAATCCTGGATCGACGAGCGTGCGGCTCAGCGCATTTTTCATGAGCAGTTGCTCTAGTTCGAGATTGGTGAGCGCCAGGGTCAGCGTTTGCTGATTGCTGGCGACGGTGCTCTGCGCCCGGACCACTTCGATCGGCGCCAGGGTCCCGATTTCTACCTGCTTCTTGGTGTCGGAGAGGGTCTTCTGAGCGAAGGTCAGCTGCTCCCTCTGAACCCGGACGTTCTCGTAGGCATAGACCAGGTCCCAGTACATGTTTTCGATTTGGTCTACCGTGGTGGTGATTTGCAAGCGGAAGGCCACATCTGAGATTTCCCGATCGTTTTTGGCAATCTGAATGTAGCGGTTATTAGGGGCGAATCCAAAGCCCTGCAAGAGGTGCTGCGTCAACTTAAACTGGAAGGAGGAATTGATGAGTGGAGTAAAGGCGTTATACGGGTTATCCGACGTTACCCGGGTGTTGCTGAAGCCGACCGACACGTTCGTGCCCCACTGGAATCCCTGGGTGTAAGTGAAATTGCCGGTTCCGGTGTTCTGATGCGGGCCGCAAAAGGGACTGGTACATATGATCCCGAGATGATCGAGTTGCAACGTGCCGGTGAGGATGGGATCGAAACTGGTGATGACCGGGCCGCTGCCGAAGGTGGACTGGACCAAGCCGCTTGTCCCGGTGCCGGCGCCACCGGCTCCGACCGAGGTTCCGCCCTGACCCGAGCCGACTTGTGTGCCGAGTCCGCCTACGCCGCCACCGGGCGTGTTCTGCACGACACCGCTGTTCACGCCGAGAATCGCGGAGCCGGCCCTGGCTCGCCAGAGGTCGGTATCGGCGATGTTGAGGTTGTAGCGTGCGATCGCGATATCGAGGTTGTTTTCGAGCGCCAGCGCGACCGCATCGTTCATCGAGATATAAAGCTTGCCGTCGTGCATGAACTGGTCGATGCGCGGCGTGTTGGCCAGGTTGGGCGGCGCTACGTGGCGCGCGGTGTAAGGGGCGAGCGGGTTGGGAAAATGCGATTTCGGTTTCGAGTACTCCTGCACATCAAAAGGCTGCGAGGATGACGACACGGCCCTCTGCGCCGGGATCTGCGCTGAGGGCGCGCTGGGCACGGAGGAGGCGCCCTGCCCCCACCCGGCCGGCTCCGCGATTACAGCAAGGAAGATGGCAGCAAGAAGAAAAGCCGGCCGCCGAAACGAAATCGACACTGTAACACGTTGCATTCGCATCATCTCCATTGGTGAAACTTACGTGATCACCCTCAAGCGATCAGGATCGAGAGGACGGACGTATTGATTCGCACTTTTGCCAACAGTCTGCTAGTACGAAGAACGACAGGCAAGAGTTCCTTGCAATCTTCTTCTTGTTCTAGCAGTCCTCTCCTTGCAATTCCTTGCCATACTGGGGAAAGGCGGCCTTTTCCATTTCAACGTCGTGAATAAATTGGTCGTTAGTGAAATAGTATAGCTGACGCTGCGCCAGGCTCTCGGCGACGGCAGCACTAAAACTCTCGCACACACTACGGATGATGCCGAGGCAACTTAGGACTCGAAAACGAACGTGCGTAACCTTAGACTGATCCTGTCTTATGACGGCGCCGACTTCGCCGGTTGGCAGGTACAACCCGGCCGGACAACCGTACAAGGTGCGCTGGCCTCTGCCATTGGACGGTTGAGCGGGGAAAATGTACTGCCGCAGGGTTCGGGCCGCACCGATGCGGGCGTGCATGCGCTCGCTCAGGTGGCGAGCTTTGCGACCGCGTCCGCGATCCCGGTCGAGAACTGGCTGCGGGCTCTGAACGACATTCTGCCGCCTTCGATCCGGGTTCTGGAGGTGACCGAGGCTGCACCTGAGTTCCACGCGCGCAAGTCGGCACATGCCAAAACCTATCGCTATCGCATTTACCGTGGAGCGATTTGTCCGCCATTTTTGGCAAGGTACGTGTGGCATTATCCGTATCCGCTCGAGGAATCGGCCATGGTTGGCGCCGCTGGCGTCGTCGTAGGCGAGCACGATTTCACGTCCTTCGCTGCGGTCGATCCGGAGCGGGTGGAACGCATGGCGGCGGGCGAAAATGTTCAAACGGGCAAGGATGGCACTACAAATGTTCGGACGATCTTTTCTTCCAACTGGACGCGCGGAGGCGAAGAGCTGATCTATACCGTGCGCGGCAGCGGATTTCTTCATCACATGGTGCGGAATCTGGTCGGCACATTTTTGCTAGCGGGGAAAGGAACAATCAGCCTGGAAGATTTGCGGCGCATCCTCCAGGCGCGAGTGCGCACCGCGGCCGGGCCGACTGCGCCCGCTTGCGGGCTGTATTTGGTTGAGGTGGAGTACTAATATAGCGCGGACACTCCTGTCCGTGTGCGGGCGACAATCCTGCCGTCGGTGCGGAGAGCAACGACCGTGTACACCAGCAATTCGCACGAAGGATGAAACTGTGGCGCGGCCGTTCGGTCCCGCGTACACTTCTCCGGTGGCCAGCGACGTCGAATTCGCCGTCTCCCGCATCGCGTCCATGAACCCGGCGACGGGCGAAGTTCTGGGCCAGCTTGACAGTGCCGGTCCGACCGAAGTGCGCGCTGCCGTGGCCCGTGCGCGCGCCGCACAGCCGGACTGGAACGCTTGGGGAATCCGTAATCGCGTCCGGGTGGTGCGACGCTTCCAGCAGATTCTTCTCGCTCGTAAAACCGACATCGCGCGGCGCATCACGCAGGAAGCAGGCAAGCCCCAGGTCGAAGCGCTGCTTACCGAAGTCCTGGTTGTGCTCGACGCGGCGCGATTTCTCATTGACAACGCCTTCGCGATCCTGCGCGAAGAGAAGCTGGCGCACGGAAATCTCGTGCTGAAAACCAAGTCAGGGCGCATTCTGCACGAACCCTACGGCGTCATCGGAATCATCTCGCCCTGGAATTATCCGTTCTCGATTCCAGCGACCGAGGCCATGTCGGCTCTGGTTGCGGGAAACGCTGTGGTGCTTAAGCCCTCCGAGTTGACCCCGCTCATTGCGCTCGAACTGCAAGCGCTGCTTCGCGAGGCCGGAGTTCCCGACGATGTTTTCCAGGTGCTCCCGGGCGAAGGCGCGACTGGGGCGGCGCTCGCAGCGAGCGAAATCGCCAAACTGGTGTTCACTGGCAGCGTCGGCACCGGCCGGCGGCTCGCACAGACCGCCGCCGCGCGCCTGCTTCCCGTGGTGCTCGAACTGGGCGGCAAGGATCCCATGCTTGTGCTCGAAGACGCCGACGTCGACGTGGCATCGAGTGGCGCGGTTTGGGGAGCGTTTGTCAACGCCGGGCAGACTTGCCTGTCGGTTGAACGCTGCTACGTGCACCAGAGTTTGTACCCCGCGTTCTTGGACGCCTGTAGCGAGAAGGCGCGCAAGCTGCGCGTGGGCAATGGCGTGGACCCGGGCACTGAAGTTGGACCGATGATCCATGAACGGCAGGTGCGTGTGGTCGAGTCGCAGGTCGAGGACGCGAGGCACCGCGGCGCGCGCGTGCTGGCCGGAGGCGCGCGGCTGCGCGATCTCGGCCCGACATTTTTTGCGCCTACGGTGCTGGCCGATGTCGATCACAGCATGCGTGTGATGCAGGAAGAGACCTTCGGCCCGGTGTTGCCGATCGCATCGTTCAGAGACGACACCGAGGCCGTGCGCCTGGCCAACGCTTCCGACTACGGGCTGGCCGCCAGCGTTTGGACGCGCGATCGCGCCCGCGGCGAGCGCTTGGCTCGCCAGATCAATGCTGGCACCGTGATGGTGAACGACGCCGTGTCGTCTTACAGCATCAGCGAGGCGCCGCACGGTGGGGTGAAGGCGAGTGGCATTGGACGGACGCACGGACGCTGGGGGCTCGAAGAAATGGTGCGCGTGAAGTATGTCGACAGCGATTTGGTTCCGCACATGAAAAAGGTCTGGTGGTTCGGCTACGGAGCCGGATTTCTAAGCGAGATGGAAGGTTTCCTGAACCTGCTGTACGCGCGCCCGCTGCGCGAGAAACTGAAGGCCGGCGTTAGCGCGGCCCGCGCGCTGTGGCGGCGAAAACTTTAGAACTGGTGAATTGCTTATGAATGAAACCCGCACATTCTTACGTCACACCCTGGCCACCCTCGCCTATCGTGGAGCGAAAGCGATCCGCGACGCCGGGCCGAACTTCGCCGAATATGGCTTGGCCGAAACTTCGCGCACGCCGGCCAAAATTCTCGCGCATATCGGCGACCTCATGGAGTGGGCCCTCGCCATGTCTGAAGGCCGTCGCGAGTGGAAGGATTCCTTGCCCTTGGCCTGGGATAAGGAATGCGAGCGCTTCTTCGCCGCCTTGAAAAAGTTCGATGACTACCTGGCTTCGGAAAAGCCGCTGCAAGTGCCCATGGAAAAATTGTTTCAGGGCCCGATCGCCGATGCGCTCACGCACGTAGGCCAGATCGCGATGCTGCGGAGGATGGCGGGCGTTCCAATGAAAGGCGAGAATTATTTCGTGGCCGAAGTCACCATCGGCCGGGTCGGCGCGGATCAGGCGGCTCCGCGCAAGCAATTCGACTCCTGATCGCCGTCATGCTCCTACAATCTCTCGCACCGCGCGATAGCCCTGATCGATGGCGGTATTGGTGTAGGCATGGCCGTCGGCGTCCGAGTTCGCAATCTTGATTCTGCCGAAGGGCTGGCGGCCAATCACACACGGACGCTCGGACGCCGGCCGGTCATGGGGCTCGAATAGTTCGTTGTATTCGTAGGCATATCCGTGAGGCCAACGGTTGACCGTGATCGCCTGAATGTCGCGAGCGGGATCGAAGCCGCCGGCTGCGAGCGTGCGACCAAGTTGATCCCGCACATTTCGCTCGAAGGTTTCAAATGGCGTGTTGACCAGTTGCCACCGTCCCGCCCGGTACTGGTTCTTGCAATTCGCGCCCGGATTGCAGGGCGTGCGCAAAAGGTGAAGCAGGCAAGATTCATCCGGCGAACTGGGAAACTTGTAGTCGCCGATCGATACCGGGAAATCCAATGTAATGTTGCTGAAGTAGGCGCCCGGTGCGTAGATCGCGCTAAGGCCCAGTTTCTGGAATGCTTTCCAGTTGCTGATTTGCACGTTGGTGTAGACCAGCGGCATCTTCACACAGTACGCCAGGGCCTCCTTTTGTTTGTCGGACATCTCCGGACACAAATAGGGAATGATCATGTTGTAGCAGGCGAGTATGCAGTTGGCGCCGCGAACTCGGTGGGCCTGTCCCCCGCGAACGTAGGTTACTTCCACCTCCTTTGCGGTCTTCGGATCTGGATCCCCAACGTGTTTAGCCTTCACCGCGGTGCTGTTCAGGCGAATGCGAATCGGCGAAGATGCATCGTCCAGGCGAGCATAGTTCGCTCGGGCCGTCACGATATCTTCCATGGTGTGGCCGGCAATGGTGCCAGGCACGAGCGATCGCACCAACATTCTCGCGATCGAAGCGTTGCCGTCCGGAAAATGGAAGATGTAGGGCTCATCCAACTCTTCATTGGGCTCCTGGCTCTTCGGCAGAGCCATTCCCTTGAAGCCGGGAAAGCCTTCACCGGCGCAGTCATGCGCCGAAACGGCATCAATTCCCACGGCGTAGATATCGTGCGTCGAGCTCTGAAACACTTTGACCACATCGGGATGGACCTTCACGTATTGCAGGAGGAAATCTTTGTAACTGGTCTTGATCAGCTTGGTCTTTTTTTGCTCCGGGGTAAGGCCCGGCAGGTAATCGACGTTCGCTTGTTGCAGACGCACCAGATCCTTGCGAGCCGCTTCTGCGATTGGAATCTGCGCAACGTTCTCCAAGGTGAAGTCAAGGCCGAAATAGTGCAGGCCCTTCTGGGGCACCAGGCGATCGGTGCCAAATGTTTCCTGGTCGAAGAAAACGGCCTCGGTCAGGTGCATCGAGCTGAATAGTTTCTCGTCGTAGTAGCGGTGGAAGCGCTGCACGTCGATTCCCAGTTCCTTCAGCAGGCCAATCGATACCTCGCTGTAATTGCCCGGCGCCTCGATGGACTGCGTCCCGCCGTAGCCGAGCAGCAGTCGCTGGCCCGCCTGGAACTCATTGCGCTTGGCGTGTCCGCCAAAATCGTCGTGGTTGTCGAGGATAAGAATCTTGGACTGCTGCCCGGCAAACTTGCGGTAGAAGTAGGCCGCGGCCAAGCCGCTGATGCCGGCGCCCACAATGACCAGATCGTACGACTCGCCATCGTCGACCGATTCGGCCCAGTCTTTGTCATTGCCATCACGCAGTTCGTGCGCAACTTCCCAGGAACCATCGTGACTGCCGCGCATTCCGGTTTTCGCAGGCGGATAATAACCGGGGTCTTTCTCGGGAGCAAACGGAGATTGTGGGATGCCGAAGGCGTTCAGCCAAGTGGAGTTCACCGGAATGAGGGATGCCCCAACCGCGATGCTTACTCCATTCAGGAAATCGCGACGGCTAATTTCCCGATCCATGCCCAATTCTCGATCTTTATGGTTATCGCTCATTCGTTTTGGAATTCGTTCCTGGATTCAACCGACAGGCTTTGTTTTCGATCGATCCCGCAGCCAAGCGGCATGATCGAAACATTACCAGACAATCAGCCAGCAAAAAAGCCCGGAGCGATGGAAGTTCCGGGCTTGTGGTTTGTGGGTCGTTTTGTCACCATCGGACGCCGGCCAGCTCTGAACGAACCGCCGGACTCTTTTGTTTCCGTGAAGGTCAGGCGACGTCGAAGCGATCGTGGTTCATCACCTTGGTCCACGCCGCCACGAAGTCTTTCACAAACTTCTCCTTGGAGTCCGTGGAGGCATAGACTTCGGCGAGAGCACGCAGTTGCGAGTGCGATCCGAAGATCAGATCGACACGGGTGCCGGTCCAGTTGACCTGGTTGCTCTTCCGGTCGCGCCCCTCAAACACGGTCCCAGAGCCATTGGACTCCGCAGACGGCTGCCATTGCGTGTTCATGTCGAGCAGGTTGACGAAAAAGTCGTTCGACAGCGTGCCGGGCTTTTGAGTGAAGGCACCGTGCTTCGAGTTGCCGGTGTTCGCTCCCAAAACGCGCAGGCCACCGACCAGAACCGTCATTTCCGGTGCCGTCAGACGCAGCAATTGCGCTTTATCCACCAGGAGTTCCTCGGCCGACAGTCGCTGTTTGCCGTGGATATAATTGCGGAACCCATCCGCTTTCGGTTCGAGCGGTTCGAAGGATTCAACGTCGGTTTGTTCCTGGGATGCGTCCATGCGCCCGGGCGTGAAGGGGACCTTCAGACCGGCGTTGTTCGCGGCTTTCTCGATCGCCGCACCGCCGCCGAGAACGATCAGGTCAGCCAGCGAAACCTTCTTCCCTCCCGACTGTGCAGCGTTGAATTCTTTCTGTATCGCTTCAAGCTTTTGCAGCACCTTGGCGAGTTCGGCGGGCTGGTTGACTTCCCAGTCCTTCTGCGGCGCGAGGCGAATGCGCGCGCCGTTCGCTCCGCCGCGCTTATCGGAGCCGCGGAACGTCGACGCCGACGCCCAGGCCGTCGAGACCAGCTGGGAAACGGACAGGCCAGAGGCGAGGATTTTCGACTTCAGAGCAGCAATGTCCTGTTCCCCGATCAGCGGATGATTCACAGCCGGGATCGGATCTTGCCAGGCGAGCGTTTCCCTGGGAACGAGCGGGCCAAGATAACGTACGATCGGACCCATGTCACGGTGCGTCAGCTTGAACCAGGCGCGGGCAAAGGCGTCTGCGAATTGTTCCGGATGCTCGTAGAACCGCCGCGAGATCTTTTCGTAGACCGGGTCGAACCGCAACGAGAGGTCGGTTGTCAGCATGGATGGCGCGTGTCGCTTTGCGGGATCGTGCGCATCCGGCACCGTACCTTTTCCCGCGCCATTTTTCGGGGTCCACTGATGCGCGCCGGCTGGGCTCTTGGTCAGTTCCCATTCGTAGCTGAACAGGTTGGTGAAGAAGTTGTTGCTCCACTTGGTAGGCGTTGTGGTCCAAATGACTTCGAGGCCGCTGCCGATAGTGTCAGCACCGCAACCTTTCCCGAATTGATTCTTCCACCCGAGGCCTTGGTCTTCGAGGTCGGCGCCTTCTGGTTCGGGGCCCACGTAGTCAGCGGGAATCGCAGCGCCGTGGGTCTTGCCGAAGGTGTGGCCGCCGGCAATCAGCGCGACCGTTTCCTCGTCGTTCATCGCCATACGGCGGAAGGTTTCGCGAATATCCCTGGCCGCCGCGACCGGATCCGGCTTTCCATTGGGCCCTTCGGGGTTCACGTAAATCAGGCCCATCTGAACCGCGCCGAGAGAACCCTGAAGATCGCGATCGCCGCTGTAGCGTTCGTCCGCCAGCCACGTGCCTTCGGGACCCCAATTCACCTCTTCGGGTTCCCAGACATCTGCGCGTCCGCCGCCGAACCCAAATGTCTTGAAGCCCATCGAGTCGAGGGCGGTGTTGCCGGCGAGAATCATCAAGTCAGCCCACGAGATTTTGCGGCCGTATTTCTGCTTGATCGGCCACAGCAGACGCCGCGCCTTGTCGAGGTTCACGTTATCCGGCCAGCTATTGAGCGGCGCGAAGCGCTGCTGTCCGTCTCCGGCGCCGCCGCGGCCATCGCCGATGCGGTAGGTGCCTGCACTGTGCCACGCCATGCGAATGAACAGCCCTCCGTAGTGCCCGAAGTCGGCGGGCCACCAATCCTGCGAGTCGGTCATGAGCGCATGAAGGTCTTGGATCACTGCGTTCAGATCAAGACTCTTGAATTCCTTGGCGTAGTCGAACTCCTTGCCCATCGGATCAGAAAGGTCGGAGTGATGGTGCAGAGCCTGCAGGTTCAGCTGGTTCGGCCACCAGTCGCGGTTGGTGGGAGCGGAGGCTCCGTGGTTGAATGGGCACTTGGATTCGGTTTTACTCTGATCTTCGGGGGAAACAGTCCCCGATGAAGAAGCAAGTGTGTTTTCCATATGCGTTGGGTTTTTCATTTGTTTTCCTTTGAATGAGTTCAAAACGGTGGATGATCTACGAACCCATCAAACTGCGGTTCGCACAATTCGCTGCCGACGCGCTTGTTGGTCGGCCGTCCAAAAACAACGCGCACATCCCGAGACTTAACGGGAAGGGCGCCGCGGAGCGCACTTGGTGCAGAGTCCCCGAAAAATGAGTTCGCATTCGCGAAGAATCCGCTTCCCGAGAGAGCCCGCACCCGGCTTGGGCACGTCATACCATTTAATATCCTCAACATTGCCGCAGCGGTCGCAAATGAAGTGGTGATGCTGCATGCCCTTCGCATCGAAGCGGGCGGCGCGACCCTCGATAGCCACTTCGCGCACTAACCCGGCCCTCACTAAGTCCCGCAGATTGTTATAGGTCGTGGCCCGGGAAGAGCGCGGATCCACGCGATTTACGGCTTCGGAGATTTCCGCAGCCGTCGGGTGCCGGTTGTGTTCCAGCAAGAATGCCATGACCGCGTAGCGCTGCGGAGTGCAGCGCAACCCGCTGCCATCGAAGGACCGTTGAATCGCCTTGGCGTCCATGAACGGTTTAGACTATGTCTAATGTGAGATTTTGTCAAGACTTGCGGTTTGGGGTTGTTGCTGCGCGCAGCAGGCTCGGCGGACACCGTGTTGAGAAACCTCAGGCCGGATGCGCTCAACTGCCCGTTTCCGGGTTCGTGGGCGGTTTTTGAAATCTGTCCATGGTAGATGGTGGTCAGGGCATCATGTTTGGAGTTTGGAAGGGTTGGTAGAATTGCCGGAGCGGAAGTTCCAAAGGGCGGCAGCGGCGTGAAAAAGAACATCAAATCGGGACTCTTGTTCCTGGCCGTCGTTGCCGGTTGTCTTGCCATCTCGATTCCCTATCGGTACCTCCATGAACAGTCGTTAATCGATCATTGCCTGTTTGGCAAGCATGGCAGTTACAACTATTCCAAGATGATGTGTGATTTCCACGAATCCCACGACTACGTACCATATCGAGTCCGTCATCCGCACGACCGAGCGGTTGCCCTGGGTGCGGTTCTATTTTTCGTCCTGTGTTTGTCGGGCTACGGGTTGATGCGTATCAGCAGCAAAGATCTCTGACGCGAAACCGCCCACACCTTGTTTCTGGCCTGGTTTGGTCCAAAGGCTGGACCTCGGTAAAATGGCGACAAGCAGCTTGTGCACTTTGCATAGGAGATGGAGTGGCTTCCGGCGATATGGCAACCGATGGCAGAAGCACGATTCCGCAACTCCCGAATCACAAAGTCAAGGTCAAGAAGCCGGGCCAGCGTGCCTGCAACGAGAACAACGAAAAGGCCAAGCTCTGCGGAGGACACCTGAAACACTGGTTCTACTTGGCCGACGTCCTCGAACGGCAGTGCCGTTGCGTCGAAAACACCTGGGGAGCGGATGCCGAAGTTTATCGCTGCGAATTTTGCCAGACACTCTACCTACCCAGTCCCGAAGATGCGCGCGGGATGAACGTGGCAGGCCCCGGCCGACTTTCGAGATTCGGCTTTCTTGTTCAAACGAAGAACGCTCCAGCGAAGGAAGAAAAAAAGAGTTAATGGTTACAGCGCGACCCGTGAATCCCTCGGAGCTCATCTACGACTGGAATCGCCAGGATCCTGCCTCGCGGCGTCCGTCGAAGGCCGTGCGCCTGACCGACGAAACGCTGCGCGATGGCTTGCAATCGCCTTCGGTTCGCGATCCTTCCATCGAGCAGAAGATCGAAATTCTCCACCTGATGGAGTCGCTCGGGATTAACACGCTCGACCTCGGGCTCCCCGGGGCGGGTCCGCGCGCGGTCGAACACGTGACGGCGCTGGCGCGCGAAATCGTCGCCCACAAAATGAAGATCACGGCGTATTGCGCCGCCCGCACCCTCGAAAACGACATTCGCCCGATCGCCGAGATCGTGCAAACCACCGGGCTCAATATCGAAGCAGCTACGTTTCTGGGATCGAGTCCGATTCGCCGTTACGCCGAAGGCTGGGACGGCGACTTTCTTCTTCAAACCACCGAAAAAGCCGTGAAATATGCGGTCTCGCTGGGCCTTGAAGTCATGTACGTGACCGAGGACACGACCCGCTGCGATCCGGAAACCGTCAAGCAGTTGAACTCGGCGGCCATCAATTGCGGCGCCCACGTCCTGGTGCTCTGCGACACCACCGGACATGCCACTCCTGTCGGCACCGAGGCGCTGGTCAAGTTCGTGCTTCGAGAAGTAGTCAAGCCTTCCGGCGAAACCATTCGCGTCGACTGGCACGGGCACTGCGACCGAGGATTGGCAATCGCGAACGCAATGGCGGCACTGGTGGCGGGCGCAGATTGCGTGCATGCCACCGCGCTCGGCATCGGAGAGCGTGTCGGCAACACCCAGATGGACCAGATGCTGGTGAATCTGAAGCTCATGGGGATCGCGCCCTGGGATCGGCAGGACCTCACGAAACTGAAGCGTTACTGCGAGGCTGTTTCCGCAGCCACCGGCGTGCCGATTCCGGCCAACTATCCGGTGGTTGGTGAGGACGCATTCCGCACCGCAACCGGCGTTCACGCGGCCGCCGTAATCAAAGCCTATAAGAAAAAAGATATTGAACTGGCGAACGCGGTGTATTCCGGAGTGCCCTCGCACTACTTCGGCCTGGAACAGATCATCGACATCGGCCCGATGAGCGGGAAATCAAATGTTCTTTTCTGGCTCGAGCGTCGCGGTCTCCCGGTGAACGACGAAATCATCGAGCGTATCTACCAGTGTGCCAAGTCGAGCGACCATACGCTGAGCGAGGCTGAAGTCCTGGAGTGCGTGCACGCGACACGTTGATTTCTCTACCGACAGTTTTGCTTCCGCTCCCCTGCGAATTCTGGACTTGGCACCATTTCTCGGTCCCGTTCGCTGGTCCGCCCGCACAGCTTGACACTCGAATCATCGTGCTGTAGTGTCCGCCCAGCAAGAGGCTAAAATTCAAGGAGTCCATGGAATCTGCCGATTCGAAGCCTGTGCGAAGTGACTCGCACGCCAAATCCCGCCGCGCGGCGACCTCCGAGTCCTCCCGCAAACGCCCGGCTTCGACAGCGGTCACCATCCGCGACGTTGCCGAGCGCAGCGGCTTTTCATCGGCCACCGTTTCGATCGTCCTGAACAATGCGCCGCTCGCCCGCTACATTCCCGATACCACCAAGCAGCGCATCCAGCGCTCCGCCTCGCATCTAGGCTACCGTCCCAATCTGTTTGCGCGTTCGCTGCGTGGACGGCGCAGCCAAACCGTCGGGGTCATGGTTTTCGACATGACCGACCCGTACTGCACGCTGGTGCTGCGTGGCATCGAGAACACGCTTTACCAGTCGTCGTTCCTTCCCATCCTTACCGATGTACACAACGAGCGCAGCCGCTTCGAACGCTATCTCGAAATGCTGCTTGACCGCCGCATCGAGGGGCTGGTCGTTCTAGCCAACTGGCTGTTCGTCGACATCAATGTGCTGGCCGATCTCGAGAAGAACAACATTCCCACCGCGATCGTGGGGCGCGAATTGAAAAATGACAATGTCAGCTCGGTCATCGTCGACAATACTCTGGGCGCGCGCGCGGCGCTCGAACACCTCTATTCGCTCGGCCATCGCAAGATCGCGTTCATCCGCGGCCCCCGCCAGCTCTCGGACACCGAGCCCCGCTGGCGGGGAGTCCGGGCACAGGCTCGCGCGCACGACCTTCCGCTCGATGCGCGCCTGATCGTCGATCTGCCCGAGTCGCGCGATCCGTTCTCCAGTTTCGAAGACGGCCACAAGCTGACCGAGGAACTGCTGCACCGCCGCCACCCCTTTACGGCGCTGATGGCCTTTGACGACATGACCGCTTTCGGCGCCATCCGTGCGCTCTCGAAAGCGGGGATTCGCGTTCCCGAACAATGCTCCGTGATAGGATTTGACGATGTCGCCCCGGCGGCCATCTATTCTCCCGCGCTGACGACCGTGCGACAGCCTATGGAAATGATGGGAACGATGGCGGCGACGATCGTGCTCGAAGCCATCAACGCTACGCTCGAAAAGAAACCGACACGCTGCATTCACCGCAGAGTCGTTCCCGAGCTGATCGTGCGCGATTCGACCGGCGGCGTGAAGTAGCGCCTTAATCCGCTACCAACGCCTGTTTCCGCTCTCGGCTCAGTACCGCCAGACCCTTCTCGAGATCGGCGATCAGATCCTCTACGTGCTCAACGCCCACCGACAGGCGGATCATTTGCTCGGTTACGCCCATCTTTTTCCGCAGCTCCGGAGCGATCATGGCGTGTGAGGTCAGGACCGGGATGGTCACGAGCGAGTCCACGCCGCCGAGGCTCGGCGCCAGTGTAAACAGATTCAGGGCCTCGGCCACGCGGCACGCGTCGTCTCCGCTGCCCTCCACCTCGAAGCTCAACACACCGCCCGCACCCGCCATGAGCTTTTTCGCGATCGCGTGGTCGGGATGCCCTTTGAGCAGCGGATAGTGCGCCCGTGTCACCTTGGGATGCTGGCTCAGGAATTCGGCAATGCGCAGGGCGCTTTGGTTCTGGCGCTCGACTCGGACGGCCAGAGTCCTGATTCCACGCAGCAGCAGGAAGGCCGCGTGCGGATCCATGCAACAGCCAAGCGTGGTGCGCGTGTGATGGATCTGCTCGATCAACTCGCGGCGGCCGGTTGCGATTCCACAAATGATATCGGAGTGCCCGCCGTAATATTTGGTCCCCGAATGGAGCACAAGATCGATGCCCCACTCGGCCGGACGGCAATTAATCGGGGTGGCGAAGGTGGAATCGATGGTCGTGATCAGGCCGTGCTTGCCGGCCAGCGCGACAATCTTTTCGAGATCGACGACGCGCACGGTTGGATTGGTCGGCGACTCGATATGCAGGATCTTGGTGTTCGGCCGAATCGCGCGTTCGTGCTGTTCGATGTCATTGGTGTCGACAAAGGTCGTCTCGATCCCGAGCTTCGGCAACCACTGCGAAAGGAACTTGATCACGCCGCCGTAAATATCGCGTTGCGCCACGATGTGGTCGCCCGCTTTCACCAGCGAAAGAATCGAAGTGGTGATTGCGGCCATGCCGGAAGAAAACAGCAGCGCAGCATCCGTGCCTTCCAGTTCGGCGATCGCATTCTCGGCGACCGTGTGCGTGGGGTTGCCGTAGCGGGTATAGAAGCTGTCGGTCGGAGTGACGCGCACCTGCTCCCGCATATCAGTCACTTCGAAGGTCGAAGTCTGATAGATCGGCGTGCCGAGCGGACCGTTTTTCTTGGCGAGGCTGGTGCCGCCACGCACTGCCTCGGTTTCCTGACGAAACTTATGTTTTTTCATTATTCCACAATGGTTTCACCTGTAAGTGCTTTACAGCCAATAAGTTGGAGGAAGTTTGCCCGACCAACTCCAGTCATAGCGGACGATGTCAACCGCGAATCGGGGCTGCGTCGAGCGCCGGTACCGGCGCGAGCCAGTCTGCCGAGCGCGGGTGCCGGCCACGCACTAATTTCTCAAACTCCAGCTGCAAGGCGCGGGTTACCGGACCAGTCTTGCCGTCGCCGATGACGCGGAAGTCAATTTCACGCAGCGCCACGACTTCGGCCGCCGTACCGCACACAAAGACTTCGCCGGCGATATAAAGCTGATCGCGCGAGATGGGCTCCTCGACCACGGAGTGGCCCAGATCCCGAGCGAGCGTGATCAGCGTGTCGCGCGTGATGCCTTCCAAAATGCCCGCCCGCGGGGTGGTGTTGATGACTTTGTTACGGACGGTGAAGAGATTTTCGCCGGTGCACTCCGCCACGTAGCCATCGGGGCCGAGCATGATCGCCTCGTCGAATCCGGCGCGGTGCGACTCGGTCTTCGCCAGGATCGAGCTCACGTAATTTCCCGAGACCTTGGCCTTGGTCATCATGATGTTCGGATGCAGCCGCGTGAACGACGCAATATTGGCGCGGATGCCGCGTTCCTTCGCCTCGGCCCCCAGAAAATTCTTCCACTCCCAGACTGCGACCACGAAGCGTGGTTGGCCGCTTTCGACGGTCATCGTCATGGCGCCGTCCAGGTAAATCATGGGCCGGATGTAACAGGCTGAAAATTCGTTGGCCGCGATGGTCTGGTTGATGGCGGTCTTCACCTGGTCGGCGGTAACCGGCAGCTCGCGAAAGCCGACGATGTGGGCGGAATCGATCAGGCGTTCCACGTGTTCGTTCAGACGGAACACGGCCGGCCCCTGGTCGGTCGAATAGCAGCGAATGCCCTCAAACACGCTGAAGCCGAACTGCATTCCGGCACTCAGAAACGGGACCATGCCTTCACTGGCAGGTCGCAAAGAATCGTCCATCCATATGTAACGCGCGGCGCCCATGTCGTCCTTTAGTAAAGCTCGAACCGGTCACGATATCCGGTCGTGCCGGCACCCGTGTTGCCAGTCGATTTCACGGGGACGGCGTCTTGGTGCGTTGTCATGCTGGTCTCCGGGTGAGCCGATCCATTTAGGTTAAGATTACCTGCGCCGCCCGGTGGCGGCAAGCCAGACGCAGCCTGACCTTGGTACTATCGTTCCTTAGGTCACTTTCATGAAAAAGAACAAGCGGGAAACGATCGCCCGAACAAGACCCACCCCAAAAAAATCCGCGACCACGAGAACCAAAGCCGCGAAAACGGCGCGCCCGGCGGGTAAGGTCGCGCTGAACGGAACGGTGCTGAAAGGCAAGGCACGACTGGCGGAGTTGCGCCACATTCCCTGGAGTTCGGTCGAAGTCGAAGCGCTGAATCCGCTGCTCGGCCGCCACTTTGTCGTGGGGCAGAACGTGATGCTTGCTCGCGTCTTGATGAAGAAGGGATGCCTGGTGCCCGAACACAGCCATCACAACGAGCAGATCACCTACATCCTCGAAGGCGCGCTGAAATTCGGGATCGATGGCAAAGAGATTGTGGTGAATGCGGGCGAGGTTTTGACCATTCCGCCCAACATGCCACACTGGGCCGAAGCGCTCGCGGATACGGTCGATCTCGACATTTTTAATCCGCCTCGTGCCGACTGGATCAACAAGACCGACGCTTATTTGCGGTGAAATCGTCAAACCGCCGACGACGCGGAGCTCGCAGGGAAGTTCGATCACCAGAAAACCCTAGCACCAGAGAACCCAAGAAACCTGAAAAAACCTTCGTACTGTGCGATCTTCCGCGGGCAGCCCGTATGATGGAGTTGTCTTTCTGCGTTGATCTGGCTGCGCTGACTTGTTGACGAGGCGAAGTGTCGATCGCTCAAAATACGGAAACCATCGCGAAGCTCCGCTGCATTTCCTGCGGCGCTACCCCTAGTTCCGCGGGCCAGGACTTCCGTTGCACTGCGTGTGGCGACCTGCTCGAATTCTTTTTTCCAGAATGGACCTCCGCTCCGCTCGACGAGGGGCTTTCTCACCACACAAGCTCAGACCCGGCGGCGCTGAAGTCGCTCTGGCTCAGCCGCCGCGCGTCACTCGATGCGCTTGACCAGAGCGGCGTCTGGCGCTTTCGTGAACTTCTTCCGCATATTCCTGCCGAGGATGCCATCACACTGCGCGAGGGCAACACGCCGCTCTACCACCTGCCACGGTGCGCCCACGTGACCGGCGTCGAGAATCTTTACGCCAAGCATCAGGGCATGAACCCGACGGCATCGTTCAAGGACACGGGCATGACGTTTGCGGCCTCGTCCGCGCGCCAGGGCAAGTTTCGCTGGGTGGCGTGCGCCTCGACCGGGAACACATCAGCTTCGATGGCCGCCTATGCGGCGCGCGGCAACATGCATAGCCTGGTGCTCATCCCGGATGGAAAAATTTCATGGAGCAAGCTCTCGCAAGCGCTCGACTACGGAGCCCTCACCTGCCAACTTCGCACCGATTTTGATGGATGCGTTCGCATCCTCAATGACCTCGTGCGCGAAAAGCCGGTCTGCCTGCTGAATTCGGTGAATCCCTATCGCATCGAAGGGCAGAAAACCGCCGCCATCGAACTTATGGAGCAACTGGCCTGGCGCCCTCCGGATCACATCATTGTTCCCGGGGGCAATCTCGGAAACAGCTCCGCGATTGGCAAGGCGCTTCTCGAAATGCTTGAGCTCAAACTGATCTCGCGCCTGCCGAAGCTGTCGATCATCCAGGCGCAGGGTGCGAATCCGTTTTACCGCTGCGTGCACGAGTTCGGGGGGAAGAAGCTGGAGCCGATGATTGCCGAGACGCTCGCGACCGCGATACGCATCGGCCATCCGGCATCCTGGCAGAAAGCGCTGCGCGTGCTGGGGGCGACTGGCGGCGAGGTTCAACAGGTGAGCGAAATCGAAATCGCGGTCGCAAAAGCCGAGATCGGCGCCGACGGCATCGGTTGCGAACCAGCCTCGGCGGTCACGCTGGCTGGACTGAAGAAGCTGCGCCGAAGCGGCTTTGTCAGTGCAGGCGAGTCGGTCGTGCTGATTCTGACCGGGCATCCGCTCAAAGATCCTGATTTCACGATCCAGTTCCATCGCGGGGATCTGTTTTCTGAAACGCCCGCAACGGCCGAAGCCGAGCAGGCAAAACTTCTCGAGCGCGCTCCGGTCGTGCTCGATGCCAATCTCGGTGCCGTCATTGGCGCCCTCGATGCAGCCGAGAGAATTCAAAATGACGAGAGTTGAGAGCGGTCGCTGCTGTTTCTGGAGACTTGAGGTTCAGCCCCCCTCTTCGACCATTGACCCACGCCGAGCGCAGGTACCCGACGACCGAGCGGCTGGTGGCAGACGTGGTTTTACGATGGGGCCTGCTTTAAGGAACCGATCGTCAATCCGGGGAGACGTTCCCGGATTGCTCGACCCGGCTCATTTCTAAGGCTCTCGGTCGCTGAAAAGGCACAATTCCACAGAAATTCGTAGCAGTTCGCCCGAAACTCGTGTATAAAACACAGTTCAATTGTCAGTGCCCGGCGTTTGTGATTCTATGCATGCCGGACTGGGCTAAAGCCTTTCACTTCTATAGTTTCCGGACAGTGTTAGCCGCCAAGGAGTTTGCTCTCGACTATGCCTTCACGTCCCGCATCGCAGGATCGGTCGCTGCGGCTGGCGCTGCCGGCGACCTCTGCCAATCTGGGCCCTGCTTTTGACGCTGCTGCCCTTGCTCTCGATTTCCATCTCCGATTGCGGGCCGAGCGCGCGCCCGATTTCTTCGTCACTGCCGAAGGCCGCGACGCTCAGATCTGCGCCCGCATGGAGAACCACCTGATCGTCACGACCTATTGCGAGGTGCTCGAATCGGAGAACCGCAAGATCGCACCCTTGCGGATCCACATCGAGAACGAAATTCCCATCGGCCGAGGGTGCGGATCGTCGGCCGCTGCCCGTCTGGCTGGGATCGCGCTCGCGGTGCATTTCGGACATCTGCGCTGGAAAAATGACCGCATCGTAGGCGAAGCTTCCATGCGTGAGCACCATCCCGATAACGCCTCGGCCTGTTGGATGGGCGCGCTCGCCGTGGCTCGCATGGCCAATCAGGTGCAGGCGCAGGTGGTCGAAGTGAAGCCGAAAGGGAAGTGGCCGCTGCTGCTGGCGGTGCCGGATGCGCCGCTTTCGACCGAGCAAGCCCGCCGTGTGCTGCCCTTTCAGTACTCGCGCGCCGACGCGGTCACCAACATTCAGAACTCGATGCTGCTGCTCGCGGCGTTCACGCAAGACCGTCGAGACCTGCTGCCCTCGGCGCTCGAGGACCGCATTCACCAGCCTTATCGCGCGCCGCTTTGTCCGCTGCTTCCCGCGCTCAAGGAACTTACCGGAGATTCCGGCATCCTCGGCGCCGCGCTCAGCGGAGCCGGTCCGTCGGTTCTGGTGTTCCTTGACCCGAAAGTTCCGGCGAAAAGAGCAAAGCAGAGGATCGCCGCGCATCTTACCAAGCGCCGGCTTACCGCCGAACTCCTGCTCACACAGATCGCGCTCCACGGGGGACGGGATGGAGCGGACTGGCGCAAGCATCATCCGGGAGCAAAAAGATAAGTTTCCCTACTGCCGGCTGGCCGGAGGCACGATACCGTTCATGCGCAGATATTCCACCATTTGTCCGTAGTGATCATACCCATGCCAGGCGAACAGCATGGCCAGGCTGAGTCGCGTGGTCGTTGACTTGCCGTCGAAACTGGGAATCGATTCCACGACATTCGCCTCGGTAATGGTTGCGGCAGCCTTGTGGGCATAGGCGTAGGAGCCTTTCAGATATTGGAGCACTTCGGCCTTCGATTTCACGTTATCGGGGCCCTTTTCGTCGTTAACATCGACGGGCGGCTTTTCGCCGAGAATCAAGGACCCAACCAGGTAGTTGGTGGCGGCGACGTGCTTGATTTGTTCCGCGAAGGTGCGAACGCCTTTGAACTCGCCGCTGGTTGGGGCGAAGCTGTATTTATCCTCGGGCATGGCTTCGGCGGCGGGAACAAAATCACGTTCCACTCGTTTGATCGCACTGTCGACGACCTGGCCGAGGGTTTTCTTCTCGTCTTTGGTTGGCGATTGGGGTGGCGATTGGGTCGGCGATTGCCCCAACCCAAAACTGCAGAGCAGCAGCGCGGTTCCGAGGATCAAGGTGACGGTTTTCATTCTGCCTCCAAGTGAAGTGAATTTGCATCAATCTCTCACCACGACGGGCGTCAGGTCCAGTTCGCTCGCCGTGATGCGATGTCCGCGCAGCGCGAATACTCCGAGCGCCAGCACCAGCGCTGCTACGCCGAGCGCATCCGGAACTCCGATCCTGTTCGCAAGCGCGCCCCAGAGCGTGGCTCCGACCGCCATGCCTCCCTGCAACACCAGCAGGTAAAACGAGAGTGCCCGAGCCCGCACATAAGCCGGACACATGGTCTGTGCTGCCACATTCAGGCAAGCCAGGATTCCGATCCAGGCGGCGCCCGCCACCAGCATCACCGCGCACAACAGGGGAAAGGTCTCGGCCCGCCCTGCGGCAAAGGTCATCCCGGCGAAAATCACGATGGACGCACCCACCAGGCCATCCACCGACAACTTTTCCCGCAATCGCGGCAGCGCCAGCGCTCCGAGCAGCGCACCGAGCCCAAAGCCGCCCAAGAGCACGCCATATCCTCTTGCGCCATAGGGACGCGCGACGATCGGCAACAGCGCCAGCATGGCAACGGCGGCCACGCTGAATGTTCCCGTGCGCAGTAGCACCGATTTCGCGAGGCCGCTCTCGCGCACGTAGTGGAACCCGTCGCTCATGGCCGACCACACGCGTTGCGCTTTCGGGGGCGCTTCAACCGGCCGCTTCCAGCGATAGAGGAACACGATCACGCCCAGGAACGAAAATGCATTCAGCAAGAAGGTTGATCCGCAACCGACGGCCGCGACCATGATGCCGCCCAAGGCCGGCCCCACTGCCCGCGCTACATTAAAGCCGGCCGAGTTCAGAGCTACTGCCGAAGCATGCTGCTTGGCCGGAACCAGTTCGGGAGTAATCGCCTGCCATGCGGGATCATTCATGACCGCACCTAATCCGAGTAGGAATGTAAATAGCAGCAGCACCCACGGACCGACGCAACTGGTCAGCGTCATGATGCCGAGCGTTGCGGCGGCGAGCACCATCCATCCTTGTGTCAGCAAGAGAAAACGCCGCCGGTCGACCATGTCCGCGAGCGCGCCGGCCGGCAGGATCACCAGAAACACCGGCACCGCTCCCGCTGCCTGCACTAGTCCGATCATCAATGGATTCGTGGTTATCTGCGTCATAAGCCAGCCCGCACCCACGTTCTGCATCCAGGTACCGGTGTAGGAAATGACCGATGCAATCCAAAGCGATCGAAACAGCGGCTCGCCGAGCGGTGCCCAGGGCGAGACCCCGCGGTTCGCCGCGATCGTGTGCGCCATCGGCATTTTGATCATTTCTGCCATGAGCTTGTTTTGTCGAGACCAGACAAACGCCCGTTTCTTCACCGGACCAGACCCCATCGTGACTCCGAAAGGGGCCAAAGCCTACGTCTTCGCTCGCCTGATGGCACGGCTCTACGCGACTTTTCCGTTGCCTCTGGAGCCATGCCCGCCCCATCGGAGCAACGAATAACAACTAAAAACCAACGACCAACGGCCGATCCCGAAACGGCCACTCGCGCCGCCGCCAGGATCGCACAATATAGATCGCCAGCCCCACAATCAGAATCACTCCCGCATAACGAATCTCGCGGAGGAAATTTTTCCGCGAAATCAGGATGAACGTAAAGCTGGCCGCTGCGATCAGGGCCGGAGCCGGATAGAGCCACATGCGAAAGGGCCGCGGCAAGTCCGGCCGCCGGATGCGCAGCACGATCACTCCAATGCTCTGCACCAGAAACTGCAGCACGATGCGGATCACGATCAGCGCGGCAATCAGATCGGCGAGCCGCAGGAAACAAAACAGAGCCGCGACCCCGGCCAACGCCAGTAGTGAAATGTAGGGGAACTGATATACGGGATGAACCCGGGCAAAGACCCGGAAATAATTGCCGTCGAGCGCGGCGGCGTAGGGCACGCGCGAATAGCCGAGCGTCAGCGAGAATACCGAAGCGAAGGCTGTCCACATGACGAGCACAGAAATAACCGAAGCCGCGCCCTGACCGTAGACGCGCTGCATCAAAGTTGAGACGATGTACAACTTGGTATCCGACGCGCCCGACTGCACCAGTTCCCGCCAGGGGACGACGCCCAAAACGCTGATATTCATTACGATATAAAGACTCACGACCGCGAGAATGGATAGCAAGAGCGCCCGCGGAATATTTTTCTCCGGCTCCTTGACCTCGTCCCCGAGGAAACAGACGTTGTAGTAGCCGCCAATGTCGTAAGAGGCGATCAGCATCGCCCCGCCCAAACCACGAAAAAAGTCTGGCGAGAACGAAAATGCGCCGGGAGGTAGATCGAATGCCTGATGAGCGTTGAAATGGGTGAGGCCGGTAATGATGATCCATCCGATGGTTGCCATCACCCCAGTCCAGAGAATCTTGGTAAGGCGAGAAATGGCCGTGATCCGGCGGTAGAGCAGGAACGCGGTGAGCGCACAGACTCCGATCGCGACGAGCGTCGCCGGCATCACGATCCAGCTCAGCTGCAAGGGTCCGATCAGCGGTAGATTCAGGCTCCACGAACGGGTTGACCAGACGTTCTCGAGCCTTGGCCAGAAGAAAGCCGCGTACTGCGAGAGGCCGATGGCGCCCGAGGCGATCGAGAGCGGAGCGCTGAACGACAACTGCCAGATAAACAGAAACGAAACAAGGCGGCCTAGTTTTTGTGGCCCGTAGATCTCTTTCAGATAACGGTAAGATCCGCCCGACCCTGGCAACGCCGCGCCCAGTTCGGCCCACACCAGCCCATCGCAGACGGCCAGTAGCGCGCCGAGAATCCATCCCAGCATCGCCTGCGGGCCGCCCATTGCGGTGACGATCAGCGGGATCGTAATAAACGGTCCCACGCCGATCATGTCGATCATGTTCAGCGCGGTGGCGGAGCCGAGGCCAATGCCGCGGACCAGTTGCGGCTTGGTATCGGGCGCGCCTTCGCTTGGAATTGTCATGAAATGAATCGTTGGTCGATTGGTCGCGAGTCGTTGGCCAACAACTTCGTACCGGGTAACCTCGTTCGGTCGTGCGCAACCACTCCCCGAGCGATCAACGACCTACGATCAACGATCAACGACCAACGACCAACGACTAACGACCGCTAATCAGATTCACAAACAACCGCACCGCCCCCGGCACCCCGGCCGGCAACTGCCGGAAGAACGCATATCCGGTATAGATGTAGAGCCCCTTGCCATAGTTCGCCACCAGCAGCCCGCCCTTCTGCTCGCCTTCCCCCGGGTCATGCGATTCGAGGAGCGGTGTAAAGTTGGGGTCCCATTGGGTCCAGAAATAGAGCCCGCGCTCCTGCACCCAGCCCTCGAAGTCTTTCTGGGTGATTTCATTTGGAGAATGGAAGATCGGGTTCGACCGATCGAGAATTGTGACCGGCGCCTCTTCGACCGAAACCCGCGCCCGGCCGAGCGTTGCCGGATAGGGCATGAACTTGCCATTATTGAAATCTCCCGAGGTGGCGCTGAGGGTGTTGTACTGCACCACCAGCCGTCCGCCCGCCTGCACGAAATCGAGCAGCCGCTGGTTGTTTGCGATTACATCTTTTTGGGTATCATAGGCGCGAATCCCGAGCACAATCGTCTGATACCGGCTCAGGTCTTCCGAGCCAAGTCTCTCGGGTGGAATCAGCGTTACATCCATTCCGAGCTGCTCGAGCACGGTCGGAATCTCATCGCCCGCACCCATGACGTAGCCGACCTTCAGATCCTTCGGAACCTTTACATCGACGATGCTGATGAGCTGCACGGCCGGCTGGTAGTAATAGAAGGTCCCGAGATCTTCGCGAGTGACAACCGAGTAGCCTTCACTGTAGCCTCGATTGCCGCCCGTGAGATCTGCCCGAATATGGGTTTGACTTTCTCTCAATTCCGACGGAAAGATCTTGAATGTTGCGTCCTTAGAACCATCTTTTGGAATCTCGATCGACTGGCGCGCAGGTTCTGCGTGCCACTCGCTTGGAACTTGGAGGGAGATCAGGGCTTGGGACGCGCTGGCCTGGTCGCGAGCGGTACTGTTCAGGCTGGTGCTGCCGCGCAGGGCGGTCGGAATCACATTGCTCGACGGCGACACTGCAACCGAAAATTCCGGACCAATGGCGAGCGGTTGCTCGCCTGCCGTTCCGTCCGGCCACTTGAATCGCACCATCACCGGAACGTCAATTTCGCCCGCGAGTCCCTGGTATTGGTACTCCATGCGCACGTGGAAGGGCGGTGGGGGGAGGGGAAGCGTTTGGTACTGCGGTTGGTCGATCGTGTTCAGCGCGTCTCGCTGCGGATCGTGTCGATGCCAGTATGGCCGTGTATAGCCCACTTTCTCGCACGGCGTCATGCGGAAATCGAACCAAGCGGTCGAAGGTTGGTCGGCCGATTTTGCTCCTTCTGCGATTTGCTGGCAACCGGGCGCGTCCAAGATCAGCTTTGCCGAAATAGGCATCCCCCCGCTTGCAATTGCTAATGCCTTCACGGAGGCAGTTTTTCCAGGAACCGCCATCGGAGCCGATTCTGGAGAAGACGCGGGTGGGGCATCGAGAGTTGCCGTCAACCGAACTCCCAAGGCAAGGTTGGCCGCTTGCTGAAACTGGTCACGCTTGGTTTCAAGTTCGCTCGCCAGCCACTGCTTCGCGCTTTCTGAGAGCGACGATTGCTGTACCTTTTTCCGCAGATCGTCAGCCTCTTTCCGGCCGCTCAATAACGCTGTCGCGCCCGCTGCCGAGCCCGCTGCCGAGCCCGCTGCCCAGTCGACGTCCGCTATTTTCTCCGCTTCAGCAACCCTTTGCTCGATTTCGGCAAGCGAGGCGCGCAACCACGGCACCTTGTTCTGTTCCTCGCCCAGTCGCGACGCCAGCTCCGGTAGAGTCGTGTCGATCCCGTCCAGGAAATCCTGTTCGTGGCCGTCTTTTTCCTTTGGCGACCCCCCGACCGAGTCCACCAGTTTGTAGAACGCAAACCGGTCGCCCTTGGGAACCGAAATGCCCGCGAGTCCCTGTGATTCCTGATGGCGCAAGCCCTCCACGGCAAACTGCACATAGGACATCCCGAGCAACGGATCTTCTTTCCCGGTGTTCAGCTTGACGGTGTAATTGGCGGGATCGCAGGTCGAAGCGCCGAAGCCGCATACGTTTCCGATGTAGAGCTTCTTCGGCTGCCAGGGTTCTAAGCCTTCTCTGATCTGCTCCGGAAAGCGCTTCGGGTCGGCCGCTGCGCGAAAAGCCTCGTTTGTCAGAATCGCCGATGCTTGATGGTGACCGTGCCCATCGCGCTCGGTTCCCGAGAAGCGCGCAATCAGCACATCCGGTCGAAACGTGCGGACGACGCGCACGACGTCGGCGAGCGCGATGTCATGGCCTTGCCATTTCTGAAAAGTTTCTTCCGGAGTTTTCGAGTACCCGAAATCGGCGACTCGCGAAAACCGTTGCTCGACGCCGTAATAGCGGTCGGCTGCCAATACCTCCAGAGTCCGCACCACCCCGAGTACATCGAACAAATTGCTGCCCAGCTTGTTCTGTCCGCCTTCACCGCGGTTGAGCGTCATCAGCAAGGTGGAGACGCCTTGGCCGCGAGCCTCGAGCGTCAGCATGCCGCCATCTTCGTCGTCGGGATGCGCATCCACCTGCATCAGCCGCGCTGTCGTCTGCAACCGGCGCAGCATCAGCTTCAGGCCCCCCGCACCGGTCTCCTGCGGGAGCGGTTCGTAATAATGATCCGCTTGATTCGGTTGGTCCGGGTCGCCATGATTGGCCTCGGCCGCTTTCGCCATCCGCGCAACCGCGGACACCGTGACCGCGGCCGCCAGTACAACCATCAGCAGCGCCGTCCGATACCCGTTGCGCAGCAATGCCTGCCGAAGCTTCTTCAATATCGCAAACATTCCCATCTGATCGATTGTCTCCGAAGAAAGGAGCAACTATATTCCGCTGTCAAAATCACCATTCGCCGGATGACCAATGCAAGCAGAGTACGTCGGTTATCAGTGAGCAATCTTTGTCGAGCAATGTCCGGCCCTTACTTGACGATCCCCTGCGCTGCCTCGAACTTCCGCTGGCATCCTGCCGCCGCTTGCGCAATCTGATGGAACTGCGCATCGCCGCGCACGCTTGCGAGCAGGGGGTCGGACTGCAACGCCTGGTAGGAGCAATAATTCCCCGCCACGGCCTGGTTCAAGAACTTGTAAGCGATCTGCCTTTCTCCGCAAGCGGCCAGCAACGTACCCTGGTGATACTTCAACTCGGGATCCTGCTTCGGTAAGAGCTGGTTTTCTGCCTCTTCTGCCAGTCGATGGATCTTCGCGGCTGGCGCCTTGTTCAGGCATGCTTCCACCAGTCCTCGCATCCACGTCGGATTTTCGGTCATCTGCTGAGCGGCTAACTTGGCCTCGGCCATTTTTCCTTGCCGCATCAGCACCGAAACGCGCACGGCGTTCGACCACTCCGAGCCTGCGTCACGGTTCAGATACTCCATGGCCCGCGACTGCTTCCCCGCCTCGGCAAACGCAAACGAGCAGGAACGCCAGTTGAAGTCCCCGGCATCGAGTGCCAACGCTTTGTCGCACTCGCTCTGCGCCTCGTCCAGTCGTCCGGCATAGCGGAGCACATAGGCCAGAGAGAAGTGGGCGAACGCAGCCTCCGGACGCTTCTGCACGAGCGCCCGGGCGTCGTCATACGCCTTGTCGAGATCTCCGCCCACGACTTCATTGTTCGCCAGAAGTCCAGCGACGCTTACCCTCCCCGGCTCGAGCGCAAGCGCGTGCTTGTACGCCTGGTTCGAGCGCTGAAATGCGGCCTCTCCGCCGTCCGAATAGACCGCTTCGAAGTAGCACCGCCGTCCCAATGCCTCCCACGCCGGGGCGTAATTCGGATCAAGTGTCATGGCGTGTTCGAGCACCGCAATCGCTTGCTTGTTGGCGGACCCATCGTGCGCCATCGCGATGCTTTGCAGAAATAGGGTATATCCTTCGGCATTTGCGGGAGCGCTCACGGTAACCTCGGCTCCCGCCGCGCCTCCGAGCGCGGGCACCAATTCCTGCCGGACTTTTTTCTCCATCTGGTTCCGCAGAGCGATCAGATTATCGGCTGGCGCCGTCAGTTGGCCGGCCCAGATCTCCTGGTTGTCTTTCACCTTCACTGCTTCGAGCGTTACCTCGACCGTCGTGCCCTGCCGCAGAAAGCGCCCCATCACCACCGTGCCAACATCCAATTCACGTCCGGCCTTTACCGGGTCGGAGTCGGCACCGGCGTACTTCTCGGTCGCCGTCGAGGGGCGGATCTCGAGCGAATGCGCATAGGTCAGCGCATTCGCAATCTCATCGGCCAGAGCAAAGCGCAGAAACTCGCTCTCCGCATCATGATTTACATTTTGCAGTGGCAGTACGGCGATCGTCCGGTCACTCACTTCCGCCGGCGCTGCCCTTTGTTTAAACCACCATGTCCCTACCGCCACCACCGTCAGCAGCACAGCCGTCAGTCCCAGGAGGATCCAGGTTTGCGTCGCACTCGACTTCTGGAACGTCTTGGTCGTCAAGTGCAATCCGGCCGCCCGCCGAAGCCCGCTCTGGAGCGTGGATTCGGTTCCTTTATGCAGCCGCAGCAGGTCGGCCTTCATCTCGGCTGCATTCTTGTAACGCTGGTCGCGGTCCTTCTCCATCGCTTTTCCGATGATCGATTCGAGTTCCGGTGGCACCGCCGGATTGATCGAGCGCGGCGATGCGGGCTTCGAATGGATGACCGCATGCAGCGTCATCACGACGTTGGTTCCGGTGAACGGCTTCTTGCCGGTTGCCATCTCGAACAGCACCACGCCAAACGAAAATATGTCGCTGCGCACGTCCAGGTCTTCGGACCGCGCTTGCTCCGGCGACATGTAAACCGCCGTCCCTGGAATCACTCCCACCTGGGTCAGCGACTCTTCGAGCGAGGAGTCGGTACTGGTGCCCACGCTCCCGTCTTTCGCGAGCTTTGCCAGCCCGAAGTCCAGAATCTTCACCTTCCCGTCTGGCGTCAGGAAAATGTTTGCCGGCTTGATATCGCGGTGCACGATTCCCTTGGCGTGCGAGGCCGCCAGCGCATCCGCCATCTGCACCGCGATGTCCAGCAGGTCGTCAATTTCCAGGGGCTGGCCGTGGATGCGCTGCTTCAGGCTCTCGCCTTCGAGCTTCTCCATGACGATGAAGGGGTGTTCGTGGTTGTCCTCGATGTCGTGGATGGTGCAGATACCGGGATGGTTCAGTTGCGATGCGGCGCGCGCCTCCCGCATGAATCGAATGAGTGAGTGTTGATCCTTCGCGAGGTGTTCGGGGATGAATTTCAGAGCAACGTGCCGGCCCAGGCGCATGTCCTCCGCCTCATATACAATCCCCATCCCCCCGCCCCCCAACTTCGACAGCACGCGGTAGTGAGAGACGGTCTGGCCGATCAGGTCCATGGTTGTCTGGGGCGGACGCTCGCGTCCGCTGCCTTTGAATTTGATTCTACGTCCAGGGCTGGAAGCTGCCTATGTCCCTTGCCGCTCATCAGAGCCGCCGACGATCCTACCCAAGCCATATTCTTGTTGTGATCGACGCCCATCATCAGGCCTCGACCCATGCGCACGATCGTCAGCACGGGCAGCAATCGATCGACCCAGACGTACATGATCCGCAATTCGACCTTGGTCAGCCCGTAAGGAGTCTCGACAACCGGGGAGAAGTTCAACCGCTCCTGCAAGATATATTCGCTGCGTTTGGCCAGAGGAATGGCATCCAGATCGGTGCGGGAGGGCGCGATCACGACGCCTAACCCGGCAAACGAATAGAGCGGCTTGAGCACAAAATTCTCCAGGTCGGGCGGCACTTCTGTCAGTTGATCCAGAAACCAGGTTCGCGGCACCGACGGATGCTTCAGATAAGGAATCGAATACTTGCTGATCCGGAAATACCAGTTCGGATGGCCGGCCCACTCGACATCAAGCTCATCGCGAAAATCAAAGGGCAGCTTGATGTTCTTGCGTTCCAGTTCATCGACGATGGTGCGGTTGTAGATTCGCTCAATCGGAATCTGCTTGCCGCCGTCTTCATAGAACAGTCGTCGCCCTTGTTTGATAATCTTCGTGATGCAGACGGTTCGGATCCCGAGCAGCTTCTCGGTCAGGAGAAAATCAGGCCGCGTTTTTTGCTCCTCCGGATGCACTTCCATCAACACCACATTCCGGGGATCGTGTCCCGCTACAATCGCATCCTGCAAAAGCCGCTGGTAAGCAGCCGAGTCGAGCCCACTCAAGAAGTAGCGAAGCTTCGCGTCGAGCGAGAACACATCGATGTAAGCCTGAGACAACACCGGCTGATAGGCGTAAAGGGAAGGGAAGGCTTGTAGCTCGACCAGCTTCGGCTGTAACTCGCCAGCAGAATCCCGTACCAGCCCGAAGTCCACCTGGATAAACATCGGATGCGGCGATTCATTGGGCACGCGAAACTCCGCGGGAATCGAAGCCTCCGAACGCGCCCGATACTCCGGGCTCTCGACCAACTGCCGGACCAGCGCTTGGCCATCCTCTCCCATGCGCTCGACCAGCGCATTTCGAAAGAAACACGGCGTCTCGCACAGGGCGAATGGAACCTCCATTCCGCAGCGAGAAGTCATCTCGCGTCGCAGGCGGTCGTATTTTTCAGGAGTGAAGCGCGCGTTAAAGTCTTGCCGGTAGGAAGGGATCATGGAAGCTTTGTGTGGTGTCGGTGCGGAGCCTGCACTGCGCGGAGCCGAAGGACCTGTAGCGGCGGGGCCAAGCCCGTCACCACCCGACCCTATGCCTCAATCAAGAACTGCCCGCCCCGCATAATCTGCCTTCCGTCGACCCAGATGTCGAAATTGCGTCCCACTACATCAATGTGGGTCGACGAATACCACTCCGCTCCCGTGTGCGCCCCGTAGGGATTACCGAATGCAATATGGATGCCCGGGTATTTCTCGTCCTGCAAGATCTCCCCGATCACGTCTTTCAATTCGATGTTGGTCCCGATCGCAAACTCGCCCACTCGGTTGCTGTTCTCATCGGTATGGGTATACGCCCAGAAATCGTCTTTCAGTTCCTTGTTGGTCGAGTGAGCCTCGATCAACCGGTTCCCCTTCACGTTGATGGTCAGCGGGTTCGCTTTCAGATCGCCAAACTTTGCGCACAAATAATCGCCCACGACTCCGTCAATGACAAACGTGCCGTTCACCTCGCCTGGCGTCGTAAACACTTCGCCGCCCGGCAAGTTTCCCCACTTTTCCGTGCTGATAATTCCGCTCGTCTTGACCCAGCGGTAATTGGGATTCAAGTCCGCCACCAGATCCGTGCCCGATGGCGTCTTCGCCCGAATTTGTTTGGCCGGGCGCACCGTTTCGAGCACCTTTACGCTCAGCTGGTCGACCTTCAGGAAGTCGGCGCGCATGCCTTCGAGCATGATCTGTTTGTTGATGTTCACCATGTGGGCGTGCCGGATCTTGCGCCGGTTCACCACATCCGTCATCTGCATGCGCGACTTCAGTTCGTTGGTCTGCGCCCGCACCGCGAAAATGCTGACCTGGCTCGACTCCAGATCCTCCGCGATCGCGAGCGGCAAGTCCGTCAGCGGACGGGTCGCAACATCTTCGAGCACCCATGTCTGATACGAGCAGCCGACCTGCTCCAGTTCGTGCACGATCGCCGCCGCGATTTCCAGGCTCACCTCATCGGTGATGACGGTGACTTTTTCCGAGGGCTCGACGCGCAGGCAGACGCGCACCGCGTTCCGCGCGCCCGGCGTCAGTTGCGGGTCAAAAGGAAGACGATTCAGTTGCCGTTTGGAGGGCGCGTTCGATTGCACGTCGGTCTTTGTCAAGGTCATCAGACGGCTCGGGCGGTGGGCATGCTGTCCACGTCGTCGTTTTCTAAGCCCACCTCGGTCTCCTCAATGATGTAGTCCATCACGGCTTTCATGTCGCCGGTTTTGCGAAACACATCCAACTGCCGGTCCGCGCCCGTCCCCATCTTCATGATCTCACGGATGTACTCCACTTCTTCCCGGCAATCCAGTTCGTCCAGCACGTCATCGACGAACAGCAGGTACTCTTCGATCAAATCGCGCTCCGAGACTTCCATCTGCTTGCCGAAGTCGATGAGTTTCCCGTTGATCCCGTAGCGCGCCGCTCGCCACTTGTTCTCCATGAGCAGCGATTTCCGGTAAAGGCGGAATCCCTGGTTCTGGGAATGCAATTTGTACAGTTTCGCGACCGTCGCCTGGATCAGCGCCGCCAGGGCAATGGTCTCGTCCAACCGCATGGGAAGATCGCACACTCGGAACTCCAGCGTGTTGAAGAAAGGATGCGGACGCATGTCCCACCAGATTTTCTTTGCGTTATCGATGGAGTTGGTCTTCACCAGCAGCTTGACGTAATTTTCATACTCGCCCCAGCTCGGAAAATAGTCCGGCAGGTTCGTCCGCGGAAATTTGTCGAACACTTTGCAGCGGTACGATTTCAGTCCCGTATCCATCCCCAGCCAGAACGGTGAATTCGAGGACAGGGCCAACAGATGCGGAATAAAGTACCGCGCATGATTCATCATCTGGATGAGGGTCTCGCGATCCTCGATGCCCACGTGCACGTGCAGCCCGAAAATCAGGTTGGCCCGGGCCACCAGTTGCATGTCCTGCACAATGTTCTTATAGCGCTCGCCGGGCGTAAGTTCCTGCACGCGCCAGTCGGCAAAGGGATGGGTTGCCGCCGAAGCCAAGCGCAGCCCATTCTCGCGAGCCAGGCGTACGATGTGCCATCGCAGTTTCTTCAGTTCTTCCCTGGCCTGTTTGATGTTGGCGCAAACCGAAGTTCCTACCTCGACCACCGATTGGTGCATCTCGGTCTTGACCCGCTCCTGCAGGATCAATTTGCCCTTCTCGATGATCTCGGCGTGAATATGCGACCGGAGATCCCGAGTCTCGGGGTCGACCGTCTGATACTCCTCTTCGATTCCCAGCGTGAATGTAGGCTTCATCGCGTCATCCGGACTGCCAGCCAGGAAGACCCTCTGGCAGAAGTCCTGGCTAGTATAGCAATGAGACGCCCGGGTGGGGCCGGGTTTCGCTCCGTCCGGGCGGGGCCGTGCCCCGCCGCCATCCACCACCTAGGCCTTTTTTCGCAGCCTCGATGCCCGGCTCTCCACTAGCTTCGGACCATTCAAGAATGCGGCCCAGCGCAGTTCCTCGACCGGATTCTCCCCGCCGAGCGCTTTCTCGACCGCCATCTCCGCCACTGTGTCCACGATCCACTCAAAATTCTGCTGCCCCACGGACGTGATTTCCGCATCGGGTGCAGGATTCATGAAGTCGATTGCATACGGGACGCCCCCCTCCACCGCAAACTCAACCGTGTTCAAGTCGTAGCCCAAGGCGCGGCACAAAGCCAAAGCATCTCGCTCGATGCGTTGCTGCAAGGCGGTTTCCGGCTGCGGGTTCCCCTTCACATAACGCTCATGATGCGGAGCCCTGGGGTCGTACTTCATGATGTGCACTTTCTCCTGCCCCACGACGTAACAGCGGTAGTAATCCTCAAACTCCACGCCATGCTGCAGGGTCATGCAAAGGTCGCCGGTCTGGTTGTAGTTTTGAAAAAATTCCTCCGGAGAATGGACCTTGTAAACATGCTTCCAACCGCCGCCCGAATAAGGTTTCAGAAACGCCGGAAAGCCCACGTAGGCGAATATCTGTTCCCAATTGAGCGGGTAGATCAGATTGCGCATGGATTTGTCGGTCGTGTCGGGCGGATGCGAATGATGCGGCAAGATGACCGTCGGCGGAATGGCCACTCCCATCTTGTGTCCCAGCGCATAATTAAAAAACTTGTCGTCCGCCGTCCACCAGAACGGATTGTTGATCACAATGGTCCCTTCGAGCATGGCGTTCTTCAAATACGCGCGGTAGAAAGGAATGTCCTGTGAAATTCGGTCGAGGATGAGATCGTACTTTTTCGGCTCATCCATGCGAATGCCGCCAATCTGGACGAACTCTGCGGTAACGCCGGGGCCCTTCATGCCGTTGACCTTCTCCACGAAAGCCGAAGGAAAAGTGTTTTCCATGCCGAAAAGAATACCGATTTTCTTGTCTGCCATAATTGAGTTCCTGTTCTCGAGACCCAAACCGCCTCGCTCAGGGCTAGAGCCCTGGTGTCGATCGTTTCCTAGTGGCACGCCAGAAGGCGCGCCCTGCTGCCAATCTCGTCCTTAGCTCGCGCCGCCAGTCGGCGAACCAACAGCGATCGAGCACTGCGGCTAGAAATACTTGGCCGCCATTCGTTGCCACAGCGGCCAATCGTGCTTGCTGTTATCCCCGTAGATATCCAGCCAATGCGGAATTCCTTTCGCATGCAGGATCCCTGCCATCTTCACGTTCGCATCCAGGCACATGTCCCAGTCGGAGGACCCGAGCACGATCCTCATCTGCCGGATGCGGCTGAGAAACCAATCGTCGCTCATGCGTGGCAAGTAGTCCGGCGGATTATTGAAGTAGACATTGTCGTCGTAGTAGCCGTCGAGGAAGCTCTTGATGTCGAACGATCCGCTCATGCTCACGCAAGCCGAAACCACATCCGGGTGCCGCAAGGAAAAATTCAGGGCGTGGTAGCCGCCAAAACTGCAGCCCGTGACCGCGATTTGCGGGGCCCAGTTCTTCCACTTCAAGTACCCCATAAACTCATCGATCACATAACGCTCGTATTGGACATGCCGCCAGATACGAGCTCCCGGATGCACGTTCTTGTTGTACCAACTCTCGCCGTCAACCCCGTCCACGCAAAACAGCTGGATCGCGCCCGCTTCCAGTTTGCCGGCCAGCGCGCGGATCATCCCCGCATCTTCATATTCAAAAAAACGTCCTTGGGAGGTGGGAAAAACGAGGATGGGCTGACCGGCGTGTCCATAGACCAAGGACTCCATCTCGCGCCCCAGTTCGTGGCTGTATTCTTTCCGATATTCGCGATTCATGCGCGCGAGGATTGTAACCGATTGCCCAACCTTCGGCATCTGTCGGTGAAGACGTCTCTACTGCGCTCCGGATCGCGGATTGATTCCGAGATGCTTCAATTTCGATTGCAGCGTGGTCCGTTTTAGTCCCAACCGCGTCGCCGCTCCTCGGGGCCCGCCAATCTGTCCGTGGCTATCCCGCAAAGCGCGCAGAATGTGTTCGCGCTCCGCCATCTCCAGACTCTCATCCACGCTTGTTTCCTCGGTGGTGAAGGGCACCAGTTCGCCCAAGGGTGCCACCAGCACCGAGCCTTGCGTCAGAATCACCGATCGCTCGATAAAATTCTCCAACTCCCGCACATTGCCTGGCCAGTGCCATTCCATCAGTCCATCCAGGGTCTTCTTGGGAATGCTCGAGATCGACTTGTTCATCCGCCGGGCAAACTTCTGCACGAAATGTTCCACCAGCAGAGGGATGTCGTCCCGCCGTTGCCGCAACGGCGGCACGCGGATGGGAAACACATTCAGGCGGTAATACAAATCACTGCGAAACTCGCTTTCTCGGACGCTATCCGCCAAATCGCGGTTGGTCGCCGCAATCAGGCGAAAGTCCACTTTCAAGGTCTGGGTTGCGCCCAGCCGCTCGAACTCCTGATCCTGCAAGACGCGCAGCAGTTTCGGTTGCAACGCGAGCGAAATCTCCCCAATCTCATCCAGAAACAGTGTGCCCTTGTCGGCCAGTTCGAGCCGCCCGATTTTCTTGTTCACCGCTCCGGTGAAGGCGCCTTTCTCATTGCCGAATAACTCGCTCTCGAGCAGACCGGACGGAATTGCCGCGCAGTTCATCTTGATGAAGCTTTTGCCGGCGCGCCGGCTCAATCGGTGGACTGCCCGCGCCACCAGCTCCTTCCCCGTGCCCGTTTCGCCCAGGATCAAAACGGTGGCGTCACTGGAGGCCACCTTGCCGACCTGCTCCATGACGCTTTGCAGGGCCTTGCTCTCCCCAATGATTTCTCCGAATCCGAGTTCGGTATCGATTTCCTGCTCGAGATAAATTTTTTCTTCCGTGAGCTTCTTCTTGGCTTCGGACAACTCGTGCACCAGCCTGGCGATCGCCTCCTCCGCTTGCTTGCGCTCGACGCGGGCGCGCATGACGGTGATACCGAAGGCGAGATTCGCTGCCAGTTCTTCCATAAGGCGAATCTCCTCGGGTGTGAAGGCGTTCGGCTCCGCGGAATAAATTCCAAGCTCGCCGAAGGTTTTGTCGTGTTCGTCCTTGAGGGGCACTCCGAGACTGGAGCGATAGCCGCGGCGCAAGGCATCTTCGCGCCAGGGGGCAGCGATCGGGGCGGCGGCGAAATCCTGGACATAGACACTGGCTCCGCTCCGGATGGCGCTTCCGCCTGGACCGCGTCCGCGTTCCGTGTCGTCCCAGCTTACGTCGGCAGTTGCGAGATAGCCATCTTCGACGCCAGCCCAGGCGACAGGACGCACGGTCTTGGCTGCATCGTGCTGGGCGTAGCCGACCCACGCCATGCGGTAGCCAGCCTCATCGCAAACGATGTGGCAGACGTCGTCGAGCAGCGTCTGCTCGTCGACCGCCCGCAACATCGTCTCATTGCAGTTGCTGATGGCTCGCAGTTCGCGATTCAATCGGGACCGTATTTGCTCGTCCCGCTTCTGTTCGGTCGCGTCCTGCACCAAACCCATCTGATAGCGGTGCGTCTCTCCTTCGCCCCACATCGGCACCACAAGAATCCTCACCCAGCGCACCGATCCATCGGGGCGAATATATCTTTTTTCCGTCTCGTAACTGGTCGCCTTTTCCTCCGCCAATTGCTGCAGGTATTCGTTGGTCAGGCCGATATCGTCGGGGTGGGTAATGCTCCTGACGTCGATGGCCAGGAGTTCTGCTTCGCTGCGACCGGCGATTTCGCAGTACTTGGGATTGACTTGCAGGATTCGCCCGGTGCGCGAATCGACCAGTGCAATCCCAAGTGGAGAGCGTTCGTACACCGCCCGGAATCGCGTTTCACTGTTCCGTAACGCCTCGTCGGCCCGCTTCCGCTCCGTAATGTCGCACATGACGCATGCCACGCGATCGATTCCCGACGCACCTTCTACGGGCAGATACGTGATTGACAGGTCCCTTTCCCCTATCTCCGGATAGACACGCCTGAGCTCGAAGCTGACGACCTTACCCTCGAAACACTCATCGAGCTTTGCCTTGATCACGGTTTCGTAAAATTCTGTACCCACGACATCCGGCAAGAAACGTCCCACAACCTGGTCTTTGGTCGTCCCCCGAAACCTCAGGCGGGCCCGGTTCGCGAGCACGTACCGACGCTCCCGGTCTATCACCACGATCATCTCTTCGAGATTCTCCACCACTCTTTCGAACTCTCGCAGCCTCTCCTCGGCGCGCTTCCGCTCGGTGATGTCGCGTGATATGGACACGGCATACTCCCGGTCCAATCGAACCAAGCGCATATTCACTTCCACCGGGAAGGTTGTTCCATCTTTCCGCAGGTGCACGGTTTCCATGATGGCGAACCCCGAGTCCTGCAACTGCTGCCGCGCTCGTTGGACCAAACTTTCGTCGGCGTTAGGGTCGACGTCATAGACCGTCTTCGAGAGAAGTTCTTCCCGGGTGTACCCCAGTTCGGTGTACGCCTTCTCGTTCACATCGAGGAATCGCAGGGTTTCGGGATCGATGACCTTGATGGCATCGTTTGATTGGTCGAGCAGCGTCCGAAACAACGTCAGGTCGCGGATGGTTCGTTCCCGCTCCCTCGCCGTATTCACCAATTCTTCGTTGCTCGCGCGCAGCGACTTTTCCGCCCGCATCCGTTCCGTGACATCGTGCGCGATCCCCCGCACAATCGGCCTCGGCACTCCTTCGGTACGCAGCGTGTTGTGATACTCCCAGACCCGCCGGTCTCCCGATCGCGTCACCACCGCCAGCAGCCCGCGGGCTTCCCCCGTGCGCTCGATCTCGCGCAGGTACGCATCGAACTCGGAGCGGAATTGCGGATCAACAAACTCCCGCATTGGCTTCCCCATCAATTCTTCTAGGGAGTAACCCAGCAGACGTGCTGGACCGGCATTGACCGACAGCAGTCGGCCTGCAAGGTCGTGGAAGCACAGGAGGTCTTGGCTATGCTCGACTAAGTCGTGATACCAGTCTTCGTCTTCTTCCAGGGACCACCGGATTGGGTCCCACGCAACTGGCAATTCTTCCGGAATGCGGCGCTTCCGTCCCCCAGGGTGCAAAGCCATTTCTACAAGCCCCAAGCCAGCCGCTTAGAATCGTGGGATTGCAGTTTCAGAGATCGACTTCAAGCGGGGCCCCTTCTTTAAATGATCGGAGGTTCTTCGCGCCCTCCTCCAGGACTCGGCCCACTAACTCGGCTGGTTAGGACTTACTTATCAAGCTTCGCCCATCTTGTTCTTGCCCGGACCAACAGCCACCCTCGAATTGTGGCCGAAGCTTAGCACGATGACGTTTTCCCCACACTGGCCTTTCGGTGCCCCCGTAATAGGACGATCGCGCTAGACTGTTTCACGTGCTGGGCGTGTCTGGTTGGTGGCACAGCAATGCAGCGTGTCACTCAATTACCGGGCGAGTACAATTGGCGATTAACTCCGCTTTTCCGGCTTCTAAAGTATGGTCACGGTCAGCCGACTACCGGGGGGACGCAGATGTCGAACGCAAAGTTCCGCACAACGTTTTGCAAGAAGTTCAGCCAAGCGATCGCCGCCGGACACGCGCTACTAACGATCGTTCTCGGCTCCTCGCTCGCGCTCGGTCAATCGACGCCAGCGGCCCCGAGTTCTGCGGCGGGACTCGAGCTTCCTGTAATCATGCGGCAAAACGTGGCTTCCGGCGCGACCCCGGTCGGAACCAAGGTCGAGGCCAAACTTGCGGTCGCCACCCTGGTCAATGGCGTAGTCGTTCCGGAGGACGCCATCCTGACCGGAGAGGTGACCGAGTCCGTGGCGAAATCTGCAGGCGGCCCTTCCCGCCTCTCGATCCGCATGGATTCCGCGCAATGGAAGAGCGGTTCAGCACCCAAGGAGTTTCAACTCACCAAGAAGGTTTATCTGACCGCGTGGTATTACCCCACCTCGACGCCATCGACTCGAGATCTCTCATCCGGCCTGCCCGATGCCAGCCATAACCCAAGACTTGCCACTGGCAACGCCGGCGTCTACCCGGGCCAAAGGAACCCGACTTCGCCGCCATTTCCAGGCTCGGATACGGACGCGGACTCGCGTCCCGCACCGCCCACTCCGGCGTCAGACATTTCAAAGCACCGCGTCCTGATGAAAAATGTAGAATCCACGCGGAACGGCGAGGGAGCCGTTACTCTCACTTCGAAACGTTCCAATATCAAGCTTGATAGAACGACCACCTATGTCCTTGCCGCGGGCGACTGGGCGGTTGGTCCGGGATAACGCGTCGGTTGGTATCGTGGTCGTTTGTCTTTGTTTTTAGTCTTTAGCCTTTAATCCTTTAATCCTTGAATCCTTGCATTTTCACCTGTGCGCCTGGCGCTCGAGGTAAAAGGCAATGCCCAACGCAAGAATCAGGGCTGCGATCCCGAACAAGGTCGTACTGGGCACGGCGTTCGGTTCCTCGATAATGACCTTGCGCGCCATAGCGATCAGCGCAACCTCCAGAACAACGCGCACCTGGACGAGCTCTTGATTGATGTGGGCTTTCAGCGTCTCGAGCAGTTCCACTCCGATCAGCACCAGCAGGAAATAGCCAAAAATCTCGAGTAGACCCTGCACTGGAATGAGAAACCGGGGTGGCTTCCAGATTTCTTCACCGACTAGAACGCCCAAGTGCACGGTGGAGAGCACCACGACGACGACCAGCATCGCGGCGAGCACCAAGACGATGACCTTCTGGATTTTCGCGAGCAGCGTTTCCGGCACCGCTTCCCCCGCGACAGTTTAAACATCTTCGCAGAAAACATCCAACTGCGGGTTCAAACGCGGGGAAGCGGCTTAGCGCGACGCATTATTTGCTGGAGATCGCAAAGTTGACCACGCTCGTGTTGTTCCCGGTGACAGTGACCGACTTTTCCCAGGTCTTCGGTTCGGTGAACAGAGGCCGGTCGACTCTGCGTTGCGTTAAGACATCGTAGACTTCCTCTTTTCCTTCACGGCCCCAGCCCTCGTGCCAAGCCACGATCTGGTAAGTACCGGGCGGCACATCGGTAAACTCGAATTGTCCGCTTTCATCGGTGACGGCATAGTAGGGATGCGGAACCACCATCATTTCCGCGTTCATCCAGACGTGGCCGCCGTTACAGCGGATATGGACCAGTCCGGGCGTCGACATGGTTCGCGAGGTGACTTGGTTGGTGAAGGGAAAGGGCAGGTTGAAGGTGGCGGCGCCCTCCATATGAACCGTGTGCAGCGTAGCGTCGGAACTCTGGATTTGGAGCGTGGCATCTTGCGGGACCAGGAGAATGTGCGGGATGTAGCGGCAATGTTTCTGATCCAAGTGCCGTCTTTGCTCAGGCAGGTCCATTGCTTTGCCGCTATAGATGTTCTTGAGATAAACGATGGTATTGGCGATGCCCCCCTGCGGCCCAACGATCAAACGTTCCAGGTCGACGATTTTCTTCGCGTCGGGGTCACAGATGGCCGGGTCCTTGGTGATCGGGAAATCCAGCGCGTGCGGCTGCGGACCTGACCATTTCACCGCGCCTGAGATGGTCCCGCCGTTTGAGACCGTGACTACCTTGTAGCTGTTCTGCGCGGAAAGCGCGGTGGTAACAGCGAAAAGGAACGTTAGGAGCAAACACCAGTTACTGCCGCCTCTTCGGATCTTGGTCACCGATACTCCTTAACTTCAAGTCTCGCGTCAACTTCCGATGCTGGCTCGGGGCAAGCGCGCGATTGCACTGTCCATCGGGGCAGAAGACGGCGAGTTCGATCTCAACGATTAGGGTAGGATATGGAGCTTCTAATCAACTAGATTCCCGTAGGTCATGGACCGCGGGGTTACCTCTGCGTTGGCGGCGTCCCGGAGCGAAAGTTCGGCAGCGTTCTGTCGAATGCGTCTCGGCCTAGCAGTGGTTGCGCGGGATTGATCACGGGCGCGCTCATGTCTGCGCCTTTTCGACAAATCTGGTCGTTTCGCAGCCCTTGCCTCATCTTTCATCTCTGTCGTGACTTAAGTTTCCTGCGCCTCGCCTCCCAATTACTTTCCACTTTGCAACCATCCAGGGTCTCCCGCACACTTGGTATCAAAGCCAGCCATCCATGCCCGTTGCTGCTGCCAAGCCGGCGATTGTGCCCCAGGAAGCGGGAGGGATATTCCGGTTCCCCGCTCAGCGCAAGCTGGTATTGGGTCTGTTGCTGGTAGTGGCGACACTGGCCCTCTACAATCCCGTGTCGCGCAACGGGTTTGTGAACTTCGACGACGACCGCTATGTCCTCGACAATCCGCGGGTACGCGCCGGCCTCGACTGGAGCACGATTTCCTGGGCGTTCACCTCGCTCGACCAGGCGAACTGGCATCCGCTCACCTGGCTCTCCCACGCGCTCGATTGCCAGCTCTTTCAGCTCAATCCCGTAGGCCATCACTACACGAGCCTCTTGCTGCACGCTGTGAACGTGCTGCTGTTGTTCCTGATTCTGCAGTGGTTCACCGGATCCACCGCGCGCAGCCTGATGGTAGCTGCGCTGTTTGCCGTGCATCCTCTCAATGTGGAGTCGGTTGCGTGGGTCGCAGAACGCAAGAATGTGCTCAGCATGTTTTTCTTTCTGCTAGCGCTCGCCGCCTACGGATGGTACGTCCGTAGGCCGGCTATGGTGCGCTACCTGACCGTAGCAGCAGTGTTCGCGATGGGCCTCATGTCGAAGCCCTTGGTTGTTACCTTACCGTTGTTGCTTCTGCTGCTGGATTATTGGCCGCTCGGAAGGCTAGCGGAGAGCCAGGCGCCCGTTCGGCAAGCTCAGGGCAGGGTCACGTCGGTCAGTGAAGGGATGGCTGCCCTCGGCGATCGAGCCGCCCGCCCCTTGGTCGCTCAGTCGGCGTTCAGGCTGTGCCTTGAGAAGATCCCGCTTCTTGCGCTCTCGGCCGGGAGCGCGATCATCACTATGATGGCGCAAAGAGCGGGGGGCGCCGTCCTTACCAGTGCGGCCCGTCATCCTTTTCTGCGGCTTGAGAACGCGATCGTTTGCTATGCGCTCTATCTCAAAAAAGCGGTTTGGCCGTCCCATCTAGCCGCCCTCTACCCATATCCGCATGCATTGCCGGCATGGGAGGTTGTTCCTTCGGCACTATTCCTGCTCGCGATCACCTGCGTCGTGCTGATCTATCGCGAGCATCGCTACCTGGTGGTCGGATGGTGCTGGTACTTGGGGACAATGGTTCCCATGATTGGCCTGGTGCAAGTTGGCAACCAGGCGATGGCTGATCGCTATGCGTATCTGCCCATGATCGGCCTTTTCATCATGGGTGTTTGGGCTGTCGCCGATTGGGCCGGCGTCCGCCATGGCTCGACGAAATTGCTGGCCGGCGGGGGAATCGCCATCCTGCTTGCCTTGTCTGTGGTGACCCACATTCAACTGAGTTACTGGCACGACGACCTCAGCCTCTGGGCGCACGCACTGGAGGTCACCCAGAACAATTTCGTAGCGGAAAACAACTTTGCCAGTGCCTTGATCAGGCAGGGCAGAACCGATGAGGCGATCCCTCACTTCCGCGCTGCCTCAGCCCTTGAACCGCAGGACGCTACCAGCCAACTCAATCTCGGAATCTACGCCCAGGAACACGGAGATTTCGAGCAGGCTGCGGCACGCTACGCCTATGTGCTGCAGCTCGCGACCGATACCGAGCTTCGTGCCTCGGCATACGCCAACCTGGGCACGGTCTACTTCGCCCTCCATGATTACCGGCAGGCACAGCAGAATTTCGATTCCGCCACGAAGCTAAAACGCGTGTTCCCCATCGCTTTGCTCGATATGGGCCTGATCGCGGAGAGAAACAGCGACTGGAATGGGGCGACCGCATACTTCGCGCGCTTTGTCGCCGTCGATCCGAGCGACGTCGCATATCTTCTTTTAGCTCACGCGCTCCATCAGGCCGGGCGCGACCGAGATGCGAACCTGGCCGAGCAGCAGGCCCAAAGATTCTCGAACGACATCAACCAGGCCCGCCAGAAAGCCGCCGGTTTAGAGGCTCAATCGTTGTCCCCACCTGAAATCGACCGAAGTCAACCCTCGCCGGCGAGCCCCATCCGACCCTGATCTTCCGTGACCTCGGAAGGTTGTCCCCCCATTGCTAAGCTCCGAGGTGAGTTCCGAGTGATTTTCGGGAGGCCCATTGCCACTAACTCCACATCAAACCGGTCGCCAGAATTCGATCAAGATCCTTTACGGTGAGTCGGATGAGCCCACTGTTTCCGCTCAAGCTGCCGAAATGAAAAAGGCCGGACATCAGGTAACCACGGCCCAAAACCGCCAGGACGTCCAACAAGCCCTGCTCCGCGATACCTTTGACCTCGTCATCCTGGGCGCTAGCCTGTCCAAGGATGATCGCCATCACCTGCCCTACATGGTCAAGAAGGCCCACGGAGGCACGAAGGTCCTGGTCATGCACGCCGGCACTCACCATCACGAAGTCGACGCCGTCGTCGACTCGAACATGAGCATGCAGCGGATTCTCGAGCGGATTGCGTCCCTGCTTCAGCCCGCCGCTGTCCGCTAGCGGCCGGAGAAGATTTCTGTCCGCCTACGGGCTGCACTTTTCAGACTACATTTAGGCGAAGTTCGAAATACGGCGGGCTCCGTCCGCTGCGCTCTGCACAAAAAAGGTCTGGCCGGGTGAGAGAGAGAGTCACCCGCCAGACCTACCAGACCACTTCCAGGCGATCTAGAGTTGCTTGGGTGTTCCTTTGAGGCAGGAACAGTCGTCATTCTCACGCTCATCGCTCCGCCGGTTGTCACACACATGTCAATTTGTCGTCATGTTTTTGCGGATCTTTTGCCGTGATGGATAGGAAAATCCCCGCAAATCTAAAATGGGCCGCCAGCCAAGAAGCGGTGACTCTTCCTTGGCTATCGGCCCATTCGATCCGGACTCGGATCGGAGGTGATACCTACATCGTAGACCCTCCGCCTCGATTGTCAAGAATCAACTTCCAGCCCTAGAATTGTTCCAATTTGGTAAATTTTCCCGTTCAAAACACACCCGATCATTGACACTGTCCTCGCCATGGTGTTAGTTTTATTGGTTTTAGAAGCGGCTCTTCTTCCAGCCGAAACAGCCAGCACAGTCAGCTAAGGATTCGATCTAAGGATTCGATCGTCAGTTTGAAAATCAGAAAATGGACCAGACTCTCCGACAACTAGGCGAACTACTGCTCGGAGCCGTGCCCACGGTCCTGCTGCTCTCAATTCTTTATATTTTCTATACATTTCTGGTCCATCGCCCACTGACCGCCGTGCTCGCCGAGCGCCGCAATCGCACCCAGGGCGCGATCGAAAAAGCCGCCGCCGATATCGCCGCCGCCGAGGCTCGCACCGCCGAATACGAGCAGCGCCTGCGGGAAGCGCGCCAGAAAATCTTCAAGGACCAGGAAAATCGGCGCCAGCAGGCCAACCAGTCTCGCAGCCAAGCCGTGAATCAAGCTCGCGCCCGAGCCCTCGAGCAGGTAAAGCAGGCGGCTGCAGATATCGAACAGGATAAGCAGCAGGCGATGTCAACGCTGCAATCGGAAGCCGCCCGACTCGCGAGCGAGATCGTGCGCACCGTGTTGCGCCCCACGGCGCGGCCCAGTCAGGTCGGTAGCCAATGAATCCCCGGACGGCGAGTCTTCGATACACGAATCGTCAGACAATGAATCGTGAGACAATGAATCGCGAGACAATAAGCCCGAATCGGCTGCTTGCGCTCTTGTTGTTCCTCTTCGCGTTCGTTTTCTCGCTCCCCCTACCAGTTTGTGCGCAGCAACAACCTGCGCCACCTCCTTCCGAACGAGCTTCCGGATCCACACCACAAAATAAACAAGCCGCACCCGATCAAACGGGCATCTCCGGAGAAATAGCCAAAGAGACCCGCGAGGCCGAGGGGGAAAATGAGGAAGAACACGCAGATTTAAAACACGCAAAGCCGGTTCGATGGCTCGCCCGTAAGATTGATTGGAGCGTGCATGGGACTCATCTCCTGCTGTTCGGTCTGAACTTCGCAATCATCGTCGTCATTGCGG
>Ga0302326_10001982_pt1 | contig 50941 bp, 45 predicted proteins | sample Palsa_T0_3_FD_202264 | JGI IMG/M metagenome (GOLD analysis project Ga0302326, IMG submission 202264) | Peat permafrost microbial communities from Stordalen Mire near Abisko, Sweden - Palsa_T0_3 | ecosystem: Environmental > Terrestrial > Soil > Palsa > Peat permafrost | place: Sweden: Abisko...
GCGTGGCAGCGGTGCCGACAAGTCCGCCTCGAGGTCCTCGTGGACCGGGGCAGAGGGGTCGAACTCCAGTGGGTCCGAGGGCGGGGCAGAGGCCGCCCGAGGCTGTGCTTTGGGACTGGGCGGGGCCGTGGGAGCAGGAGGCGTGGCCGGGGGCGGGGGAAAGGCGGGCGCGTCCCAGGCGAAGCCGCCGGGCTGCGCGGGCTCGAAGTCCTCGGGAAAGGGGAAGTCGGTGGCGTTGGCGTTGCCACCTTCGAGCTCCACCTCTCCAAAAGAAGGGGAGGTGGCCGCGGTGTCCGGCTTGGCCGCTCCCCAGGCGTCGGCGAAGTCCTGGTCCGCTGCCCCGGCGGCTGCAGGCCGGGAGGCGAATTGCTCGTCCAGCGCTGGAAGGCTCGGCGCCTCGGGTACCAGAGGGGCCGCAGCGGGAGCCGCTGGCGCCGCACTCCGCGGCGCGGGCGGCGGCGGGACGACGGGCGCGGGCGGCGGCGGGACGACGGGCAGGGGCGGCGGCGGGATGGCCGGGCCAGCCGTCGAGGGTGCCTGAGCCGTCGGCCGGGGAAGCGGGACGCCCGCCCGTGCAGAGGGTGGCGTTGCCGCGGGAATGGGAAACACGACGGTGCGGTCGGAGGTGGCCCGGGGTGCGCCGGCCGCGGACGGCCGGCTCGCCTCTGGCGGCGGATGGGGACTCGTGGACGGCAGGGGGATGACCCCCGTCGTCATGGACAGGCCTTCGAGACTGTTCTCCGGCGCGTGGGGGGTGAGCCGCGGGATGCTGGGCTCGTTTCCTCCGAGACCGAGCGAGGGCAGGGGAATGACCCCCGTCGTCATGGACACCGGGGGGACTGCCAGGACCTGCGCGCCCTCCTGAGCCCCACCCTGCCCGATGGCGTCAGAGGGCCGTCGAGGTGGCGCCGGCGGCGGTGTCCCACCGGACGGAAGCGGCACGGCATTTGGCCCGGTGCCGCCCTGGATGGGAAAGACAGTCTGGCACTTGGTGCACTTCAGCTTCGCCCCGCCCGGCGGGATACGCCGCTCGTCGAGGTTGTATGTCGCCTGGCAGGACGGGCACGTCACTCTCATTGTCGAACCATGAAGGCTACCAGAACCTGAAGGCGAGGTCGGAGCATGCTAGTAGGCCATGGCCTCGTATGGACCCGGTGCTTATCCTCGGCGGCGGCCTGGCGGGCCTCTCCACCGCCGTCTTCCTCCAACGTCCCTGGCTGCTCGTCGAGCGGGAGGCGCGCCTCGGCGGCAAGACGCGCACCGACGTCCTCCACGGCGGTTTCCACTTCGACGCCACCGGCCACTGGTTGCACCTGCGCGAGCCTTCCATGAAGGCCCTCGTCACCGAGCGCTGGCTCCCCGAGGGCTGGGTGAGCATCTCGCGGCGTGCCGCCGTCTTCTCCCGGGGCGTCTTCACCCGCTTCCCCTACCAGGTGAATACCTACGGCCTCCCGCCGGAAGTGGTGGCGGAAAACCTGCTGGGCTTCATCGACGCCACCCTCGGGGAGGGAGGCCGGGCACTGCGCGAGCGCGAGCCGGCAAACTTCGAGGAATTCATCCTCCGCTCGGTGGGCGAGGGCTTCGCCAGGAATTTCATGGTGCCCTACAACACCAAGCTCTGGACGGTGCCGCCCAGAGAGCTGTCCGCGGCCTGGTGCGGACGCTTCGTCCCCAAGCCGACGCTGCGGGAGGTGGTGGATGGCGCCCTGGGAATGGGCGGCGACCAGCTCGGCTACAACGCCACCTTTCTCTACCCGCGCGCAGGCGGGATTGAAGCGTTGCCCCGCGCGCTGGCGGCCACGGCCAAGGGCGGCCGGCTGAGCCCGGGGACGACGCCCGAGGCCCTCGACTGGAAGAAGCGCACCGCCAGGCTGTCCACCGGGGAAACGGTGCGCTTCTCGGCGCTGGTGTCCACCATCGAGCTTCCGCAGCTGGTGACGCTTCTTGGCCAGGGGCCGGCTGGCATCCCGGAGGAAGTGCGGGTGGCAGCCTCCCGGTTGCGCTCCTTCACCGTCACCTACGTCCGGGTGGGCGTGCGCGGGCCCAACCGTCAGCCCTGGCACTGGGTGTACTTGCCCGGCCCCGAGTTTCAAACCTACCGGATTGGCTCTCCCTCGGCGGTGTACCCGGCCCTCGCTCCTGCCGGCACCGCATCCTTCTACGTCGAGTACAGCCACCACGGGGAGCGCACCCGGGCCGCGTGCGAAGCGGCGGCGGTGGAGGACTTGCTCGGTGCGCAGATGATTCATGCGCGCGAGGATGTCCTCTTCGCCGAGGCGGAGGAGATTCCCCACGCCTACGTCATCTACGACGATGCCTACGGCCCGGCGCGCAAGACGGTGGTGGACTTCCTCGACGGCGCGGCCATCCACCTCGCCGGGCGCTACGGCCAGTGGGAGTACTCCTCCATGGAGGACGCGCTGCTCTCCGGCCGGGCCACCGCGGCGAAGCTCAACCAGGCCCCTGCGTCCCCTTGAAACCCCGCCGGCGACCCTGACAGAAGTGGGAAGCGCTCTGCCGGGGAGCGTCGAGGGAGGTCTTTTCGTGGCCAGGCGTTTCCGAGGTTTTCGCTGGCTCCTGGCGGGCGCTGCCCTCCTGGCCGGCCTGCTGCTCCTGGTGCTCGACATGACGGCGGTGCCGGACGTGCCGCTGGAGGAGCTCTTGCCGCTGTACGCGACCGGAGCGTCGAAATTCGTCGACGTCGACGGCCTCCACGTCCACTACCGCGACGAGGGCCAGGGGCCGGCCTTGCTTCTCCTGCACGGGACGGGCTCCTCGCTGCACACCTGGGACGCCTGGGCAGCGGCGCTCTCGGTCGGGCACCGCGTGGTGAGGATGGACCTTCCGGGGTTTGGCCTCACCGGGCCGAGTCCCACCGGCGACTACTCCATTCCGGCCTTCGTGGCCTTCGTCGAGGACTTCCGCCAGGCCGTGGGACTCGCCCGCTTCGCGCTGGCCGGAAACTCGCTCGGCGGCCAGATTGCCTGGAGCTACGCCATCGTCTTCCCGACGCGCGTGACGGACCTCATTCTGGTGGACCCGGCCGGCTACCCCATTCTCAAGCCGGCGCTCGTCTTCAGACTGGCGCGTCTGCCGGTGTTCTCGGCGCTCCTGGCGCACGCCGACCCCCGCCCCATGGTGAGACGGACGCTGCGGGCGGCCTATGGGGACCCGAGCAAGGTCACCCCCGAACTCATCCAGCGCTACACGCTGCTGGCGCTGCGGGCGGGTAACCGTGCCGCCTTCGTCGCCCGGGCCCGGGTGTCGCAGGCAGACAGGAGCGCCGACATCGGCAAAGTGCGGGCGCGCACACTCATCCTCTGGGGTCGGCAGGACCGCCTCATCCCCGTCACCGACGCCGCGCGCTTCGCCAAGGCCATTCCCGGGGCCGAGGTCATTATTTACGACGGGGTGGGCCACGTCCCGATGGAGGAGATGGGGGAGCGCTCGGCGGCTGACGTGGAAGCCTTCCTCGCGAAGCGGTAGGGGTGTCGACAGGGACGTCCGCAGTGCTAGGTGTCACGCCCCCCGGGTCCAGCACCCCGCCCTATGCCCCCCAAGCTTCCCGCACCGCTGCTCAGCATCGTCATCCCCGTCTACAACGAGGCGAGCATCCTGGCCTCGGCGGTGGCCGAGCTCGGTCAGGCCCTGGACGAGCGGCGACTCTCCTGGGAGATGGTGCTCGCGGAGAATGGTTCGCGCGACGAGACGCCGGAAATCCTCGCCCGCCTCTCGGCGGCTGACGCCCGCATTCGCTCGCTGCACGTGGCCCGCCCCAACTACGGGGCGGCGCTCAAGGAGGGCATTCTCGCCGCCCGCGGCGAGCTGGTGGTGTGCGACGAGATTGACCTCGGGGACCTCCGCTTCTACGACGCTGCGTTAGAAGTGCTGAAGGACAAGGACGTGGACCTGGTGGTGGGCAGCAAGGCCGCCAAGGGAGCCGTGGACCGACGGCCGATGGTGCGAAGGGTGGCCACCCGGGTGCACAACGGGATACTTCGCCTCCTGCTTGGCTTTCAGGGCACCGACACCCACGGGCTGAAGGCCTTTCGCCGCGCGCGGCTGCTCCCGGTGGTGACGGCCTGCGTGGTGGACCGCGACGTCTTCGCCAGCGAGCTCGTCATCCGCGCCTGGCGGGCGGGCCTGCGGGTGCTGGAAATTCCCATCGAGCTGCGCGAGAAGCGCAAGCCCACGGTGGACCTCTACAAGCGCGTCCCCAACGTGCTTCGAAACGTCGCCAAGCTGGTGTGGGTGGTGCGTCTCAAGGGCGGCGCGTGAAGCGGGCGGCCGTCTCCGTCGACCTCGACGGACTCGTGCACTACGCCCGCATTCACGGACTTCTGGACTCCGCCCTGGACGCCCGGACCCGGGCACTGCACCTGCAGGTCGCGCTCCCGCGCTTGCTGCAGCTCTTCGAGCGGCTCGGGCTGTCTGCCACCCTCTTCGTCGTCGGACAGGACGTGACGGGCCCGGGCCGGGCAGTCCTGGAAGCGGCGGTGCGCGCCGGACACGAGCTGGCGAGCCACAGCCACACCCACCCCTTTGCGCTTTCCGAAGCGTCAGAGGAAAACGTCGAGGAGGAGCTGGCCAGTGCCGAGGAGGCCATCGAAGCCGTCTCCGGGAGCCGGCCGGTGGGCTTCCGGGCTCCAGGGTACACGCTGTCTCGGGCCATGCTGGCCGCGCTCCTGCGCCGGGGCTACCGCTATGACGCCAGCGTCTTTCCGGCTGCGCCCTACTACCTGGCCAAGGCGGCGGTGCTTTCGGCCATGGCGCTGCGCGGCCGCTCCTCGGCCAGCTCGCTCGACAGCCCGCGCGTCCTCTGGGCGCCGCGCATGCCCTACCGCCCGGACGTGAAGGCGCCCTACCGCCGGGGGCATGCGCCCCTGCTCGAGCTGCCCATGACGGTGACGCCCTTGCTGCGCGTGCCCTTCTTCGGGACGCTTCTCACCCTGGCCCCCTGGGCGGTGGTGCAGCGCTCCTACCGGGCGGTGGCCAGCGGCAGCTTCGTCTCGCTCGAGCTGCACGCCGTGGACGTCCTCGAGGCCGCCGACGGCATCCCCTCGGCCCTGGTGGCTGCCCAGCGAGACTTTCGCGTGGCGCGCGCGGAGAAGGAGCGGCGACTCTCCGAGGTGCTGGGCTGGTTGCAGCGCGACTTCACCTGTACCCCGCTGAAGGACGCGGCCCAGGCATTGCAGTCCTGAGGCACGCAGGGCGCTGGGCCCCGGTTCGGGCGTCACTTCGGTGCGCGGTACAGCACCTGTCCGGCGCGGAGGCTCAGCACCACGTGGTTGAAGGCCCGGATGTCGCGCACCGGCTCGCCGCGAAAGAGCACCAGGTCCGCCGGCTCTCCGGTGGCGATGGTGCCCGTCCCGCCGCCGCCGAAGCGATGCGCCGGCGCCGTCGTCAGGGAGGCCAGGACGTCGCGCCAGCCGAGGCCCGCCTGGGCCATCCGCACCAGTTCCTCGCCGGTGTCCGTCGCGTGGTGAAAGCCGACGTCGGTGCCGAAGAGCACCTCGCCGTGGGCGCTGGCGAAGACGCGCAGCTGAGAGACGCCGCCCTGGACGAAGGCCTCGGCCTTGGCCGGGCTCATGGCCGCCTGGCGCCCCACCACCGTCCACAGGCCCAAGGTGGGGACGAGGGCCATGTGGGCCGCCACCAGGGCCGAGGCCAGCTCCGGCGTCCAGGCACCGGCGTCCGGGGTGGTGTGCATGAGGACGTCCACGCCCCCGGCCAGGGAACGCCGCACCCCTTCCAGCGTCTGGGGGTGGGCGAGGACTTGCTTGTGGCTCAGGTGGCTGGCCTCGGCCGCCGCCCGGAGAATGTCGAGCGGCATCTCGGCCGTCTTCCCGCCCCCGAGCCAGCTGCCGGCGAAGAGCTTGGTGGCATCTGCACCGTGGGCCAGGTTTTCGTCCACGTCCGCGCGCGCCTCGGCCGGGGTGGCTGGCTGGGCCAGCTTCTCGAGAATGGCCGGCGGCAGCGTCTCCTGGAGGTAGATGGGGATGCCGCCCTTGGGAAATAGCGGCTCGCCCGCGGTGAGGATGCGCGGGCCCGGGACGTCGCCCGTCTCCACGCGCACCCGGAGCGCGACGGTGTTGGCCAGCGTCGAGCCCGCGTCCAGCACGGTGGTGAAGCCGTAGCGGTTGAGCATCTGCTCCATGGACAGGGCCAGCTTCTCCTTCGGGGCAGCACTCGCTTGCTGCCACTCGGGTCCGCTGAAGTGCACGTGGCAATTCCAGAAGCCCGCCGAGAGGCTGAGGCCCTTCCCGTCGATGCGGGTGGCCCTCGGCGGCACCGGCACCTCCTGGGCCGTGCCCACCGCCAGCACCTTGCCGCCTTGCACCAACACCACGCCGCCGGGAATGGGCCGCGCGCTGGGCGAGGGCAGCACGGTGGCGCCGACGATGGCCAGAAGGGGCTCGGCGGCCTTCGGTGACGGACCGGCCAGGAGCGCTGCCACCAGGACTGCCGCGCGGACGAAGCCAGTGCGCATGGCTTCACTTCCTAGCAGCTTCCACTGGGGATGGGCCCCCGTGGTAAGGGGCCAGGCGTGCTGGAAACGCTCGCCGACGACTTGAAGCGCTCCCTGCGCTCCTGGACGGACTCCCTCGCCGGGGGGGAGCGCGCGGTGGCGCTCCGTACCCTGGGCCGGCCCTCCAACGAATTCGGCGTGGACCGCTTCGGCTTCGACGTGGACTACCTCCTGGCCGCCGCCGCCCCCCTCATCTGGCTCTACAAGAATTACTTCCGGGTGGAGACGCACGGCATCGAGAAGGTGCCCCCGGGCCGCGTCCTTCTCGTCTCCAACCATGGCGGCCAAATCCCGATTGACGGAGCGATGGTGGGGGTGGCGATGCTGCTGGAGGCCAACCCTCCGCGCGCGGTGCGCAGCATGACGGAGAAGTGGGCGGCGACGCTGCCCTTCATCTCCACCATCTTCGCCCGCAGTGGGCAGATTGTCGGGACGCCGGAGAACTGCCGGCGGCTGCTCGAAGAGGACGAGGCGGTGATGGTGTTTCCCGAGGGCGTCCGCGGCATCAGCAAGCTCTGGCCCCAGCGCTACCAGCTGCAGGACTTCGGCCTGGGTTTCATGCGGCTCGCGCTGGAGACGAATGCCCCCGTCGTCCCGGTGGCGGTCATCGGCGCCGAGGAACAAGCGCCCGCCGTCCTCAACCTCAAGCCCCTCGGAAAGCTCATCGGCTTCCCGGCGCTGCCGCTCACCATCACCCCGTTGCCCTTGCCCACCAAGTACCGCATCTACTTCGGCGACCCGCTGCACTTCACCGGGCGCCCGGACGACGAGGACGTGGAGCTGGACAAGAAGGTGCGGGTGGTGAAGTCGGCCATCCAGGCGCTCATGCAGCAGGGCCTGGAGGAGCGAAAGAACGTGTTCTGGTGAGTGCCGAGAAGAAGAAGGACCGGCCGGTGGTGCTGGTGACTGGCATCAGCGGAAACCTCGGCCGCACCCTCACCAAGCTTTTGCACCGGAGCGAGCGGATTGTCGGCATCGACCGGCGGCCGTTCATCGGGGCACCGAAGGACGTGGAGGTCTTCCAGATAGATTTGAGGAAGAAGAAGGCCGAGGACGTCTTCCGCCGCTTCAGCGTCAAGGCCGTCATCCACATGGGCATCATGCATGACCCGCGCATGAGCCAGGAGGACCACCACGCCTTCAACGTGGTGGGCACCACCCGCCTTCTCGACGCCTGTGCGCGCCTGGGAGTGAAGAAGGTGGTGGTGCTGAGCTCGGCCAACGTCTACGGCCCGTCCCCGGACAATTCCAACTTCCTCACCGAGGACGCCCCGCTGATGGCCGCCTCCCGCTTCTCCGAGGTGCGCGACCTCATCGAGGTGGACATGCTGGCCCACGGCTTCTTCTGGCGCCACCCGGAGCTGGAGACCGTCATCCTCCGGCCGGTGCACATTCTTGGGCCCACCATCAAGAACGCCCCCTCCAACTACCTGCGGCTGGCCCACCCCTGGATGCTGGCCGGCTTCGACCCCATGGTGCAGCTCATCCACCAGGAGGATGCGGCCCGGGCCATGGTGGAGGCTCTCACCCCGGGCCTGCGCGGCGTCTACAACGTGGTCGGCCCGGGCGAGGTCCCGCTCTCCTCGGTGTTTCGCGAGCTCGGACGGACCCCCATCCCGGTGCCGCACGTCATCGCCCGGCCGCTGCTCTCGGTGCTGTTTCGCTACCGGCTGGCCGGGTTTCCCCCGCCGGAGCTCGACCACATCCAGTTCCTCTGCAACGTGGACGGCTCGGCCTGGGTGCGCGACGTCCACTGGGCGCCGCACTACTCCATGCGCGAGACCATCCACAGTGTGGACGGCGAGCCCGCCCTGGGGCGTGTCCCGGCCGTCCCGGCCTGACACGGCTGTCGCGGTTTCGGTCGGGCGGCCTGTTCACTCTCAGTGCGGCTTTGCGCGCAAGCGCATGAGCCCACTGGGGTTTCCAGGGTGCGACGGGCTGCGGCATCGACTTTGCTCAGAGTCCTTCCAGCTTCCACGGTCAGGGCGTCCCATGGGGGGACGCCCGGCGCCCACCGCTTCGGCCGGCCCCGAGGCGGTGGGCGTGTTTCTGTGTAGGCCTAGGGGCTTGGTTCGAGCTCCGGGAAGGGACCGCCGCTGAGCGCCACCAGCTGCCAGGCGGTGCCGACGGCCTCCCACCCCTCGTGGACCTCGGCCGTCATCTCGGTCACCGAAGGAAGCTTCACCCACCGCATGCGGCTCATGACGATGGCGTGCTTGGCGTCGGCGGCCATCTGCACGTCGAGAACTTCCATGTCGGTGATGGTCAAGTCGGTGCCCTCCTTGCGCCGCGCGGCGAGGAAGGCCTGTCGTTTCCCGGGTGCCAGCAGTTGCGCTGCGCCCCCGTAGTCCTGGAAGCGAAGGGACTTCTCGAAATCCCCGGCGTCGCTCTTCAGCTGGCCTGCGCTGGCCTCGAAGAGCGCGTGGCTACAGGCCCCTGCCAGCAGCGCGAGGAGGAGGACGCTCAGGGTGCGAGAAGGGCTCACCGGTGAGCCTGCACCCTACCATCCCTCCCTGAAGCAGCGACTGGCGCGGGGCCGCTAGGCTTTGCGTTCGCCGTGGTAGCGTCGAGGGTGTCGATGGCCAAGTCGCTGGTGGAGCGGTACGAGGAAATCCTCGCCCAGGACCCCACCTCCCACCTCTTCGTCGAACTTGCCAACTCGCTTGTCGAGGAGGGCGACAACGCGCGCGCCGTCTCGGTGTGCCAGCAGGGCGTCCTCCACAACCAGAGCAGCGTCGCGGGCCGCGTCATGTGGGGCAAGGCGCTGGTGAACCTCGGCCGCCCGGCGGAGGCCATGGAGCAGTTCGACCGCGCGGTGGCCGTCAACCGCGATGACCCCTATGCCTACCACCTCATTTGCGAGGTGCTCCTGGCCAAGGGCCTCTACCGCTCGGCGCTGCCGCTGCTGCGCAAGGCGACCGCCCTCGCTCCGGACGACGAGGAGCTCCGCACCTGGCTCGAGCAGACGCAAGGGGCGCTGGCCGGCGGGCCGCCGCCCACCATCCGCCCCACCCGCACCCTGGCCGAGATGATGGAGCTCACCGACCCGGGGCGCGGCCGGCCCCCTCCCGTCCTGACGCCCGTCCCCCCGGTGGCGCCGGCGCCTCCTGTGCCCAGCCCCCTTCCGCGCAGCTCGGCCTCCAACCTGAGCCCGGTGCTGGCCACGCTCAATAGCCTCGAGCAGCCCTCGCCCTCCACCAGCCGGGACATCATCCCCGGGCCCCGGCTTCGCGACTCGGTGTCCCAGCAGCTGGCCGCCGTCCCCGACGAGAGCTTCCAGCCATTCGAGGCCCAGCCCGACGGCGGGATGCTGTCGGAGATTCCGGACTTCTCCGAGGCCTCCACCGCGCCCACCCTCTCCCGCACCGGGCTCAGCACCCAGGCCACCGAGGCCATCGCCAAGCAATTCGAGCAGGACTTGCGGGCCAAGGTGGAGGAGGACGCCCAGGAGAAGCGCCACGGGCAGCGGCACTGGGCCAAGCTGGGCGTCGGGCTGGTGGCGGCGGTGGCCCTCGGTGTCGGTGCGCTGGCCTACGTCCACACCCGCAACGTCAACCAGGGTCGGGACTTGAAGGATGCGCTCGCCTCGGCCCGGAAGGACTTCGCCCTGGACACGCAAGCCGGCTACACCCAAGGCCTCGAGGCGCTCGGGCAGGCGGTGTCCATGGACGCCCGCAGCACCGAGGCGTGGGGGCTGGCCGCCCTGGGCCATGCGCGTCTCTACGCCGAACACGGGGGCGCGCCCCAGGAGAAGGCCGAGGCCGAGCAGGCCCTGGCCCATCCGGGGCTGGAGGAGAAGGCACCAGGCCCGCTGCTGGTGAGCCGCTGGCTCCTCGCGGACGCCGCCGGCCGGGCCGCGCAGAAGGCCCAGGTGGTGGGAAGCCCGCTGGACGTCACCGAGGTGCACGAGCTTGCGGGGCGCATTCTCCTCGAGGGCGGCGACGCCAAGACGGCCGTCCTGCGTTTCAAGCGCGCGCTCGAGCTGCAAGGCTCCAACGTGCGCGCGCTCCTCGCCCTGGCCGACTACTACCGGGCAGCCGGCGACGACGCCGACGCGCTCACCTTCTACGAGAGCGCTGGCCAGGCCTCGCCCACCCACCCCGAGCGCGTCCTGGGCGAGGCAGAAAGCCAGCTCGCCCTGGGCCAGGACGTCCAGGCCAGTGTCCAGGCGGTGGAGAAGCTGCCCGGGCCCGCGGACGCCCTCACCACGGCCGAGAAAGCACGCCGGAGCCTGGTGCTGGGGCGGCTGCTCTCGGCCAGTGGCGCGCACAGCGTGGCCGAGCAGACCCTCACCGAGGGGGCGAAGGCCTTCCCGGACAGGGCCTTCGACTTCCAGCTCGCCCTGGGCGACGCGCTCCGGGCCGGAGGCGACATGCCACTTGCCCAGGAGGCCTTCGAGGCTGCGGCCAAGGCGCGCCCCAAGAGCGAGGAGGCGCGCGAGGGGCTGGCCCGGGTGCTGCTGGCCCGGGACCGCGAGCGCGACGTCCTGTTGCGCTTCGCCTCCGACGACAGCCGCAAGATGGCCCTCGTCCGCGGCGAGGCCGCGGTGCGGCTCAAGGACTGGAAGCGGGCCCGGAGCGAGCTTTCGCGCACTCAAATTGGAGGACGGGTGCCGGTGGAGGCAGTGGCGCTCCTGGCGCTCGTCGACGCCGCCGACGGCGACGCGGACAAGGCCATTGCCGTCCTGGAGCGGACACAGGCCAGCACCAAGCGGCCCAGGGCCGAGGTGTCGGTGGCGCTCGGGAAGCTGTACTGGCAGCGCGGCGTCCTGGACCAGGCGCGCGCCCAGTTCGAGCAGGCGATGAAGGACGTGCGCGACTGGGAGGGTGCCTGCGCGCTCGGTCGTCTCCTCCTCTCCAAGGGAGCGCCGGAGAAGGCGCTCGAGCCCTTGAGCATCTCCGTGCAGCGCAACGGCAGCCACGGCGAGTCCCGCCACGCCTTCAGCCGAGCGCTCCTGGCGCTGGGGCGGGGCGAGGACGGCTTGCGCCAGGCCGAGGCCTGGCTCGCCGACAACCCGGCCTCCGCCGCCGCCTCGCGCGACGTGGCCTTCGCCGAGGCCCAACTCGGGCGGCTGAAGGACGCCGAGGGGCACCTGGCCCGCGCGCTCCAGCGGGAGCCCGCGGACTTGGACGCCCAGCGGCTCAGGGCGCAGCTCCTCTTCTCCAAGGGGGACGTGCGGGGCGGCATGCAGGCCCTGGAGAAGGCCAACCGCTTGAACCCGAAGGACGCCGAGACGTTCTGCGCCGTGGGCCGGGGCTTCCTCCGGCAGCTGAATGGGGCCCAGGCCCAGAAGGCCTACGGGGCCGCGGTGCGTGAGGACCCGGACAGCGTCTGCGGCAGGGTGGGCCAGGTGGCGGTGAAACCCCAAGGGGCACTGCCCAAGACGCGCGCCATGCTGCAGACGCTTTCCGCCCAGGCGCCGCGAATCTGGGACAGAGCAACAGCCGCCGCGGTGCTGGCCCGGGTGTTTCTGTCGCAAGGCGCGCTCAAGGATGCGCGCCGGGCCGCCGACCAAGCGGTGGCGCTTGGTCCCTTCCTCGGCGACCCCCACGCCAGCCTGGGCCTCGTCCTGCGCAGGGCCAAAGAGGACGTCAAGGCCCGCGAGGAGCTGGCCCGCGCGGTCCAACTCGACCCCGGCGACGCCGGGGACAGGCTCATGCTGGCCGACGCCCTCGTCAATGGCTCGGAGGCGGAAGTCGCACGGGCGCAGTCCGAGTACCTCACCTTCCTGCGCCTGGCTCCCAAGGCGCCGGACGCAGCCAGGGTGAAGAAGCTTCTCCCGGCGTTGAAGAAGAAGACGCAAGGGGGCAAGTGAGCCGCCTCACGCCCGAGCGGCCCCTGGTGCGCCTGGTGGCGGGCAACGCGCTCACCCTGGCGGCCGGCTATCTGGCCGCGGGACTCCTGGTGGAGAGCGTCCGACGCCTCTACCCGTCCCGCACTGTCCTCACGCTGTCCTTTGCCCTGGACGCCCTGCCAGCGCAGGTCCTCTCCTTCTGCGGGCTGCTCGGGCCGCTCCGGGAGGCGTACCTCGCGGGCCGTCTCAGCGAGGCGGGCCTGCGGGGCATTTTCGGCGGGACCGCACTGGCCGTCATCTTTCTCCTGGCGACAGTCCTCGGCCTCGTCGGTGCCGGCGTGCGGGCAGCAATTCGCTGCAAAGCCTCATTTGGTGAATGACAGCCGACCGGTCGGCAGGGCAGTGTGGTCGACGTCGTAAAATTGGGAAAGCGGCGGGGGGCGAGGCGTCATCGGGACGCTTCGTCCCCCGTTTTCACTCCGGCCAGCCGCGCCCCGACGCAAATCTCCACCACCTTCGCGCCGAAGCGCTCCCAGCTGGTGGGGCCCGTCCCCTTCACGGCCAGGAAGTCCTCGCGCGTGGCCGGTAGCGCGGTGGCCAGGGCGCGCAGCGTCTTGTCGTTGAAGACGATGAAGGGCGGCACCTCGAGGTCCCTCGACAGCTCCCGGCGGAAGCGGCGCAGCTCGAGCGCGGCGCGCTCGCTGTACTGGACGTCCCTGGGCTCCGGCCCGCTCTTGTAGATGGCGTCGCGCAACTTGGGCTTCAGCCGCGCGGCGGCCGCCGTCATGCTCAGCGTCGTCCTCCGCCCGTGGCACACGTCGCAGCCCGAGCAGGCGCTCTCCGCGCGCTCCTCGCCGAAGTAGCGCAACAGGAAGCTACGCCGGCAGCGGCGGCTGTAGGCGTAGTCCGTCATTCGCTTGAGAAGCAGGAGCGCCCGCTGCTCCTGGGCGCGCACGCGCTCGAGCGAGAGACCGAGGCTGTGGAAGGGCAGCTGCTTGAGCGGGCGGATGCTTCTGCCAACGAAGGGCCGGCGCACCTCGAGCAGACGCGCCTTCTCGAGGGCCGAGAGCGCGCGCCGGACGGTGTCCACTTCCAGCGAGGCGCGGTCCGCCAGCGCCTGCAGCCGCACGCTGGCCACGCCCTGTGTGGCGGCCAGGGCGCAGACGGCTTCCAGGATGGCGCGCGCCGGTTTGCTCAGCTTGGCCGGAGCAGAGGCCGCTTCCAGGGGGCGCAGTCGCCAGGGCGCCTCGCGACTGTCCTGGCGCTCGAGGAGTCCCTCCCGCTCCAGGATGCGGAGGGCGGCCGAGACCTCGAACTCGCTCGCGCCAACGTCATTGGCCAGGGCGTGCAGCCCGCGGTCGAAGGCACCTGCTCGAACCAGGGCATTCCAGATGTCGGAGATGACGGCCTCGGAGGGGTGGTTCCCCTCAATCATCCGCTCCTGGGTGAAGACGTCGGCGTGGTTGAAGAGGAGCAGCGCGGAGGCGGGCAGGGCGTCGCGTCCGGCGCGTCCAATTTCCTGGTAGTAGGCCTCCACCGCGCGGGGAATGTGGGCGTGGATGACGAAGCGGATGTCCGGCTTGTCGATTCCCATCCCGAAGGCGTTGGTGGCGATGGCCACCGCGTCCTTTCCGGACATGAAGCGGTCCTGCGCGCGGCGTCTGTCCTCCTCCTCCATCCCGGCGTGGTAGAGGACTGGCTCGTGTCCGCGCAGCTTGAGCGCGGCGTGCATCGACTCGGCTGCCTTCCGGGTGGCGCAGTAGACGAGCCCCGAGCCGCCCTCGGCCACCCGGGCCGCGCACACCGCGCGCTTGTCGTCGTCGCTGCCCACCGGGCACACCTCGAGGAAGAGGTTGGGTCGGTCGAAGCCGGCGACGAAGACGGCTGGGTCTTTGAGAAGGAGGGAGCGGACAATGTCCTCTCGCACCTCGGGGGTGGCGGTGGCGGTGAGGGCCACCGTGCGGGGGGGCCGTAGCCTCTTGCGCACCTGGCCGAGGAGCGCGTAGTCGGGCCGGAAGTCGTGTCCCCACTGGCTGATGCAGTGGGCCTCGTCGATGGCCAGCAGGGCCACGCCGCTGGCCAGGAGCGCCTCGACGAAGGCGTGGCTGCGAAAGCGCTCCGGGGCCACGTAGACGAGCCGGTAAGCGCCGTCCCGCATGCGCCGCGTCCGCTCCGCGCGCTCCGCTTCGGAGATGGTGGAGTTGATGAGGGTGGCAGCAATTCCCCGCGCCAGCAGCTGCTCCACCTGGTCCTTCATCAGGGCGATGAGGGGTGAAACCACCAGCGTCACGCCTTGAAGCAGGACGGCCGGAAGCTGGTAGCAGAGGCTCTTGCCGGCGCCGGTGGGCATCACCACCACCGTGTTGCGTCCGGCGAGCACCGAGGCGATGACGTCCGCCTGCCCGGCGCGAAACTCCTGCAGGGCGAAGTGGCGCCGCAGGGCCGCCAGCGTCTCGTCGTGCTTCTCCGCCTCCGCGCCCCTCGTCACGGCCGGGGATTCTAGCGTGCCCGGGCGTCGCCCGGGGGTACCAGACCAAGGCCGTCGCGCACTTGGCCCCGGCGTGGGCTGGCCAAGAAGGCTCCCAGGGGCGCGCGACCCGGGCGCCCATCCCGTCATGCGCCATCGCGCCCACCAGCACCCGCGTCGTGGCCAGGAAGAACGCGGTGAATCGAACGACAAGAGAACAACGGCCGCGTAGAGAGACATCCGTCCCTGCATCGAAGCTTCAACCACCGCATTCCGGCCAGGCGAAGACTCCCAGAGGATGACGTCCGCGTGGTCGAAGTAACCAGACCGTCTTCTCGACGACACGCGGCGGTTGGCACCGGCCCCCTCTCCGAGGCGTGGGGCGTCGCAGCCCGCACACGCAAATGCCTCGCTTTCATCCTGAGTTGGGCACCGGCAATTCGCGCGCTGTTTCCCAGACTGGGACGTGCTTGCCGCGCACGAAGCGTACTCACGCCCCGCGTTGTCGGAGCGGAGGAAGCCTTCCGTCCCGCACCGCGAGGGGGTGCGATGGACGCTGGAACGACGAGCCCATCTCGACGCTGGTTCCGCCTGGCCGCCGTCGTCGCGGCGATGCTCGGTGGCGTGGCGCTGGTCCTCTGGACCTGGTCAGGACACCCCTCGCACGGTAGCGCCTCGGCTACGCCGCCAGCGCGCCGAGCCCTGCATCCAGCAGCAGCTGCTTCCCCCGTGCCAGACACGGCGCTCGTCACGCTGGGGCGCACCATCTTCTTCGACCCCGGCCTCTCGGAACCGCCCGGCACGAGCTGCGCCAGCTGCCATGAGCCGACGCACGCATTCTCTGGAACGAATGGTTCGAAGAATGGCCTGGCGCAGGGCAGCCGACCCGGTCACTTCGCCGCTCGCAACACGCCCAGTGTCCTGTACCTGAAATTCGTCAAGCGTTTCCACTACCACTGGGACGAGGACATGCCGTTGCCGGATGCCTTCGGCGGCTTCTTCTGGGACGGGCGAGCGGACTCCATCTCCACCCTGGTGAGGCAGCCGCTCCTCAACCCGGACGAGATGAACAACCACGACCTCTTGCAGGTCGCGCGCAAGCTCGACAGCGCCAGCTACGCGGCGGATTTCAGGAACATCTTCGTCTCGGCCGGGCGTGACCCTGAAGCCGTCGTCACCTCTGCCGGCGCGGCGTTGGAAGCCTTCCTGCTCAGCCCGGCGATGGCGCCTTTTTCCTCGCGCTACGACGCCTACGTCCGGGGAGAGGCGCATCTCTCCGAGATCGAGATGCGCGGCCTGGCGCTCTTCAAGGACAGACAGAAGGGCAACTGTCTTCGCTGCCACCGGCTGGATGACAGCGTGAAGGACCCGGCGCGCTCACTCTTCACCGACTACGGCTTTGAAGTCGTGGGCATCCCGCGCAACCGCTTGGCTCTGCCCGCGGCGCCGGAACATCCCGACCTCGGTCTCTGCGAGCGCAAGGGCGCAACCAAAGCCACCAAGGAGGAGCGCTTCTGTGGCTCCTTCCGGACGCCCTCGCTGCGCAACGTCGCCGTACGCAGGAGCTTCATGCACAACGGCGCGTTCTTGAGCCTCCGTGACGTCGTGGCCTTCTATTCCACCCGCGACACCACCCCAGGGCACTGGTACCCGAACGAGCGTTTCGACGACTTGCCCGAGCAGTACCGCCAGTACGTCAACACGGACTTCGCGCCCTACAGCACGGTGGGTGGCGTCCCGCGCCTGGACGGTACCGACATCGACGCGCTGGTGGCCTTTCTGGGAACGCTCACCGACGCCGAGTTCCAGCTGGCGGCGCGCGAGAGCGTTGAGGTCTCCGGTCAAGAGTTGGCAGGAAGGAGGTGAGGCGCTGTTGCCCGGCGCACGCGGTAGGGGAGCAGAAAAGGAGAGCTGGACAACAGGCCGTTTTGCAACGCCTTAGAAAGGAATTTCTCAAAATGCGACTGAGACGAAGCGCTGAATATTTGGTCTGGGGACTGGCCATCGCCGTGGCTTCCATTGGATGCGGGGCAAGTCCATCGAGCGGGGCAGTCTCGAGTGGGGCAGCCACCAACGTTGCTGCAACGACAGCCACCGACGCCGGAACTGGTGACAGCATCACCCAGTCTCCCATCAAGCACGTCGTTGTCATCATCGGAGAAAACCGGACGTTCGACCACGTCTTCGCCACCTACAAGCCGAGTGGGAAGCAGAAAATCGACAACCTGCTTTCGCGCGGAATCATCAAGGAGGACGGCTCTCCCGGGCCAAACTTCTCGGAGGCCATTCAGTACACCGCCATCGATGCGGCTCCGAGCACCTACCAGATCAGTCCGGGCGACAAGACGCCGTTCGCACTGAATCCACCAGTGCTTGCTGGTGGGCCGACAACGCCGTACGTCAGCACCGTCGCCGAGGCCGAGCAGGACGAGGACGGTCTGTCGGGTAGCTACTACACCTTCCTCACCACCGGCGGGACCGGACTGACGAGCGGCACGGTGGACACACGGCTTCCCAATGCCTCCACGCTGCCCCCCGGACCTTTCCAGATTACACCGCACATCCCGTACGACGCGTACACGGCCAGCCCGGTGCATCGCTTCTACCAGATGTGGCAGGAGCTCGACTGCAACGCGGACTTTGCCACCCAGTGGAATCCGTCGGGATGCCGGTCCGACCTCTTTCCCTGGGTGGAAACCACCATCGGGGCAGGAGACAACGGGCTGACGCAGGCCCAGTACACCAAAGGCGCCCCCTTCACCGCCCAGTCGACGGGAGAAGGCCCGGCTGCGATGGGATTCTACAATGTGCTGCAAGGAGACGTGCCGTATTTCAAACAGCTCGCCGACCAGTACACGCTCAGCGACAACTTTCACCAGTCCATCCAGGGCGGTACCGGCGCCAACCACGTGGCCCTCGGTACGGGCGACGCCATCTGGTTCAGCGACGGATTGGGCGACGCCGGTATTCCCCCCAGCCAGGACATCGAGAATCCGGATCCGCAGCCAGGAACGAATAACTTCTACACGCAAGACGGCTACTCGGGCGGGACGTACACCGACTGCGCCGACACGTCGCAACCCGGGGTGCCCTCGGTGGTCGCCTACCTCTCCCAGTTGGGCGTCAAGCCGAATTGCGAGGAGGGGCACTACTACCTGCTCAACAATTACAATCCAGGCTACTTCGGAGACGGAACCGTCAACAATGTCGACCCGTTCACGATTCCTCCCTCCTCGGTGCGAACCATCGGGGATTCGCTGCTCGCCGCGGGCATCTCCTGGCGCTACTACGGCGATGGGTGGGAGACCTTCCTGATCGACCCGGAGGGGTACGAGCCGGGCAACGAGTTTTGCAACATCTGCGACCCTTTCTTGTACTCGACCAGCCTGATGACCAACGAGCAGGTCCGCATCACGAACATGAAGGACACCGCGGACCTCTACAATGACATCGAAAACGACGGCTTCCTCCCGGCGTTTGCCATCGTCAAGCCGAGCGGTCTCGTGGACGGGCACCCGGCTTCCTCGAAGCTGGACCTCTTCGAAGGTTTCACCAAGAAAATCATCGACCTCATCAAAGCGAAGCCGGACTTGTGGAAGGACACGGTCATCTTCGTGACCTTCGACGAGGGCGGCGGCTACTACGACTCCGGCTACGTGCAACCGGTGGATTACTTCGGCGATGGCACCCGCATCCCGCTGCTCATCGTCTCCCCGCATGCCACTGGTGGACGTATCGACCACGAGTACGGTGACCACGTGTCCATTCTCAAGTTCGTGGAGCGTAACTGGGGCCTGGCGCCCATCACCGGCCGCAGCCGTGACAATCTGCCGAACCCGACCGTGGGGCCTGCCAACATCTACGCGCCCACGAACTCCCCGGCGCTCAGCGACCTGTGGGGAGCCTTCGACTTCGGACAGTAGCGGGGAGGAAGCCTCCAAGCGCCGACCTGAGCGAGTTCGCTCGGGTCGGCGTCCTTGGCGACGCTTTACCGCCTGGTCAAGCGGTTTCTTCTCCAGAGAGCTCGAAAGGCGAAACCGCGGCCGAGCTAGAACTTGGACATGGCGAAGAAGGCCTTCATCTTCTCGTTCGTCTCGCGCAACCGGCTGGAAAGTGTCCGCACCAGCGTCCACAGCACGGCGTAGGCCAGCTCCTTGTCGGTGAAGAGAAGCTGGTCGAATTTTCCGCGGTCGATGCGCCACAGGGTGGACGGCTCGTGGGCGTAGGCATCCGCGCTGCGGACGGACTCCTCCACCACGCCCATCTCGCCGAAGTACTGGCCCGCATCGAGAATGGCCAGGGCCTCCTCCCCCATGCCTGGCACCTGGCGGGAAATGCGCACCTTGCCGGTCACCAGGAGGTACATCGACTGGGCGGGCTCGCCCTCCCGGAAAATGACCCCGCCGTGCTCCACCGTCTCCGACTCGCAGATGGCGGCCACCTTCTTCAGCTGGGAGTGGTTGAGCCCCTGGAAGAGGGCCACCTGGGCGAGCGGCGCGACGTCCATCCGGTTACCTCCACGTGTTGCAAGACCGTCATAACACGGCTCCCGCAGCTGCCTGCTTTTGCTACGGTGGCCCGGCGGCCGCCGTGGTTCATCCACTCGTCCCTGAAGGAAAGCCCCGCCCGTGTCGAAGCCCATTCACAAGGTCACCATTCTCGGCTCCGGCCCTGCCGGTTACACCGCCGCCATCTACGCCGCGCGCGCCAACCTCGAGCCGGTGCTGTACGCCGGCGGCCCGCACGCCGATGACCCCTCCCGGGTCCCGGGCGGGCAGTTGATGATTACCACCGACGTCGAGAACTACCCCGGCTTCCCGGAGATGGTGAGCGGTCCGGACCTCATCGAGCGTTTTCAGAAGCAGGCCGAGCACTTCGGCACCGTGGTGCACATGGAGAACGTCACCCACGTCGACCTCTCCAAGCGGCCCTACCACCTCACCACCGAGAGCGAGGCCAAAGTCGTCACCGAGACCATCATCGTGGCCACCGGCGCCACCGCCAAGTGGCTCGACATTCCCGGGGAGACTGCCTACCGCAACCGCGGCGTCTCGGCCTGCGCCACCTGCGACGGTGCCTTCTTCAAGGGGCAGGCGGTCCTGGTGGTGGGCGGCGGCGACACGGCCATGGAGGAGGCCAGCTACCTGGCCAAGCTGGCCTCCAAGGTGACGCTGCTGCACCGACGCGACACCTTCCGGGCCTCCAAAATCATGCAGCACCGCGTGCTGAAGAATCCAAAAATCTCGGTGGTGTGGGACACCGCCGTGGAAGAGGTGCTCGGCGACGGCAAGTCGATGACGGGCGCGCGGGTGAAAAACCTCAAGAGCGGGGAAGTCACCCAGCTCACCGCTGGAGGCCTCTTCATCGCCATCGGCCACAAGCCCAACTCCGAGCTCTTCGACGACTGGCTGGAGACGACGGACACGGGCTACATCAAGACCGTCCCCGGCTCGACGCGCACCGAGCTGGAGGGCGTCTTCGTCTGCGGTGACGTGCAGGACCCGGTGTACCGCCAGGCGGTCACCGCCGCTGGCACCGGCTGCATGGCGGCCATCGACGCCGAGCGCTTCCTGGTGGAGCACGGGCGGTGAGCCAGGCGGGCAAGCCGGAAACGCTGGCCATCCACGCTGGTACGCGGCTTGTGGGTTCGCGCACCGTGGACCTCGTGGCCCCTTTGCACCTGAGTGCGGTCGGCTATTTCGAATCCGCCGAGGACCTCGACGCGTCCCTGGACGGCAAGGACTTCGTCTACACCCGCATCCGCGGGCAAAACGTCGCCCTCCTCGAGGAAGCGGTGGCGGCGCTGGAAGGCGCCGAGCTGGCCTGCGCCTTCGGCAGTGGCATGGCCGCCCTCCGGGCGCTGTGGGACGCGCAGGGGTTGAAGCCCAAGGACAAGGTGGTGATGGCGGCCGATGGCTACGGCGCCACGCGCGCCCTGTACAAGGCGCTCGCCGCGCGCTCGGGCGTGGAGCTGCACGCCCTTCTCCTGTCTGACAAGGATGCGCCGGAGCGCGTCCGCGCGCTCGGGCCGCGCTTCGTCCTGGCCGAGAGCGTCACCAACCCCCTCGTCTCCGTGCCGGACCTCCCCGCCCTGGCCAAGGCTGCTCACGCCGTGGGGGCCATCTTCGCCGTGGACGGCACCTTCAGCTCGCCAGTGTTGCAGCGCACGCTCGAGCAAGGCGCGGACTATGCGCTCCAGTCCAGTACCAAGTGGATTAATGGCCACTCGGACGCCACCGGCGGCACGGTGGCCGGTACGGCCGAGCGCATCCGTCCCCTCCTCGGGGCACGCGTCCTGGAAGGCGCCATCCTCGGGCCCTTCGAGGCCTGGCTGACGCTGCGTGGCCTCCGGACGTTGCCGGTGCGCATGGCCGTCCACAGCGCCAACGCACTGGCGGTGGCCAGAAGGCTTCAGGAGGACGCTCGCATCTCGCGCGTCCTGTACCCAGGGCTGGAGAGTCACCCGGACTACGCGGTGGCCAGGAGGCTCTTGTCCTCTGGCTTCGGTGGAATGCTGGCCTTCGAGATTGTCGGTGGGGACCGGGCGGAGGTGTTTCGGTTTCTCGAGCGGGTAAAGCTCGCCAAGCCGGCCCCGACGCTGGGGGACGTGGCCACCCTCGTCATGCACCCGGCCTCGGCTGCCGCGCGGCGGATGACGCCCGAGGAGCGCGCCGCGGCGGGCATCTCGGAAAACCTGGTGCGCGTCTCGGTGGGGCTCGAGAACGCGGACGACATCGCCGCGGATTTGCTCCAGGCGGTGGCCGCTGCGCGGACGACGCCATGAGGATGGTGGACGTTGGGGCCAAGCCCAAGACGGAGCGGGTGGCCGTGGCCACCGCGCGGGTACGCATGAAGCCCGCCACGGCGCGGCGCATTGTCCAGGGCAAGCTGGAGAAGGGCGACGTGCTGGCCGCCGCGCAGCTGGCGGGCGTCATGGCCGCCAAGCGGACGCCGGACCTCGTGCCGCTGTGCCACCCCATTTCCCTCTCCGGCGTCGAGGTGGAGGTGTGGACGCGAGGCGCCGGGGTGGACGTGCGGACGGAGGTGAAGACGGTGGACAGGACGGGGGTGGAGATGGAGGCGCTCACCGCCGCCGCCGCCGCCGCTCTCACCGTCTACGACATGTGCAAGAGCATCGACCGGGGGATGGTGGTGGAGTCCCTCCAGCTCGAGCACAAGTCGGGTGGCCGAAGCGGCACCTGGGAGCGCAAGAAGAAACCGCGGCGCTAAGCTCCTCAGTCGAGCGGCAGCTTCAGCCGGGCGAAAACACGCAGAAGCGCACGTCGTCCCGGAGCGAGCACAAGAACGGGTCGCACGGACGCGACGGGCGGCCGCTGGACGCTTCAACCGGGCGGAAGCTTCAGCGTCTTCAGGAGGGCAGCGTAGCGAGCGTCGGTGCGCAGCGACCGCAGGAGCGGGTCGTACTTGACGTAGCGAATTCCGGGGTCCCTGCGCTCGCGGGCCTGCTCGAGCCATTCGAAGGCTGCGTCGGGCTCGCCTCGCCAGGCGTGTGCCTCGGCCACTTGGTACGCCGCTGTCTTTCCGCTCGAGGACTCGAGACGTTCCAGGGCAGTCTTGGAAGCCGCTTCATTCCCGAGGCTGTGCTCGGCCAGCGCGGTTCCGAAATTGCGGATCCACTCCTGCGGGTGACCCTTGAAGATGGCGAGCGCCTCTGAAGGATGGCCGTCGAGCAACTCGGTGAAGCCAAGCTCGCGGGTGACGAGCCCGTGCTCGGGTGCGGTTTCCAGTCCCTTTCTGAGGAGCTGCCGAGCGAGTGCGTACTGGCCGACGGCGTTGTAGAAGCTAGCAAGGTCCCAAATCACCACCGGAGAGAGCGGGTCGAGCTCGACGGCCTTCTTGGCCTCCTCGATGGCTGCGGGGAGTTGTCCTTGCGCAGCCATGAGCATCGCGCGTGTGTTGTGCGCGTTCGCAGCGCCCGGAGCGAGAGCGACGGCCCGCTCGAAATCCTCGTGGGCGCCCGGCCAGTCCCAGCTGACGCCGGCCCTCAACAGCCCTCGGGCCACGTGAGCGTCGACGTCGTTCGGGTCGAGCTCGACCGCGCGGTCGGCTTCGGTGAGGGCCCGGCGCGTCCATTCCCGGGCGTCGAACTCGTCGTTGATGGAGTTGGCATAGAGGAAGGCCGCGAGGGAGAGGCCTGCATGCGCGGGCGGATAGTCCGGGTCGGCCGCAATCGCCTTCTCGAATTCCTCGATGGCCTCTCGTAGGCCAGGCACGGAACCGGTGTTGTACAGCTGCACCCCATGAAGGTAGTGCGCGTAGGCCTCGGGAGTGGTGACTTTTCGCCCGCCGCCGGCGCTGGCGCTGTCCGAGTTCGGCAGGACGTTCGCTTTCAGCGCCGCGACGACGGCGCTGGCGATTTGGTCCTGCACCGCGAAGACGTCGGCGAGCTCGCTGTCGAAGCTGTGGGACCAGAGCTGGTAGCCGTCCGCCGCGTTCACCAGCTGGGCCGTGACACGCAGGCGGTTTCCGGCCTTGCGGACGCTTCCCTCCAGCACGTGTGCCACATCCAGCTTCTGCGCCACCGTTCGCAAGTCCTCGTTCGTTCCTTTGAAGGAGAAGGACGAGGAGCGCGCAGCGACATGGAGCCCGGGGACTTGCGCCAGGGCGTTGATAATCTCCTGGGCCACCCCGTCCGAGAAGTAGCCCTGGTCGTGCTGGGGGCTCATGTCCACGAAGGGCAGCACGGCAATGGAGGGCGGGACTGCCGCCGCGGCGACTGCCTTCTGGGCATTCTCGTGCGAGGACCGCTTCCCGAGGAGGACCCCCGCTCCGGCGAGGAGCAGCAGCAGAAGAGCCGCTCCGAGAAAAGCCAGGGAGCGCAACCTTTGAGGCGTCCCACCCGAGAGCGCGGCCGCGACCTCCGAGGCCTTCTGGAAGCGTCGCCGCGGGTCGCGGTCGAGGCACCTTAAAATGGTGCGACTCCAGCGCACGTCGAGGCCGGGCACGGCCAGCTCGGGCCTGGGCGGGGGCTCGTTGAGGCGTCGGGCTGCGGTGGCGAGCGGTGTGTTGGCCGAGAAGGGAAGCTGGCCGGTCACCATCTCGTACAGCACAATCCCGAGGGCGTAGACGTCCGTGGCCTCGGAGATGTCACCGCCCGTCACCTGTTCCGGCGCCATGTACTCGGGTGTCCCGATGACGCCGGCTTCACCGGTGAGCGCGTTGCCTCCCGCCGCCCCGTCCTGCACCAGCGCCCGGGCGATGCCGAAGTCGGTGATGGCCACCCGCGTCCCTTCCAGCGTCTGCCTGGAGGTGGCGCTCCGCTGGACGAGCATGACGTTGCTGCTCTTGAAGTCCCTGTGGATGATGCCTTCGGCGTGCGCCGCGGCCAGGCCGTCGCACATTTGCTGGACGAGGGGGAGGGCCTCCGCCGTCGTCATCCGGCCCGTCCGTGCAATGCGTGCCGCCAGCGTCTCTCCTTCCAGAAACTCCATGGTGAGGAAATGGATGGGAGTCCCGTCAGCCGTCGCTCCCTGGTAGAGCTCGTAGACGCGGCAGACGTTGGGGTGGCTCACCCGCCTTGCGAGGAGCACCTCGCGGCGGAAGCGCTCCATCACCGCCGCGTCGGAAACAATTCTGCCCTGGAGCACCTTGAGAGCCACCGGGGTGCGGAGAATGACGTCGTTGGCCTCGTAGACGGCTCCCATCCCCCCGCGGGCGATGAAGCGGAGGACATTGAAGCGGCCGGCGAGCTGCTCGCCCGGCGCCAGGCGCGGTAAGTCGCCGTCTGTCCCGTCCGTGGCCAGCTCGGCCGTGGGATGGCTCTCGCGCCTGAGCGTCGCCGGCACGTCAGGCGAGTTCCCGGGCGCGCCGCTGGCCTCTTGGGGTTTATCCGTCTCGCCGCCCATCCGTGCACCCGAGCGTGCCCCAAGGCGCGCGCGCCCACAACGGCGGCGCGCGGGCCCCGACGCCAGGACGCGGGCCAAGGCCGACGGGAAACCCCAGCGAGGGAACCTTCCGGTGTCCCTACGTCGAGGGCTTGTGCTCGGCGTGACGGGGCAGCGGGCAGGACTCGTACCCGTGGCGCTCGTCCCACTGCTGGTGGCCGGGCTCGGCCATGTAGAAGGGGCCGGCCGGGGCAATCTGCGTGGTGATGGGGCGCACCAGGCGCTTACTCTCGGCGTCCCGTGTGGCCAGCGCCTGCCTCTGCTGCTCCGGCCCGAAGGTGAAGATGGCCGAGCGGTACTGGCTGCCGTAGTCCGGCCCCTGCTGGTTGGCGGTGGTGGGGTCGTGCGACGCCCAGAAGACTTCGAGGAGATGGGCGTAGGACACCTTGGCCGGGTCGAACTCAATCAGCACCGACTCGGCGTGGCCCGTCCCGTGCCCGCTCACCTGCTCGTAGCTGGGATTCTCGGTCTGGCCGCCGGTGTACCCCACCGCCGTGGCCACCACGCCTGGCACCTGGCGGAAGCGGTACTCGACGCCCCAGAAGCAGCCTTGCGAAAACACGGCCAGCGCATTTCCCGGTTGCGGCTTCAGCGGTGTGCCCGCTCCGACACCTCCGGGCTTGGTCCCGACGTTGAGGGGCACCACCGGGTGCTCGGGTGAAGCGAAACTCGCTGCGGCCAGCGCTGCCATCACCACGACGACTCCCACTGCAATCGGCATCGGCTTCATGAGTCTCCTACGCATGGGCCGGGAGGTCGGTTTCGAGGCTCTTCAGAGCGCCCCGGCGAGCTCCGCGAAGTAGATGGCATTCACCACCAGGGCATGGGTGATGGTGCCGTCGCGGACGAGGCGTTGTAGCGCGCTTGCCGGAACGAGGACCACCTCGATGTCCTCGCCCGCGTCCTGCGCCCGAGGATGGCTCTTTTTCTCGCAGCCGAGGGCCAGGTAGCTGTGGCAGCGGTTGCTCTGCAGGGCCGGGTTGGGGTGCACCGCGCCGAGAAATACGAGCTCGCTGGCGCAGAAGCCCGTCTCCTCCTCGAGCTCTCGCGCCGCCGCGCCGGCCGGCTCCTCGCCCTTGTCCACCATGCCCCCAGGGATTTCCAGGGTGTCCGTCTCGACGCCGAAGCGAAACTGGCGGACGAGCAGGGCCTGTCCCTCGCGGGTGAGCGCAATGACGTTGACCCAGTCCGGCGCGGTGATGACGACGCGCGGATGCGGACTCCCGTCCCGCGGGTCCGAAAAGGTGTCCTCCCGGATGCGGAGGATGGTGAGGTCCTGCTCCTCACCCTTCGAGAGGCGCTTCCATGGCCTGGGGGCGCCCATGTCCGAGGAGTCCCGTCTTACTTCAGTTGAGGTAGTCGACGCGCTGCTTCAGCGTCCGGGCTGCGAGCCGCAGATGGCGCTGGTCCGGCGCATCCGGGGACAGCTCCAGACACCGCTCCACATCCACCAGCGCCGCCTGGTAGGCGCCGAGGGCGGAGAGAATTCCGGCCCGCACCCGCAGCTCCCCGGGATGGTCCGGAGCGAGCATGAGGAGGAGGTCCACCACGGTGAGCGCGCGCTCGCCGTCGCCCCGGGCCAGGTAGCTGCGCTTGAGGTTGGAAAGCATACGGGTGGCGATGGTTTGCACCGAGGCAGCCGAGAGGAGCCGGGGTGAGAAGCGCACTGCCGGGGCCACCCTTGCCAGGAGCTCCTCGCAGCCGTTTCCGGTCAGCAGTCGGCCATGGTTGTAGGGGTCCAGCACCAAGCGCTCCCCGGGCCCCGGGGTCGCGATGAGGAAGTGCGCCGGGAAGGACACTCCTACCAGGGAGAGCCCGGCGCGCCGAGCGACCTCCAGGTACACCACCGACAACATGATGGGCAGCCCCGTCTTGCGCACCAGCGCGTGGTGCAAGGCGCTGTTGACAGGGGCGTCGTCGGCGAAGCTCCCGCCCGAGAAGCCCTCCTCGTCCACCAGCACCCGTCGGAGCGCGGCCAGCTGGGCCGGGACATCGGCCGCAGAGGCGAGGTGGCCAAGAACGCGTTCGCCAAGCGCGTCGAGCTTCCGCTCCACCTCGTCCACGACGAAGTCGTCGTCGACGAGCGAGGCCACGGAACAGGCGGACCAGTCCAGCCGCGGCGGGCTCGCCTTCAGCCCCCGGCTAAGGAGGTCGCGGGCGCGGGCATGGCTGAGAAGGAGCGTCTTCACCACCCTAGGTCATGCTCAGCTCGGGAGCCGCTTGCAAGCCCATTGGGCCGTCAAGGACTCTGAGTGACGCTGAAAAGGCCTGCATGAATGGCTGACCTGTAAGCTGTGCCGCCGCTATGTAGGGAGAACCTTCGAGGGTCCGTCATGACTACACCTTCCCGCCATATTGAAACCGACGCCGACATCGCCGCGCTGTTGAAGCGCACCCGACGGATTGCCGTCTTGGGCATCAAGACGGAGGCCCAGGCCGGTCAGCCGGCCTTCGACGTTCCCAAGTACCTGGCCTCGGCCGGGCTGGAGGTGGTGCCGGTCCCCGTCTACTACCCGGAGACCAAGGAGATTCTCGGCCAGAAGGTGTACCGGCGACTGGTGGACATTCCCGGAGACGTCGACTTGGTGGACGTCTTCCGCCGTCCCACGGACCTCGAGCAGCACGTGGATGACATTCTGGCCAAGAAACCCAAGGCCGTGTGGTTTCAACAAGGCATCCGCAACGACGCCGTCGCCGACAAGTTGACCGCCGCGGGCATCGACGTCGTCCAGGACAGATGTCTGATGGTGGAACACCGCCGTCACACCAGAGGCTAGGGGCGGTGGGCCCTCTGGGGCGCGCCCGGAAAAGTCCCGGCTTTGCTGCGACAACGCTCGGCACCCACCTTCGGTCCGTGTAAAACACTCAGGGGAGTCGACTGCTGCAGCCTGGAGGCAGCAGTCGACTCTCGACTGACTGTCGGCTGAGCCCTGGGGGGGCTCCTGCGCCCGGATGGCCCTGACTGCCCAGAGGTGCGCCCATCACCCCGAGCGGCTCGGGTTCGCCCTCTGCATGTCCTGTCACCGGGTGGTTTGCGAGGAATGCGCCACCACCTGGGCCGGGGTGAACCACTGCCGGCCGTGCCTGGTGCTCATCCGCGCCTCGGTGGAGCGCCCCACGTCCGTCCTGACGTGGGTACTCTTTGGCGCGCTGGCCGTTTTGCTCCTCGGCGTCGCTGGCCGGACGATGGTGTGGGCCGGAGCGCTGTGGGCGAGACTTCTGTGAGTCGCGCACGGAAACGAGCGCCTGGCGCCATCGCAGCGCTGGACGAGGGCATCGACGTCGTGACGCAGCTGCCGGCCTGGCTGGGCGTGCTCTGGCTGACGGCACTCCCCTCGCGCTTTCTGTTTGCCGCCTTCCTGGTCCAGCTCGTGACGCTGGGCGCGTCGGCCGAAGGCGAGGGCCGTTCCCTCCTCGTCCTGGCCTACGCCGCGCTCGCCCTCTGGCTGCCGTCCCTCTACGGCCGCCAGGTCTTCGTCCGCGCCTGCCGGCGCACCATGGAGGGGGAGGGCGCCGCCACCTGGGCCGGTTTGCGTGTGCCGCTGGGCGAGCTGGCCGGGGCCATGCTGGCAGCGCTCCTGGTCGAGGTCACCTTCTGGGCCCTGTCCTTCACCGTCCTCGTGCCGGTGGCGATGGTGGCCGGCGGGGCGCTGGCCGCAGTCGCTGCACCGAGGGGCGGACCGGGACTTCTCTCGGTACTGCGCGAGATGGCCGCAGGCAGCGGGCGGTTCCTCACCTTGGGGGTTCTGCTCCTCTTCTTCCTCCTGGCGCTCCTGCTGGCCGCGCTCAACCTCCACCTGCTGTTCGCGCTCTCGGTGTGGCTCCTCGGAAGCGTCGCGCCCATCGACGCCCCGGTGTGGGGGCACTTGCTGGAGCTGCAGAATCCGCTCTATCTGGCGGTGCTCGGCGTGGGTGCGACGCTGCTGGTCGAGCCCTTCTGGCTGGCGGCGGTCACCGTTCACGTTGAACGGGTGCGCTCACAGCAAAGTGGCGAGGACCTGCGCCAGGCCTTCGAGGACATTCGCCGCCAGGCCGCGAAGGACGCCGCGTGAGCCTGCTGACGCTCGCTGCCCTCGTCGGGCTCACCCTCTGCAGTTCCACAACTGCCTCGCTCGGACTCGAGGCTTACCGGGCGCGTCTCTCCTCCATTGAGATGCTCCTGTTGCGTCATGAGCGGGCGACCGCAGCGGACCAGGCCCGCTCGCTGCTCGGGCAAACCGTCGACTGGGGAACGGGTCAGTTCCCGACGGACCGCTATGTCCTGGAGCCCATTGCCGACGCCACACAAGAAGGCGTCGTCGCACCGCTCCAGGCACTCCTTTCTGCGCTGCCGTCGGCGACACCTCCCGGCGCCGGCGCACCGCCGCTCGACCGTCAGGCGCTCTCCGCGCTCGTGCGACGCCAGGTGGAGGCTGCCGCCAGCGGCTCCTTGGGCGGTCCCTCCCTGCGCAAGCTGCCCTTCTCCGAAGTCCTCACCCGCCGGATGAAGCAGGGCCTGCACTGGGCGGGACAACGCCTCAAGGAGCTCTGGCGGTGGCTGCGCAAGTGGCTGTTTCCCGAGCAGCTGAAGAAGACGGAGGGGACGCTCTCCTCGCTGGTCATGGTCGTGCTGGTGGGCGCAGGACTCATCCTGTTGACGGTGGTGCTGGCCGCGGTGCTGAGCCTTCAAAGGCGAAGCCCAGCGCTGCCGGCGGTGGTGCTTGCCCCGGCCCCGGACGCGGACGCCGACCCGCTTTCACGCACGGCAAACGAATGGGTGCAGCGCGCCCATGCGCTGGCCGTGGCCGGTCGTCACCGGGAGGCCATTCGAGCCTGGTACCACGCCCTCCTCGTGTCCTGTTACCGGGCTGGATTGCTTCACCACCAGACTGGCTGGACCAACTGGGAATACGTCCGTTCACTCGCCACGGACGTGCCCTGGCGCGGACGGTTTGCCGAGCTCACCGGCCGCTTTGACCTGGAGTGGTACGGCCGCGCACAAAGCTCGCCCGAGGCGCTCGATGCTTTTTCCGACGCAGCGGGCGCCATCCTCGGCGAGCTCGACGGGGTGTCGCAGTGAGGTGGGCGCCCATCGCGGTCGCCCTGCTCTTCCTCACCAGCGCACTGCTGTGGCTCGGCAATGACTCGCTCATCGCACGACACGGCTACGGTGCGGGCTCCTCGCTTTCCACGGCACCTGACGGATTGGCGCTGGCGCGAGGGTACCTGGTCGGCCAGGGGGCGGACGTCGCCACGCTGGCCCGCCCCGTCTCACGCCTCGAGCCTGGGCCCGGCGCGGTGGTGTTTCGAGTCATCGGCGCATTCCCTCGCCAGCTCGACAAAGCTCAACCGCAACTCCCAGACGGCGGCACACTCCTCCCCGACGATGAGGATGAGGACGAGGACCGGGCGGACGCGGGAGTCCTCTTCGGAATCGCGGATGCTGGGCTGCTGAGTATGCCGGCGGATGGTGACGCGGGCCTGTTGAGTCTTGCGCCTGACGCGGGCGCTGGGCTTGCACCTCGGCGTACCCTCCTCTCCGAGGACGAGGAGCGCTTCGTGGCGTCCGGCGGCCGGCTGGTGCTCGCCATTGGTGGCCCCGAGGGACCTCTGCGCACGCAGGCCGCTGACGGCGGCCCTCTTCAGAAGGTCTTCTCCGCGCTGCCGGGCGTCCGCGAGCTTGACCCCGACACGGAGCTCGGGCTGGCGGGAGTCGGACTGGAGGGCGCGGTGGCCGTCTTCGAACGGGGGGCGCTCCCGGTGGTGGCGCGCCGGGTACTTGGCAAGGGCGACGTCTGGCTTCTCAGCAACCCCGAGCTCTTCTTCAATAGCCGCCTGGAACGGGCCGACAACCTGGCGCTGCTCGTCGCGCTCTCGGGCGTCGGTCGTCCGGTGCGCTTCGATGAGTACGTGCACGGTTTGCGCGATAGCCCGGGCGTTCTGGACCTCCTGCGTGGCTGGGGGTTTGGACCGGCGCTCTTTCTCCTCGTGCTGGCGACGGGGGTGTGGTTCTGGCGGGGTGCCGTCACGCTTGGTCTGCCGAGCGCCTGGCGAGACGTGCGCACCGAGTCGGTAGACCTCGTTCACGCCGTGGCGCAGCTCTACCAGCGGGCCCTCCGCCCACAGGATGCACTGGCGCTGCACCATGCACGCCTGGTGCACGACATCCAGCTGCGATTCGGCCTCGGCCCCGAGGCGGCCGCGGAGAAGGCCCGTCAGCTCACCGGGGGCTGGCAACTGCCGGCTGGCACAGCGCCGCTCGGCAAGGGCGAATTTCAGAGACACCTCGACGTTCTCAACCAAGCAATCCGGAGACTCCGTGATGACCGTCCCCGCCGCGCCTGAGCCGAGCATGACCATCGCCGAGGTGCACTCTGCCTGGGGCCGACTGCTCCAGGGCCTGGACAAAGTCATCCTCGGACAGGCGGCAGTGAAGGAACAGCTCCTGCTCTGCCTACTGGCGGGCGGTCACGGGTTGATTGAGGGCGTCCCCGGCACCGGCAAGACGCTCCTCGCCCTGGCACTTTCCCGTCTGGTCGGCTGCCAGTTCCGGCGCATCCAGTTCACCCCGGACCTGATGCCCATCGACCTGCTGGGCACGAACATTTATGACCAGAAGCGACAGGAGTTCGCCTTCCTGCCGGGGCCAGTCTTCACCGAGGTGCTCCTCGCCGACGAGGTGAACCGCACGCCGCCGCGCACCCAGTCAGCATTGCTCGAGGCGATGCAGGAGCGCGCGGTCACCATCGATGGGCAGCGGCGCGCCCTCTCCAACGTCTTCTTCGTCCTGGCCACGCAGAATCCGGTGGAGTTCGAGGGGACCTACCCGCTTCCCGAGGCGCAGAAAGACCGCTTCCTGCTCAAAATCGACATTGGTTACCCGGCGCCCGAGGACGAGGTGGCGATGCTTCGCGCTTACAGCGAAGGCCGGAACCTGCATTCGACGGAGGTGGAAGCACTGGAGCCGGTGCTGGAGCCAGCCCGACTCGCTTCGGCCATCCGGGCCGTGGCCACCCAGGTCCGCGTCGAGGACCGACTCCTCGGCTACATCCGTGAGGTGGTGGCTGCCACGCGCCTCGACGAGGACGTCCAGCTTGGAGCCGGGCCGCGCGCCTCGCTGGCCCTTCTGCAATGCAGCCGTGCGCAGGCAGCCGTCCGCGGCAGGGACTTCATCACGCCCGACGACGTCAAAGCGCTGGCCAAACCAGTGCTGGCGCACCGGGTCACCCTTTCGCCCGAGGCGGAGATGGAGGGTCGGGATTTGGCGGAAATTCTCCGGCGTGTCTTCGAGCGCATCGAGGTGCCGCGGTGACATTCCGTCCTGGGCCAAGGCTGCTCGGCGTTGTCCTGGCGATGAGCGGGGTGGCCTTGTTTGCGCCGCTCTTTGCGCCGCTCGGACTCTTCTGCGCGGCAGCGGCGCTGGGGGTCCTGGGGTGGACCCTCGTTGAGGCGTTGCTGCTCCGAGGCGTCCACGTCCGGGCGGAAAGGGCCGAGAAGTCGGTGGTGTCTCTTGGGGAAACCGAGACGCTGCGCCTGTCCCTCTCCCATGATGCGCCCTTTGCTCTCAAACTCCAGGCGCGGCAGCGCTGGCCCGAGCTCCTGGAGGCCGGAGCCGGCCGCGCCGGGGGGCGTTGCCCTCCCGGAGAGCGTCTGGCGCTCGTGTTTCAAGTCCGCGGGGTCGCGCGCGGCACGCAAGCCCTCGAGGCGCCGACGGTGGCGCTGACCCGCTGGGGCCTGGCGGAGGCCATCCGTACCGTGGGCCCCCAGGCCGAGGTGAGCGTCTTTCCCAATCTGCGCGCGGTGAGGCGGCTCCACCAGCAGCTCAACCACTTCTTTTTACGCGGCGCCGGGACGCGCATCGCCCCCCGGCTCGGCCAGGGCAGAGAATTCGACCGCCTGCGCGACTACGTCACCGGCGATGACTTCCGCCACCTGGCCTGGAGGGCCTCGGCGCGGGCGCGCAAGCTCATCGTCCGCGAGTTCCGCATCGAGCGCTCCCAGGACGTGGTCCTCTGCGTCGACCGCGGACACCGGATGGCAGGACGGGTGGGGGCGCTGTCCCGCAATGACCATGCGGTGAATGCGGCAGTCCTCACCGCCTACCTCTGCAACCGGGTGGAAGACAGGGTGGGGATGCTCTCCTTTGCCAGCGAGGTCGACCGAGGCATCGCGCAGGGGCGCGGGCCGGCGCACCTCGCGGCCATCACCCGTTTTGGCGTCGGCATTCTCCCCGACTACCTGCACACCGACTACCGCGCCCTGGCGGCCCATCTGCGGCGCCGGCTCAAGACGCGGAGCCTGGTGCTTCTCTTCACCGTCGTCCCCGAGCGCGGTGACCATGAGCCGCTGCTCTCGGCACTCAGGACACTCCTGCCGAGCCACCTGGCGGCGGTGGTGGTGCTGCGAGACCCGGGACTCGAGGCCGCCGCTGACGTGGTGCCCACGAACCGTGCCGAGCTCTCGCAGACGCTGGTGGCTGGCGAGCTGGTGAGTGCACGGCGCGAGCTGATGCAGGCCATGCGGGCAATGGGGGCGCTCGTCACCGAGGCCAACCCCGAGGACACCGGCGTCGCAGCCGTCAACACCTACCTCGATGTGAAGCGCCGTCAGCTGCTGTAGGGAGGGGCTGCCCGCATGGACGTCGAGCACTTCGTCAGAGAGCGAGAGCAGCGCTGGAATGGCCTGGAGGTGCTTCTCGACCGCGCCGAGGAGTCGCCGGAATGGGAGCTCGGCCCTGAACGGCTCCTGGAGATGGTGCGCCTCTACCGGCTGTCCTGCGCGGACCTGAACCAGCTGCGCTCCCTCACCGCTAACCCCCAGCTCATCGACCGCCTGAACCAGCTGGTCGGCCGGGGGTACCGCTTCGTCTACCAGCACCAGGAGGGACCGCCGGGCGTGGCCGCCATCCGCCGCTTCCTGCTACGCGATGTCCCGGCCACCTTTCGCGACGAGCGCCGCTGGGTGCTGGCCGCCGCCCTGGCACTGGCCGTGGGAATGGCGGTCGGCTTTTCCGCGGTGGTGGTCGACCCGGACAATGCCCGGGCGCTCGTCCCTCCGCAGTTTTTCTCCGAGAGCGCGAGCGACCGGGTGCGTCGCATCGAGCGCGAGCCAGAGCGCGTCGCCACCGCCGACCAGGCGACTGCCTTCGGCGCCTTTCTTTACACCCACAACATCCAGGTGGCGTTTCTCTCCTTCAGCCTCGGTGCGCTGACGCTGGTGCTCGGCTGGCTCCTCCTCTTCTACAACGGGCTCCTGCTGGGAGCGGTCGCGGCGCAGTACCTCCTCGACGGTGTCGGTACCTTCTTTCTGGCGTGGGTCGGTCCCCATGGCGCGCTGGAGATTCCAGCGCTGGTGTTTGCCTCCGCTGCCGGGCTGCGCGCCGGCAGTGCCCTCTTGCTTCCCGGCGAGGCCGGTCGCGCCGCGGCGGTGCGCACGGCCTTTCCCTCGGTGTGGCGGATGCTGCTCACCAGTGCCCTGCTCCTGGTCTTCGCCGGCCTCATCGAGGGCTCCTTCTCCCAGTTCTCCTCGCGGGCCGTGCCTTACGGGGTGAAGATTGGGTTTGCCGCAGTCCTCTTCGCGGCCATGCTGGGCTGGCTCTTTGGGCTACTTCCTGGAGCGCGCCGAGGAAGGCCGTGAGACGTCGCCGGCTACGCACCATCCACAGCCCCGAGCACGTGACCATCGGGCTGGTCCCGGCGGGGCTGGGGAGCCGGTACACGGCGTTTCTTCTCGACTTGCTGCTCATCGGCGCTGCGTGTGCACTGGTTTCCAAGGGGGGTTCCCTCATTCCCGGCGTTGGCAGCGCCCTGGTCATTACCCTGTGCTTCGTCCTCTTTTGGGGTTACCCGGTGCTCTTCGAGGTCCTCGGCCGGGGGCAGAGCCCGGGCAAGCGCCTGCTGCGCCTGCGCGTCGTCGACGGTCGCGGCCTTCCCATTCGGGTCGAACAGAGTCTGGTGCGCAACGTGGTGCGCATCCTGGACATGATGCCCTTCGGCGGTTTCGGGATGCTGTGCACACTGCTCGACGCCTACCACCGCCGCCTGGGGGACTTGGCGGCGGACACCCTGGTGGTCGACGAGAGGCAACAGGAGGCGCCCGACGTGGCGGCGGCCGGCGGCCGACGCCACAACAGCCTGCGGACGCCGCGCATTCGCCGTCTGGTGGAGCACCGCCTCGGGCTGCAGGAACGCGAGCTCCTGCTGGCGCTGTGCATCCGGGCGCCGGAGTTGAATGAGCGGGCCCGCTACGACTTGTTCGAGTCCCTCGGCACGCACTACCGCGACCGGTTGAGCATCGATGACCCACACCTCACCGGGGAGGCGGTGGTGCGGGGCCTGGTCGCACTCTGCTACGGAGACCCTGCAACGGCAGGGATTCGATGACTGCGGTGGACGGGCTTCCTTCCCGGCTGGGCTGCTAGGTTTCAGCGTGTCTTGTCCCCGGGGGGAGGCTTTCTGAATTCTTCGCTGGCGCCGTGTCCGAACCATCCGCTGGTGACGCACGGGCTCGGGGCCTGCGGCCGGTGTGGACAGGCCTTCTGCGGCGACTGCTTGGTGCAGCTTGGGGGCCTGTTGACGTGCGCCGGCTGCAAGCTGGGGCGGCTGAGCGAGCTTCGGTCCGGGACTGCCGACCTCGAGCTCCAGCTCGCGGGCCGGGGGAGGCGCTTCACTGCCGCCTCCCTGGACTCGCTGTTGTTTCTCGGCCCCTGGTTCGCGCTCTACGTCTCGGGGCTGCTCTACTCCTACGGGCCTCACTTCGGGCGTGCGCCATCGGCCGCCGAGCTGGCACGCGCGGGGATTCACCAGCAGCGCGGCGTCTGGCTGCCGGTGCTGTGCTCGTTTCTCCTCCTTTTTTGCGGGGTTTTATACGAAGCATGGATGCTCGCCGCGCGCGGGCAGACGCTGGGAAAGATGGCCGTGGGCATCAAGGTGGTCACCCCGCAGGGCGGTGACATCCGCGCCGGGCAGGCCTGGGTCCGGGCACTCTCCGGCACCCTGATGGCTCTGGTCTACCTCAACTACGTCGATGACCTCTTCATCTTCACGCCGCGGCGCCGGACGCTCCACGACCGTCTCGCCAAGACGGTGGTGGTGAAATGGAGGCGCTGACGTCGCCTCCAGGGGCGAGGATTCGTTTCTTGTCCCAGCCGGCCTGCTGCTACCGTTTCAGCCGCGTCCGTGCCCTTGGGGGGACTTGCTGATGAACGCTCCTGTCGCTGCGCTGGTGCCCTGCCCGAACCATCCCCAGGTGACGCTCGGCCTTCTGCCCTGCGGCCAGTGCGGAAGGAACTTCTGCGGCGATTGTCTGGTACGGCTCGGGGGCGTCCCCACCTGCGCCGGCTGCAAGTTGGAGCGGCTGAGCGACATTCGCTCCGGAGTTGCGGAATTCGACTTCGCCGGCCCGTGGAGGCGCTTTGCAGCGCAGTTGGTGGACGGGCTTCTGTTCCTCATCCCCTCGGTGCTGCTCTTCTTCTCCGGACTGCTCTACTCCTTCGCGCCTCGATTCGGGCCGCAGCCACGGGGCGCAGACTTCGCGCGCCTCGGGATTCGCGAGCAGAACGGCGTCTGGTTGCCTCTGCTCTTCACAATCTTCCTGATGTTCAGCGTTGTCGTGTACGAAGCATTGATGCTCACCGCGCGCGGCCAGACGCTGGGGAAGATGGCCCTGGGCGTCAAGGTCGTGACGGCCCAAGGCGGTGACATCCGCGCCGGGCAGGCCTGGGCCCGGGCCCTCTCCCGCTCAGTGATGAGCGCGCTCTACGGCCTTGGCTTCGTCGACCAACTTTTCATTTTCACGGCGCGTCGCCGGACGCTCCATGACCGTCTCGCCCGGACGGTGGTGGTGAATTGGAAGCGCTGAAACGCCGCCACCAGAGGCCGGGAAGCCTCGAGGAAGGCCCCGATGTGGGGCTCGCTCTCAGCCTCTTCCACCTCGTCCCCGGGGTGGAGTTCGGATGAACAGTCCGGTTGCCACCTTCGTGCCCTGTCCCAACCATCCCCAGGTGACGCTGGGCCTCGGGGCTTGCGGCCAGTGCGGACGGAATTTCTGCAGTGACTGCCTGGTGCGACTCGGAGGCGTCCCCACCTGTGCCGGCTGCAAGCAAGAGAGGCTGAGTGAGCTGCGGTCCGGAGCTGTGGAGCTCGACCTGGCCGGGCCGTGGGCGCGCTTCCTGGCCCAGTTTCTGGACGGACTGGTCTTCCTCATCCCCGGGACGGTGCTCTTCTTCTCGGGCTTCTTCCTCGCAGCCAGGACGCTAGGCCAAGGTTCGGATGCGAAAGCCCAGTGGGCCGTGGCGTTCTTCGCCGTGCTGTACGTGCTCTTGGCGACAGTCTGCGTCGTGGTTTACGAGGCAATGATGCTGACTGCCTGGGGCCAGACGCTGGGGAAGATGGCGCTGGGCATCAAGGTCGTCACGCTGCAAGGGGGGGACATTCGCGCCGGGCAGGCCTGGGCCCGGGCCGGCTCGCGGGCGGCGATGAACGCGTTCTACGTCGGTATCATCGACGTGCTCTTCATCTTCTCGGCGCAGCACCGGACGCTTCATGACCGGCTCGCCGGCACGGTGGTGGTGAATTGGAAGCGCTGACGTCGGCTCGACGAGCGGTGTATTCGGGCCCCTGCTGCCCACGCTGTGGCACCCGCCTTCTCGAGGCCACGCCGGACCGGGGCCCCGTCCTGTGCAGCTGTCTGCAACGCTTCGAGATGGCCCTCTTTCACCCCCCGGAACGGGTGTCCGCCCCGGCCCAGGCGGTGGAAGCTGGCTCCGCCCCGTGCGCGCGCCACGCGCACAACGCCGCCGTCGCCAGCTGCGAGCACTGCGGAGCCTTCATGTGCTCGCTATGCCGGATTGACGTCGAGGGGACGGCCCTGTGCGCCGCCTGCTTCGAGCGTCTGACGGCGTCCGGGACGCTGGCCAGCGCCCGGGTGGGCTTCCGGAACTACAACGGCATCGCGTGGACGCTGGCCCTGGTAGGCCTCTTTCCGGCCTTCTCGGTGCTGCTCGGTCCGTTGGCCATGCTCGCCGCCTGGAGTGGTCTTCGGCAGGGGCAGAGGCTCGGCGAGGCGCTGGGGACAGGGCGGGCCAAGGCGGCCTTGGTGCTCGGGCTTCTGGAGACGCTGGGGGGTGCGGTGTTTTGGTTCGCAGTGGTGGCGAAGTAGATGGCGGACCGCCGCACGCAGCTGGGCCGAGAATACAGGCTCGCAGGCCGCAGCTACGTCTTCCTCACGGCGGACGCGGTGGAGGTGGACGACCTCGACGGTTTCGACGTGGTGCGCACGCGGGTGCTGCTCGATGACGTGATGCAGCTCACGCTGCACAAGCGGCCCCCCTGGGGGTTGTTCTGGACGGGTCTTCTGGGACTGGCCTTCTTCGCGTCGCTGGCGGCCGTTTCCCCGCTCAGTGGGCGCGGCTGGCTGTACCTGGTTCCAGCCTTCGTGGCGATGCTCGGAGCCCTCCTCCTCCGCGTGGTGTTTGGCGTCCACTACGTGACGGTGTTTGGACGCCGCTCGAAGGCGCGGATGGCCTTCTATGTGCGCGGAGGTCGTGCCCGGGCAGTGTTCGACCTCCTGCTAGAGCGCGTCACCCGACGACAGACGCCCACCCAGCTGGCTGGAGCCGAGAGCCAGCTCCCGGCCTCGATGCAACCCGGGCCCGGGTAGCGCGACTGCTTCACGGCGACATTCTAGGACGTCGCTTGGACGGCGACCCGCAGCGACGCCGCCGGCTGGGCCAGGGCGCGCTCCGCGGCCTCCCGTCCGGCGGCCACCGCCCGCTGCCCCTGCTCGAGGTGTCGCGGCGAGACGGCCGGGAGCTCGGAGACCACGAGGTAGACGTCGAGGCCCTCGGCGGCCAGGAGCGCGACCTGCAATTCCAGGTGGGAGCGGCGCAGCGCCGCCAGGCCGGCGGCCATGCCTTTGGCATAGGCGAGCGGCCCGCCGAGGGCGGCCTCGCCGCGCGTCGGCAGAAAGTGCACGAGGACACTGTCCAATGCGCCCTTGAGGTGGCGGCTCAGCGCCAGGGCGGGCGCCTTGTCCACCAGGCCCCCATCCCACAACAGGCCACCCTCCAGCTCCACCGGGCGGAAGAGGCCCGGGTAGGCGCAGGTGGCGTGGACGGCCGGAGCCAGCTCGCCCGCGGTGAGCGACACGCTGCGGGCACTTCGCACATCCGCCGCCACCAGGACGAGCGGCGTCCTGCACTCCTCGAAGGTGCGCACCGGCAAGGTGGACTCGAGCAGCCGGCGGAAACGCCGCCCGCTGAGGAGCCCCATGGCGCCCGTGCCGCCCCGGGCCGCGTCCAGCACGCCACCCACCACGTCCTGGTCCCAGAAACGCGCCTTGCGCAGCCCGAGCAGCAGCGCCTCCAGCGCCGCAGGCGCCATTCCCGCCGCGGCGTAAGCGGCGACGAGGCCCCCGGCCGACGTCCCGGCGTAGCCGGCTGGCGCGAGGCCCGAGGAGAGAAGCCCCGAGAGAAACCCCGCATGTCCGTAGAAGCCGAAGAAGCCCGCGGAGAGGACGAGGCCCACCCGGCGCCCGGCGAGCGCTTCGGCCAGCGTCTCGTCGCCTTGGGGCCGGGAGGGTTTCGCGCGCTTGGCCATGGGCAGCAGGGGCCAGTCTCGCCCGGGGAAGGTTGTGGACGAGAGTGAATCGACATATGACCATTTGTCGATATGGAGGCCCTTTCACAGTCCTTCCGCGCGTTGGGGGACCCCACCCGGCTGCGCCTGTTGCGGCTTCTGGCCGCGGCGCCCCTCAACGTGAGCGAGCTGGTGTCCGTCGTCGGAGTGGCGCAGTCGAGCGTCAGCCACCACCTCAGCAAGCTACGGCAGCTGGGGCTCGTCCGGGAGGAGCGGGCCGCAGGCTTCACCTATTACTCCCTCGGGGTGGACGCTGCGGACTTGCACTGGCCGCTCATCCGGCTGGCCTGCGAGGCCGAGGACGACAGTGGAGACCAGGCCCGTCTCACCGACTTGCTTCGGCAGCGGCTGGACAGGACGGCGCTCAACGAGCGCCTCCTCGAGCCGGGACAGTCCTGGTTCCTCTGGTCCTCCGCCCTCGCCTCGCTCCTGCCAGCCCTGGACGTCGCCGACTTCGGCTGTGGCTCCGGAGTCCTCAGCGTCTCGCTGGCTCGCTGGGCCCGGACGGTGGTGGCCATTGACCAGAACGAGGAAGCACTGGCCCAGGCCCGCGTTCGCGCCCGGGAGGCGGGGCTGCGGAACATTACGTTTGTCCGGGAGGACCTCCACGCGCTCAGTCTCGGCAAGGCCAAGCTCGACCTCGTCGTCCTCTCCCAGAGCCTGCACCACGTGGAGGAGCCGGAGGCGGTGCTCCGCGAAGCGGCGCGGCTGCTCAAGCCCAAGGGCAAGGTGGTGGTGCTGGAGCTCATGGTGCACGAGGAGACGTGGGTGCGTGAGCGCCTCGGTCACCGGCACTTGGGCTTTGCGCCGCAGAAGCTCGAGGCCAGCCTGAAGCGGGCCGGCTTCGTCGCGCTGGGAAAGGAATTGCACGCCCGCGAGTCGACCTCGCCCTTTCGCGTCTTCCTCCTCACCGGGGAGAAGCCATGAGCTCGGCCAGCCGCCAGGAGCGCATCGCCGCCCTGAAGGAGGCGCTCGGCACGCGCATCCTCGTGCTCGACGGGGCGATGGGGACGCTCATCCAGTCGAGGAACCTCAAGGCCAGTGACTTTGGGGGCGCCGAGCTCGAGGGGTGCAACGAGAACCTCGTCCTCACTCGCCCGGACATCATCCGAGACATCCACGCCGCCTACTACGCGGCCGGGGCCGACGTGGGCGAGACGGACACGTTTGGAGCCACCCCCCTCGTCCTGGCCGAGTACGGGCTTTCAAGCCAGGCCCGCGTCATCAACGCGCGCGCGGCCGAGCTCGCCCGGGAGGCCGCCGCCACCGCCGAGGACAAGGACGGCCGGCCTCGCTGGGTGGCAGGAAGCATCGGCCCCACCACCAAGGCCATCAGCGTCACCGGCGGAGTGACATTCGACGGCCTCATCGACACCTTCGCCGTCCAGGCCGAAGGCCTGGTGGCCGGAGGCTGCGACTACCTCCTCATCGAGACGTCCCAGGACACCCGCAACGTCAAGGCGGCGCTCCTCGGGTGCGAGCGGGCGTTTGTTACTCTGGGCGAGCGGGTGCCGGTGGCCGTCTCCGGCACCATCGAGGCCACGGGCACCATGCTCGCCGGCCAGTCCGTGGAGGCGCTCGCCACCTCGGTGGAACATTCGCCGCTCCTCTACCTCGGGCTCAACTGCGCCACCGGTCCGGAATTCATGACCGACCACATTCGCTCCCTTGCCGCCATGAGCCGTTTCCCGGTGGCCTGCGTGCCCAATGCCGGCCTCCCGGACGAGAACGGCACTTACCTCGAGTCGCCGGAGATGCTGGCCCGCGTCCTGCGCCGCTTTGCCGAGGAGGGCTGGCTCAACGTCGTCGGCGGCTGCTGCGGCACCACTGAGGCCCACGTCCGTGCCATTGCCCAGGCGGTGCGCGGGCTTCCGCCCCGCCGCACCACCCCGCCCAGGCGCAGCCGGCTCTCCGGCGTCGACTACCTGGAGGTGTCGGACGAGGTACGGCCAGTCATTGTCGGCGAGCGCACCAACGTCATTGGCTCGCGCAAATTCAAGGAGCTGATTGTTTCGGAGGCCTTCGAGGACGCGAGCGAGGTGGCCCGGGCCCAGGTGAAGCGTGGGGCGCAGGTGCTGGACATCTGCCTGGCCAACCCGGACCGCGAGGAAAAGGAGGACTTGCGTCGCTTTCTGGAGGTGGTGGTGAAGAAGGTGCGCGTCCCGCTGATGATTGACAGCACGGACGCCGCCTGCATTGCCGAGGCGCTCACCTATTGCCAGGGAAAGGCCATCCTCAACTCCATCAACCTCGAGGATGGGGAGGAGCGCTTCGAGAAGGTGGTCCCCCTGGCCCGGCAATTCGGCGCCGCGCTGGTGGTGGGGTGCATCGACGAGATTGGCATGGCGGTGACGGCCGAGCGCAAGCTGGCGGTGGCCGAGCGAAGCTTCGAGCTCTTGACGAAGAAGTACGGCGTGGAGCCGGAGGACATCTACTTCGATGCGCTGGTGTTCCCCTGTGCCTCGGGCGATGCCCAGTACACCGGGAGCGCGGTGCAGACCATCGAGGGCGTCAGGCTCATCAAAGCGCGCCTGCCCGCCTGCAAGACGGTGCTTGGCATCTCCAACGTCTCCTTCGGGCTGCCCGTTGCTGGCCGGGAAGTCCTCAACTCCGTCTTCCTCTACCACTGCACGCTGGCCGGGCTGGACATGGCGCTGGTGAATGCCGAGAAGCTGGAGCGCTACGCGACGCTGCCGGATGTCGACCGGAAGCTGGCCGAGGACTTGCTCTACAACCGCGGGGGCGACCCGGTGACGCCGTTTGCCGCCCAGTTCCGGGAAGCCCGTCCTGCGCGCCCGAAGGTGGCCGAGCTTCCGCTCCAGGAGCGACTGGCCCGGTACGTGGTGGAGGGCACAAGGGACGGCCTTCTTCCGGACCTGGAGCTGGCCCTGGCCGAACGCACGCCGCTGGAAGTCATCAACGGCCCCCTGATGAAGGGCATGGACGAGGTGGGGCGGCTCTTCGGTGCCAACGAGTTGATTGTGGCCGAGGTGCTCCAGAGCGCCGAGGTGATGAAGGCCGCGGTGAATTACCTCGAGCCGAAGATGGACAAGACGGCCACCGCGGTGCGCGGCAAGGTGGTGCTGGCCACGGTGAAGGGCGACGTCCATGACATTGGTAAAAACCTGGTCGAGATTATTCTCGCCAACAACGGCTTTCAGGTCGTGAATCTCGGCATCAAGATTCCGCCCGAGCAGCTGGTGGCGGCGGTGCGGGAACACAAGCCGGACATCCTCGGGCTGTCGGGCCTCCTGGTGAAGAGTGCGCACCAGATGGTCACCACCGCCCAGGACCTCTCCCGCGCCGGGATTACGCTTCCCATGCTCGTCGGCGGCGCGGCCCTGAGCCGCAACTTCGTCGACAAGTCCATCGCCCCCGCCTACGCCGGCACCGTGGCGTATGCCCAGGATGCGATGAGCGGACTGGAGCTGGCCAAGCGGATTGTCCACCCCACCGAGCGGGGCGTGCTGGAGGGCGAGCTGGCCGTCCGGCGAGCGGCGCTGAAGGCGGAAGTCGCCTCGCGGCCGGCGCCGGTGGCGGCCCCGGCTGCTCGCTCAGCCGAGGTGCGCACGCTGGACGTCATTCCCGTGCCGCCGGACTTCGAGCGGCACGTGCTGCCCACGACGCCGCTCGACGACATCTGGCGCTTCATCAACCCGGTCATGCTGTACGGGCGGCACCTGGGGGTGAAGGGCTCGGTGGCGCGCGCGCTCGGGACGCCCAAGGAAGCAGCCCTCTTGGACACCGAGGAGGGACGAAAGGCGCTGGAGGTGAAGGGCGTCCTCGACGGGCTGAAGGGGTTGCTTCGCGACAAGCTGCATCCAAGAGCGGTGTTCCAATTCTTCGGCGCTGGTTCGGACGGGAATTCGCTGTTGCTCTTCCAGGGGAAGGGCGGAGCCGAGGCGACGCGCTTCACCTTCCCGCGCCAGGCCCGGGACGGCGGCGTCTGTCTTTCTGACTTCGCCGCGCCGCTGCAGCGCAGCGCCCCCAGAGACAACGTCTGCCTCTTCGTGGTGACGGCCGGTACCGGCATCCGCGCCCTGGCGGACGCATTCAAGGCGGAGGGACGGTTTCTCGAGATGCACGCCGTGCAGGCGCTGGCGCTGGAGACGGCGGAGGCTTACGCCGAGCTCCTCCACGCCCGGCTGCGCAGCATGTGGGGGTTTCCGGACCCGCCCGGCCTCACCATGCTCGAGCGCTTCCGCGCCGAGTACCCGGGCAAGCGGTACTCCTTCGGCTACCCCGCCTGTCCAAGGCTCGAGGACCAGCAGCAGCTCTTCCTTGTGTTGCGGCCAGAGGAGCTCGGGGTGGAGCTCACGGATGGCTGCATGATGGAGCCCGAGGCCTCGGTGTCAGCGCTGGTGTTCCACCACCCGGACGCGTTCTACTTCTCGGTGGCCTAACCCCCCTCGCCGTTCCTCCAGAAGAGGCCAGCTGTGCCGCGCCCCGCGCTGACGCTCCTGCCGCCGCACGCCACCACCGCCATCGGTAGCCTGCCGCACACGCAGGGCGAGCTCGGGCTGCAGCTCGCCCTCCAGCTGGATGTCCCCTTCCTTCCCGAGTTGCCGCAGACAAACCCCGGCGAATTCATGATTGCCTCGGCCCTGGAGGGTCTCCCCGGGCTCGAGTCCGACGCCATGGGCATGTGCACCGTGGACCTGCGCGTCTGGGAGGCACAGGCGAAGCCGTTCGGTGTCCGACTCGACGCTGCGCTGGTCTCGGGCGAACTCTCCTTCTTCGAGCCCACCGCCGCCACAAGGTGGGCCTGGCGCCCCTTCCTGTGGGAGGTGCAGCACCGGCGGCTGGCGCTGGCCAAGGCGCAGCTGGCGGGCCCGGCGACGGTGCGCTGGGGGACGCAGCTGTCCACCGGCGGGGCCGTGGTGGAACACGCCGCCCTGGACCGGCAAGTGTTTCGGCTCCTGATGGCCCGGTGTCTGGCCATGGTGAAGGCACTCAGGGCCTCCGGCGCGACGCCCCTCTTCTATCTGGATGAGCCTGGCCTGTTTGCGCTCGACACGAGCGATGGCCAGCACCTCCTCATGCTGGCCGAGCTCCGCCTCCTGGTGGTGGCCCTGCAGCGCGAAGGAGCGCTGGTGGGGATTCACTGTTGTGGCAACACGCACTGGGAGGCACTCCTCGGACTCGGGCTGGACCTCCTCTCCTTCGACGTCCGGCTGTCGCTGGATGCGCTCCTCGACGTTCCGGGGCCCCTGGAGGCCTTCCTCCAGGGCGGCGGGGCGCTGTCGCTGGGAATTGTGCCCACCGACCTGGGCGAGGACGCCAACGCGGCCGAGCTGGTGTCTGCCGCGGAGACGTCGCTCGAGTCGGTGCTGGGCAGTGTGCGGGCCCGTGCCGCGCTCGAGCGCTCGGTACTGACACCGGCCTGCGGCCTCGCCCTGCGCACCGTCAGCGACGCTGAACGCATCGTGGAGCAGCTGCGCCTGGCCCAGGCAGCGCTCGGGCGCCCCCCTGGCTCGAATGGCCTCGACGCCGGCGCCCGCCAGCGGGCCTGACGCGTCGCGGTGTCTCGCTTTAGGCGTTGCTGGCTCTCCCTCATGTGAACTAGGGAGTTGTCAGTCCCGTCGCCCAGGGGGCATCCGTGGTGCCGCGCACGGCGCCGAAACGCACGTTGGGAGGTTCTCGAAACCATGCTCACGCGGATGCTCGCCGTTGCCTGTCTCATCATTGGCCCACCGGCCCTGGCCCAGTCCTACACACCGAAGGTGGGCGTGGTGAGCTCCTTCACCGGCTCGGAGCAGGCCTTTGGCACCCAGCACGAGCGCGGGTACACGCTCGCCCTGGAAGAAATTAACGCCGCCGGTGGGGTCCTGGGAAAGCCGCTGGAAATCATCAAGTACGACGACCAGAGCAAGGCCGACGTTGCCGTGCAGGGCGTGAGCAAGCTGGTGGACCAGGACAAGGTGCCGGTCGTCATCGGCGCCTACGCCAGCCAGTCCACACTGGCCCTGGTGCCGGCCGTCATCAAGCGCCAGGTGCCGCTCCTCATCCCCACCGCCACCGCCGACAACGTGCTGGCCAGCAAGAGCCCGTGGGTCTTCCGTGTCTGCGCCGGTGCGGATGACATCGCGCATGCCACCGCAGAATTCCTCAAGACGACGGGCCTGCCCAAGAGCATCGCGATTGTTTACGAGAACACCAACTTCGGGCAGGCCAACGGCGGCTCGATGCGCACCTGGGCCAGAACCTATGGCATCCCCGTCGTCGCCGATGAGGCCTACAACGCCGGCAGCCCCTCCTACACGGCCATGCTTCAGAAGGTGAAGGAGAAGGCCCCGGAGGCCATCTACTTCGCCAGCTACCTGCTGGATGCCGTGCAGCTCATGAAGCAGACACGACAGGTGAATTTGAATGCCCGCGTCTATACCTCGGCCGGGACGGGCTTCGCCCTGCCCTCGTTCCTCACTGGCGCGGGCAAGGACGCCGAGTACACCATCAGCGGGCAGCAGTGGATGCGCGAGTCGAAGTGGCCCGGCAGCGAGAAATTCGCGGCCACGGTGAAGGCGCGGTGGGGAGAGTACCCGAGCTACCACGCGGTGCAGGCGTACGTGAGCCTGAAGATTATCGCCGACGCGGTGAAGCGTGCCGGGAAGTGGGAGCCGGTGGCCATCCGCGACGCCATCGCCAAGACGGAGATGCAGACCATCTTCGGACCGATCAAATTCGTCAACCAGCAGAACCAGCACCCGGTCCTCATCACACAGGTGCAACAGGGTGCCTTCCAGGTGGTGGGCCCTGCGGACCAGGCCACCGCGCAAGTCATTCTCCCCACGCCGAACTGGTCCACGCGGCCCTAGAGCCTCTCGTGGCCGCACTCCAGGCCATCCTCAACGGGCTCCTCGTCGGGGGCATCTACGCGCTCATTGCCATGGGGATGGCCCTGGTTTTCGGGGTCATGCGCCTCGTGAATTTCGCCCACGGCGCCTTTCTCATGGTGGGCATGTACCTGGCGTACTTCGGGTACACCCTCTTCAAGCTCAACCCCTACTGGGGCTTCGGCCTGGTGGGCGCGGCGCTCTTTCTTCTCGGCATGGGTGTTTACTGGCTCCTCGTCCGCAGGGTGATGGGGCAGTCGGACTTCCTGCAGATTCTCCTCACCGAGGGCATCGCCCTGTGCCTCATCGGTGGCGCCCAGCTGCTCTTCACCGGGGACTACCGGTCCATCAGCCTGCCTCTGGCGGACAAGACGGCCAACCTCGGCCCCCTCAACTTCAACGTCGCCTACGTGGTGTCCTTCGTCATCGCCCTGTTGGCCGTGACATCCATGTACCTCTTCATGAAGTACACCGAGATGGGCCGGGCCATCCGCGGCGTGGCGCAGAACCGGCTCGTCGCCCCCCTCATGGGCATCCGGGTGCAGTGGATTTCGGGCGTCTCCTTCGCCTTCGGCGTGGCCTGCGCCGGAGCAGCCGGAGCCCTGCTGCTCCCCATTTTTTACGTCAACCCCACCATCGGTGGCCCCTACAACCTCAAGTCCTTCGTCATCGTGGTGCTCGGCGGCATGGGAAGCGTCGAGGGCGCGGCCCTCGGAGGACTCATCCTCGGCGTCACCGAGGGGCTGACGGCCTACTACTGGTCCGACAGCTACACCCAGGTGGTGGACTTCGTCCTCTTCCTGGCGGTGCTGCTGCTGCGGCCCCAGGGCCTGCTGGGGAAGAAGGCGCCATGAGGCGCTGGCTGCCGGCGTTGGTTTTCTTCGCGCTGCTGGTGAGCCTCCCGCTGTGGCTGAAGGACGCCTATCTGCAGCAGATTGTCTTCCGGGTCGTCATCTTCGCCGTCCTCGGCATCGCCTGGAACCTGGTGGGCGGCTACGCCGGACAGCTCTCGCTGGGCCACGTCGCCTACTTCGGGATTGGCGCCTACAGCGTGGCCCTCTTCCACGAGCACTTCGAGCTGAACCCGTGGCTGGGCACGGTGCTGGGCGTGGTGCTGGCCTGTCTGGCGGCGCTGCTCATCGGAAGCCTCACCTTCCGGCTGCGCGGGCCGTACTTCGCGCTCTCCACCATCGCTGCCGCGGAAATTCTCCGGCTCCTGGCCCTCAACCTCTCCTTCACCCACGGCGCCATCGGGATGATTGCGCCTGCGTTCTTTGCCGAGCCCAACGGGGACACAAAGACGTACTACGCCGCCCTGCCGCTCCTGCTCCTGGCCTTCGCCGTGGCCACCTACACGCACCGGAGCCGCTTCGGGTATTACCTGCGCGCCATCCGCGAGAACGAGGACACCGCGATGGCGGTGGGCGTCAACCCGGCCGTGGAGAAGCTGAAGGCCCTGCTGCTCAGCGCTGCCCTGGTGGCGGCGGCCGGTGCCCTCTACGCGGGCGTCTTCCAATTCATCGGCCCGGACAGCGTCTTGACGGTCGACCTCTCGGTGCAGATGGCCCTCATCGCCATGCTGGGGGGCGTGGCCACGGTGTGGGGGCCGATTATCGGTGCGGTGGTGCTCACCGTCGCCGCCGAGGGGCTGAAGGCGTACCTGGAACGGGCCCACCTCTTCTTTTACGGGTTGCTCCTGGTGCTGGTGGTGCTCTTCCTCCCCGGCGGGCTGGTCTCCATCACCAAGCTGCGCTGGTTTCGCCGGTCGGCGGCCCGCGCCCAGGCGGGCTGAGACATGGCCCCCCTCCTCCAGCTGAAGCACGTGGTGAAGCGCTTCGGGGGGCTGGTCGCCACCCATGACGTCAGCTTCGATGTGGAGGAGAACGAGACGGTCTTCATCATCGGGCCCAACGGTGCCGGGAAGACGACGCTCTTCAACCTCATCAGTGGCTACCTCACCGCGGACTCCGGGGAGATTCTCTACCGCGGACAAAACCTCGTCGGGATGAAGCCCTACCAGACGACACGGCTGGGCATCGGCCGCACCTTTCAGATTGTGAAGCCGCTCCCGAGTCTCACCGTGCGGGAGAACGTCATGCTGGGCTCTTTCCTCCACCACCACTCATGGCCCGAGGCCAGCCGCAAGGCTGACGAGGTGCTCGACTTCTTCGGGCTCGCCAGGCGCGCCGACCAGCTGGCGTCCGGACTGCCGCTCGCCCAGCGGAAGCTGCTGGAGGTGGCGCGGGCGCTGGCCACCGGTGCCAAGCTGCTCCTCCTCGACGAGGTGATGGCCGGCCTCAACCCCACCGAGTCCGCCGAAGTCGTCGCTCTGCTGAAGAGGCTCACCGGTTTCGGGGTGAGTGCCGTCGCTGGCGTGGAGCACATCATGCGGGTGGTGATGGCGCTGGCCACCCGGGTGGTGGTGATGGACCAAGGCGCGAAGCTGGCCGAGGGGCCTCCACAGACGGTGGTGCATGACCCGCGGGTGGTGGAGGCGTACCTCGGCAGCAAGTACAGCCAGGGCGGGGCGCAGCGGTGAGCGGCGAGGCGATGCTCGAAGTGGATGGTCTGACCGCCTACTACGGCGACTTCCAGGCCCTCTTCGGCCTCGGCTTCCAGGTGCGCGCCGCCGAGGTGGTGGCCCTCCTCGGTGGTAACGGCGCTGGGAAGACGAGTTGCCTGCGTGTCATCTCCGGACTGTTGCACCCGCGGACGGGCAGGGTGCGGTTTCTGGGCCAGGACATCACCGAGCGCTCGCCCGCCGAAATCGTCGACCTCGGCATCGCCCACGTCCCCGAGGGACGGCAGCTCTTCCCGGAGATGAGCGTCGAGGAAAATCTCTGGCTCGGCTCCTACCTGCCCCGGGCCCGCAAGCGGCGGAGTGAGAATTTGGCCCGCATGTACCAGCTCTTCCCGCGGCTCGCGGAAAGGCGCCGACAGGTGGCCGGGACACTCTCCGGAGGAGAGCAGCAGATGGTGGCCATCGCGCGGGGGATGATGTCCGAGCCCAAGCTGCTCCTGCTCGACGAACCGTCCCTCGGCCTGTCCCCGAAGCTCACCGAGCAGACGCTGGCCGCGGTGCGCGAGCTGGCCAAGGTGGTGACGGTGCTGATTGTGGAGCAGAAGGTCATGGAGGGCCTGGAGATTGCCGACCGTGGCTACGTCATCGAGCACGGAAAGCTGGTGACGGAAGGGACGGCCGCCGCGCTGGTGCAGGACAAGGGCATCCGCGAGGCCTACCTCGGTCTCTGAAAGGCGCGTTCCTGCCTGCGCCGGCCCCGGGGGCCTCAGGCCGTCGGCCTCGGGAGTCTGCCCTCCACCAGGAACTCCGAGCGCGGGAAGCTGTGGACGGTGCGACCGCCGACGTCGTCGCGGGTGAGCTCGACCGACGCGCGGGTGGCAAAGCAAATCCAAGTCTGGAACGGACCGGGCTTCCTCCTCGAGAACGCCCGGGGGGTAAAGGCGACGACGTTGGTGCCTCCCCGGCGGTCGCGCGCCGAATGGAAGCGAGCGGCCTCGACGCCGTCGGCGCGCATCGCCGCGCCCAGCGCCTGGGAGTCCACGTAGTGGGTGGCCGAGGAGATGGCGGCCCGAAAGGCGACGAAGGGTGGGCGGGTGAGGTCCACGCCTCGCTCCGTCCGGACCTGCGCCTGAAACACGGACAGCCGCCGGGTGATGGGGCCTAGGTCCCGAGCCGGACCCTCGAGAAAATAAAGCTGGTAGTACGCAAACTCGGCGAAGGCTGTCTCCAGGCCCTCGGAGCCGTACCACAGGCCGTCCTCGGTGCTGGTGCCGAAACGCGACCCGTGCTCGAGCGGGCGGTAGCGGAACGGAGTCCAGAGGAGGTAGTGAAGCCCCTCGAAGCGCTCCGGGGGCTCGGGCTTGGAGGCGTCCAGCATCTGCTCGAGCAGGTCGTGGTCGCGCAGGGTGTCGACCAGGGCGCGCGTGGAGGAGCGCGCCTGGGACTCCACCACGCGCCAGGGCGATGCCTCGAGATTCTCAGTTCTTCGCCCGCATTGCGTCCAGATACTCGAGGACGCGGACGAGTCCGTCGGTCTTGCGGACGAGCTCGGCGGGGACGCCGCGGAGGTGGCGGTTCTTCTCGTGGAACCAGGCATGCAGCGCCTCCTTGTCCTCCCCCAGGATGCCATCCAGGCTTCGGTAGACGCGCACCAGCAGCAGCGCCAGTTCGGCCTCCTTGCTTCCCAGCGAAAGGCTTCGCTGCCCGCTTCGAAAACGGGAAACCGTGGCCCCGCTGACGCCAATAATCCGGGCGATGTCTGCATCGGTGAGATGCAGGAGCTCGCCGGCCCGCAGCGTGGCACCGGTCAGGACGACTTCTTTCCGGCGCGGGTTCTCGACGGGGATGGCGCGCATGGAGCACTCCTTCACAGGAAATAATAAGTCATTCTTCTTTCTCCTGCAAGCGGCCTCCCGCGAGCGCCCAGGGGCCCTCCCGCCCCCGGGGGCCCAACATTGTCGCCGTCGCCGGGAGGGCCAGTCCGGCCGGCGTGCCGCTCCCTCAGTCATTGCCGCAGCGCGACACCCACACATGCGTCTTGCTTTCCCTGTGCCCTCCGGGGAGAAGACATGCATCGCATACAGGGAGGGGCCCGCATCGCGGCCCTACTTTCCGTGGTCGCGCTGGTGGGATGTGCAGAGGACCTGGGGCCAGTGACGGCCACCTGGACCCAGCTGCAGACCACCATGGTCGCCAAGGCTGGCGAGCTGCGCAAGCAGTACAACGGCATCCTCGCCGCGGTGAAGGCGCTGCCGCCCCCCGGTCCCAACGACGCCA
>Ga0302326_10001983_pt1 | contig 50940 bp, 43 predicted proteins | sample Palsa_T0_3_FD_202264 | JGI IMG/M metagenome (GOLD analysis project Ga0302326, IMG submission 202264) | Peat permafrost microbial communities from Stordalen Mire near Abisko, Sweden - Palsa_T0_3 | ecosystem: Environmental > Terrestrial > Soil > Palsa > Peat permafrost | place: Sweden: Abisko...
CGGACGGATTTCCTTTTCCTGTAGCGCACGCAGTAGCTTGGCCTGCATATCGATGGGCAGATCGCCGATCTCATCAAGAAATAAGGTGCCGCCGTTGGCGGCTTCGATCAGGCCGTGTTTGCTGTGCGTGGCGCCGGTGAACGCTCCTTTCACATACCCAAAGAGCTCGGCTTCAAACCAGCGTGGGCACCAGTCCGGTGCAATCCACCGGGACAAACGGTTTGTTGCGGCGCGAACCCGAAAAGTGGATCGAGCGGGCCAGCAGCTCCTTGCCTGTTCCGCTCTCCCCGAGGATCAGCACCGGGTAGGAGTGTTCGCTCACCCGCTCGACCAGCCGGTAGATGCTGTTCATCTTGGCGGAAGCGCCGATCAAGCCGGCAAAGCCGGGATGCGGCCGAAGCTGTTCCCGCAGCACACGGTTCTCGCGGACCGCTTCGCGGGAACGCACCACCCACGCAGGCGGTTGCGGAGGTCGGCGACGTGAAAAGGCTTGGTCAAGTAATCTTCCGCGCCTAAGCGAGTGGCGTCGACGGCAGTTTCGATCGCACCGTACTGCGTCAAAACCAGCACCCCACCTGGGGATAGAGCTTGCGCACCCGCTGGAGAAGCTCCAAGCCTCCGAGGTTAGGTACCCGCAGGTCGGTGAGCAAAATGTCCACCGGATGATCGTCCAGAGTCTCAAGGGCCTGCTCGGTGGTGCTCGCCAACTGCCCGTGAAAGCCGCACTCCAGCACCACGTCGCGACACAGCTCACGCGCGCTGTCTTCATCGTCGACGATCAAAATCGATATCGGCGCGGGCTGTTCCGCGATGATTTCGATTTCGGATTCCAACTGCGGACATTCCCAATCTCGAACCGTGCTTATTTCGGTTGCCATGGTTATCGCCTTAGATTCCGGGGCTGAAATTCTGGACCTTAGACCGCAAGCGGGGCCGCAGCTCTTGAATATGGAAAGTGATCCGCTGCGAGCCTGAGCTACAGACGTGTCCTTGCAACACCTGAACCAAACCGGTTCAAATCCGGAATTCCCCGCTAAGGAACTCCGACGGAAGGACTTAGCGGGATGCGCCAGATTCCGGCGCGCGTAGCAGAGGTCCCACTTTGGGCATGATGAGGGACAGCAACGGCGGTGACAATTCGTAATTATAGTGGTTCCACGAAGATACAAGAATGACTCGACCCGAGGTCAAAACGGGAAACAGAATGTTAGCAATCACTTAGCTCTATACATGCTTTTACCGAGTATTAGCGTAGGCGTTAACTCATAGGCGCAGCAACTTGCACACCACCCATACGCCGCACGTCCGGCAAGCTACCATGAGTGATCTAAAGCAGGTTATCTCACGTCCATCAGGTACTCGACTCGGCTCGTCGCACCTGCTCAAGGATTCTTGTGAAGAAATCCAAAACCTCGCCGCTTCCCCGCATTCGTAAGATCGAGCGCCGCCAGTGGTGGCTCTCCTGGGCCGCGGTTTTGGTCACACTGATCCTCTCCTTCGGCTTGGCCTCGTTCGCATTTCCGATGCTGCGGAACGGAGGCAATCAGTTTGATCCTACGCAGATGAACCTGGCCATGCGGGGTCTGGTGGGGTTGGTACTGATCTTCGATGTCTACACCATCTACCAGCAACTGCAGATTCACCTGGTGCGCCGGCAGTTGGTTGAGCGCGAGGAATTGTTTCGTCTGATTACCGAGAATGCCGCGGACATGATCGCTGTCGTCGGCGCGGACGGACGTCGAATCTACAACAGTCCGTCCTACGCAAAAATCCTCGGATATACCAGCGCGGAGCTCGACAATACTGTTCCCCTGTCCCAGGTTCATCCCGACGATCAGGATAAGGTAACCCAAGCGGCCGCCGAAGCACTGGCGAACGGCGTGGGAAAAAGAATCGAATACCGGATGATGCACAAAGACGGCACCTGGCGCACCCTGGAATCCACCGCCAGCACCATCACCGGCACAACGGAGGTGGCTGGGAAACTGGTAATCGTCAACCGCGACATTACCGGCCGCCGACAGTTGGAAGATCAATTCCGGCAATCGCAAAAGATGGAGGCGGTAGGGAGGCTTTCGGGAGGAATCGCCCACGACTTCAACAATCTGTTGGGACTGATCATCGGATACGCGGAGATCCTGCAGGAGCAAATCGGCCCGGACGAGGCGCAGCGCACCAGCGTGGAGGAAATACTCCATGCGGGACGGCGGGCCGCGGCGTTGACGCGCCAGCTACTGGCGTTCAGCCGGCAGCAAGTGCTCGAACCGAAGGTGCTGGACCTCAACGCAGTGATCGTCGACGTCAAGAAAATGCTCGACCGCATGATCGGCGAAGACGTCCAGATGACCACGCGCCTGGAACCGAATTTGAGCCACATCAAAACCGACCAGGGTCAGATCGAACAGGTGCTGATGAACCTCGCGGTCAATGCCCGCGACGCGATGCCCCGCGGCGGCAAACTAGTGATCGAGACCCAAAATACCGAGATCGACGATGCCTTCACTCGGCGCTACCCCTATCCCGTTAAGACCGGACCGTACGTTCTGCTGACCGTCTCCGACTCCGGGACCGGGATGGATGCGGCCACGCAGGCGCGCGTTTTTGAGCCGTTTTTTACCACCAAGGAAAAGGGCAAGGGCACCGGCCTGGGCCTTTCCACCGTGTATGGCGTGGTGAAACAGAGCGGCGGTTACATCGACATTCAAAGCGAGATCGGCGTGGGCACCACCTTCCGGATTTACCTCCCGCGCGTCGAAGCCGCCGTGGAAACCACCGCGAGCGCCGCACCGGCCGGTGGCGCCAAAGATTCACAACAAGGAGCCGAAACCATTCTCGTAGTCGAAGACGAAGAAGCGCTCCGAAAGCTCGCACGCAACATACTGGCGGCATATGGCTACACCGTGCTGGAAGCGGAAGATGGCGCCGATGCCCTGGAGATCAGCAAAAGGTTCCGCGGCACTATCCACCTGATGTTGACCGATGTGATTATGCCTGGGCTCAACGGCCCGGGCCTGGCGCAGCAGATGATTCAGGAGCGGCCGGAGTTGAAAGTAGTCTACATGTCGGGATACACCGGGCAGGTATTCAATAAAGACGCAGTGCTGAATCCGGGAAGCATTTTCGTGCAGAAACCGTTCACCCGGGAAGCCTTGGCTAAGAAGATACGCGAAGCGTTGGATGGCCGGGCGGCGCGTTTGGAATCATTGACGTCGGTGTCGTGAAGCGAGTGAGGAGGACCCAGTCATGCAACGAATTCTAATCGTCGATGACGACAAGGCCATGCGCGGACTCTTGCGTCTGCGATTGTCAGACACCTACGAAATTATCGAGACCGGCGACCCCGAGGAAGCCCTGGGGCTATCGCTGGAGCACAAACCGGACGCGATCCTGCTGGACTTGATGATGCCGAAATTCACCGGCTTCGAGCTGGTCCAGAGTTTGCACAACCTGAGTTACACCGCGCAGATCCCGCTGTTCGTGATTACCGGCGAATCGGCGGAAGCGTACAACGAACATTGCGCGAATTTGGGAGCGCGATGCGTTTTCCAAAAACCGATCGATTTTAAAAACCTGAAAACGCGTCTGGCCAGCGAACTGGAGGCCAAGCGCCCGGAACGCCGCCAGCACGTTCGCGTGCAAATGAAGGTGCCCCTCAAGCTGCGCGGTGTAGACGCCGGCGGCACGGCATTTGATGAATCGACCGTCACGGAAAACGTCAGCGCCGGCGGATTTCTGTGTACCGCAACCAAGCAACTCATCAAGGATGCAATGGTGGACGTTTTTCTGGTGAGCGGCAGCGAGACGTTCGTTGGACGCGCCAAAGCCGTTCGTCGTGAGGGTGCGGCCGCGCCGTGGCCGCGCTACGGATTCCAATTTGTCGACAAACCCGAAAACTGGGTGCTTCGCGGCTGACCTTCTGCCTCCTCCGTAATCGCCTTTCTCCGTTCTCGCGTAGCCACCCCGCGTGCGTAACGCGGCCCATTCCCCAATCTTGCCCTGGCCCTGGGACCACCCTTCGGGCCTCCGCCTCACCTGATAGTATGTTTTCCGCTGATCCACCTCCCGGAAGGACGGCCATCTAAATTCAGGGAGATTATTTATGGATCGGAGATTTCCGTCTGGATTGGCATTTGTTTCCGCCTGCCTGTTGGTTCTGGCTTTTGGTTCTTTCGCGCAAGAAGAAGCTCCGCCACCGCCCTCCGCTGCTTCCGCGCCTTCCGATTCGACACCGGCGGATGCCTCATACGGCAACGCGGAAGGACCTCAGGTGCAGACCGGCACGCGCTTTTTGGTGAGCTTGCAGGACGCGCTGAGCACCACGGTGGACAAACGTGGAAAACGCTTCACCTTGCGAACGCTCGAGCCACTGGTCACGCTGGACGGTACGCGGCTGCCCACTGGGGCCGAGATTCGCGCGCGTGTGAGCCGGGTGGACGCCCCGAATCAAAATGGCCGCGGCCGCCTGTGGCTGGCCTTCGATGACATTCACACGCCGGGCGGACGGATTCCCATCGTCGCCGGCCTTTTCGATATCCCAAGCGACCGCATTGTGAAGGTGGGGAAAAATCACGAAAGCGAAGTGGAAGCTCGAAACAATCCGGCGGGAAAAAACCGAAGCGGCGGCCGGCGCCGCCGCAATGGCCGCATTCACTGCGGCGAAGACCGGCGGAAAGAAAGGTGCGGCGCTCGGCGCTCGGCGCAGCGGCGGCCGGCGTGACCGCGTATCTATTGGCCTCCGGGCTCGGGCAGGATGTAGTCCTCGACAAAGAAACCAGGCTCGAACTCATTCCGGAGCGGCCGTTGACGCTGCCGGCGCGATAGCCCTGCCGGAATTCGTTTCGGTGATGGTCTGACACGCAGTAAGATAGCGGAATCACCATGAGCGAATCCGAAACGTTCGCGATGTTCGCCGGTCAAAAGTATATGAGCCTGGAGACCGTTCGCAAGAACGGTACCGCGATCCGAACTCCGGTTTGGTTCGCCGGCGAGCCACCCACCGGCGCACCGGCCACAATCTATTTCTACACCATCGGGGATACTGGAAAAGTGAAGCGCATCCACAACAATCCCCATGTGCGCATCGCGCCATGCGATATACGCGGGAATCTGACGGGATCGTGGGTAGGCGCGCGCGCGGAAATACTGTCGGCCGACGGAGCTAAGCACGGCATGAAACTAATCGATCGCAAATACATGCCGCTGAGACAGGTCATGGGATTTTTCTCCATGTTTAGCAGGCGCGAGCGCGTCGTGCTGGCGCTGCACGCGTCTTAAGCATTCTCCGGCGGCGATAATCTCTGGCGTTTCAGGAATTCACCCGCTTTTTCCTATTGGACCTGGCCTCGGAAAAGACGAAAATGGGTCAAGCCCTCTGTTCGCTTGAGGATTCGCCGCGCCGGCGGAAACCCGGAGAGCGCCGGGTCGTCCGTGGTGATTGCTTGTCACCCGCTGCTGGTCGCTGCTAGATTCATGCGGGTTAGGCACTCGTCCAAGGACAGTTTTATTCCGACTATGAACACCGACAACCGACTGGAAGACCGCATCCTGATCGTCGAGGATGAGGAGAACGCACGCAAGGGCTACGAGGCGCTGCTTCGCAAATGGCAATGCGAGGTGCTCGGAGTAGGTAGCGCGGAAGAAGCGCTCGAGAAAATGGTGGAATTCCGCCCGGCGGTGGTGCTCGCGGACGTGGAGCTTCCAGGCATGGACGGCCTGGAGCTGATTCGCCGAATTCTGGAAGAGAACCGAAACATTCCGGTGATTACGATCACCGGCCGTGGCAGCGAAGACCGGGTGGCGCAGGCGATCGAAGCGGGCGCGTTTTGGTATATCGAAAAACCCTTGAAGGCGCCGGTTCTGCGCGCGCTGCTCGACCGCGCGCTGGCCTTGCATCATGATCGCCGGGCGGTGGCCGCACTCACGCGCCAACTGCGGGAAGTAGGCCGGCTGGGCGATTTGGCCGGATCCTCCAAACCGATGCAGGAGGTGATGCGCCAAATCGAAATGGCGGCGCCGTCGACCGCGTCGGTGCTGATTACCGGCGAAACTGGATCGGGGAAAGAAGTGGTGGCAAGGACGCTGCACCAGCTCTCGCAACGGGCCAACGGGCCGTTTATCGCTATCAACTGCTCGGCCATTCCCGAATCCTTGATGGAAAGCGAAATCTTCGGGCACGAGCGCGGCGCATTCACGGGAGCCGCCGAGCGGCGAGTGGGCTGCTTCGAATTGGCCGACCGCGGCACCCTACTGCTGGACGAGATCGGCGAGATGCACGCTCCCACCCAAGCCAAGCTGTTGCGGGTGTTGGAAGAGCGGAAAATCCGGCGGCTGGGGAGCAAGGTCGAGACGCCCGTCGACGTCCGGGTGATCGCGGCCACCAATAAAGATCCGCAGCAGGCGGTGGCCAAGGGCCTGTTGCGCCAGGACCTCTATTTTCGCTTGAACGTTTTTCATTTGCACCTGCCGCCATTGCGCGAACACAAGGAAGATCTGCCGATCCTGGTTGAGTCTCTGCTCACGGACATATCCGCCAAACACAACCGCACCGTCACTGCGGTAAACACCGAAACCATGGAGCTCTTCAAATCCTATCCTTGGCCGGGCAACGTGCGCGAATTACGCAACGTCCTTGAGCGCGCCGCTATCGCCTGCGACCGCGGCATCATCGGGCGCCAGGATCTTCCCACGGATTTCGGCCGGGCACCCGCCACTCAATCTTCGGAGTTGTCGAGCTTGCGCTTCCCGGTGGGCACCACAGTGGAAGCAGCCGAACGGGAGCTGATCCTGCAGACCCTGACCGCGACCAATCAGAACAAGACCCGGGCAGCCGAGCTGCTGGCCATCAGCTTGAAAACTCTCCACAACAAACTCAAGGAATACGAGGCGGTCGGGAAGTATGCCGCTCAGTCTAAAGACTAAGTTTACGGTGGCAACGTCACTGGTGGTCCTGGGTGTGGTGACTTGCGTCTCATGGCTATTTCTTACTCGCCTGAGCCGCCAGGTGATTCGCCAGGCGGACGACCGCGCGCATTACGTGGCCCAGGAAGTCTTGGGCGCCTGCGAGCAGGCGGTGCAGGAAGCGGCTGAGCGCGGCGAGACTCCCGCCTCCGCCCGGCCGGAGGATGAGCAGGAGTACGTTCGCCGGGCCCTGGACAATAGCAGCACTCTAAATTTCGTCGAAGAATCCGCGCTGGGTTATTCCCCCATCATCTACGAAATCACCGTAAGTGACCGCTCCGGGCTGGTGCTCGAATCCAGCGATCCTACTTTGCGCGGCCGCAACATCACCCGTCGCGCGCCGTATTCCGAATTGGTCGGCTCGAGCTTCCCGCAGCAACTGAAAGTGCTCTACGGCAAGCCGATGATTTTCGAAGTTTCTGTGCCCTTCAATTTATCGGCCGCTCCCTTTGGCAATATTCACGTCGCGCTGTCTTCCACGCTGTTGCGCGACGAGGTTTCCCCGGGTCTGCAATCGGCCGGTATCGTCGCCCTGGCGGCAGTGGTGCTATCGACGCTGCTGGCGGCGATCCTGAGCGCGATATCGTTGGCGCCCCTGGCGCGTATCTCCGCACAACTCGACCGCATCTCCGCCGGCGAATTCGATCTCGCGCCCGTCGAGCGGCACGACGAATTGGGCTTGGTGAGCACCAAGATCAGCCGGATCGGAAAGCAACTGCGAGACGTCCGCGAAGTTTTTTCCACTCTTCGCGAAAACCTGGATCAAGTCATGGTAGGTCTGGAGGACGGACTCCTGCTGTTCAACGCCCAGGGGCGGGCTATGTTGATCAGTCCGTCTGCGGAAAAATTCCTGTCGGCTACGGCAGCGGGAATGATGGGCCGGCGGGTGGGAGAGATTTTTCCGTTCGGCCACCCATTGCGAGACGCGTTGAAAATCGAAGGGGACCATATCCAACCGGTGAACGCAGTGGAGGTTCAGCTGGATAGCCTGGCAGGGCCGCGCCGGTTTGCGGTGACCGCACAGCAGATCCACGAAAAAGGAAAGTCCATGGGCGCGCTGGTCAATCTGCGCGATCTGGATTCGATCGAGCAGATTGGCTCGCATTTGCAGGTGTCCGAGAGGTTGGCAGCGCTGGGACGGGTCACTGCGGGCGTGGCCCATGAAGTAAAGAATCCGCTGAACTCCATGCGCGTGTGGCTGGAAGTTCTCAAGAGCAATCTGCCGCCGGAGCCGGAGGCTCAGCAGGCCGCCAAAATGCTGGATTCGGAAATCGACCGCCTGGACCGCGCGGTGAAAACGTTCCTGGATTTCACGCGGCCGGTGGAGATCGTGTTGGTGGAGACCGACTTGGTAGCGCTACTGACCGAGGTATTGGAAAGCGCGCAGCCGGCCATCCAGCGGGCCCAAGTGCAATTGGTTACGACGTTCCCTCCCCGCTTCCCCACCGTTCGAGCGGACGGCGCCATGATTCATCAAGCGGTGCTCAACCTCTTGCTGAATGCATGCGAAGCCATGCAACCTGGCGGGCGGTTAACCGTATCTCTTTCTGAGAAGGGAGAGTGCGCGCTGCTGCAGGTGAGCGACACCGGCCGCGGCATCACTCCCGAAAATCAACGCAAGATTTTTGAGTTGTTTTTCACCACCCGCCCGGGAGGAACAGGGATCGGGCTGGCCAACACTTTTCGATTTGTGCAACTGCACAATGGTTCGATAGAATTCAATTCGGAGCCTGGGCGAGGCACCACATTCCGAATCGAGTTGCCGTTTAGCCGCAAGACCGACACCGCGGGGGCGGTAGCACGCGCCTACAGTGAACCGTTTTCTCAAGGAAGACGAAAGTAATGGCCGGCCCTTTCACCGACCCAGCCGCTACCGCACGTCCGCGCGCCCGCCGCGCCGCATGGGCGGTGCTGCCGATTGCGCTGGCTGTGGCGATTTTTTCCGGCGGCTGCGCGGAAAAAAAGGCGCACGCACAAGTGCCGGCAGCAAACGCGCCGCCGGCAAAACCCATTCCGTCGAATATCCCTACTCCCACGCCTGCGACCCCTCCCACGGTCAAATCACCCTCGAATCCGGGAGTGGACTTGCCGGAAACAGATGACCAGACCCCCACCGAACCGGTAAAACCGGCTGCGCCGCCGCCCAAACCGAAACCGGAAGTCAGCGCTCCAGTACGCACCACTCCGGCACCGCAGCTCTCGCCGCAACTTTCCCCGTCCGATCAAGCGGCCTACGAACAAAAGACCAACGAGAACATCGCCGGGGCGGAAAAAAATTTACAGCAGGCCTCGGGGCATTCGCTCAATTCGGCGCAAAACGATCTGGTTGAAAAGATTAAAGTGTTTCTGGGCCAGGCACATGACGCGATGAAAGAAGCGGACCTGGCGCGGGCGCAAAATCTTTCACAGAAGGCGTATCTGTTGTCGGTCGAGTTAGTCAATTCCCTGTAGGATTGCGATGGCAGCACTCCTGTTCGGTTCCCTTGTTTTGCAGACCGCTCATCTCGTTTGTTCCTTCCCACTTGAAATTTAGATTGCGGCAGCCGGCTCCGAACAGATCACTCCGTGTGGACTGGTGCGGCTTGCTGCTAAACTAATTCCCATGAAATCATTCGACGCTCTCGTTGTCGGCGGCGGAATCATCGGCGGAGCGATTGCCTGGGAATTAGCGCGGCGGAAACTGCGCGTCGCCATTTTTGACCGTCAGGAACCGTGGCGCGAAGCTTCCTGGGCGGCTGCGGGAATGCTCTCGCCGTCACCGGAGCCTTCCGAATCGCCCGCTCTGTTTCCGCTCGCAAAGGCCAGCTTCGATCTCTACCCGGCGTGGGTCTCCGAAATAGAAAGCGTGGCCGGCAGCGCGCCTCTCGTCCGGCGCGAAGCTGCCATCGAATTGTTCATGGGGCCCGAAGCGGAAACAGAGCGCGACGTATTTCTCGCCGAACATCTGCGCCTGGGACTGAAGACCGCAGCGATGTCTTTGGCCGATGCGAAAAAATTAGAACCAACGATCGGATCGAACGCAGGCGCCGCGGCATGGCTCACCGACGAAGCCACAACCGATCCCAGAGCCTTGGGGCACGCGCTGTTTCAGGCGTTGTCGCGGCGCGGAGTCGAGATCCTTAGCGGAACAGAAATTACCTCGCTCACCATGGAGAAGCAGCGCTGCACGGGGGTGAGCGCCGTGGGTCGCGAGATCGCGGCCGGGCAAGTGGTGGTTGCTGCCGGATGTTATTCAGCTTCGATCGAAGGGATTCGGCCCTACGCGCCGGTCCATCCAGTGCGCGGTCAGATGGTAGCGCTGCGTCCGCTGACGCCGGGGCCGAACCGGGTGCTGCGGGGCCATCGAGGATACGTTGTGCCGCGGCCAGACGGACGGATCGTCGCAGGCAGCACGCTCGAGAATGACGGATATGAGAAGCGGATCACGCCATCCGGGCAGATGAAAATCCTGATGGCGGCGATCGAACTTTCGCCCCCTTTGGCAAACGCGGAGATTGTAGAGACTTGGTCGGGGCTGCGGCCGGGTACTCCGGATCGTCTTCCGATCATCGGACCAGTGAGTGGATTCGGAACCTCAGGCCCGGCCGGGGTGACCATCGCCACCGGACATTACCGCAATGGAATATTGCTGGCGCCCATCACCGCGCGCGTGGTCGCGGAGTCGATCTTGGGCGAGGCGTTATCGCTGGATATCACGCCATACTCGCCGCTTCGATTCGCCCTGGATCAACGCACCCACGCGTAGAACCTAGCCCTTTACTGCGGCTCGGATTCTGGGGGTTCCGGTGATCCCGGCGCTTACCGCGGGATCGCTGCGCATGGCATCGAGCAACGCCCGGGCTACCAGGTCGTCCATTTCCGAGGCGCGGCGCAGATCCACTGGGTAGCGAACTACTAGCTCCAGTCCGGCGTCTACAAACTGCAGCTTGGCTTCAGGGACTGGCGCCTTTAGGAAAATTTCCATGCGATCGTCGGCGCTGCCGTACTCTGGTTGCAGAGCGTCACCGTACTTTTCGTGGACGGCGCCGACGGCGGCCATCAATTTCTCCTGCACTAGCTTGTGGTCACCAGCGGTAGTCAGCGTCGCGGCGATTTCGTGCCAGGCGTATTCGGTACCCGGGATCTGTTTGAACAGCGGGGTGGTCGCCTGGAAGAGCACGGAATTGGAGAACGCTGCGATTCGTCCGGTGGAAAAAAGATCAACGCCCGTGCCGGCCAGCTCCATAAGATAAAACCGCACCAAGCCCACATCCACCACGTCACCGGTGACTCCCGCGACGCTAATTCGATCTCCGACGCGAATGCCGTAGCGCCCGATCACAAAGAAGTACGCAGCGACCGACAAAAGCAGAGTCTGCAAACCGACGGCAATGCCCGCGGTGACGAACCCAGCGTAGGTAGCGAGCGAGCTGAACTCGCTGACAAATCCCATGATCAGCACCACACCGATGAGGAAGCCCACTACGAAGCGCCGCAACACCAGAAACTGCCGGCGCCGCCGCGCATCTTTGATGTAACGGAAGGTGAGTCGCCGCCAGATGTCCGAAAGAACCAGAACGATAACCAACGCCAGGGCGATGCTGCCAACGCGGAAGAGTACGGAAACCAGATTGTGCTTGGATTGCTCGGTAATCGCGCGCTTCCATTCGTTTAGGTTAGACCGGCTCTGATCCAGCACCACCAGTTCCTGGCTGAGCGGCAGGAGCGCTGCAGACAGGTGATTAAATTGGCGGGTGAGGTCAGCGTATTCCTTGGTGGTTGATTCCGCAGCGGGCGCTGCCGGGGCGGTCGCCGCCGGCGCGCCATTCGGTGCCGCAGCAGCCTTGGGTGCGGCCGCGGGCTTGGGCGGCGCCGAGGCGTTGGAGGCCACGTTCTGAGCGGCTTGCGCGGAGAGTTCTTGTCCGCGCTGTGCCGTGGCGCGCAGGCTGTCGCGCAACGGAGCACGCAAGTCTGTCGCGCTCTGGCGGAGACGTTCACTCTCCGCAAGCAGCCGATTGATGGTGCGCACGTTGTTGAGTTCGCCGTAGAGACCAACCACTTGCCCGATTAGACCAGCAGGAGTCTTCTCTCCACCCGAGTTCGGCGCTGCCGCCACGGCTGCTTTTGCCTGGGCCGCCTTTTCTTTGGCCGACGGCACCCCGGAAGGCGGCGAGACTTCCACTACCTCAGGGACCGAACGCGCCATCTCGTTGATGCTGCCCTCAAAGCCTTTCCTATTCTCGCTGGTGGTTTCAACGAAAGCGGCCATCTTCCCCACCGCGTCGAGCATGGCTTTGTCCAAGGTGAGCGAGCCCACCAGCGCATCGCGCTCCGCGATCAAGTTGTTGCGGGTTCTGTTTGGAGCCGTCGGGATCTGTTTGTTGAGCGTGTCGATCTTAGCTTCGCTGTCAGTGATCCGCTGGCTCACCTGGATCTGCATCTGCGCATAATTGGTAGCGGACGACGCCTCTCCCCCGGATTCGCCGGCCGGCGCGGGATTGGAATCGGCAGCCAGAGCGACTTCCGCGCGAGCGGACTGGAATGCCAGTTGCACTGTTTCAGCAGCTAGCGCTTGGAGGTTGTCCTGGAAGATCGCGTCGCTGGGAATCTCGACGTTGGGACCTTTGGTCGTCAAATCGCGGTACCAGGTGATGACCGCGCTCAAGTGGCTGAGAACAGCAGCGTGATTGGGGGAATCACCGGCGCGCACAGCAATGGAAAGTAGTGGACCGGCGAGCAAGGCGGCGGCAACCAGTTTTCGGCAAGAGAGTAATCGGGAGCTCATAAAAATCATCTAGTTGTCCTTGTGATGGCACAGGCGTCAGCCAACGTCGGTCGATCTACCTAAGTAAGATTTTATCGAGGCCCATTCGGTTGCAGCAAATGAATCGAGGCGTTTCTGCCCTAGGTCTTCGTCATCTCTTGATAAAAAGCGAGATCGCCATCGCCAAACCCACCAGGATCACGATGCGCCGTACCGGAACACCTCCGATTCGGTGCGCGATGCCTGCGCAGCTGTAACCTCCGGCCACCGCGCCTATGGCCATGATCACTACGTACTGCCACTGCACCATATGCGCACACACAAAATACACAGCAGCGGTCCCGTTGATGCACATCGCAAACAGATTTTTCAGCCCGTTCATTTGGTGAATGTCGGTTAGTCCCAGAAATCCGAGCGCCGCCAGCATCAGAATGCCAATCCCAGCGCCGAAGTAGCCACCGTAGAGCGCCACCAGCAATTGGAAGAACACGGCGCCGGCGAACCAACGGCCCGAGCGGCGCGCCAGCGGCTTCTCGGCCTTGAGCCTTGATTGGACGTAGCCTTGCACGGCGAACAATAGCGTCGCGAAAAGGATCAGGAACGGAACGAGCTTGTCGAAAAACTTCGACGGAGTCCATTGAAGCAGCACTGCACCAGCAATTCCGCCGGCCAGGCTGGGAATCAACAACGCGTAGATGCGTGGTTCGATCGAGCGCAAATCGCGACGAAAGCCAAACATCGCGCCGAGCGAACCGGGCCAGATGGCCACGGTGCTGGTGGCGTTGGCTATCACTGATGGCAGCCCCAGCCAAATCAGCGAGGGAAACGTAACCAGCGTGCCACCGCCAGCGACCGCGTTGATCGCACCCGCGATGAACGCCGAAGCAAATGCCACTCCGAGATGAAGCAGATTGGGACCCGACATCGAGACGTAAGCTTAGACTACCGCTGGCGTCTCTGTCATCCTCGCCGCCCGAAGTGGGGGCGTCACAACGACGCTAGAAGGGAGCGCGGCTCCGCTGGGGCTCACGACTGCTGGGACCGGGGAGGGTGGAAGCGCGCCCTGGATCCGTGAATTGAATTTTGTCGGCATCCAGATAGATGGGACGGTCCAGCACCGCGTCGAGCGTGGTGCCGCGGGGAAGTTGCGCGTCGGGTCCCCGCGAGAGGAGAACCGCAGCCAGGCCGAGCGCGGCCCCAGCGCCAGCGCCGATGCCCAGCCCCTTGACGCCGCCGGCAACGGCTCCGATGCCTGCGCCCGCCGCCGTCGTTTTGGCGACCGTCCCGGCGTCCGACGCCTTGTCACTGTCGCCCTTGATCTTGCCTTCGTTGTCTATGGTCTCCCCGCCACCGGTTCCCGCGCCCGCCGGAGCGCCGGCGAAATTGACGATGTAGCCATTGGGGAGAATCAGGACCTTAAGACGCAGGCTAATTTCGGCGCGGCCTTTCACGCGGCCGGCGCGCTTCGCTTCCGTGACTTCCCCGCTGACGTAGGACCCGGCCGGGACCATTATCTTGCCGTCGACGATCACCGGGAACAGCGTTTCCAGATACACCGGGTCGCCCGGCTTCGCAATTCGAGTGGTGATGCCGTTGTGAAGAACCAGCGGAAGACGCGTGCCCACGGGTAATTCGAGCTTCGTTCCCGGCGCGACAGGCGCCGTCGCGGGCTCAGTTGCTGGCACTGGAGCAGATGGTGGCGCGGGTGAAGCTGGAGCCGGCTTTAATGGACCGGGTGGCGCGGCGTCTGGGTTCGGGGGCGCCGGCACAGACGCGTCAGGATTCGTCGGAGGAGGGGGCGCTGAATCTTGAGCGGCCAGAGCCGCCCGGAGTATGAGCACGAGCGCGATTACCGGCAGGACAGCGTGGAGTTTGAAGTGAAGCGTCATGGACCACCCTTCTCTCTTCGAGTCTCTCAAAGTTCGCATGCGTGCGGTGGGCCCGCCGATGTCTATTAGCTTACGCTTGCGAAGGGCCCTCGCCAAGGCAAGTTGTTAAGGAACGGAACTGCGATCGCTGCCGATCCATGTTCCCTGGCCGCCTCCGTTGCGGCTGCGCGCCTCAAACGCCGCTGCCACGCCGGGCTGGCTCTTTCCGATCTTGAAGTTGGCCGCAGGTCGGGCTCAGATAAAACGCAAACTGCCGGTATTCGGCGAATTTCCGTTCTTTGTTTTCATATACATCGAAGGGGGTATCCTGGCGCTGGGGCCATTTCGACTTTCGTTCCCCTTTAGTGCTGTTGCGCTTCTTCCCTGGTATTGAATTCCGGCTTGCAATGCCTGTGTGACGGTAGCATTCACCATGATCGGCGACAAGGGAACGTCCCTGTGGATGTCGGTCTGCCACGGCGTGGAATGATGCCGGGTTACATATGTAATCAACCGAGACGGGGCTAGCGGGGGCGCTATCGGCAATTAGGACACCCACCCAACTGGCCGATGGGACAGGTCAGCGGGGCCCCAGACTATACTCAAAAGCGATGTTGGCGGCAGGCGGCCCTCTCACACCTCCGGTAACTCTGTCCCGGCTCTCGCTGCGCGAGAAGACGCTGCTAATTGTGTGTTTTACGATATTTGGCCTGGTCGCCGGGCTGTATATGGTCTCCCGGCTGGTCATCTTGCGGAGCTTTGCACGGCTGGAAGCGCGATATACGCGCGAAGATCTGGGCCGGGCGTACAGCGGTCTGGAGAACGAATTATCGACGCTCGACCGCAACAACAAAGACTACAGCTGCTGGAATCAGACTTACGCCTTCGTACAGGGGCAATTGCCCAGCTATCCGCAATCTGAGTTCCCCATCTCCACCTTCACCCAGCTGGATATCGACGTCGTTACCATTTCCGACGCCGACGATAACGTCCTGTTTGCGGCCGAGTACGATCGCAAGCGAGGGATCGAGATTCCAATCTCTCCGGAACTCAACGCTAAGCTCGACTCAATCCCCACCCTGAGGCGAGCGGCCACGCCCTCCGAGAGCATTTCCGGGATCATCATGACTGCGGAAGGCCCGATGCTGGTCGATTCGCAGCCGGTGCACACGAGTGCAGGGACTGGCCCGGCGGAAGGAACGCTGGTGATGGGCCGGCGGCTGAGCGAATCCGAAGTACGGGAAATCGGGAAAACGACGCACTTGCCGCTGACGGTGGTGCCGCTGAAAGATTTTGCCCGCTCCCAGGACCGCGACACCCTGCAAGCGCTGTTGTCGAAGGAATCACCGGCGGTGGTAAGGCCTGCGGGAAACGCGGTGGATGCCTATCGTTTGGTGGACGACATCTGGGGCCAGCCGGCGCTGGTGCTCAAGCTGACGATGCCTCGAGCGATTTATCTGCAAGGACAATCGAGCCAGACGATATTTCTGCTATGGCTCACCGGGGCGGGTCTGTTATTCGGCGCCTTGACCATCATCCTGCTCGAAAGAATGGTGCTGGCCCGCGTCGCCGCGTTGCAAAGCAGCGTCGCCTCGATCGCGGCCAGCGGCGACCTCTCCGCGCGCCTGGTGCCGGGGTGCGATGACGAACTGGCCGATCTCGAACGCGAGATTAACCGCATGCTCGGGGCGGTGGAACGTTCGCAAGCCGAGCGCCACGAACGCGAGGCAAGGCTGCGTCTGCTGGTGGAGCGAATGCCCGCGATCCTGTGGACCACCGACGCGAACCTGCGCTTTACCTCGTCGCTGGGTGCGGGGCTCGAAGCGTTTGAGTTGCAGCCGAATCAACTCACTGGCGTGACCCTCGGCGAATACTACATGACCAAACCGCAAGAGCCGCCAATCGAGCCCCACCTTCGCGCGCTGCGGGGCGAATCCTCGGCATTTCAATTCGACTGGAAAGGGCGGTCGCTGGAAACACACGTCGAGCCGCTGCACGGCAGCGACGGATCGATCCAGGGCGTGATCGGAGTTTCGCTGGACGTCACCGCGCAGCTCCGCGCGCAAAGGGCCCTGCAGCGGACCGAGATGAGTTACCGCAACCTGATCGAAGAGGCGCCGTACGGAATATGCCGGCTGACCGACGAGGGGGAGCTACTGCTGGTGAACCGCGCCCTGGCGGAAATGCTGGGGTATGCGTCAAACGAAGAACTGCGTGCCCGGAACATGAAAACGGACATCTGCGAGAACGCCGGGGACCATGCAAGGCTACTCGAACTGCTGCGCGAAAAGGATCACGTCCAGGGCGCCGAAGTGCAATGGCGGCGCAAGGACGGCGGAACCGTGAACGTACGATTGGGCGGACGAGTGGATTCCGACGAAACGGGGCGGCTGTACTACGAGGTGCTGGCGGAAAACGTCACGGAACGGATTCAGTTTGAAAGCCAGCTCCGGCAGATCCAAAAAATGCAGGCGATCGGGCAATTGGCGGGCGGAATCGCGCACGATTTCAATAACTTGCTGATGGTCATGCGCGGGCACATCGAGATACTGTCCACCCGGCTGGCGCCGGGCGCCAGCGCTCCTGCGCGAAACAATCTCGATCAGCTGGAGCGAGCGACGCAACGAGCCGCGATGCTGACCCGGCAATTGCTGGCGTTCAGCCGCCAGCAAGTGCTGCAATCGCGAGTGCTGGACGTCAACCGGGTGATCGCGGAAATGATCGAGATGTTGCCGCGGTTGATCGGCGAAAATATCGAAGTGTCGTTCCGCCCCGGAGCTCGGTTGCGCTCGGTGAAGGCGGATGCAGGTCAATTGGAGCAAGCGCTTTTGAATCTGACTGTGAACGCACGAGACGCCATGCCCGGGGGCGGACGAATAACGATCGAAACGTCCAACGTGGAAATCGACGACACTTACATCCGCCGGCGCCCGGTGGTCCGTCCCGGACGTTACGTAGCGTTGACCGTGAGTGACACCGGATGCGGAATGCCAAAGGAGATTCAGTCGCGAATCTTCGAGCCATTTTTCACCACCAAGGAGAAGGGCAAAGGGACGGGCCTGGGGCTGGCGATGGTGTACGGCATCGTGAAGCAAAGCGGCGGATACGTTTGGGCGTACAGCGAAGTGGGTCACGGGGCCACGTTCAAGATCTACTTGCCGGCGGTAGAACAGGCGGCGGAAAGCAGCGAGCCACAGGCCAGCCCGCTAGAACGGCTCGAGGGCACGGAAACGATCCTGCTGGTGGAAGATGAAACCAATGTCCGTGAGTTAATATCGCAATACCTCCGCGACATGGGGCACACGGTGGTTGAAGCCAGCCACGGAGCGGAGGCGTTGGAAGTGGCGCGCCGCTACCAGGGCCCCTTGCACATGCTGGTAACCGACATGGTGATGCCCAAGATGAGCGGCCGAGAACTGGCCGATCGCTTACTGGAAGAATATCCTCAGCTGAAGATCCTTTTCATTTCCGGCTACACCAGCGACACTGCCGCCCGGCACGGCATCCTGGAAGGCGAGATGGCGTTCCTGCAAAAACCTTTCGGACTGAGGGACCTTGCGCGTAAGATTCGCGAGGTGCTCAACACCAGCCGGGATGACGTTCCGGCCGGGACTCGGACGAACTAGTTTCCGCCGGAAGGAGATAGGAATATGGCCAAGCTGGCGTTGGTGTACGGAATGCGGCTGTTCCCCGCCGAGGATCTGGATACGGTGAGCGACGCGAACGTGGCGTTGAAGAATGGCCGCGCCGGGCGCGTGACCATGCACTTGATCGAGGGCAGCCGCGAGGAAATTGAGCAGACGCTAAAACAATCGTTGGACGCGTTTTTCGATATGTACCCGGAGATTTAGCGGGCGCCTAACGATCTTGATCCGCTGAAGATCAGGTCAATATGACGGTCTGGCCCGGCAGATCAAAGCGTTTGCGGCAGCGGATGTTGCGGCAAGCAACCATGTCGTCAACGCGAACCATATAAGTGCGGGCCTTGCCGAAGCGGGCCTTATCATCGTCGTTGGCGCCGGGCTGCAAGCGTTCCTTTTTGGTGCGGACCATCCAGCGCACGGGATACTTGTTTTCCTCGCGGCAGTGCGGGCACCGCAATTCCATTTCCTTGGTTTCCTGCTTTTCGTCGTAAAACCGTTTGTCATCCATATCTAGGATTCTACCCCGAGGAGGCGGAGCGTTGCAGGAGTTATTCGCGCGCGCCGCCGGGCACGGGTTTCTTCGGCGGAACCATCTGATCGCAAGTTACAAAACGAATTCCTGCCGACTTCCACTGCGGAATCAGGATGGATAACGCGTCGACGGTGTGTTGACGCTTCCCTTCCGGGACGCGGTAGTCGCCATCATGCAGCAGGACGATGTCGCCGCCTCGTGCCAGGCGCAGGTGGCGGATCACTCCCTCCGGCGTTTTTTCTTTCCAGTCCTTTCCCCACGCCGACCACATTATGGCGGCGCCAAAACCAGCGCGGTGCAATGCGGCGGTCACATGCAGGCCGCGCGCGCCAAACGGGGGACGCATCCAATGCGGATCGTGGCCGATGGCATCGGCAATCGCGCTGCGGCAGGCTTCCAGCTCGGCTCGGATGCGGCGTGGCGATTGAAACGTGAGAATTGGGTGGGTGTCGGTATGATTGCCGATAACGTGTCCGGCGGCGGCAACGCGCGCTACCAAGGTGGGGAATTGCCGCACGCGGCTGCCGATCAGAAAAAATGTAGCGTGAATATCGTGAATCGCGAGCAAGTCGAGCAGTTGAGGAGTAACGGCCGGATTGGGACCGTCGTCGAAGGTTAGCGCCATGGCTTGGGGATCGCCGGTGTGGCGGATGGTGGCGCCAAGGAGCTGCGAGCTGGGCAGAAAACTACCCCACGCCAGTGTGCCGGTGGCCGCAGCAAGACCTGCAGCGGATAGTTCGGCAATCGCTGGCGCGTTCACATTTTGGATTTTCGCATGATGAGCACCCAAGGGCCAGTGACGCCGACAATTCGAAATGCTTGCCGCAAGATGCCAAAAATCAGAAAGGGCGACCCGATTAAGAGTCGCCCTAGAATCCATTGGCGTGGGTAGGCAACGCCTACGCACAGGTTCCTGTCATCTATAAGATAGCAGCCTGGTATTTTGCTGTCGAGGGTGTCAACTACTTGTGTCAACTACTTGGTTATCTCCTACAATCCGTGCGATCCCAAATACCGACAACATTTCTGCGTCGAATATAAATTAGAGGGCCAACCCTGTCTTTTGGCCCTGATCTGTTCCTCCACGGAATGGATGCGACGGGATTCGAACCCGCACCTGGATTCTTGACAGGAACCTATGCTCCAAGTTACCCCCCGCACCCAAACCTAAAGGTAACAGGGATCGGTTCGCTACGTAATCAGTAGGAATACTGGTTTCGAGCTGATCTGCTGCAGCCGTGATCGGTTGGTTTCGCAATAATGCCCGACGGCGCTCCCGGGTGCTACGATGCAGTGCGTTTGAAGTTCGGGACATGCGAGGCGATCGGCGAAACATGTGCGCAACGGACAACAATCGGATTCCCGAGTGGGCGCGATGGTGCGCCGTGGCTTGGCTGGCGGTCTGGGTTCCGAACTACTGGCGCTACTGGGGCTTCAGCAATTTCGTTCATCTATGCGATCTGGCGATTCTGCTGGGCTGCCTGGGATTGTGGACCAGCAATGCGCTGCTGCTTTCGTCGCAAGCGGCGTCTTCCCTGCTTATCGCTTCGGTTTGGACGCTCGATGCGCTGTGGCGGCTGTTGACGCATCACCATTTGATCGGCGGCACGGAATATCTCTTTGATATGAAATATCCAGTCTGGCTTAGATTGCTCTCACTGTTTCATTTGCTGCTGCCGGTGGCGCTGATACTTGCGCTGCGGCGAACGGGATACGATCGGCGCGGCTGGCTGCTGCAGTGCGGGATCGCGGCGGTGGTGGTGCCGCTTTCGCGGCTCGCCGGCTCTGCGAACAACTACAATTTTTCGTTTCGCGATCCGGTATGGCACCGGGCGCTAGGTCCCGAGCCGATTCATTTGGCAGCAATCTTCGCGGCGCTCGTGGCGATGTACTGGATCACTCATGTCGCCCTGAAGAAGGTACTGCCGCAGGCGGTCTGATTACACCTCCGAAGGCCAACCCTTAAGATTCGGGGGCGGTGGTGCGGATCGCGTGCAGATCGATGCCCAGATGCTGGCACTTTTTGTAGAGGTGGCTGCGCTCCAGGCCCAGCGCCTTGGCGGTGTTGGTGACGTGATTCTGGTGCCTGCGGAGTTCGGCTAAAATCGTTTTGCGCTCGAAAGCGTCCATACTCGCGGTCAAGCTGCCTGCGGGTTCGCTGCCGCTAGCGGTTGCATCGGACGTCGCACCGGTGGAGGCTGCGGTAACCGGGGCGGCGGGCGCGTGCGGTAGGGCGCGGCGAACGGTGGCGGCATCTACGGAGTCCGCTGAGCTTAGCAGCAAGACCCGCTCGATCACGTTGCGCAACTCGCGCACGTTGCCGGGCCAGGGATATGCGGCCAGCTCTTCGAGCGACTCTGCCGAGAATAACTTTGCTTTCCAGTTATTCTGTTCGGCCACTTGCTGGGCGAAATGCTGGGCCAGGACGGGAATGTCTTCGGGACGTTCGCGCAGTGGCGGGATGACCAGCGGGAAAACCACCACTCGGTGGTAGAGGTCCTCGCGGAAGCTGCCGCCCTGCACCAGCACTTCGAGATCACGGTGGGTGGCGACCACCACGCGCACATCCACGGCCACCGGACGACTGCCACCGACGCGCTCGATTTCATTCCCCTCCAGGACGCGCAACAGCTTGGCCTGCATATTCGGGGGCATGTCGCCAATTTCGTCGAGCAGCAAAGTTCCCTGGTGGGCCTGCTCGAATTTTCCGATGTGCCGCGCGGCGGCGCCGGTGAAGGCGCCCTTCTCGTGGCCAAACAACTCCGATTCGATCAATTCCGCGGGAATTGCGGCGCAATTCAGCGATATGAAAGGGCCAGCGAAACGCGGGCTTTTATCGTGGAGGGTGCGCGCGATCAGTTCTTTGCCGGTTCCGGTTTCGCCGCGGATGCAAACGCGTGTTTCGCTGGTAGCCACCCGCTCCACCTGAGCCATCAGATCCCGCATCACGGCGCTCTGCCATACCAGATGATGGCGGCCAAGACGACGGCGCAGCTCGCGATTTTCGTTCTCGAGTTGGGAGACGCGCTGCACGTTCTCGAGAGTGAGTAAGAGTTTCTCGGTGGAGAGAGGCTTTTCCAGAAAATCAGCAGCGCCGAGCCGCGTGGCGCGCACGGCCATGTCGATGGTCGCTTGGCCAGAGACCAAGACCACCGGCACGGACACGCCTGCGGTCTTGAGTTCTTCCAGCAGCGCGATGCCGTCTTTCCCGGGCATTACCACGTCCGACAGGATCAAATCGAAGCGTTCCGATTTTGCGATTTCCAGAGCGCGCGCGGCGTTGTCGCAGACCACCGCGTCATGGCCGGCCAGACGAAACGCACGGGCCACCGACGCCAGGGTGTTGGCGTCGTCATCGATGATCAGCACGCGCGCTTTAGCCACGAGAATTAGTCTTCCTCTCGCTCGGGGCTATCGGGCGGCTCCGCGGTCACCTCGCCAAGCCCTTGCGGAAGGCCAGGATGCTCGTCCGCGTAATGCACGGATTCGTCCGAGGCCGCGGCATGCGGTAATTCCGACTCAGGCTCGGGGTCCAAGGGGTTGCGAGGCAGCACAGGCGATAGCGCGCTTATTTTTTCGGGTGCCTGTTCATTCTCCGAGGCGACTGGCGCACCGGCATCGGTGGGTTCACTCGGCGCGGTATCTTCAGACCCACTGGACAATAGCGGGCGGGTTTGCACCGGAGACAGCGCCGATATTTTTCCGACGGGCTCCAGTTGCAGGATTGAGGTGGGCGCGATCGGCAGGTCGACGCGGATGGTGGTTCCGGCACCAGGTTCGCTCTCCACGCCAATCGTTCCATTGTGGTCGCTCACCACCGATTGAACGATCGCCAAACCCAGGCCGGTACCGTGCTGTTTGGTAGTGTAATAGGGCGTAAACAGGTGCTTGGTTTCTTCCGGGGTGAGGCCTGCGCCGGTGTCTGCTACTTCGAGACGGACCGCGTTTTGATAGCGGGAAGTACCCACCGAGATCGTTCCCCCAGCGGGCATGGCATCCATAGCGTTCAGCACCAGATTTTCGAACACTTTGTGGATCAGCAGCGGATCGGCCTGAATGGGCGGAAGCGAGTCGTCGAGGTGCAGATCGGGGGTAATCTGCGGGCGCCCCACCGCGCTGAACTGGCTTTCGAAAACACGCACTACGTTGCGAACGATCTCGTTGAGGTTCACACGCTGCAGGATCGGCGCGGGCATGCGCGCAAAATCACCAAAACGAGCGACGATGGATTTCAGATTGTCGAGCTCGCTAACCAGCATGCCCGTAGATTCCTGGAAGACTTCATCGAATTGTTCGGAATGCTCGGCGCGCGCGCGGCGCAAATTCTCGAGGGTGATCTGCATCGGGAACAGAGGATTTTTCAGTTCGTGCGCCAGACGGCGGGCGAGTTCCCGCCAGGCGGCCACACGCTCGGTCTGCACCAGGCGATCGCGCTGGTCGGCAAGCCGATCGGTCATCTGATTAAAGGCCGCCGCGAGTTTTCCAATTTCATCGCGCGAATGCACTTCGACGTGAGCGGACCAATTGCCCTGGGCCACCTGCTCCGCTCCGGCGGCCAGCTTCTGCACCGGAAGGGTGATGCGCGCGGCCGCCCACCAGCTGGTCAGCGAGCCCAGCAGCACGCCGACCGCCGCCACGGCAAAAGCGATCAGCAGGATACGGCGCTCGAGGTCCACCACCTCGCGTTCCGAACTGCCAACCAGTAGCAATCCCAGTAAGGCTTTCTGGCGGCCCCACAAGGGCATGATGTGGAACATCTCGGCGCTGGCAGGATCGTGAGTCCAAAAAATTTCGGTCGATCGCTCGCTGGGACCCTGTTTTTCTTCGGCGATCAGAGCGGCGAATCGATCGGCGTCGTTGGCCGGCCCGCCAGCGTCGATCAGGTTGGCCGCTGTGAAATTGGGATCGAGGTTGCGATAGAGAAGCGCGCGCATCCCGGAGGGCAGAACCAGGGAAGCCAGAAATTCCTTACCGAGGCGCTCGCCGCCCACGACGTACAGAGTTTTTTCACCCACACGCACCGTGGAGACAGCCAGTAACGCCAAGCTCGGCCCAGAATCACTATCCATCCGCGTCAGGAAGGCGCCGACGCTCACCCAGTCGGGTGTTTGGTTGAGCCAATCCATTTTGTAGCCGAAACGGGCGGGCCATTCCGCGGAAGAAATAATGGAGCCATCGCTGCCGACAAAATCGAGGAAATCGAGCTGATGCTGTTGCGAGACGCCGGTGGCGTCGTGGACATACAACGACACATCCGCCTGCGGGCGGGCCAGTTCGATGGCCATGCGCACGGTGGCCTCGGCGTCCGCTACTCCTTGGGTGCGGCGAACGATGTCCAGGCCGCGCCTGGAAAATTCGTTCTGGAATTGGCCGATCAGCGCAGTGGTGCGTCGCGCGTTGAGGTCGCCGAAAGCGTCGCGGGCGGAGTAGGTGACACCGGTGGCAACCACAGCTACCGCCAAAATGATCGCCAGCGTGAACATCACGAAAATTTTGTTGCGAAACGTCACGGGCCTTCTCCCTCTAGCCAGACCTGTGCCAGCGGCCAACCATCACCCGAAGCGGGGAGCGGAGATTTCCAGTCCCGCATCCGGGCGCTCAAGCCAAATGTCTCCGGCAAATACACCAGAGGAATCACGCGATCATTTTCGATGGCCGCGCGCTCGCGCGCATATAAATCTTCCGGCGCGGCCGGATCGGACAACGGAGCTATGTCCGCACCCTCCAGCGGCGCCCACTGAAGGAGTAAATCCGTCAGCGCGATCCGCGGAACCGGCGAAATCATCCTGCGGCGAACGAGTCTTGCATCGAACGTGTTTCCCGCACCCGACTCGGCTTGGACGTTGACGTGGATGCCCGCTTCCCTGGCGTTGACCGCGATGCGCTCGGCCACTGCCTTCTCCAGCGCATTGGCGCCATCATAGCCCAAGAGCAGCGCCGGAACGCTCTGGAATTGCGCCGCAAGTTGCTTAGTCTGTGCAGGATCAGGGGCGGCGGCGAACAGAAAGGCGGTGCCGCTGGACCATTGCGGCAGCGGGCTGCCTGCGGCTTCACCCTGCCTTTGTAGAACGAAGTTGACCAGCGCGCTGCGGTCGATGGAAAGGGCCAGGGCATGGCGGAAGGCGGGATCCTCCGCCGCGCGCGGACCTCGGCTAAATTCGAGCGATAAAAGTTCGTCCGGCAGCGACGCGCGGATCCGCGCACCGCGGTCGGCGGCGCGCCGCGCTTCGTCCGGCGGCACGTCCACGAAATCCGCTTTGCCCGTTTCGAGGTCGATCAAGCGGTCGCGCACCGCACGTCCCATCTTCAGCTCGATCGAGTCGACGAACGGGCGACCTTGCCACGCCGCATCAAATGCGCTGAACACCGCTTGATGCCCGGCTTGCCACGCACTGACTTGAAACGGACCCGTACCCACGAGCGAGCCGTTCGCGCTGCGGCGAAAAACAAAATTGCGAGGCATCGCCAGTTCCGCCGGCAGACTCGGATCGGCGCCGGGGAGTTCGATATTCAGCATTGTGGAGCCGTCTGGATTGGTGGCCGCGGCGATCCGCCAACGTGGGTTGGCGGCTTCGAGGACTGAAACGATGTCGTCGGCGGTGAGCGGCGCGCCATCCTGCGCCATCACGTTTGGGCGCAAGCGGAAACTCCACAGTTTATAACCGGCCGCCGCTTGCCAGGATGTCGCCAATGCGGGCTTAGGCTGTCCGTGCTCCTCAAGCGTAACCAGACGGTCGCACATCAAAGCCAAAAGCTTTTCGCGGACATTGTTCTGCTCTGCGGTATCGGTGGGGAAGGCGGGATCGATCGAGAGCACCGCTGCGCCGACCTCAGCGCGCAGGGTGCCCCCGTAATGCGGACGCCGCGCGGAGCGCAATGTGAGCGCGCAACATCCCATGCTAACGACCGCAAGTAATTGAAATGCTCGACGCTTCATAAGCTCCCGTTTCCAGGTTTTGCGAAATGGCACGCGCCGAATTTCCGTCGCTTGCCGCCCACAAGGTGCGGACCGGACCGGCGAACGAAATAGGCTGGCTGGCGGCTACCGCCTGACGATCGGCAATCTGGTAAATCTGGATCGTGTCAGTCGAAGTATCGTCTCCGGCGCCGGTGACCAGCACTGGGGAGGTCGCGGCGCAGGTGTCGTTGAGAGAGGCGATGTCGCTGCCCCAACCGGAAAAATGAGCGGTGATTTCATCGCCGCCTTCGTGGAGCTGGGCGCTCGAATCCACGCCCGCGAGAATCACCGGATGAAGGTCATAGACGCTTAGCAATGCCGCGGCATAGAATGGCGCGAATTTCGCGCCGCCGGCATTTGGGGATTGAAGCGAGTCCAAAAAATAATTGCGTGCGGGATCAAGCTTGGCAAGGCTGCCGCCATGGCTCACGCTGCCATGGGCCAGATTACTGCCATCAACCGGCCACATCTTGTCGTCTGCTGGCGCGCAGTACAGACCTAGTTCGGTCCCCAGCGTGCCGCTGCAGAAAATTCCCGGCATGTATATCGCGAGTTTCCCGGAGTCTACTTCGATGCGCCCACGAAGGTCGCGCGGCCAAGGATGAGCATGCTCGATGGCCGAGGACGCCGCAAGGCGCCAACTAGACTGTTGTAGGTTGTAGAAAGCCACGCGTTCGGGCGACAACACAATCAATTGCGCCGAACTCTCCGGGGGCGCGCCTACCAGCGCGAAATCGAGCATGGGCTCGGCCTGCCGCCAGATGACCGTGCGGTCGAGCAACGGAACTGGGCGCGACTCGCTGGCTGAAATTCCTGGCGGCACACCCACTGGAAGCATGACAATTTTCTTCCCGCTAGGGCTGCGCAGTTCGGCGATCCAAATAAGACCGGCGAGATTTTCGGAAAGGGTGACGCGAACGTCGATCGCCGGTGGAGGGGGCGTCCCACTCCCATCGGCTGGGGATGACATGAGTCGAAACCCTCTTGAGCTTAGTTGAACCAGTAGGCTGTGCTGGATCAGCGCCACGGCTGAGGCGTCCAGCGAACACATGTTTTGTACTTCAAGGGCGCCATTGCCCCGCAAGCTCGCGGCGCCGGCAAGCTTAAACACCAATTCGCGCACGGGACTGTCCCAAAGCGACGTTGGTTGGGTTGGCTGCTGGGCGCGTGAGGTCTGGGCAACGCCCACGGACAACAAAATGAGCAGCGTCGTGATGCGAAAGACGATTTGGCGTTGGAGTGATTGCCGAATGGGGATGGCTGCAGGGAGAAACCGCATCGAAATGTGCCGGATGTCCGTGGCGGTTCATCGTAGCACACCGAGCGGGGCGTTCAGGTAGCCGCCGGCAGGGCGGCGCCGCTGGGAGAGAAGCGACACCGCCCGCAGGGTTTTTGCCGGCAGGCAATCCATCCGGTTTTGCTGCGATGGAAGATCGTGCATCGGAACCTCTCGTCATTGCCTCGGCGGCAATTCGCGCGTTCGTTTCGCCGGCGGTTTGCCGGACACCCCGGCTATCGAGACGTTTTTGGGCACTGGGCGAACTGGCAGGGGCATCAGACTCATCAAGGCGAGCAGGCTGAACCACTCGAGCGCCCACGCCACCAACACGGAACCTGCGATAAACCCACCCACGGCTCCGAAATCCAATATCGCCGTCATGGCTGCTCCTCTCGGCGCGCAGAAGCCAATTACCTCTGGCACCGTCGTCGGGTTTCTGCCGCTCTGGGCCAACTGATTTTTTGCGACGCCCTGAGCGATTCGGACAGACTGGAGAAAAGCATGCCGTCTGCCACACTCCGCTCGTTGATTCGGGGGCATTTACCGAGGACCGCGCAAAATCCTCGTGTCCCATCCCCCACGAAGTGCAGAAACGCAGACCCGCAACCCAGACTTGCTATACTCGACGCTGGGGGTTAGCGCGGGACCATGACACCGAACGGTGGATTTCGGATCGGGCGAGTGTTCGGTATCCCGATTTACGTCCATTCGAGTTGGTTCATTATTTTCGCGCTGATCACGCTATCGCTGCGAACGCAGTTCAACTTTCAGCACCCTGCATGGAACCCCTCGCAACATTGGTCACTCGGTGTGATCACCAGCTTTTTGTTTTTCGCTTCGGTTCTTTTTCACGAGCTGGCCCACAGCGTCGTGGCGATACGTTACAAAATTCCGGTGGTATCGATAACGCTGTTTGTGTTTGGCGGTTTGGCGCGAATCGGGCGGGAAGCTGCTACCGCCGGCCAGGAATTCAATATCGCCATTGCCGGTCCCATTTCCAGCTACTTTCTCTCGGCTGTTTTCTATCTGCTAGCGCACCACTCGGGCCGCTACGAAATGCTGGGAGCGGCCGCGGGATGGCTGTGCACAATTAACGCGGGCCTGGCTACGTTCAACCTGGCGCCGGGATTCCCGCTGGACGGCGGGCGCATCCTGCGTGCCATCGCCTGGGGCATCACCAAGGATTTCGCCAAGGCCACGCGGATCGCTTCGCGAAGCGGACAACTGCTGGCTTACCTGCTGATACTTTTTGGCGTGTGGCAGGCGTTCAACGGCAATTGGGTAAACGGTTTGTGGCTGGCGTTTATCGGGTGGTTCTTGCGAACGGCGGCGCAGGAAACCTACGCACAAGTGGCCATTCAATCGACCTTGGCAGGATTGCGGGCGGCCGACATCATGACACCGGACGTGCCCACCGTGCCGCGCGACATGTCACTCGAAAACTACGTCCAGGAAGTGCTGCGCACCGGCCGGCGATGCCATATCGTCACCGGCAACGGCGTGCCGGTGGGATTGGTAACGCTGCACGCGGTGCGCGACTGCCCGCGCGAGGAATGGAGCAACACCTCGGTGCAGGCGGCTATGCGCAAAATAGACGAAATTCAGTGGGCCGCGCCGGCGGAGTCTGTTCTGGGAATCCTGAATCGGATGCGCGAGCGGGATATCAACCAGATGCCGGTGCTCGAAGAAGGACGAATCGTGGGGATTGTGGCGCGCGACGCGATCTTGAGGGTACTGCAAACCAGAATTCAGGTGGGCGACCAGCTAACCGTGGATCGAACGCGGTCCTGAACGATTCTGGCGGCCGGCCCAAGCTGCAAAATCCGGCCGAGGATCATCGTGCAGGCTCATCAGCAGAAAATTACTTCACCCGCTCGACGATTGGCAGGATCACCTTTATTGTCGTTCCCTGCTGAGTGGATCCGATGTTGATGTTCCCGCCGAAGCTCTTCACGCGCTCGCCGATCCCGCGCAACCCGACCCCCAATCTCGCACCCGAACCGGCGCCCGCCAATTTCTCGGCGGGAATTCCCTTACCCTCGTCGGCCACTTCCAGCAGGATTCCCTGCGAACATTTCTCCAGGCGAATGGAGGCTTTGGAGCTGCCCGAATGGCGGTGAATATTCGTCAGGCATTCCTGGACGACGCGAAAGATGGCTGTTTCCAGGTCTGCAGATAACCGCCCAGGATCGGAGAGTTGGCTCAGGTTGACCTCGATCTTGCTGCGCTCGGAAAAACCCTCGGCAAACCAACGGATCGCCGACCGCAGCCCCATCTCGTCGAGCAACGGTGGATGCAATAAGTAAGAAATCGTCCGGACATCATCGGAAAGCTGGCGAACCGATTCTTCGACGCTCCCGACCATCTTGCCGAGGTCCGGATCACGGCGATCGGCTTCCTGTTGCAGAGCCGCAACGTTCATGGAAAGCAGCGCTAGGGCCTGGCCGGTGCTGTCGTGCAGCTCGCGAGCCACACGCCGGCGTTCTTCGTCTTGTACCCGCAGCAGCCGCGAGGAAAGATCGCGCAAGCTTAGGTTAGAAGCTTCCAGATCGCTGGCCTGTTGCAGTATCTGCGAGTTCTTCTGCTCCAGCTCGGCTGCTCGCTCGGCCAAGGAACGTTCCGCTCTTATGCGGTCCTTCAGCTCGGACATCAGCCAGCCGAAATTCACTACCAGGAATATCACCACCACCAGGAACGCCACCAAAGCGACCACACCGGTCCTGCGAGCGAGAATTTCCGCCCGCTTTTGACGTTGGTCCAGCAGCGTCGCTTCCTCTTGCTCGAGCTTCCCCAGGATTTCCGCGGCCTGCGGATCCGGCGCATCGGCTTCGGCAGCTACCTGTCTCTGGAAGTCAGGATCGGCCAGACTCAGCGCAGTCGCTCCAATCGCGCGATTCCACAACTGTTCGTAGCGATCGACCACCGCCTCCAGAGCGGTGAGATTGGCCTGCTGCTCGGCATTGTCTCGGGTGAGCTGGCGCGCGGCATCAAGATGCTGTCGAATCCTGCCGACCATTTCGCGGTACTTGTCCAGGTATCCTTGTCCGCCCACCAATACGTATCCGCGCTGCGCGTTCTGCGCCGCGCTGATGTCCGCTCGAATCGCGGTGAGAGTGGTCTGCACTTCGCGGGTGTGGGAAATCCAGGAATAAGTGGAAACGAGGTTTATGGTGGTCCACATGCGTGCGAGTCCAACGATGGCCAGGAGCAACAGCGCCAAAGCAAGCCCCGCCCACGCACGCCGTTCGGATACGCTCGCAGAAGGCGACACAGTTCTCCCTCTTACCCCTGAGGAATATCAGTGCAGTTATAGAGAACGGGGGTAGGGTAACACACTGGGCAAGAACGAGTTTCGGCAATGTGGTGCTGAGGCTACTCGTGGACAAGTGCGGCGGAGAACGAGTCGTGTGGGGACGATGCAGACGGACCGGCTCCAGCGCGCTACCGGGGGCTGGCCGCAGCGGGCGACGGCTTGAATAAATCCGGCCGCGACCGATAGTACTGCATCCACTTCCAGGCGCTCTCGATCATCGTTTCGAGCGAACGGGTCGGAGTCCACTGCAGCAATCGCCGGGCTCTGGATGGATCGGCTAATAGCACCGCTGGGTCGCCCGGGCGCCGGGGGACGACTTTCTTGCGCAGGGTGATCCCAGTGACCCGCTCGGTTGTGACGATCACCTCGCGCACCGAAAATCCCTTCTCCGTCCCCAAGTTCATAGCCGTCGATTCTCCACCCGCGGCCAGGTAATCCAGGCCACCGACGTGGGCAGAAACCAGATCGGAAACGTGGACGTAATCGCGAATGCAGGTGCCGTCCGGGGTGGGATAGTCGTCGCCGAAAATATTCACCTCCGGGCGAGCGCCGGCGGCAGCCAGCAACAGCGACGGAATCAGGTGAGTCTCGGGCTCGTGCACTTCGCCAATTTCCCCGCTGGCATCGGCGCCCGCGGCATTGAAGTACCGAAAAGCGATGAACCGGACTCCGTAAGCGCGGCTATAGGCCTCCAGCGCGTTCTCAACCAGCAGTTTGCTCACGCCGTACGGATTTATCGGAACGCGCGGGGAGTCCTCGCGAATGGGAACGACTTCGGGATTGCCGTAAACCGCAGCGGTCGAGGAGAAAATGAATTTCTGAATTCCGGCGTCGAGCGCGATGTCCAGCAGTTGCAGGGTGCCCTCGACGTTATTCTGGAAGTATCGCCGCGGATGCTCCACCGATTCGCCGACGCTGGCCAGTGCGCCAAAGTGCATGACCGCATCCACCCCTGCGACAGCCTGCGCCAGCGCTTTGGCATCGCGCAGATCGCCCCGAAGGAAATCGAAACCGCGGGACAGGAACGAATGGCCGTTCACCAGGTTGTCGAAAACTCTCACCTGATGACCGCAGCGCACCAGTTCCCGCGCCGCGTGGCTGCCGATGTATCCTGCACCGCCCGTGACCAAGACGCGCAAGGTTCCTCCAGTGATCGATGCCGCGCACGGAGCCCTGCGAGGCCGCCGCACCACCGATTCGAACCATTCCTACGATAACATGTCGGCCGGGCAGCTCACTTCTACTACCGTAGATCGAGCTCACCGACGACCCCGGTTACCATTGTCTAATTGGGCGCGAGGCCCGCTTTCAAAGGGGATTAACGCCCCCCACGGCGCGCCCCTGTGATTAAATGAAGAATCGGGAGATTCAGTTGATACCGCTCAAAGCGTTGCTCTCGTTGCCGTGGATCGGTGCGGCCGCGCTCATGGCCAAGTTCGTCTCTTCGTGGAACGAATTGCCGGATCGCGTTGCCACCCATTTCGGCCTATCCGGTGAACCCAACGGCTGGACAAACAAAGGCCCGCTGATCGCGATTATGATCGTTGTGACCCTGGCGATCTGCGGAAGCACGATCCCCGTGATGCTCGCCGGCACTAGCAAGTCCGACGGCGCGATTTTCACAGTTCTGGTCAGCTCGGCCGCGGTGGTTGGCGCGTTTTGGGAAATGATCGATTACAACGTGAGCGGTGAAAAATTCCGTATGCTTCGAGCTATGTTGCCGGCGGCGGGAATGGGCGCTTTGCTGCTGGTTCACCATTTCACCAAAACAGCGTAGGGATATCGAGGAGAAATAATGGCTGACGTAAGCGCTAGGCATCTTGGGATACCGGCTCTTTTCGTTTTGCTGGCGGGCAACTTCATACTGCAGCAACCCGCACCTGCTCCCGCACCTGCGCCGGTGACCGCCGCGCCTCTGGCGCGCTTCACGCTGGCCCAGCAGGCGGAATTCCCCGTGGGCGTAGTCAATGGAGACAACGCTCCCGGCCTGGCGCTGTGCCCCGACGGCACGCTCTATGTAGGAATCCGCGGCAGCGGGCTGAAGGTTTTCGATCCAGCTGGCAAGCTTCTGCTCACAGATACCGCCATTCCCCTGCCGCGATACCCGGAGTGCTACGCGTGCGACGCGCAGCGGCGTCTGTACACTGCGGAACATAAGCTCTCGATATTCGAGCCGACCGCGGACGGTAAGCTAAAACAAATTTCCTCCAGTTCGATGCACGCAGTGCTGCAACGGCTATTGATCGCGCCGGACGGAACCATCTTCGGCATTAATTACGAACCAAAAAATCGCTTGAGCCTGGTAATCATCAGCAAAGAAGGGAAAATACTGCGCTCCTTTGGCGATCACGAGATTGTTAGATCCTACGGTTTCGCCGACCGCTCGGGAATTCTGGTGTGGGACGCCACAGGCAAGCGCATCGTCTATGACGCCCCCGGCGGGCTCGATCTCCGGTTTTTCGACGTGAATGGGAAAGAACTAAATTTCAAGTCGGCGAACAAAACCGATAAAACGCCGGGGGCAATTCCGCGGCTGGAAGCGTCGCCCGCCCTTCACAACCTGGTTAGCCTGGCGAGCGGGCAATTCGTCGCCGAAGAAATCACCAATTCCGACAAGTTCGCTAAGTTTTACGACAACCTTCGAATCTACGACGCATCGCTGAACGCCGCCTCGGAACTTATCTCCATCACCAAAGTAGGCTCGCTGATCGGTGCAACTCAAGATGGTTCGCTTTATTTTCTTCGCACCCAGGCCGGCAGCAAACTTTCCGTGGTCCGCGCATCGCTTCAGCCCGTGGCCAAAAAATAAACACGAATTCGCCGGTAACCTCACAGATTTCCAGGCACGATCGCTCAGTAGGCCTGAGGGAATTGTGGGCGAGCCGGTTGAGTCTACTGTCCTGGGTGAGGTTTGGATCTCGCCAGGATGTCGTACACCGGCTTGTTGTCGGCATAAACTCGCCATTCTTTTACCAGGTGATTTTCCACCACTGCTAGCCATGCGGCCGCAGTCCGCCATTTATTCTCGGAGGGCAGCTTGCCGTTCGCGGCGATAGTGCCGCCTGCTGAACCGAATACCGCGACCATATTTCCGTTCTCAAGGATCTCCTCATGCGACACCCAGTAGTCGGGGCAAAATCCGTAATAGCCCCGCCACCCATTCCGCATCTGCTCGCGGCCATTTACCGAGTGGCCCAGCGAATCGATGAACACGTGGTCCTCGGTCATCAACTCGGCCAGCTTATCCGCGTCGCGCTGGTTGATGCGTTCTAGAAACTGCAAAACGGTCTCGGTGGGAGTCACGCCGTACCTACGAATGGATTTCTCACGGGAATCTCTCCGGTGGAGATCACAAACCCGACCGCATTGTATACCAGCTCAGTTCTTCCGAGATTTTGGGACCAGACTTGTTGACTTTTCTCATTCCCGGCATACACTCACCGCGTTCTCGCCCGCACGCCTCCACAGCGCCAAGGCCATCAACTCACATCCGGAGGTTCAACGTCGCGTAGCCCGGCGAGTGCCACCGATGAAAATTAAAGAGGAGAAAAATGATGAGAAAGTTGCAGGCCGGATTGTTCGTTCTATCCATAGTTTTAGCAGGACAAGCGTCAACCCTTCGTGCCCAGCAAACCACCATGGGCCCGCCGAAAATTCTGGTGGTCGACCGCGAAGTGGTCAAGCCGGGCAAAGAAGCTTCGCACCAAGGCACCGAAGGGGCAATCCCCAAGGCGTTCGCCAAAGCAAAGTGGGGAACGCATTACATCGCCGCCACTGCATTGTCTGGTGAGCACCGCGTGGTATTTCTGATCGGCTACGATTCGTTTGCAGCGTGGGAAGCTGACAACAACGCAGTCGCAAAAAATAAGCCGCTGTCCGACGAGCTCGATGCGCTGAACACCAAGGACGGAGAAATGCTGTCGGGAACGAGTACCTTGGTCATGACCCTGGAACCGGAGCTGAGCTACAACATTGATGCTCCGATCCCGGGTATCCGCTACTTCGATGTGTCGACGGTGCACCTGAAGCCGGGGCACATCGACGAGTTCAAGGAACTGCGAAAGACGGTCGCCGCAGCCCACAAGACGGCGGCAGTCAAAGAGCACTACGCCGTATATCACGTCGCCGAGGGTGCGCCCGCTGGCACCTACGTCGTCTTGATTCCCATGCACTCGCTCTTGGAAGAGGACCAGTCCGACGACGCCCACGGCAAGGCCTACAAGGACGCTATCGGCGAAGAAAACCATAAGAAGATCGTAGATTTCGGACGCGAAGCAATCGACACTGCCGAGACCAACTTATTCGCGGTCGATGCCGGAATGAGCTATCCGTCGGAAGAATGGGTCACGTCGGATCCCGAATTCTGGAATCCGCACCCGGCGGCAGCGCCTGCGAAAAAGCCGGCGGCGAAAAAGAAGGCAAACTAGCCAACGGTTGTCAGACTCATCCCGATGGATTTGCCATCAACGTGGATCGCTCGGAGCCCGATCATAATCCGGTTTCCGAGCGATTCTGTTTTTGCTGGCGTGGGTGTACGGTACAGCGGCGGATCGCCTAGGCGCCTCTATCTTTTCCCTAAGCTTTCGCGGCGCGACGGCTTTTGTCTTGACTTTGCTTGAGAGCGAACGCTACGCTGTTTTCGATTTCGAGCGCAAGTTCAGATTCGACGCGATCCGCGCGGACATCTTACCGGTGCGCCGCATCGAGTTCTTAACAACTCTTCTTTTTCGCTCCGAACAATCGAAAAAACATGACCATTACCTGGGTCCCGCGCTTTGCAGCTAAGTTGCTATCGGTTCAACTCCTGGCGGCATTCGCATTGGTTTCCGCGCACGCCGCGCCGCCGCGAAAAGTAATCATCGATACCGATCCCGGTACGGACGACGCCGTTGCCTTGCTGCTGGCCTTGGAATCACCGGAATTGGACGTGCGGGCGTTAACCGTGGTGCCGGGGAACGTCACCGCCGCGCAAGGACTGGAAAACGCGCTGCGGCTCGCGTCGGTGGCAGGCCGCTGCGATGTGGCTATTGCGGGTGGAGCGCAGCATCCCCTGTTCCAGAAGCTGGTTACCGCCGAATTCTGGCATGGACGCAATGGGCTCGGGAATGTGGAGTTGCCCGCCAGCAAGTGCCACGCCGACGCACGATTCGGTCCTGACCTGATTATCCAATTGGTCCGCGCAGCTCCCGGCGAGATCACCCTGGTGCCGATCGGACCGCTCACTAATATCGCCTTGGCCATTCAGAAGGACCCGGGAATCGTGTCGCTGGTGAAGGAAGTGATTCTGATGGGCGGATCGATCTCCGGAGGGAACGTAAACGGGGCTGCGGAAGCGAATATTTACGGCGATCCGGAAGCCGCGCAGATCGTATTCCAAGCGGGCTGGCGGGTGACCATGGCCGGCCTCGACGTCGGCAACAAGACATTGTTCACTCCCGCGGACCTCGCCAGACTGGCCCAGACCCACGGACCGGTCAACGACGCCGCCGTAGGCATCCTTGGATACATCGTTAATCGCTCACTGCAATTCGGAGGCACCGGGGCGGAAATGTACGATCCATTGGCGGTCGGCCAGGCCATCGATTCGACCATATTGAAAACCGAGGCGTTTCACGTGGACGTCGAAACGCGCGGCGAATTCAGCCGTGGCGAAACGGTCGCCAACCGCAGCAACGAAGTGGAGCGCAACGTTCCGCACGACGGCCATTTGTGGATTGAAGCGGTCGACAAGATCCAGGCTAACGTGCAGGTAGCCACGGGCGTGGATAGCCACCGTTTTATCGAGCTGGTAATTTCGCGGCTGGCAGGAAAGTAATCAGCCCATGGAACACGCCAACAAGGAGCGGCGACGCTTCCTGAAAACGCTGGGAAGTGCAGCCACGTTGACGGCCGCCGGAACCAATCCTCTGCTGGCGGCCGCTTTTAGGGAAGGACAGAATAAACCCGTGAACAATTCCATTCGCTGGCCTCTACCCATCGGCAGCCCGGTGCTCGACAGCCTGGCGCCAGTAATCGAAAATTCCCGCGACGTTCATACCCGCGTCGAAAAGATCGTCGAAGTCGCCGGCTGGATGGGCTACGAGGATTTGCCGATGCCCGAATTCTCGCTTCCCTTCGGCGTCGGCAAAGACCCGGCCACGGCCATCGATTTCAGCATGGTAGGCGATTGCATCGATTTCGCATTTACTGATTTCAAGTCCCACCAGAAATTTCAGGTCGATTACGCCGGGCAACACTGGTCGGATTCCGACGCGATGTTCGCGTGCATCAAGCGCGCGATGGACGCTGGCATCCCCTTCCTCGACGGCAACTACCTGGCAAAGATCACCAAAATGGATTTGGCCGGGCTGTTCCGCGGCAATATCGAAATGCCTCTGCTCGATGAACGCGTGGCTATTCTTCACCAGGTGGGTGCGGTGCTGGCTTCGAAGTACGACGGCCGGTTTTCCAATTTCGTGAAATCGGCGTCGCCGCACTGCTACGACAACGGAAAAGGCCTGGTCGATAAGCTGGTGGCGGAATTTCCCCGCTTTAACGACGTGAGCAAGTACGACGGCGCCGAAATAAAAATCTACAAGCTCGCGCAACTCGGGGTGTGGATGCTGTACTCCAGCTTGCACGCTACTGGCGGCTTCAAGCTGGAAGATCCCGAAAAGCTTTCCGCCCTCGCCGATTACATTGTTCCCGCCGGGCTGCGTTTATTGAACATTCTGGCGTATTCGCCGGCACTCGAAAAGACCATCAACACCTATCAGATGGTTCCGCGCGACAGCACTCAGGAAATTGAAATTCGCGCCCATACCCTGTATGCCACCGCGCTCCTGCGCGAGGAAATCAACAAGCTGCGCCCGCACGACCTGCAGGTGATCATTCCGCAGATCGATGCACGGCTCTGGACTCACTATCACACCACGTTCTGGCCCCATCATCTGACCCGAACGATCATGTATTGATCCCGCCACGGGAAAAGCGTAAGAACGAGTTTTTCTATATACGGGTGAATCGAATGATCTTTTCAAAAATGCGTTGGATCTTGCCGGCCCTTCTGATTGCCATGTTTGCCTTCACTGCATCGGCGCAGGAAAAACGAAAAGTGATAATCGATCAGGACGCCGCCGGCCCCGGCGGCACGGATATGCAGGCGATTCTCACCCTGATCCAATCGCCGCACACCGAGGTGCTCGGGATTACGGTTCTCACCGGCGACGCCTGGCGCGATGAAGAGGTCCAGCACGCCCTGCGCCTGATGGAAATCATCGGACGCACCGACATCCCGGTGGTCCCGGGCGCGGTCACTCCGCTGGTGAACAGCAAAGAATTCATCGCTCGCTGGGAGACGCTCTACGGCAAGTTGATCTATCAGGGAGCGTGGAATTTCGGCAAGCCGGTGCACGGACCATACGACATTCCTCCGATGCCCGAGGGCGCTCCGCACATCAAGGCCGCCGACGAGGACGCCGCCCACTTCATGGTCCGCATGGTGCACAAATACCCGCACCAAGTGACCATCTACGCCGCCGGACCGATGACCGACCTCGCTCTGGCGCTGACCATCGATCCTCAGTTCGCCGAGCTATCCAAGGAACTGGTCCTCATGGGCGGCAGCATCAGCCCGGTCACCGACGATCCCGAATTCAAATATACCCCGCGCCACGAGTTCAATCTGTGGTTCGATCCGGAGGCCAGCCGCCGGGTGTTCCACTCGAAATGGCCGCGCATCGTCTGTACCACCGTGGATATTTCCATTACCACCAAGATGACTCAGGCGCTCATCGATGAAATCGCCAAGGGCAAGTCCGCCGCCGCGCAATACACCGTGAAATACGCCGAACCCAATACTCTGTGGGACGAACTCGCCGCGGCAGCCTGGCTCGATCCTTCGATCATCACCAGGAGCGATCGGCTGTACATGGATGTTTCCACCGATCCGGGCGCGTCCTACGGCCAAACGCTGGTGTGGGCTCCGGGAAGTCAGCCGGGACTGGGGGAGCAGTTGGTGGAAGTGCAGCGGGATCTCGACCGCGAGAAGTTTTACACGCTGTTCTCGAGTTTGCTCGCCGGGCCGACGCCCGAAGCCAACCACCCAGCCGCAATCCAGCACTGACTGCAACCGCAGGGTTGCCCGCAAATTCGCGGATCGCCCAGCGGGAGCGAGCTTTTCGCTTGACACTCTCGCGCCAGAGAATTAAAAACGTGCGCTGCCCTCAGGGCCGTTCGTCCAGGAGCGACCGGCCTGCTGTTGCCTTTCCGCGCGAACGCGCAGACAATGCACTGGCTGCAGACGCGAACAAGACCCGTGGAATAGAGCCCTCGAAGAATAGCGGAAGGAAGAGGGCGGAAGCGGAACTTTGAAACGATTCAAGAAAGGACACCCATCATCATGCCTCCCCTCACCGAAGTCGTCGGCATCGGCAGCTGCACCGTCGATTTCTTCGCCCTGGTTCCTCGTTTGCTCGGACCGGAGGAAAAGATCAATGCCGACCGCCTGGAAATTCATGCCGGCGGCGTGACCGCAAACAATCTCACCCAGGTGGCGCGTCTCGGTGCCAAAACGGGCTGGCTCGGCCTGATTGGCGACGACGGCAACGGCCGCATCATTCAGCAGGCCTTCGCCGAAGACGCCATGGACCTTTCGGGAATCGAAGTCGTTCCCGGCGAGCTTTCCGGTCTTACCTGGATTCCCGTCGACGCCCAGGGCGAGCGTTGCATCTACATGTTCCCCAATGTCACCGGACGCATCACCGTCGAAAACGTCCGCAATCGCTTCGCTCCGCACATCCGCCAGGCTAAGCATTTCCATACCGAAGCGTCACAGCTCAAGTTGCCCCCAGTAAGCGAAGCGATGAAAATCGCGCGCGAAGCGGGGGTCCGCGTGATATTCGACTTCGACGTTTCCCCCAGCTTTTTCGCGCAATCGGGTCTCGGCAGCGAGGCCGATCTGGCCGCTTCCCTCCGGGATGTCGACGTTCTGAAACCCTGCAAGGCCGCGGCGCGCGAGCTGACCGGGAAAACCGATTTCGAGCAGATGGGCGCCGGTCTACTGAAGCTCGGGCCCAAAGTCGTTGCCATCACCATGGGTGCGGAGGGCTGCCTGATCTGCACTCCCCAGCAAATCACCCACGTCCCCGCCTTCACTCCGGATGTGGTGGACACCACCGGCGCGGGAGATGCCTTCATGGGTGGGCTTTCCTACGGTTTGCTCCAGAACTGGGACCCGGGGAAAGTCGGCCTCTTTGCCAACGCCTGCGCCGCGCTCTGCACCACCAAAGTGGGGGCGCGCGCCATGGCCAAGCTCGATCAAGTAATCGAATTCATCCGCACCAAGAGCCCAAAAGGCGCGCCGGCTTTCTGACCGCGCCCGGAAAAAGTTTCATTGCCCAGGAGGCAAGGCTGCTATGTTCACGCCACAAAGTTTCAATATCGCACTGTTCATGATGGTCACCACCGCGTTCTGCTGGGGATCTTGGGCCAACACGTACAAAGGCGTAAAAAATTACCGTTTCGAGCTTTTCTATTGGGACTACGCCATCGGCATTTTTCTGATCTCGCTGGTCCTGGCGCTCACCATGGGAAGCACCGGCCACAACGCCGACAGCTTTCTGAATAACGTACATTCCGCGGATTCTTCCAACATCGTCTCGGCCATGCTCGGTGGCGTGGTCTTCAATCTCGCCAACCTGCTGCTGGTTGCGGCCATTGACATGGCTGGACTCGCGATTGCCTTTCCCATCTCCATCGGCATCGCCCTGGTGGTCGGCGTAGCCACCAGCTACCTGCTCCAGCCGCGCGGCAACGCCGTGATGCTCGGCGCGGGCGTGGCCTGCGCGTTCGTCGCCGTGATTCTCGACGGCAAGGCATACGGACAGTTGGCGGCCTCCGGCAAACGTGCATCGAAAAAGAGCATCGTGGTGTGCATCGTCTCGGGCGTCTTGATGGGCATTTGGGCGCCGTTCGTTACTCGCGCCATGACCGCCGGCCACACTCTTGGGCCCTACAGCATCGCCGTCTTCCTCACCTTGGGCGCGTTGCTTTCGTGCTTTGTTTGGAACATCTACTTCATGAAAAAGCCGCTGGTGGGCGAACCCGTCGCCTTCTCCGGGTTCTTCACCGCCCCGCCCAGTGGCCACATGCTCGGCTTGCTCGGCGGAGCGATCTGGGGACTGGGGACGGTCTTCAATCTGGTCGCCGCAAGTTTCTCGGGGGTGGCAATCTCTTACGCCATCGGACAATCCGCGCCAATGGTCGCGGCATTGTGGGGCGTATTGGTTTGGAAGGAATTTGCCGGTGCCAATCGCGCCGCGCGCGCTTACCTGGCGCTGATGTTCGTTTTCTACGTTCTCGCGATCGTGCTGATCTCGAGGGCCTACACCGCGGCGTAGCGCCGCACTCGCGGCGCCGCCACTCCGGGCGGCGGAAGCCCTCTCCCGCGCGGTAGCAACACCGCCCGGCTCGTTGTATTCTCTCGTGCGTGCAACGCACCGCTACTAGGTCACCCACCGCCGCTCTATTTCTCGGCCTGATCATCACGCTTGCCGCGGTGGTCACCTATTCGTGGTATATCACCCATCAGATATCCGGGCTGCGCGCGCTGCAGAATAATCTGGTCGACCGCAACCGCAAGGACTCCTTGCAGCTCCTGCGGGTTCAGAACGATCTGAATTCGCTGGCCCTCGCCATGCGCGACATGCTCGACAACGACGAACCCTACCCCCTCACCGCGTGGTCCGCTCAATTCGCCAGAACTCATGCCGACCTCGACGATGCCCTGCAGATCGAAGAACGCATCAGCGGCGCACACGCCACGCCCGAGCAGCGCCAGATCCTAGCCGCATCGTTCCGCCAGTTCTGGGACGCGGTCGACCGCACGTTTGCCCTCGAGCGCGACGGCCACGACAAAGACGCGCGCGATCAGATTCGCTTTTCGCTGCAGGCCCGGATCGCCTCGCTGAATACCGCCGTCTCCCGCCTGCTGGTGCAGAACAACGAAAGTGAGGATCAGGCCGCGCAGCAGGTGAGCCGGATCTACCATCGCGTGCAGTTGCAGGTGTATCTCTTCCTTTCCGCCACGCTCGCCGCCATTCTCCTCACCAGCCTGTACTCCATCATCTGGAACCGCCGTTTGTTCGCGCAGCTCGCCTCTCTCTCCCAACAGCGCAGCGAACTCGCCCAGAAGCTGATCTCGACCCAGGAATCGGTTCTGCGATACATTTCTCGGGAGCTTCATGACGAATTCGGCCAGATCTTGACGGCAGTCGGGTCCATGCTCGGACGCGTGGGCAGGCACGGGCCGCCGGATTCGCCGGTGCATTCGGAACTGCACGAAATTCAGGGCATCGCCCAAACCACGCTGGAACACGTACGCAGCCTTTCGCAATCGCTGCATCCGGTGATGCTGGAGGAAATCGGACTGGAGAGCACCATCGATTGGTACATCGCCACCGCCGAAAAGCAGCTCGACATTCGAATTCAGTACGAAAAATCGGGCCAGCCATTTGCGGTCGATCCCAGCGCCGGGATTCACATCTATCGCGTGCTGCAAGAGGCGCTGAACAACGTCGCGCGGCACTCCGGCGTGCGCGACGCGCAGGTCGCGCTGCATTATCATCCCGAGGCTCTCGAGCTTAGAATTGAAGATCATGGCAAAGGCCTGGTGGTAACTCCAGGGCAGCCCGGAATCGGCCTGGTGGCCATGCGCGAACGTACCGAATTGCTCGATGGCCGCATCGAAATGGAAAAACCCGAAAGCGGCGGGACGCGGATTCGCCTGCAAGTTCCGCGCAAAGCGCTCGGCGAAAAACAGGAAACGAATGCCTGAGAAAATTTCAGTACTGCTGGTAGACGACCACAGTCTGGTGCGTACCGGATTCCGCCGCATCATTGAAGACGAGCCGGATCTTACCGTAGTGGGCGAAGCCAGCTCCGGCGAAGACGCCGTCCGCCTGGCGAAAGAGTTCCAGCCCAAGGTGATCGTCATGGACTGCGCGCTGCAGGGCATGAGCGGATTGGCCGCCACCCGTATCATTCTGGAGAAATCGCCGTCCATCGCGGTGCTGGTCCTGAGCATGCACTCCGAAGAAACGCTGGTCCGCCAGGCGTTCGACGCCGGTGCGCGCGGCTATATTTTGAAGAACGCCGTCGACGTGGATCTGGCCAGCGCCATCCGCCACGTCGCCGCGGGAGACACGGTGCTCGCTCCGCAGCTTGCCCGGCAGAACGCGTTGAAGGGCGAGCGCGCCTCCGCGCTCACGCCGCGCGAACTGGAAATCTTGCAACTGATCGTTGACGGTAAATCGAACAAGGAAATCGCCGATGACCTGGGCCTGAGCGCCAATACCGTAGCGGTGCACCGCGCCAATCTGATGGACGCGCTGGGAATTCACAAGACCGCCGAGCTAGTCGTCTACGCGATCCGCAATGGCCTGGTAAATATCGCGTGAATCGCCGTTCTTTCTTTCATGGCGTCGCGGGTGCAGCGCTCGCTTCCCGTTGGACGCTGGGCTCCGAGGCCGCCTTACTCGATGCCCTGCTCCAGCAGCAGCCCGCGTCGCCGCAACCATCTTTCCGGTTCGTCGACGTCACCCAGGGCGCCGGTCTCCAGTTCCGCCACAACAATGGAGCGTTCGGCGGCAAGCTGCTGCCGGAAACGCTGGGCTCCGGCTGCGCATTTCTGGATTACGACGCCGATGGCTGGCAAGATATTTTGCTGGTCAACGGAATGGATTGGCCCAGCCACAAGCAGCAAACCAGCACCCTGAAACTCTATCGCAACAATCGCAATGGCAGCTTCACCGACGTTACCCACGCCGCGGGTCTCGACGCCCTTGAGGTGTACGGCATGGGCGTAGCCGTCGGCGATTACAACAACGACGGCTTCCCCGACATCCTGATCACCTGCGTGGGCCAGAACCGGCTATTCCGCAACACCGGAAAAGGCGCGTTTGTCGACGTCACCCGCGCCAGCGGCCTCGACGCCCGCCAGGCCATGAGCACCTCGGCGCTGTGGTTTGATTACGATCGCGATGGCCTGCTCGATTTATTCGTGTGCAACTACGTGAAATGGTCCGCTGAGCACGATGTTTTCTGCAGCCTCGACGGCAAGCACAAGTCCTACTGCACTCCCGAAGCCTATCGCGGCGAGACTTGCTGGCTGTTTCACAATCGCGGGAACGGAACGTTCGAAGACGTCACCGCCAAGTCCGGCATTTTCGATAGCAGCTCGAAATCGCTGGGAGTGGCGATGTTCGATTACGATCGCGATGGCTGGCCCGATTTGCTGGTCGCCAACGATACCCAGCCCAACAAGCTCTATCGCAACTTGCATGACGGCACGTTTCGCGACGTGGCTGTCGAGGTCGAATTGGCTTTCAGCACCGAAGGCAAAGCCCGCGCGGGCATGGGCGTTGACGCCGCCGATTTCGATAACTCCGGCACGCCCGGCGTGGCCATCACCAATTTCGATAACGAAATGATCGGGCTGTATCGCGGGGCTTACAACTCCCTCGGTAATGTGCCAGGCGGCACGGACAGCAATCCTACCCAGTTCGTCTATCAGGATGTGGCTTCGCAATCCGGCGTCGGAGCCGCCTCGAGAAATACGCTGGGCTTCGGCTGTGCGTTTTTCGACGCCGATCTCGACGGCTGGCTCGATCTGGCCGTCGCCAACGGGCACATCGATGAAACTGTCCGCAACATCCGCGGCAACGTCGGCTACGCTCAGCCGCCCCAACTTTTCCTTAACAAGAGTGGAGAATTTGCCGACGTCGCCGCCTCGCTCGGCGCCGATTTCGCTCGCCCCAAAGTCGGTCGCGGCCTCGCCTACGGCGATTTTGACCGCGATGGCGATCTGGACCTTCTGATCACCACCAACAACGGCCCAGCCTACCTTTACCGCAACGATTGCAGCAGCGGAAACCACAGCCTCCGATTTCATCTGGTGGGCACCAAATCGAACCGCGACGCAATCGGCGCGGTGGTGCGCATCCAGGCCGGCGGGGTCACCCAATCGCGCATGATCAAGAGCGGATCGAGCTACCTTTCCCAGTCCGAGTTGCCGGTAACTTTTGGCTTGGGAAAGCTCGATCACATCGACCGCGGAAAGATCGAATGGCCCAGCGGGCGGGTGGAAGAGTTCAAGAATCTAGAAGCTGGCCAGCTCTATGAATGCATTGAAGCTAAAGGACATACATCTCACGGCGGCTTCTAGCCGCGCACCGCTGTAAGGTTTCGCCGCGCTTAGTATTTTCGGATTATTGCGCCCAATTCGGACATGAGTAGAATGCTCATCACACGCTCTCGCGAGCCTCTAAGGCGCGCCGAGACCCAAAAAAAGAACACCCCAAAGCAGGCGATAGTGCCGTTCGCACTCTGTCGTCCCGGTCAGCCGAAAAGCTGACCGGGCAGCCTGCCTCCCGAATCGCCGCCAAGTGGGAATATTCCAGCAAAATTGATCCGGTTTCGCACCTGCAGGATTCCCAATCCAGCAAACGAGTTTCGTCTGCGTCCTTACCGCGGCATATTCCAATCATTCGCACGAAAGAGAGGCAAGGATTGGTTGACTCGAAACCGCTTGGCAAACGATGATGTTGCGCATGCCATCGCGCCTTCGGATCGTCTGGACCGCCTCTGTTATTTTCGCCGCCTTAACTCCTCTCGCGGCTGCGATCCTGCCCGGCCATTTCCCTGGCTTCGCCCAAGGATCCAAAGCCCCCGCTGCTGCGTCCTCCGAGGCCGTTCGGTCGAATAACCTCGGTGTCGCATATATGGACCGCCAGGAGACCGAGAAAGGCTTGGAATACTTCCAGAAGGCCACCGCGGCGGACTCGAGCCTGGTGGTCGCGCGAGTGAACGAAGGAATCGGACTCGTGAATGCGCAGCGGCTGGACGACGCGCGCCAACTGTTGAAGGAAGTCGTTGCCAAGGATCCGCAGAACGCGCGCGGCTGGTACAACCTGGGCTTAATCGAAAAGTCGGAAGGCAAATCGGACGAAGGTATAGCGGCGTTCCAGCACGTCGTTCAGATCGATCCCGACGATCCTGACGCCCGATATTTTCTTGGCGTCCTTTACGCCCAGAAACAACAGTACGCCCAGGCGATCGAATGTTTCGACCGCGCCATTGCGCTCAACCCTTTTCATGCCTCCGCCGAATTTGGCGCCGCGCAGGCGTATCAGCGTTCCGGAAAGCCCGCGGAATCGAAAGCCCACTTGGAGCGGTTCCAGCACATCAACGCCACTAAAATCGGCAAGCCCATGAGCCTGATCTACGGCGAACAAGGAAAGTATTCGCTCGCCGAACAGATTGTGTCGGCGGCGATGACCGTCCCGCCGGCCATTCCGGTGCGATTTGTCGATGTCACCAAAACGGCCGGACTGCCTGCGGCCGCTGGCGTGCCCGCCACGGGAGACGCGGCCGCCGCAGCGATCGGCTCCGGCGCGTGCGTTTTTGATTTCGATGGCGACGGCCTGCCAGACGTTTTTCTCGCCAACGCGAATGGCGACGGAAAGCCAGCGTTGCTGCGAAATACTACAGGCGGACATTTTGAGGACGTCACCGCCTCCTCCGGCCTGAAAATCGACGCAGCCGGAATTTCGTGCGCCGCAGCCGACTTCGACAACGACGGCAAGCCGGACCTCGCCGTTGGATCGGTCAACGGTGTCCGCCTATTTCACAACGAGGGCGCGGGAAAGTTTACCGACGTCACCCAAGCCGCTGGGATTCACTCCACCGGCGCCGCGATCGGTTTGACCTTCGTCGACTACGATCACGATGGCGACCTCGACCTTTTGGTCGCTCACCCACAAGCCCCGGGCGAATTGTGGCGCAACAATGGCAACAGCACATTCACCGTCTGGACTGATGAATCCGGACTCACCGCTGCCGGTAATAACATCGCCACCCTCGGCAGCGACATCAATAACGACCGCGCCGTGGACCTGGTCGCCACCGAAAGTGGCAAGGATCCCGTAATTTATTTCAATCCCCGCGAAGGCCGCTTCCCTTCCGCGAAACCCTGGGCATCGGCGATGCCCTCCGCAGCGGTCGCCGTGGCGTCTCTCGATTTCGACAAAGATAACTGGATGGACTTGGCCTTCACCCATGCAAGCGCGCCTGGCCTTAGCCTCTGGAAGAACCACGACGGGAAGACTTTCGACCCCGTGAACCTTCCACAGCTAAGTTGGGCGCACGGCTACGGTGTGGCCGCCCTCGACTTCGACAACGACGGTTGGATCGATCTGGTCGCGGTAGGTGAAGACGCCGCAGGCGCCGGCCACATCGCGTTGCTCCGCAACCAAGGCTCCGCCGGATTCGTCGACGTAACCAAAGCGGCTGGACTTGCCGACCTCATTCTGTCGCATCCGCGGGCGATCGTCCCATTCGATTATGACCGCGACGGCGCGATCGATCTGTTGGTAACCCAGGCTGGCGGCCCACCGGTTCTTCTCCGCAACATGGGCGGCAACAAAAATAATTGGCTGCGCCTGGGTCTAAAAGGCGAAGCGGACAGCAAGACCGCCTTCGGCACCAAAGTAGAAGTCTACGCCGGAGCGCTGCGCCAGAAATGGGAGTTCACCGGCCCTGCAGGCTACCTGGGCCAGAGTGACACCGAAATTATCGCCGGCCTGGGCGCCGCGAAGGAAGCGGACGTGGTGCGCCTGCTGTGGCCAACCGGAGTGCTGCAGGACGAGCTGGCTATGGTCTCGGGCGCGCGGCCTGACATCGTCGAGCTCGATCGCCGCGGGAGTTCGTGCCCGATTCTTTTCGCGTGGAACGGCAGCAAGTTCGAATTCATTTCCGATATCGCCGGCCCTGGAATCGTGGGGCATTGGATCGCGCCGAATCAGCGCAATATTCCCAATCCCGCCGAATATCTGAAAGTGGATGGATCGCAGGCCCAGGCGCAAAACGGAAAATTGCGTTTCCGCTTGATCGAACCGATGGAGGAACTCGACTACGTCGATCAGGTCCGGCTCCTGGCCATCGACCACCCCGCCGGAGTTGAGGTGTACCCCAACGGCCATTTCTTCAGCAATCCTCCGTTCCCGCAATTCAAAGTGATCGCCACCGAAGGCGCGCGGCTCCCCGCTGGCGCGTGGGACGCGCAAGGCCACGACCTGCTGCCGCTGCTGAAAGATCGCGATCGCAACTACGTCACCGATTTCCCATTGCGGCCATACGTCGGATTTGCGGAACTGCACTCGCTCGAGCTCGATCTCGGCTCGTGGGATTCCGCGAAGCCTCTGCGCCTGATCCTCGATGGCTTCACCGACTATTACTCAGCCAGCTCCATCTACTCCGCGTGGCAAGCGGGGATCACGCCGATCCCGCCGTACGTCGAAGCGCAGGACCCATCCGGAAAATGGGTGCGCGTCATCGACGACATGGGCTTCCCCGCAGGCCTGGCGCGCACCATGGTCGCCGACCTTACCGGAAAAGTTCCCGCCGGAACGCGCCGCATTCGCATCCAGACCAACCTGCGCGTCTACTGGGATCGCATTCGCGTCGACAATTCCCCCTCCGATCTGCCGGTCCACGTGAACGCCGTTCCGCTCGCCGCCGCCGATGTGCGTTTCCGCGGCTATCCGCGTGTGGTGGAGGGCAATCCGGTCGACGACCTGAAATATATCTACGAAGACGTCAGCCTCACCGGGCCCTACACCCGCCAAACCGGAAACTACACCCGCTATGGCGACGTGCGCCCCTTGCTAGCCGGTGTCGACGAAAAATACGTGATCCTAGGTTCCGGCGACGAAATCGCGGTCGAGTTCGATTCCTCCGCACTAGCCAATCCGCCAGCAGGCTGGCAGCGCGACTATTTCTTCTTCGCCGACGGCTTCGACAAAGACATGGATTTTTACGCCGCCTACGGTGACACCGTCGCGCCCCTGCCCTTCCACACCCTCACGCCCTTCCCCTATCCAGCCGGCATCGGCTATCCCACCGACGCCGATCACCTGCGATATTTTCTCGAGTACAACACCCGCTCTGTCTCCGGCCCCGCCGGCAACAGCTTCCAGTTCCACTACCCTTCCCCGCAGTAGCAAACAGGGGCGGTGCCAGCTTGTTGGAACGCGCCTCGCAGGAGTACACTTCCGCCCATGAAACAAACAGTGGCCCCGCTAGCCTTGGCTTTCGTAGTTGCGATCTGTTGCAGTGGGCAGACTCCTGCTAGTGACACCGACTCGCCTTACGCGCCGCTTTGACTTCCACCCCTGAATCAGCTAAATTCGTTTTTTCTTGGTAGAGGCGCGGGAGCCACCAGTACTCCGAGAAGTAGTTCCGATTCGCTTCGGATCCGGACGAAAGGGGCCTGCAAGCACCTCCCGCCGAAACCGCCGGAAGAGCGAGCTTCCCAGCGATTGGCAGACGATTCCAAGGATCGTCTACTGTCATCCGTAATTCGGATGGAGCGCTATCGGGAAGCGAAGAGCTCGCGCTCCACGTCTCGCGGCCTCTCCCTTCTCGCGCCGCTCCCTCCCAGACTGGAACCCATGAACATATTTGAGATGACCCGGCGTCTCGTCGACGTTGAATCCATCAGCCACAACGAAGGCGCGGTCGGCGAGCTAATATTCGAGTTGCTTTCGGAGTTAGCGGGGCGCACCAACGGACGCGTCGAACGCATGCAGGTCGCCGAGAAACGCTTCAACCTACTCGCGTGCTGGGGCGAGCCGGTGGTTACTCTCTCCACCCATATGGATACCGTCCCGCCGTTTTTCGCCTCGCGCGAGGACGATGAGTTCATCTACGGGCGGGGCGCCACGGACGCAAAAGGGATCATCGCGTCAATGTTCGCGGCCGGGGAGAGCCTCGCGGTGAGTGGAGTGCGAAGTTTCGCGCTGCTCTTTGTGGTGGGCGAAGAGAAAGACAGCGCGGGCGCTAAAGTGGCTGCCGCGTCACCCCGCGGATCGCAGTACGTAATCAACGGCGAGCCCACGGAGAACCGCCTGGCGCTGGGGTCAAAGGGCATCCTGCGATACGACGTGATCGCGCGCGGAAAAATGGCCCATTCCGCCTATCCCGAACTGGGCGAGTCGGCCATCGAACACCTGATCGACGTCTTGCAGGATATCCGCCGGATTCCGCTGCCGCACGATCCGGTTCTCGGCCCCGGTACCGTGAATATCGGCACGATTTCAGGAGGCCGTGCGCCTAACGTGATTCCGGACTACGCGCGAGCCGAAATCCTGTTTCGGATCGTCGGTCCAGCCGGTTCCATTCGCGACGCGATGACCCGGGCGGTTGCCGGGCGCGCGGAAATCAAGGAAGTGTTGCACATCCCGGCGATTCGGCTGGGTGGGCTCGATGGCTTCGCCACCACGGTCGTCTCGTACACCACCGATGTGCCGATCCTCGCGGAATCGTGGGGGCAGCCATTCCTGCTCGGGCCCGGGACTATCCATGTGGCTCATTCTCCGGATGAGCGGGTCGCCAAACGCGAACTGGTCGAAGCCGCCGAAATTTACGCGCGCCTCGTGAAGCAGCTTCTTTCCGCGGACGGAGCGGGAGCGGATTAGATGAATTTGGCCATCGTCGGTTACGGCAAGGTCGGAAAACGAATTGAGCAACTCGCCCCGGACTACGGTTTTACCGTGGCATTGAAGATCGGCCGCGACGATGGCGCGGCCGATCGCTTCACCAAAGAGAAGTTTCGTGGCATCGATGCGGCGGTGGAATTTTCCACCCCCGCGGCATGCGTTGAAAACGTCGAGCGCCTGGCGGCGCTCGACGTGAACACCGTAGTCGGCACCACCGGCTGGCTGGACCGCCTCGATCATGTGCGCGGCGTGGTGCAGCGCAGCGGCACCGCGCTGGTGTGGGCAGCGAATTTTTCAGTGGGCGCAAACATTTTCATGGAAATCGTCGGAACCGCCGCGCGCCTGATGGCCGCCGAAAGCGATTATGGCGCGTGGGCCTGGGAAATCCATCACGCCGCAAAAAAGGACGCGCCGTCGGGAACGCTGCAAACCATGCTCCGTGAAATCGAGAAAAACGGCTATTCGCGCGAAGTGAACGTGGCTGCGAACCGTGCCGGTTCGCAGCCGGGAACGCACGAGTTCGGCTTCGATTCTCCGGACGATACCATCACCCTGCGCCACTCCGCGCGCAGCCGCGACGGTTTCGCGCGCGGCGCCTTGCGCGCCGCCCGCTGGATGAAGGGCCAAAAAGGCTTCTACGAATTTCGCGACATCCTGCAAGAGCTGGGGCCATAAGCGGGCCCATCAAGCAGGTGTTGCACTCAGCAGTCGCAGAGTGGGTGTTGAACCAGCAGTTGCAGGTGGGTGTCCCACACGTCGGGTTTACGTGTGGGGTTCTTAACTCACGGTCCTAAGGTTCTACGGTTTTACGCTCTTATCTCTTCCGGGTGCCCACTCTTCCCCGGGTTTTGCGAAGGGTGGGCGTATAGCCCCAGAAGTTCCATAAATTAGGCCCCGTACAAAAGACCAGTCGCAACAGGAGGTACCGATGTTCACAGGATGCGGAACCGCTCTAGTAACTCCATTCAATCGCGATCTATCCCTGGACGAACCGACGCTGCGCCTCCTGGTCCGCCGCCAGATCGAAGTCGGTATCCATTTTCTAGTCCCCTGCGGTACCACCGGCGAAAGCCCCACGCTAACCCGCGCCGAACATCTGCGCGTAGTGGAA
>Ga0302326_10001985_pt1 | contig 50928 bp, 39 predicted proteins | sample Palsa_T0_3_FD_202264 | JGI IMG/M metagenome (GOLD analysis project Ga0302326, IMG submission 202264) | Peat permafrost microbial communities from Stordalen Mire near Abisko, Sweden - Palsa_T0_3 | ecosystem: Environmental > Terrestrial > Soil > Palsa > Peat permafrost | place: Sweden: Abisko...
TTTCTGGTCAGACTGAATCCCTGACTCTCGACGTCCCGCCGGCCCAAACCTCGGTTTGGCGCGCCGTGGTTCGCGTGCTTCGAAGTCCCGCGGACAGCCTCTCCTGCGCACTGTTCCCCTGCTCCTGCGCCCTCTGCGGCGCCTCTCTTCTGCGCTTTACCCGTGCCCCCATCTGTGATTTTTGCTGCGCCCATCTTCCTTCCCAGGCAGGGAGTCTCTGCGCTTGTTGTGGGGAAGGTCTGGGGATTGCGCATTTCTCGCCCATCCCTGACTCGGATACCGATCCTGCTCGTCTTTGCCAACCGTGCCGCCTGGCTCCTCCTGCGTTCGTCAAAGCAGTAGCCTACGGGGGCTACCATGGTCAGCTGCGTTCGCTGGTGCACCTGCTGAAATACGACGGCATGCAGCCGATCGCCGGCCGGCTCGGTGTGCTGCTGGCGGAGTGCCTGGAACCCCTTGCGGGGTCGATGCCGCGGCGGATGGTGGTTATTCCGGTGCCCATGCATCCGGTCAAACAGCGGCAGAGAGGCTTCAATCATGCCGAACTGTTGGCCCGGGCCGCGATCGCAGAGTTGCGCAAGCGCGATCCCCAGCGGGTGTTGCAGTTGGAAACGAATTTGCTCAAACGCGTGAGGGTTACGGTCAGTCAATCGGGACTGACTACTCACCAGCGCCGCCAGAATCTGCGTGGCGCTTTTTTTGCGCCACGTACCGCCGCCCTTGCCGGGCAGGACGTGCTATTGATCGACGACATTTATACCTCGGGGGCGACCGCCCGTGCCTGCAGCCGGGTGCTCAGGAATGCCGGTGCGCGATCGGTTCGGGTGGCGACGGTGGCGCGTACGCAGCGCGAGGGCGTCGCAATGTGGGACGCAGGGTTTTTAGCAAGAGTGAATTGAGAGGGTAACGGAGGATCAATATGTCTTTGGGGAAAGCCATGATCCACGCACGCAAACCGAAAGCCGGCGCGCAGGGGCGTGCGCTGCCTCATGAATCCGCTGAACCGCATGAGGGGTGGCCGGGGCAACGGGTTTCCTCTGCCTACACCATGCAGAAGCCGGTGCTGGTGTTGAACGCCTCCTACGAGCCGATCAACATTTGCGGGGCTCGCCGGGCGCTGATCCTGGTTCTGAAGGGCGTGGCCAAGACAGAAGAGGAGCAGGGCGCCATTTTGCATGCTGCTTTGCTGCGCATTCCCATGCCTTCGGTCATTCGGCTGCTCGAGTATCGGCGCATCCCCCATCAGACGCGCGCCCTCTCGCGTAAGAACATCCTGCTTCGCGACCGTAACAGCTGCCAGTACTGCGGGGTTGTTCTGCCTGCGGGCGAGCTCACCCTGGACCATGTAATCCCCCGTTCGCGCGGCGGCCTCTCCACCTGGGAGAATCTTGTCGCCTGCTGCCATTCCTGTAATCGCAGGAAGGGCAATCATTTGCTCAGCGAGATCAGCGACATAAAGTTGTTGCGCGAACCACGGCCTTTCTCGCTGCACACCAGCCGCCACATCATGCGTATGATCGGTCACTCCGATAACAAGTGGCGGAAATACCTCTATTACTGAGATAGGGATTCAGTTATCCAGAAATACGCGCACTAGGTGCAGCACTCTGCACATAGTCCCCAAAGGCGTGCGGGGCACTCTAGCCTTCCAACAAGCGACTGCCAAGGAAAGAAGCAACTCTACCCTTGTCATCTCGACCGGAGGAATCAGCATTCTTCGCGGAGTAGCCGCTCTTAATTCCGTCCATCCAAGTCGCCACCCTTCCGGAAGGCCACCACCCTCTCCTTGTCATCCCGACCGGACCCGGATTTCCTGCCTCGCGCTGCTGGCAAGTAACACGTGTGCGGTTTTCCTTTAAAGAAAACCGCATGCAGTTCATCGGTGTCACGGGTCTCCACAGGAAATCCGGGGAAGCTCCGAAGGAGCGTAGGGATCTGCAGTGGTCGCGGTCCTTTCTTGGAATCACGTGCATCTGCTCGTCACTCCTCACAATGTGCTGACGGCTTGGGATTGGCCCTATAAAATTCGATAAAATTCGATCCTTTTTGGTCTTTTTAGAGGATTGGCAACACGCGTTTCTTTAGAGCCTCAGGCGCAAGGTATCGGGTTTCTTTTCCATAGAGGAAGGGACCCGGTTGTCTGGAGCAGAAGCGGACACGGGGCATGAGGCACCGGCGGGATCGCTTCCGAGGGGCCTAGAGGGGCGGGGAAAGATGGATCCACTCAAGTCAAAGTCTGGGCCCGGGGTAGAGCCAAGGTGCGAAGGCGCGTCTGCCGCCTTGCCGTGCGCGGGATCGGGAACGCCAGGCTCATGTTCGTCTCGGACGGAGTCCGGGCTGGGCTGGGGGCCGGTGGTTTTCCCCTGTTGCTGGCGAAGCCAGGCGGCGTTATCGATTGTCGGGTGAACAGGTGGAGGGGCGGATTTCTTCTGGGCGGCAGGGGCGCGACGGTCGTCGTTGCGATTCGGGATCAGGCCTTCGATGGCGACGATCATGGAGAGGGCTTTGATCTGGGCGGACATGCTGTTTCGAGTCATGTCGGGGTCCAGGTCGGCGATTTCCCAGAGGCGGGCCAGGACTCTTTCGCGGCCCTGATTCAGCCGGCGCTGCTCCTCAAATTCTTGCTGCAGGAGGCGATCATGCGTGGCCGCCCGGTGCTCGAGCATGTAGGCGCGGACCCGGGGTTTGGCTTTGGTGTAGGCGGCGGTGTCGGGGTTGAGACCGGCGGCTTCGGCAGCCTGACGGTCGGTCATAGTTCCAGAGAGAACCAGGTGGGCAAAGACTATTTCCTGATCAGTAATGAGGTCGCTGACTTGATTTTTGGGCACAAGTGGCTCCGTTTGTTGGGAGTTGTGAGGTTGCGAGAGAGAAGCTGCGCGCAGAGGCCTCTGAGCTCCGTGAAGCACGGTGGGAGCCCATGTTCAGATTTCTTATCATGTTTAAAAAGTAGTATGGCTTTTGCTTGTGCTCAAGGGGGGATTAGATGTTCCTGCCAACTAAGTTGGTTGAACTCTAAAGTTTCTGCCGATGAAGGCTGCTTTCAAGCGCTGAACCTTTCCACACACCGGTCGATCATCGGCCGTTCAACGGCTCAACACATCATTCGCACCGTAGTTCTCATTCATTTAGGGGTTATTTCGTATGTCGCGCATCTCGCGTGTCGCGCATCGCGCACCACCACGGCTCTTTACCGCAGCAGCTCGGGCTGGTTTGAGACCTGCTCCTGAAAGCCGATCCCGGGGGGCCTACCCTCGTCTTCTATGCAGCTTACAGCACGGATTTGTTTCACTCCGCGCCACCAGGCACTGGGTGGCATGAGGCCGCATCTCTCCTCCCATAGTGATGCTCATACTTACCACTTGACATCATTCTCGCGGAGAAAGCATCATGGTGCATGAGAACAACCCTGTCGATCGATGATGATGTCCTACGGGAAGTGAAGGTGTACGCGGACAGCCGGGACATAGCGCTTGGAAAGGCCGTGTCTGAATTGGTGCGGCGGGGTTTGCAAGCGCCGTTGCAGACCCGTCTCGTAAACGGGTTCCACGTAGTGGAGCTTCCCCACGGGTCACCAACAGTGACCGGAGAACAGATCCGCAAGCTGCAGGAAGAACTGGAGTGACCAGGGCCTGTTTGCTCGACGTCAATGTACTGATCGCGATGACGTGGCCGAGTCACGAGGCGCACGGCAAAGTGCAGCGCTGGCTTTCGGAGCTGGGGCGCGAGAGGTGGGCGAGCTGCCCTTTCACTCAGACAGCTTTTGTTCGCATCCTCTCAAATCCAGCGTTTTCGCCCAACGCTCTGACACCAGTCGACGCCGTCGCGCTGCTGCAGTCCAATCTTGGACATTCGGCGCACCAATTCTGGCACGATGACATCGGGTTGGTGGAAGCCATGGCACTGTTGCAGCGGAAACTCGTGGGCCATCAACAGGTCACTGATGCGTACCTACTGGCCTTGGCGATCCACAACAAAGGACGGTTAGCGACGTTGGATCGCAAACTAACAGCATTGCTTCCCGAAAAGACTGCTGCACGCGATGTAGTTACTGTGATCTAAGCACCCCTACCCGACACTTGGAGTTTGGCAGTCGAACTTTTGTGGTCATCATGGACGACCACAAATCTCCGGCCGGAAGAATCCTAAGACCGGGTGGCGCAGACCGATTTGTTCTCGCAAATCTCGGTAGCAGAAAGCTGGTATGTAATGGGAGCTGACCAGACCTTTTACTTTGAGGCACAACGCACATTTTCCAACGGTAGTCATAGTGGAAAGTTTGCGTCAGACTGAAATTTTGCGCCAGACGGGAACTGGTACTTCTAGGAGACAGTTTCTAAAAGTACCAGTTCCGTCTGACGCATAAATCGACGCATAAATCCTGACGCATAAATCCGTCTGACGCATAAATCCCTGACGCATAAATCCCAACCTGGGACCTACCGCGTACAGTTTTCCGGGCGTGAAGGCACGATCCTGCCCGCGAAGAACGACCCCGAAGACTACGAGGACAAGCGTCGGTTTGAGTCGAACATCGTTACGATCACCATAACTCCGTGAAACTAGCAGCCGCCGCGAGAGATCCAGGACAGACGAAGTAACCCCGGTCCTCAACACGGTGATTACTTCGTCTGTCCTGGATCTCTTCTGGATCTCTTGGATCTCTTCGTCTGTCCTGGATCTCTCTGTCCTGGATCTCTCGTCCTGGATCTCTCTGGCGTACACGAAGGATCCATCGGCTTGACGAAAGGTTTGGCGGAGAATAGTGTTTCGCGCGACAATAGAAAAGGACAGAAATGACTACCCAGCGCATCGATATCCCGGTTGATCTATTCGCCCAGCTTGAGGCCAAGGCCCAGGCGGAGGGGAAAACCGTGGATGAGCTCGCGTCCGAGGCCCTTCGCGACAGCCTACGCGAGCAGAAGTGGGAACGTCTGGTCGACCGCGGACTGGAAAACGGCCGCAAATCCGGCATCCGTGAGGATCAGGTCGTGGACGTGGTTCACGACTGGCGCAACGAACAGCGCGGGCGGTAGGTGCGTTCGCTCACCTTGGACAGCAATGTGTATGTGAGTGCCCTTAACTTCGGGGGCGTGCCGCTACGTCTTCTGGACATGGCGAGACTCGGGGAAATCCGTCTGGACGTGTCGGCAACCGTCCCGGATGAGGTCGAGCGCGTGCTGTGCGAGAAGTTCAGGTGGGCGCCGGCGAATGCCAAACAAATCCGAGCAGAAATAGAGCGGTTCGCGAACGTCATTACGCCGTCTGAAAGCCTTACCGTGGTGAAGGCCGACCCGGATGACGACAGGATCGTCGAGTGCGCGGCGGCGGCACGGTCGGATTACATCGTCACCGGGGACAAGCATCTTCTGATGCTGCGTTCGTATCGCGGTACGCGAATCGCCAAAGCCGCTGAGTTCCTGGCACTCTCCCCGGGTCGCTAGGCTTTCTTCTCCGTCTTCTCGGGAGATAAGGATCGCGGTAGGGACGCCTGTCGCTAGACGCCCCCCTACAATCCCCCAGACCGATCCCAGATGACCGCACTATCCTTGTCCGGATAGAGGGTCATGTCCGGTCTGTCACCGCTCGTCTGTCACCGCTCGTCTACCGCTCGTCTGCAACCTGGCTATGGTACCGAAAAATGTTTCCGTACTGATCTTTGTGGTGCCCCGCGTTATAGTTAAGCGCGATGCTGGTGAAGCCGGCCTGGGCGACGGTCTGCAGGTCGTCCGGCTCCGATATCCCATTTTGATTTTTATCAGTCCACACAAGCAAGTGCGGGAAAATGCTATCAGCCGCGGTGATAAAACCATCGCCATTTCCACCATTCTTAGGCAGATCGTAGACAGCGAGGGCGAGAAGGCCGTTCCGGTTCGGCGACGAGGGCTGCGGGGTGAGATTGCCGAATAACTCGCTTGCGTCGTCAATACTGCCATTGTTGTTTCGGTCAAGCGCAAGCCAGGCATTTCCGTATGCCGGTCAGTCCAGGCTAGCTGTTGTTTTGACCACCACAAAACTTGAACATGACCCCGTTGGCCTGGTCGGTCCAATCGAAGCCTTGGACGGGAAGGAGATTGGGGGCAGCAAAGGAGTAAATTAAACCCATGGCTGTCGATTGGCTCGAAATGACGCAGAGGCTGGCCGCAGGGGCCAGAGCGAAGGTTGCTGAGGACCGCCGCCTGGAAGAGTTGCAAGCGAAAAAAGGTGACTCGCGCGGTGATGTTGAGGCATCCGCCTCCGGTCGGTGAGCCGTCCGGCTTTGACCGTAATTGCTGGGGCAAAGGGAGCCGGAAAGAGTACTCTGACTGCCGGCAACGTTGATGTTTTTGGCGCAATTCCCATATTAAATCCTGATGTGTTTGTAAACATACTGCACTCGAGCGGAATGGGAATTTCTGCGATTTCGGCAGGCAAAGAGGTTCTCCGTTTGGCGAAAGAGCACCTCGCGCGCAAGGAGAGCTTCGCCGTGGAGACAACTCTTTCCGGCAAAAATTACTTACAGATGATGCAGTATGCCCGAGCCATTGAACGAGGCTTTGAAGTAGTGCTCATTTACATTGGGACCAGAAGCGTCGAGATCAATTTGGCCCGAATCGCTAAGCGGGTTCGGGCAGGCGGCCATGATGTTCCTGAGCCGGACGTGCGTCGGCGGTATCTTCGTAGCTTTCAGAATTTGCCAGCCGCCGCTGGGAACGCACACCAGGTTTTACTCTTCGACAACTCCGAAGAGCTTGGTTACCGGCTTGTTGGCTCACTCGGCGACTCAACACGTCGGTGGCTTATTCCCGTGCCAGTCTGGGCCGCGGAACTCCAGTCGAAGTTTCCCTGAAACGACGCCCTGACAGGATACAGGCTGCCGGGTTGAGGGAAACTCTGTACGTCCACGTTTCGTCTACCCTCAGCAGCTCAACTTTCCTTAATACATCCCGCAGCGAAAGTTCATCCAAAATAAGTCATCCCTTCCTCATTCGTTGCGCAGCGCCACCATGGGTTCCACACCCGCAGCGCGCCATGCTGGCAGCGCCGACGCGAACAACGCTGCCAGTCCTAACGCCAACGTGGCCGAGGCCAGCATGACCGGATCCCAGGGTCTTACGCTGAACAATTGCTGCGTCATCAGCTTGCCGGCGCCGATCGCGGCGGGAATGCCGATCGCCAATCCGATGGCCACCTGGGAAAAGGCGCCCCTTAGCACCATGCGCAACACCCTTCCGCGATCGGCGCCCAGCGCCATGCGGACGCCGATCTCACCCGTGCGCTGCTCCACCATGTAGGCCATCACGCCGTACAGGCCAACCGCCGAAAGCACCAGTCCCAGCGCACCGAACAGCGTCGTCAGGGTGGCAATCATGTCCTCCTGCTGAAAGTCGCCACGGACAACCTTGTCGTACGAATCAACCCCATACAGCACCAGATCGGGATCGACACTGGCCAACGCTTTGCGCACCTTTTCTTCTATCCCCGGAGGATTGCCGGGCGCCCAAATCACGATGTTGTACAGGTAGTGTGACCAGATCTCGCCAGCCTCGAAGGCAGGATCGTCCCAGTGGGTGGTCTGCGCCTCCGATATCCAGTACATAGGCCCGATCGGGTCCTTGTAGTCGTAGGTCATGTAGCGCATGTCTTTCACGACGCCGACGATTTCATACTTGGACGCATATTGAATCTTGTCCGGCCCGAAATGCTTGCCGAGTGGGTTCTCGTTTTTGAAGAATCGCCGGGCGAAGGCTTCATTGACCACGGCTACGGAGCGGGTGGTGGCCGTATCCTCCTCCGTAAAGGCACGGCCCATGACCATCTTCGCGCCGAGGGTTTCGAAGAAGCCCGGCATCGCGCGCGCCCAACCGGCGCTCGTATCTTCCTTGGCCGGGGGCTCGGGTCTGCCGGCGATGCGAATACCGTCGTTCCAGCTATCCCCCGACATCGGCGCATAGAGCACAGGCGCGACCATGCGCACACCCGGAATCTGCCGCAGGCGATCGTCGATCTCCCGGAACAGGGGCTCCATTTGTTCGGGCCTGGCGTTGCCCGCCGAGAGGCCCAGCGTGGGGTTGATCGACACGAGATAGCGGCCCTCGGTCGCAAATCCGAAATTCTGGTGTTCCAGGTTGCGCAGACTCTTGCCCAGCAAAGCCGCGGCGGACAAGAGAACAATCGACATCGCGGCCTGCCCAATCACTAACGACTTCTGTGCCCAGGAACCACGCCCACTGACCGAGCGATTCGCTCCGCGCAGCGCCTCGACCGGATCCGCGTGCGAGGTCGTCCACGCCGGAGCGACCCCGAACAGAATGCCGGTGAGCACCGAGATCCCAAGCGCGAACAGCAGCACAGGCCATGAGGGGGACGCGCTCACCGGCACATAGTTGTTCGGGTTACCCGCCTCGAAGGCCAGGTAGAGAATCAGCCTGGTTCCTGCATAGGCCACCGCAATCCCCAGTAAGCCCCCGGTCACAGCCAGCAGCACTGACTCGACCAGGGCCTTGCGCACCAGGCGATGGCGAGATGCGCCCAGGGCCATTCGTATCGATGTCTGTGCGCGATCTTTCAGCCCCCGCGCCAGCATCAGGTTGGCCAGGTTGCCGCAGGCCACCAGCAGCACACAGCCCGCAGCCACCAACAGCAGCTTCAGCCCGTCCTGATACTGATCGCGCATCGCCGCGACCCCGGCATCGCCCGGCGTCAGATGCAGGGTATCTTGTTGCCAGAGCTGCTTCTCTCCCGGCTGCATATCGGGCACGTGGCTGGCCAGCCAATCATGGAATTCCACTCTGAGTTTGGCTTCGAGCTGGGTCGGACTTACCCCCGGCCGCACACGGCCCAGCAGGTCGAGAAAGTTTCCGTCTGGCCGTTTGAGGCGCGCCGTCGCTCCATCGAGGATGAGTTCCGAGGTCAAAGGGAGCCAGAAGTCGGGCATGCTGCCGCCGCCGAGCCGCGCGCCATAGAAGCCTGGAGGCCCGACGCCAATCACGGTGAAGGGATGCCCGTTGATCTGATAGCCCGCGCCCACCACGGTGGGATCGCCGCCGTACTTCTCTTTCCAGATGCGATAGCTCATCACCGCCACCAGCGGTGCGCCCTGCTGATCATCGGCATCGGTCATCATGCGCCCGATCCAGGGATTGATGCCGAGGGTGCGGAAGAAATTGCCGGAGACGTACTGCCCGTTGCGGGTATCTGCCGGAGCCTGCGATCCGGCTCTGCGCACGCCCAGCGGCGCATTGCCCGCCTGCAGAGCCGCCAGGTCGCTGAACTCCGGCGTGTGGGCGCGAAAATGCTTGTACATTTCCCAGGAAAACAGGGCGAAATTCCCGTCGCTCCCCTGTACGTAGCCACCCCAGTTGCAGCAGCGAATCTTGTCGCCGATGCGCCATAACTCGTCGGGCTTGACCACCGGCAGAGACTTCAGCATGACCTGATGCACCAGGGTGAAGATGGCGGTGGTGGCTCCGATGCCCAGGGCGAGGGTGATGATCGCCGTCAGCGCGAAGCCTGGGGCCTTTCGTAATTGCCGCAGCGCGTCGCGCAGATCTGCCAGCATGCGTTCCTCCGAAGGTGTCTCCGATGAGGGATACGCAAACTCTACGGCGGCGGTTCCGTTGGCTCGAACTCCAGTGGAGCCATAGGGGGAAAGCGGAAGCCTGAAGAATGCGACCATCCGACGTTCGCATCCGGAGTCCGGTGGTGTGGTGTTTTTCAAGCTGTCAAAGAGCTCAACCGAGCACGCCTGGGCGCACCCTGCTACGCGATTTTTTTTGCTCTCCACAACGAATCATTCGTTCAGGATACTAATCTGAACGGTTCGAGTTCGCTACTACCGAGACGACTGCTCCTTCGGAGCTCCGGTCCCAATGAACAAGTGGTAAGGACGGGAACGAAAGGCTGTGGTTGGGCTTCCCCCAGATTCCCTGCGGAGACCCGTGGCGTTGATTGATTTCATGCGGTTCTCTTTACGGAGAACCGCACACGTGGCCCTTGCCAGCAGCGCGAAGTAGGGAATCTGGGGTCGCCCATCGTTTTCGGCCCACGTACGCTGGTGCGAACGTAGAGCACCCGTGTGGAGTTGTGGGACCCGCGAGAGGTTGAGGGCGAGGCCTGCGGTATCCCACATCTCGCGAAAAACGAGCGAGATGCCCCGATTTCCTGTACGCAGCCCTAGACAGGACCGCGTGTGCGCCTTTCTTTAAGGAAAGGCGCATGAAGTTCAGGGAACCCACGAAACTACACAGGAAATCGGGGGTGTGGGGCACCCGGCAACGGTGGCGGGGGATAGATCCTAAAGCGTGTTCATTCCATCCTTGACTTGCCGCAGGCAAGTCAGCTGCTCGGGATGACAAGGAGAGGGTGGTGGCTTTCAGGAAGGGTGGCGAGTTGGATGGACGGAATTAAGAGCGGCCACTCAGCGAAGAATGCGGATTCCTACCACCAGACCAGCCTCGATAGCAGGGGGTAATAGAGAGCCAGGCATATGGGCAGGTTCGCTCCCTGCACCTTGCGCATGACCGTGGCATAGGCTTCCAGCTGTTGTTGGTATTTTGCTTTCTCGCCTTCGAGAAAGGTATCCAGACCGGAGGCACCGTGAGTCGCGGTCTTGTAATCCACAATCCACAGATGCGTCTCTTCGGTGGAACCTGGCGTTGCGCCAGCGCGAAAGATGCGGTCGCCGCGTAAGGAACGCACGGTCTCTCCGTCTCCCTCAGTAGCTGCCCACGCCGACCAGGAGATTTCAGTCCTCGCGCCGGCGCGTGCTCCGAGAATCCAACGTCCGGTTGCATCCTTGAACACCGCGGTCAGGGCGCGCACCACCTCTGCTGATTGTGACTCCGCTTCAGTCCGAGGCAGTCCGTTTGCGCGCAACATCGCCAGTGCGCGCGGGCGCCAATTGGCCACTTCCGCAAGAGCTCCCGCGGTATCAATGCCGGCTAGCTCCTCGAGCAGCGCGTGCACGACGGTGCCGAAGGCGCGCGCAGACAGTGAGCCGCGGGGACGTTCTACGATCTCGAATTCCGGCTCCTTCGTTTCCGGCGGAGCGGCCGTTCGCGGTGGCGCCCAGTCTGCGGGCAATCGCCGCAATGGAATCGTCCAATGCGGTGGGGGAAAGAGAAGCTCTGTTTGCTGCGCGATCGCAGCCGATGCCTGGGCTTGGTATGCCTGCTCGTAGTCGCCGGCCAGCGCCGGCCAGGCAATCGCTAGCAGGCTGTGGCTGGAGCCTGCGGTCAGTGCTCGCGAATCCTTCTTTATAGTCGCGGCGCCCAGCAAGTGCAGTTCCTTCCTGGCCCGCGTGGCGGCGACGTACAGAAGGCGCCTGGCCTCGTCATCTTCCCGCCGGCTTTGTTGTCTGCCAATCCAGTCGTAGATACCGCCAGCTTTTCCATTCCGGCCGATGGGGGCGACGATGAACTCGCGCTGTTCCTGCTCCGCCTCGCCAACCAACCTGGTGCGTTCCAGGGAGCGAAGCAGTGGTTGTTGATCGGGCCGGGTCTCGCGTTCCAGTCCGGGCACGATCACGACGTCAAATCCCAGCCCCTTCGCCTTGTGAATCGTCATCAGCTGCACGCCGCAGCGTTCATTAGCCAGCGGATCGGGTTGGGCGCAAAGCTCGGTGATCCTTTCTTCCAGGCCGGCGGCATCCGGACCCAGTTCTTCGAGCATGGCAAAAAAGGCGCGCACGTTTTCGTAACCGGCAAGGTCCACGCAGGCGCGGCCTCCCATCGTCAGCCAGCAACGCTCTATCCATTGCGCGAGAGAAACCTGGCGGTGTTTGCCGCGCACGGCGTCTTCGAGCACCGCGCGGACCCGCGCCGCCCTGCGCTGCCCGTCTTCACTGAGCAGCGATGAGCGCTGGCGCAGCAGAGTCACGATCGGCCGTGAAGCGAACTCTTTATCGTCGTCGCCGCAGAGCGTGTGCAGGTCCCTGAGCGTGAGGCCGCACCAGGGCGCACGAAGGACCGTGAGCCATGCAATACGATCCATGGGATGCAACAAGGCATGGGTCAGGGCAGTGAGGTCCCTCACCTCCTGTCGTTCCCCCAACTGCTCGATCTCAACCGCTCGAAAGGGGATCCCCGCCTTACGCAGTCTGCGAGTGATCAACCCGAGGTGGGTTCTGGCGCGGACCAGAACCGCGATCTTGAAGGAATCCCCCCGCTTCTGTGCTCTTTCCATCCGCGCGGAGTAGCCTTGGATGATGCTGATCACCTGCCTGGCTTCTGCATCCGCGGCTGAGCGCTTTTCGTCAGGGCTGGGCTTGGAGGCACGAAAGAAGGGCCACAGGCGGACTCCCGGAGTTCCCGCCGGCGCGGGCTCAGAGGCTGTGGATTCCGCAAAGGTGACCTGGTAGTCATCCCCGCCGGCATTGCCGGTAAACACGGCTCGAAAGATTTCATTCAGACGAGTTACCAACCCCGCATGGGAGCGGAAGTTTGTCTGTAACTGCAACGGAGTCAATATGATTGCGGCCGTCCCTTGGCCCAGGCCGTGACGCCGGGTACGCTCAAAAAGCTCTACCTCGGCCTGGCGGAACATGTAGATGGACTGCATGGGATCGCCCACCAGAAAGCAGCTGCCCCGGCCGGCGGACTCCCATCCTCCGGCCAGCAGGGTAAGCAGTTCGTATTGGCTGCGGGAAGTATCCTGAAACTCGTCGACCAGCAAATGCGGCCATCGTTCGGCGATGACGGCAGCGAACTCGCTTGGCTCGCCCTGGTCGTCGCACAAGACCTCGCGTGCGGCAAGGCCCAACTCGACAAAGTCCACTACCCCGCGCTCGGCAAAGACCACCCGCAGTTGAGCGATCGCGTAACGCAGAATCACCAGCATGTGGCGCAGCATCTGCCAGTCTTCTTCGTGGTATTTTTCGGGAGGAAGCCCACGGAGCTCGCGCAAGACTAAGAGGAACTCAGGTTCGCTCTCGAGCCGGCCGACGAGCGAGACAAAGCGCTCTTTCGCGGCTCTACCTTCTTTGCCGGAGAGGAATCCTGTTTCGCGAGTGGGCGCTCTCCGAAATTCGTCGTCTCTCTTGAGCAGGAACGTGCAAAGGCAGCTCCAATGAGCGTGGCTGGTCAGGTGCCGAACGTCAGAGACATGCCTCAAGGCAAGGAGTTCCGATTCAGGTTCCAGGTTGCCGCAGGCTTCCGATACCATCTCCATCAGTTCCTGCGCCCACTCAGAATGACGTGAGAACAGTGACTGAGCTCTTTCCATGGCGTGCTGATGTTCGCGGCGCAGCGGCTCTTCGAGACGGTCGCGCACCATCAGCCAATCGACTGCCGGGCGGAGGAGAAGCGCTGGCCCCCACTGATCCCGTTTGTCGAGCATGTCCGCAATCAACCTTTGGCAATCCGGCAGGCTGGTTGCACGTAACTGCAACAGTGCGCGCAGCGCGCTCGATAACTCCGGATCGCCGCCCAGTTCGGCCAAGGTGCGCCGGGCGGCCAGGGTGTACAGCGGCTCGGGTTTGTCGGTGGGACTCAACGATCCCCCCAGCCGCGAAAGGAGGGGAGTTTCATGCGCGATCGTCAGGCAAACCGCGTCAATGGTTTGAATATTCAGCCGTTGCGGTTGTTGCAGCAGATTCCATCCGCGCTTTCGATCGTTGGCAATGGCGGCTTGCGCCAACTGCACGTCTTCGCGATCGAGGTTGGCCCCGGCCGCTGCGTCTTCGAGAGCCTTCAGCACCCGCGCCTTCATTTCCGCGGTGGCTGCGAGGGTAAAGGTGATGGCCAGGATTTGTTCCGGCTCGTCTACTTCCGCAAGCAGCTTCAGCAGGCGGCGGATGAGCAACTCCGTCTTGCCCGAACCGGCGGGAGCCTGGACAAGAAAGGATTGGCGCGTGTCCAGGGTCTGCGCACGTTCCTTTTGGTCGACCGGCACTGGGTTGGGGGTCAATCGGTTCCCCCGTCATCCTGATCATCCGTTCCATTCGCACGGTCGGTCTCCGCGACGCGGCATAGCCCGGGCAATGGACAAAATTCGCATGTTTTGGGATACCGTTTGGGATCTACCTGCGCCTCACCGCGAAGAAACTGTTCGCCCACGTTCATCAAGACTTGCTGCCAGGCTTGCAGCATCTCCGCGCGATAGGGCGGTTTTGACAATCTGGTGTCGCCGGCGCGGACATCATCGGCGTTCTCGACCCGGCCGATGAACCTGGTCTCACCTTCGCGAACGCGGCCGAGGAGCACTCCTTGCAATGCATCCACCCGGCCGAAGCCGGCATAAAGAGGCAACTGAGGCTCGTCCGGCCGCTCACCCTCCCAGGCATCGGTCTTGACCACGCCCGTCTTGTAATCGATGATCACGCGCCCGTTCCGAATGCAGTCGATACGGTCGACCCGCATTTGCAGCTTAAGGTTTCCGACCGCGGCCGCCAGCTTCACTTCACCCGCTTCGACGGTGAACGGCGAGCGCCCCGCTTCGTACTCCAGCCACTCGTGGATTAGGGAGCAAATGCGCGCTTGTTCTGCATCGAGATAGGCCTGGCTCCAGGTGCTCTTGCGCGTATGGGGTGCGTTGCCATATCTCTCCAGTGCAGCCTTGACATGGTGCTCGACAATCGCCTGCAGCCGACCTTCTCTGCGGGATTGCATGAGCCCGGCGTAACTCTTCAATTCTGCCCACAAGTTTTCCAGTATCTTGTGCACCACGGAGCCGCGTTCGCGCGGTTCCAGTCCCCAATCGGCGGCCTCCATCGGGCGAGCCGCTAGCCGCCTGGTGGCAAAAGACTGAAAAGGACAAGCTGTCTGGCGCCTCAGGACTTCGGATCCACCTGCATCCTGCGCAATCGGCCAGGGAACGATCGCGGCCGGCTCCTCGTCGATCACCAGAGCAGTCGGGTGGTCGACGCCCTCGCCGGCGGCGAGCTGTGCGCGAAAGCTCTGCGCGGTCACTTCGGTGGTAGTGGAGCTGACGAGAGTCGAGGGCCTGCAGGGCCCTTCCGCATTCTGTGCCGGATAACTAAAAATGCTTGTTGCCGCGCTACTCTGCAAACGAAGAGTCACCTGCTGGGCGAGTTTCCAATCAGCCGCCGTGTCCGCGTGGGGCATGGCGTGTTTGCGCTGTAGCGACACAGGGAGAAACGGGTGGGGCCGGGCAACGGCCGGCCAGTTCGCGTCGTCAGCGCCTAAGAACCACATGGCGTCGAAGGTGAGCCCCGCCGCTTCCAGCGGTCCAAGAATCTGAACCGGAGCATTTCGCGACTCGGGCGCGAAGATCGTCTGCGCCCCGTGCTGTTCCAGGACTTCGAGAAATTCAGGATAGCCCACCTTGCGACCATCAAAGGCCAGCGCGGCCACGCTGTCGAGCAGCTGGGACCACCTGGACTCGACCTGGAAGTCTTCGCTGTGCATGGAATGGGCTCCGGGCCAGTGGACTGCCGCTAAGATCCGCTCCGCCACGGTTACCCATTCAGAAAAGTTTATGGCGGCGTCCTGCGGCAGTATCCTTCGGGCTATTCGGATCCGATGCAGTAGGGCGCCCAGGGGAATTGCTTCCTTCGATCCGGTGCTGAGAAGTTGCAGGAATGTGTCCAGGTCCTGGTCCGGCTGGCGCATGAACTGGCTGCGCAATTTGGCGTCAAACGCCGCGATTGGCAGCAGCTCATCCTGGCGCTCGCAAAGGAAGCCGGAGAGCATTAGCCAGCTCAACTGCTCCTGCGGTAGGGGGTTGTTCATCCAACGCAACAGCAACAGGGCGGCACGCGCCATCGGCACGTGAGCGAGGGGTACGCCGAGGGAGAATTCAAAGGGGAGGGGCAAGTCGCGTTCCCCGATGGCTATTGCCTGCGGGGCGAGTAGCTGGCGAAAGACGCTCTCGATTTGCGGACGCACGCTGGAGACGCTGGGCACCACGACGGCGATGCGGTGAGCGCCCGTCGCGCCCGCCAATTCTTGTCTCGCCCAAAGGGCACATAGGGAGATCTCATCTCGTTTGTCGACGGCTTTCACCAGCGGCGGTGTCTCTAAGGTGGAGAGCTGGGGGGCTTCGGTTACTTCGACCGGGTGTTCCTTTTCGAGGAAAGCATCCAGTAAGTATTGCTGGGCCGGCGTAATGCGATCAAAGCCGGTCAGGAGCAGCGGCGAGGTTGGTTCCACCCGATTGGCCAGCACCGCCGGGTGTAACGCCAGCGGCAGCTCGCTCCTGCTGAGCCACTCTTCCCGGCTGCGGAGGTGCTGAAAGGCGCGCGCCCATTCGCGAAAGCTCTCGACGTCCGGGCCGGCCACTCTTTCTCCGCTGAGGAAGTCGAGAGCGCGATAGGTGCAAAGCAGGGCATAGGCCTGCTGCGCAAGCTCGGCTACGCCCAGCACAGAAATGAGCCGGCGACCCTCGATGGCAGGTTTCACCAGGCGGACCCAGATTTGTTGTTCCTGGAGAGTGCTGAGTAAGAGTCGGGTCTCGTCGCCGGAGCGCAAACGCTTCTGCCACAAGCGGTTTAACCAGCTATCCCAGTCCAGGATGTCCGGGGATTGCCAGGCTTCGAATCCCTGGCTGCGCTGTGCTTCTCCATAGGATCGCCGGAGGGCACGGGCGGCGCGGGCACTGGATGCGATAACCGTAGCGCCATTCTCGATTGCTACCGCGATGGACGGGGGGAGTTGCATCCCTTGTTTTATACCGCAAAGGAACGCTGCTGCGCCGGTTGTGCCGGGCGTGTACACTCACTGCATGGGGCGGATTGCAGCATTCGTTTTGCTGTGCGTCTTCGGGACGTTGTTGCCCTCGGCGACCGTCATCGCGCTTGCCGCTCCACAGCAGTTAATTCCCATTTGTTGCCGCGCACATGGCGCTCATTCGTGTGTGATGGGCGTTTCCACGGATGCAGGCTCCGCGTTTCGCCAGCCGGCTTGCCCCTTTGGTCCCAGTCTTCGCGCCATCAGTTCGGTCACCGTTTCCGCTGATTTCAGTTCCCGCATAACTTTTGGCCTGGTTGCCGCTGGGAATGGACGGAAATATCTTACCGATGTGGTGACAATCAGTGTGCTCCGCCGCTCTGCTCCACGCGGGCCTCCTCCCTCCTCTCTTCTCTAAGAGAATCAAGACAGCACAGTTGCACAGACGCTTTAGCGCCTGCGTGGAATCTTTCCCCCACCTTAAGTGGGGGGAGAGTTTCAGGGGGAGCGGTGGACTCCCACATCTCCGTTTCTGGATGGGGAAGAGGTTTCGGGGTAAGAGCGGTGGAAACCCACATCTCCGTTGCTGGTTGGGGGAGAGTTTCGGCTGGAGAGCTACTTGGAGGTGAGAGATGGCGGTTCGTTTGCTGTGCCGGGTTTTCATTGCTGCCTGCTTGCTGTCCTTGCCCGTTGCAATAGCAGCCGTGCTGGCCGCTGTCCGGGGGATAGTCCACGACCCCCAACACCGTCCTATTGCGGGCGCTACGGTGACCCTGCACGCAGCGACTTCCGATTTTGCGGAAGAGCAAAAGACCAACACGGATGGGGAGTTTAGTTTCTCCGCCGTCCCCGCCGGAGATTACTACCTTACCGCCGCCCAACCAGGTTTCGACACGGCGAAGCAAAGCATTACCGTGGCGTCCAATACTTCGCCGGTTCTGCACTTTGAGCTAGCCATTGGCTCGGTGCAGCAGTCGGTCACGGTGGAAACGAACACCTCCGCTGCCAATGTCGATAGCATCACTCCCACCACGCTGATCAGTCGTGAGGATATCGCCCGCACCCCAGGAGCCGATCGAACCAACAGCATGGCGATGATCACCGACTACGTGCCGGGGGCGTATATGACGCATGACATGCTGCACATGCGCGGCGGACATCAGCTGAGCTGGCTGATTGATGGGGTGAATATTCCTAACACCAACATCGCCAGCAATATTGGGCCCCAGATCGATCCCAAGGATATCGACTACCTGGAGGTGGACCGGGGAAGCTATCGAGCCTCGGTGGGCGACCGTACCTACGGCGTTTTTGATGTGGTTCCGCGCAGCGGCTTTGAGCGCAATCGCCAGGGCGAACTGGTGCTCACGGCGGGCAGCTTCTATCAGACCAACGACCAGCTCAGCCTGGGCAGCCACTCGGAGAAGTTTGCCTGGTACACCAGCGTCAACGGCAATCGCAGCAACTATGGATTGCAGCCGCCGATCGAGACCCCGGTTCACAACGCCGACAATGGCTATGGGGGGTTCGCATCGTTTCAATACAACCATGATTCGGCCAACCAGTTGCGCCTGGTGACGCAGCTACGCGCCGACTATTACCAGATACCTTACGACCCCGACGCCAACGATTGGCAGAATCACAACTATGATTCAAGCGGCCTGCGCGATGGGGAGCATGAGACCGATGGCTACGCCGCGTTGACCTGGGTGCACAACTTCACCGCCTCCACAGTGCTGCAGTTGTCGCCCTTCTATCACTACAACGATGCCAAGTATGATCCGAGCGCGCAGGATCTGCCGACCGCCACCAGCTCCAACCAGACAGCCCACTACGCAGGGGTTCAATCTTCTGTTTCGACCGTGGTCGCCAAAAACTCCATCAGTGGCGGGGTGTATGGCTACAGCCAGCATGAGCATGATATTTTTGGCGTGGTCTTCAACGATGGCAGCAGTAAGAATTTTACCCAGCCGGAACAAATCACCAGTGGAGTGGAAGAGGTTTTTGTCGAAGACAGCTATAAGCCTACGACGTGGCTGACGGTCATCGCCGGTCTGCGGCAATCGTATTTTACGGGTGCCATCACCGAAAACGCCGTGTACCCCCGGGTCGGCGCCGCGGTTCTTATTCCCAAACTTAACTGGGTGGTGCGCGGGTTTTATGGCCGCTTCTATCAACCGCCGCCGCTTACCAGCCTCTCCGGTCCAGCCTTGCAATATGCCGTTGCCGGCAACACCGGCTTCCTTCCCTTGCACGCGGAGCGGGATGAGGAGCATCAATTCGGAGTACAGATTCCATTTCGCGGATGGCTGCTGGACGCGGATACGTTTGAGACCAAAGCACAGAATTTTCTCGACCACAGCAATATCGGCGAATCCAGTATCTTTATCCCGGTCACGGTGCAGGGAGCGAAGATTCAGGCCTGGGAACTTACGATTCGGTCGCCGCGCCTTTGGCACTACGGACAGGCGCACTTGGCTTATTCCAACCAGGTTGCACAGCAGATTGGTCCGATTACCGGAGGGCTGATCTGTTATCCGCCGGATTCCCCTGCGTGTGCGGTTGCGCCAGGATATTCGGCCCTGGATCACGACCAGCGGAATACGCTGAATGTTGGCATGAACGGGAATCTCCCTCATCGTGCTTACGCGTCGCTGAATATCTATTACGGGTCCGGTTTCTCGAACGGGTATCAGGATCCACCCTCGCCGTTTACCGGGGCTTATCTCCCCGGGCATGTGTCTGCCGATTTGTCTTTGGGCAAGGAGATCAGGGAGAATTTTTCTGTGTCGGTGCACGCGCAGAATGTTTCGAATACCCGAAGGTTGTTGGACAACAGCCTTACGTTTGGAGGATTTCACTATAACGATCCACGGCAGATTTATGGCGAGATGCGATACCGGTTTCATTTTTAGTCCGGGGGCACTCACAGTTGTTCTCATCCTCTGCTTACTGGTTGGTCTCGAAGGATGCCAAAGCGAACCACCGGCGGTAGAGCCGCAGCCTACTGGAGCCACTTACCAGCTTAGAGGGATTGTGGTTTCGTCCGATGCCGCCAAAGGTGTGGTCACCATCGACACGGAAGCCATTCCCGGGCTCATGGGCGCGATGACCATGCCCTACAAACTTGCCCAGCCTGGGGTGGCTACCGAGCTTCACCCGGGAGATCACCTCATCGCCCGGCTGCGAATCTCAGTGGACTCGAGCGTGCTGGACCAGATCGATGTGACCGCGCAGGCTAAGCCGGACTACAAGCCGGATAAGCTCTACAACGTCCCCGCACTCGGGCAGACGGTGCCTGACTTCAAATTTATCAATCAGAGTGGCAAGACGATCGCCATCGACCAATTTCACGGCAAAGTATTGCTGGTCACCTTCATTTACACCCGCTGCCCATTGCCCGAATACTGTATCCGCATGAGCCGCAACTTCGCTGCCATCCAACACCAGCTCGCCGCCGACCCTGAGCTCTACCGCAAAATCCATTTGCTGAGCGTCAGCTTTGACCCGGAACATGACACGCCAAAGGTGCTGCGCAGCTACGGCAACGCCTATATCGGCGAATCGGGCGGCCAGGCTTTTTCCCACTGGGATTTTGCCGCTCCGCCCGCTGTGGAACTGGAGGAAGTCGATCAGTTCTTTGACGTAGGCGTGAGCCCCGGCAACAGCAACACACTCACCCACTCCCTCTCCACCGCCGTCATTGCACCCGATGGCAAAATCTTTCGCTGGTACCCGAGTAACGACTGGACGCCCTCCGCCGTGGTTGACGACATCAAGCAAGCCGTTGCCCAATAAGCAGTGCGTGGTTCACCCGCTGGTATAAAAGGAAGCAATGATTCTCGTGCTCATGGGAGTGACCGGGTCTGGTAAGACCACAATTGGCAAACTGCTGGCAGCCGAAACAGGCTGGCGCTTTGCCGACGCAGACGACTTCCATTCCGAAGCGAACAAGGCGAAGATGCACGCCGGTATTCCACTGACCGATGAGGATCGGAAGCCGTGGCTCGAGACCCTGCACGAATTGCTGCTGGGTTGGTATGAAGCGGGAATCAGCGGCATCCTGGGCTGCTCTGCGTTAAAGCAAAGTTACCGCGAGAGGCTCACCCCGCAAATTCCCCCGGTCAACATTCGCTTTATCCTGCTCGATGTCCCCCAACCGGTGCTTGAAGAACGCCTCAAGGGGCGCAAGAACCATTACATGAATCCAGAGCTCTTGCGCAGCCAACTCGACACCCTTGAGGTCACCTCCGATCTCATGCGTGTCAATGCGGAAGGCCCACCGCCGAAGATCGTGCAGGAGATCCTGGATCAGCTGCTGACGGTAGAAGGCAAGATCGACGTGTAAGGTAGAATCAAGGCTGTGTCTACCCCTTTTCCCATCGACGTAGCCACCACGCGCAGCGCGGTCCTCGACCCGCCCTTGACCGATGCTGAGCTGGAAGCTCTTGCCATCGCGAGTGACTGGTTCCGTCTGGAGCGTACCAGAGAAGGGAAAATCCTGATGCACCCACCCACGGGATTTCTAACCGGCGACGGAAACTCAGAAATCACGTCTCGGCTCCGCATGTGGTGGAAGACCCACCGTCTGGGCAGGGTGATTGATTCCAAGGGCACTTTCTTCCTTGCGGACAGTTCGATGTTGAGCCCGGACGCGTCTTACGTTCTGCCCAATAGGTTGAAGGGATTGACTAAAGATAAGCTGACGGGCTTCCCCCGGCTATGCCCCGACTTTGTCATCGAGTTGCTCTCGATTTCGGACAGCCTCCCCAAGGCCCAGGAAAAGATGGAACGCTGGATTGAGAACGGCGCCACTCTGGGCTGGCTGATCGACCCCTATAAAAAGAAGGTCTACGTCTATGTACCTGGCAGCGAGACGGCTATCGAAACCGGGAATACCGTCCGCGGGCAAGGGCCCGTCGAAGGCTTCACCCTCGATCTGGACGAGCTTTGGCGCTGCTATGAGGTTTGATCCCGGATTTCCTGTTGAGAGCCGTGGTGCTGATGGGCTGGATGGAACTCTCTTTGGGGAGAGTCCCACAGGTAGTCCTCGCCGGCAGGGCGAAGAAGGAAATCCGGGTTAGCTTTTCGGAGGCGTCCGCCCCTAATGGCGAAAGTTACCGTTCTTTTTGGTGTTCTTCTGATAATCCTTGGCGGAGCCAGCTATGTCCTGACTGGCCACAAATTCCCTACTTCGCTGATTCCCGTTGCTTTCGGAATACTACTCATTACCTTCGGCAGCATGGCCGAAACCCCCGACAGCCGGCGGCGCATGTTGTTCATGCATATCGCCGTTACGGTGGGCTTGCTGGGCTTTCTCTTCACCGTCTCTGGATTGTTCTCCGCGGTCGAATTGGTTAGAGGCAAACTACTGCTCAATCATCCCGCCATTGAAGAAAAAGCAGCGATGTCAGCCCTCCTGCTCATCTATGTACTACTCTGTGTGCGTTCCTTTATTGCTGCACGCCGTACCAGGGTGTAGGGGGCTTTTTACAACGTGAGTATGCGATCCAGCGCCGGGGCAGGGATGTCCCTGCGTGCCGAACGGTCAACCCGGGCGCGCAGTGGTGCGGCCGGCGAAGAGGTTAAGAAGAAACGCCCTCCCCTGCGCAAAGTGCTGCCGGAGATCTGGACCCTGGTCAAGCCGCGCAGGTGGTTGCTAGCGTTCGGTTTTGTGTTGATGGTCATCAACCGGGTCTCGGGCCTGGTTTTGCCTGCGTCGACCAAGTTCCTGGTGGACAACGTTTTGATCAAACGGCAAGCAGAGAAATTACCCTTGATCGTGGGCGCAGTTCTGCTGGCGACGACCATCCAGGCGATCACCTCCTTTTCGCTTACCCAGCTGCTCTCGAAGGCCGCCCAGAGGCTGATCGCGGACCTGCGCATGCAGGTGCAGGCGCATATCGGCCGTCTCTCGGTGAGCTTCTACGACGCTACCCGCACCGGCGTGCTGGTGTCGCGCATCATGACCGACGTGGAAGGGGTGCGCAACCTGATCGGCACCGGCCTGGTCGACTTTGTGGGCGGCATGCTTACCGCTGTGCTGGCCTTCTTCATCCTCATGCGCATCAGCGCCAGCATTACGCTCATCTCCTTCGCGTTCGTGCTGACGTTTGTTTTCATTTTGCGCAAAGCATTCGGCGTGATCCGTCCTATCTTTCGCGAGCGCGGCAAAATTAACGCCGAGGTGACCGGGCGCTTGACTGAATCGTTAGGCGGCGTGCGGGTGGTGAAGGGCTACCACGCGGAGGATCGCGAAGCCGGAGTTTTCGCCAAGGGAGTGGAACGGCTTTATCAGAATGTGGTCCGCTCCCTGACCGCCACCTCGTTGCTCTCGCTGGCCGCGACCGCCATTCTGGGTATTGTCGGCGCCACCGTCATGTGGCTCGGCGCCCGCCAAGAGATGGCCCACAAGATCACTCTGGGCGACTACTTCACTTACACCATGTTTTTGGCCTTCATGGTTGCTCCGGTGTTCCAGGTGGTGAACGTCGGCACCCAGCTGACAGAGGCCATCGCCGGGCTGGACCGCACTAGCGAGATCCTGGCGGAGAGAGAAGAAGACGCCGATCCCCGCCGGACGGTCACCCTGGGACCGATCAACGGCGATTTGAAATTCGAAGAGGTGCAGTTCGCCTACGAGCCCGACAAGCCCGTCCTGCATGGCATTTCCTTTCATGCCCGTCCGGGCACGGTCACTGCCCTGGTGGGCTCTTCAGGGTCGGGGAAATCCACCATCATCAGCCTGATCTGCGCTTTTCATGAGCCCACCTCAGGGCAGGTGCTGGTCGACGGAATTGACCTTTCCACTGTGCGCCTCAATAGCTACCGCAGCCAGTTGGGTGTGGTTTTGCAGGAATCGTTCCTGTTCGACGGCACCATTCGCGAGAACGTGGTCTTCTCTCGTCCCGAGGCGACAGAAGAGCAATTTCTCAATGCCTGCGCGATTGCCCGAGTGGACGAATTCGCCCTGCGCTTTCCCGAAGGTTACGACACCATCGTTGGCGAGCGGGGGGTCAAGCTATCGGGCGGCCAGCGCCAGCGCCTCTCGATCGCGCGCGCCATTCTAGCTGACCCGCGCATTCTTATTCTCGATGAAGCCACTTCTTCGCTCGATTCGGAATCGGAAGCGATGATTCAGAACGGGCTCAGTTACCTGATGCAAGGGCGCACCACGTTTGTCATTGCCCACCGCTTGTCAACCATTCGCAGGGCCGATCAGATCCTGGTGGTAGAAGGCGGCCTCATTCTGGAACGTGGTACGCACTCCAGCCTTTACGCGCTCGAGGGCCGTTATCACGACCTTTACACCCGTCAGCATGGGTTGGAGGCGAATCGCTTTCTTGCTCCGGGCGAAGGCGAAAAGCTTTTCGAGGAATTGAAATAAAGGTAACCAGATTTTAATGCGAACACCCGACGGCGCAGATTAGTATGACCTTTGCTCATAGGGAGAGTACATGACGATGGCGCCGGAGGCTGTTTTCAGCTGTGAAGTGGCTAAGGGTTCGGATGAAAGCGATGGCCCCGTCACCACGATCGCCTGTCATGGCAGGGTGGTGGGTGAAACTTCAGGTCGGCTCAAGGAAGTGGTTAAGCCGCTCATCCCTCTGGGGGGCCGCATCGTGCTCGACCTTACCGACGTGAGCTATTTGGATAGCTCCGGTCTGGGAACCCTGGTGGGCCTTAAAGTCTCAGCCCTTAAAGAAGGGTATTGCAAGCTCGAATTGGTCAATCTAAGCCCTCGGGTAAAGGAACTGCTCCGCCTCAGCAATCTGTCCCAGTTGTTTTCCTCGTAGACGGAGTCCTGGCAGGCTGCTGATAATTGTTCTGGTAACTTGCCAAGTTAACCTGCAAGCCAATAATGCCTCGGCGACGTAAGTCGCGACGAAACAGTTACCACCGCTCCCAAACCCCTTGGGAGCCCCGGAAAGTCCCCCGAAAGTACCGTTCCCGTAATCGCCCTGCTTGCGTATTTTCAAACTGACAGTTCGGCAAGCGACGCGCTTTCCGGCCCGAAGTTTTCCCAGCTAAGTTCGGTCAGGGGCGGGGTACATGTGGAACGCGAAGTTATCGGCCAGGTGGCAGAGTAACGCAGTTGCATTAGGTCTGTCGATCGTCAGCATCACCACCGCAGGCTGCGGCTTTAGTCTGAACGAAGCGGCCGTGGTAAAACTGTCAGCCATTCAGGCGACGGGCAACAACCTGCGCGTAACCCAAACCATGCAGTTCAAAACCGAGGCGCCGGTCATCTGGTCGGTGAACGGCATTCCCGGCGGTAACGCGGACCTAGGTACGATTTCGAGCAACGGCCTCTACACCGCGCCAGGCATCGTTCCTTTACCCAACAACCAGGTAACCATTGGAAGCTCTGCCGAGATCTATCCATCCAAGGGGAATTACGGTGTTTCCGTTCTCAATCCAATTCCCATCCTTAACTCGGTGACGCCGGGAGCATTTTCCGAGGGAATGGCCCAGATCGTAGTGAACGGATCGGCCTTTGTTTACGGCGCGCAAATTTTATGGAATGGCGTGGCGGTTCCCACCACCTATCTGTCCGGCACGCAGCTGGTTGCCGTCATCACCGAAAATACTCCGGGCACTTATCCCGTAACGGTAGTGAATCCTGATCCTGGCTCGGCAGCTTCCAAGGGCGTCAACGCGCTGGTTCAGCCTGGCCAGGTCGTTATCAAGTTACAGCCGACAGAAACCAGTGTGCGGGTGAACAACACCATCACCATTACCCCCACCGTGACCGGCTCGCAGGATACGGCACTCACCTGGACCGTCAATGGTATCGCCGGGGGTAACGCGCAGATCGGCACGATTAATGCTCAGGGCGTTTACACGGCGCCGGCAGTGGTGCCTAATCCGAACCTGGTAGTGGTCGAAGCCATCAGCGTCGATAATCCCAACTCCACGACCATCGTCAACGTCCAGGTTCTCAACCCGGTACCCACGCTGCTGAGTGCCACCCCTTCTACCGTCAATATTGGTTCCACCAGCGTTGTCCTTTCGGGTGCGAACTTCATTAATGGCGCCACCGTGCTCGAGAATGGCACAGCCATTCCAACGGTGTTTAATTCCGGCGCTCAGCTCACCGCCACCGTGGACCCGGCCGTTGCCGGCCCGTTTGATCTGCAGGTTCTGAATCCCGATCCCGGCGCTGCTGTTTCCGCCGACGTGATCGAGCAAGTGCCGGGCACGCCGCCCACGCCGTTGGTGCAGCCTCAGGATGCCTCCCGCTTCCTAATGCAGGCGACGTTTGGTGGCTCCGAGGCCGACATCAATCACCTTTCGACCATTGGCTATAACGCCTGGTTTGCCGAGCAGTTCGCTGTTCCCAACACCCTGCACGAGCCCTATGCCGAGCGGCAGATCATTCTCAATACTCAGCCTGCCTGCGCTGCCGGGGACGCCACCTGCAACCAGAAGCTATTTCTGCAGACGTTCGGCGATCAATACTTCGAGCAGCCTTTCTGGAGCACCGCTCTCACCGGCAAAGATGCGCTGCGTAAGCGGGTGCAGTTCGCGCTCAGTGAACTGTTCGTCATCTCCAGCCAGGATGCGATTGTGGGGCAAATGCCGCGTGGCGTAGCCAACTACTACGACATGCTGGGCAACGATGCTTTCACCAACTACCGCCAGATCCTGCAGGATGTCACGCTGAATCCCATGATGGGGATTTACTTATCCATCCTGGCCAACGACAAGGGCGACGCCAACCGGGATCCGGACGAGAACTATGCCCGGGAAGTCATGCAGCTGCTCACCATCGGGCTCAATCAGCTGAATCCTGATGGAACACCGGAACTGGATGGCAGCGGCAATCCCGTCCCCACCTACGGACTCAATGACGTGGTTGGGATGGCCAAGATCTTTACCGGCTTCAGCTGGAACATGAATGGCAACGTCAGCGATCAGGCGTGGTCAGGCTACGGCGCTGCCTATGCGGGGCCGGGCTTCGGTCAGGACTTGCTGCCTTTGGTCCCATACCCTACCCACCACTCAACCGACGAAAAGGATTTTCTGGGTTTGACCGTACCTGCTTCCGGTGCATCCGACCCAACCGGCGACTTGAAGATCGCCCTGGATACGCTGTTCAATCACCCCAACACCCCGATCTTTGTTTCCAAGCAGCTGATCCAGCGCCTGGTCACCAGCAACCCCAGCCCGGCCTATTTAGAGCGGGTGGCAGCGGTGTTTCAGAACAACGGCCAGGGTGTTCGCGGCGACATGCAGGCTGTGATCACCGCCATCCTCATGGATGACGAGGCCCGCAACACCAATTCGGCTACCTTCACCAGTCCGAACTACGGCAGGGTGCAGGAGCCGCTGCTCCGCTTTACCCACATGGCGCGCGCCTTCACCGCGGAATCGCGCAGCGGCGCTTTCGACATCGGCAGCACCGAAGACCCCGCCTATGGCTTCGCAGAGATGGCTTCGCGCGCACCCAGCATCTTCAATTGGTTCGCGCCTGGATATATACCCGCGGGTACAACCATCGAGGCGGCAGGGCTTACGGCGCCGGAGATGGAGATCACCGACGTAACCACCGTAATCGGCTACCTCAACAGCATGCAGGCCGCCGTGTCTGGCGGCTACGGTAATAACAACGACCTTTACATGACTTTGGCTGCCGAGACAGCGCTGGCCAACAATCCGGAGGCACTGCTGGCGCGGGTGAACCTGTTGCTTTTGGGTGGACAGATGTCGTCTACGCTGCAGAGCCAGATTCTGGGTGCGGTCAATGCCATCCCGATACCTACCGGCAGCGATCCGACCAATGCGCTGCTGGCGCGCGCACAAACCGCGATTTTTCTAACCGTCGCTTCGCCTGAGTACACTGCCCAGCACTAGCCACGCAGCAACACGAGGAGCTTATCCACCATGTGTAAGATCGACCATTCCCGGCGCCAGTTCATGAAGACGGCCTCTTACGCAGCGATGACAGGCGTCACCGCGAGCCCCTTGATGCACAGCATGCGCGCCCTGGCGGCCATGAGCTCGCATGCCGCACCCGCAGCGACTGATTACCGTGCCATGGTCTGTGTTTACCTGCAGGGCGGCAATGACGGTCACGGTACTTTGATCGCGACCGACCCGGATTCCTTCTCCGCCTTTACCCAGGCTCGCAACAGTGCCCCGGGGCTGGCGTATCCCATGAACGAGTTGCTGCCAATCACGCCGCTTACTCCGCAGTCGGGCCGCACCTTTGCTTTGAACCCCTATCTCACCGGCGTACAGAACCTCTTCAACTCCGGCCGCTGTGCGCTGGTTGCAAACACCGGTACCCTGATCGAGCCCATCACCAAGGCCCAGTGGAACTCAGGCACGGCTACCCTGCCCAGGTCGCTTTTCTCCCATTTCGATCAGACCAATGCCTGGGAAGCGGTCGCCGCCGATGGCGCCAACCGTGGATGGGGAGGTCGCATGGCTGACCTGTTCGAGAGCATGAACAGCAATGCGTCGTTTACCTGCATCAGCACCAGCGGCACCACGCTCTTTCTCTCCGGGCAGACGGCGTTCCAGCTGCGCGTGAGCTCGGCCGGCGCCCTGCAGGCCAACGGGCTGGCGAATCCGCTGTTTGGCTCTGCGCAAGGAACGGCGGCATTACAGTCGATTATCAGCGCCGACGATGCGAACCTTTTTGCCAAGGAGTACGCGGTGATCGTTCGCCGCTCGCTCGCAGCCCAAGCGGCCCTGGCCGCTGCCATGGCGCCTGCTGGTCCAACCGGCGTGCCCAACCCTACCCAATTTCTTGATCCCTCGACGGGGATGCTGGCGGATAACAGTTTTGCCCAGTCCCTGCAGACCGTTGCCCGAGTTATTGCCGGCCGTACCGCTCTCGGCGTCAGTCGCCAGGTCTTCTTTGTGCAGTTGGGCGGGTTTGATACCCACGATACCCAGGCCAAACGTATTTCCACCTTGCTTAGCCAGCTAAGTGCCGGATTCGAGTACTTTGATCAGCTCATGGTCACGGCGGGATTGAGCAACCAGGTGACACTCTTCACCGCTTCTGATTTTGGCCGAACACTCACCGCCAACAGTGATGGTACGGACCATGGTTGGGGCAGCCATCACATTGTCGCCGGGGGTGGGGTCGCGGGGCAGAATATATATGGGGAGTATCCGGTGGTGGGCGCCGATCAAGCCAACGATGTGGGACAAGGACGGCTCATCCCGACCACGGCGGTTGAGCAGTACGGCGGAACTCTGGGAAGATGGATGGGATTGTCCGACAGCCAGGTGCGCGAGGTCTTTCCCAACTTCGCCAACTTCGGTAGCAATCCGTATCTTGGCCTCATGGGCTAATGAAACTGGAGCGGGGAATATTGAGTGGGAACACCCTCCCAAAGTCTGGATGTTGTCGCTTCATTTTCGACAGATCGTACCGCGATTGCAGACCCTCACTCCAGAAAAGGCCGAACCAGCTGCGCCAAATCGTCCGGCTCCGCTAGAAAAGCGTCGTGGCCGTGCGACGAAACCAGCTCCCGGTACTGGCAACGTACTCCAGCCTTCCCTATGCTCGCGGCCAGGTGGGCGACCTCCGCCGCCGGAAATAGCCAGTCAGACGATATACCCACCAGCATCACCTCGGCCTGGATGCGGCGGAACGCGGCTTCCGCCGATGGATAGCCGCGAACGGGATCGAACAGATCCATGGTCCGCGTGAGGGCCAGGTAAGCGTTGGCGTCGAAACGCTCCACGAACTTTTCGCCTTGGTAATCGAGGTACCCGGCCACATCGAATCGTTCTCCGGCCCAGGGATCCTCGCCGCTGCGATCCGGCCGGCGGGCAAAGCGGTGTTGGAATAATTCGCTCGACTTATAAGTGCAGACCGCCAGCGCGCGGGCTAACGCCAGGCCATCGCGCGGTTGCTGGTCTGGCGGGTAGTGCCCACCCTGCCAAGCAGGGTCAAGCTGGATCATCTGCCGCTGCAGGTGGTTGAGTCCGAGCCCCATCGCTTCCAGCGGGGCGGCTCCGATCGAGACCACCCGCTGGACAAGTTCCGGAAACTGGATTGCCAGCTCCAGGGCCTGCATACCGCCGATCGAAGCACCCATCACCAGCTGCAGGCGGCGGATCTTGAGCTTCTCCAACAGGCGCACCTGCAGGCGAACCATATCGCCGATGGTCACCAGGGGAAAGTCCGGCCCATAACGGCTTCCGGTAAGCGGGTCGATCGAACCCGGCCCAGTGGAACCGTAACAAGAGCCAGGCACATTGATGCCGATCACACAGTGGCCGGCGGACTGCAGCAATCCGCCGTCGGCGAACAGGCGCGGCCACCAATCCGCCACCCGGGCCGATCCGGAGAGCGCGTGGGCGACGAAGATGACGTTGTCACCCGCCGCATTGGGCTCGCCATAGGTCGCGTAGTGAAGACTGGGCGATCGAAGTACCCCGCCGGCTTCGAGGGAGAAATCCTCATGTAGCGAGTAGTCTCCCTCGAAACTGGGTCCGATCAGCGCCTGGCTGGGGCTGGAACTCATCGAGCGCTGAGTTCTTCCACCGGTTTGGCCGAATGACCGTTGGCCACCTCGATGGCATCGTTCAGGTCGGCGAGAATGTCACGAACGTCTTCGATGCCGACCGACAGCCGTACCAGCTCGGGGGTGACCCCGGTGTCGCGCTGCTCCTCAACCGTAAGCTGGGAATGGGTGGTGGACGCGGGGTGGATCACCAACGACTTGGCGTCGCCAATATTGGCCAGCAAAGAGAACAGCTTGAGCGAGTTGATCAGCTTCTTGCCCGCCTCATAGCCACCCTTGATACCGAAGGTGACCAGCGAGCTTTGACCTTCCGGCATATATTTCTTCGCTCGGGCGTAGTACTTGCTGGAGGGGAGTCCGGGATAGTTGACCCAGTCGATGCCGGGGTGGTTGGCCAGGTGTCTGGCCACGGCCAGCGCGTTCTGCGAGTGCCTTTCCATGCGCAGGTGAAGTGTCTCCAGCCCTTGCAAAAACAGAAAGGAGTTGAAGGGCGATAAGGCGCCACCCATGTCCCGCAGCCCCTGTACCCGGGCTTTGATGATGAAGGCTATGGGGCCAAACGCTTCTACGTAGGATAGGCCGTGGTACGAGGGGTCTGGTTGGACGAAGTCGCGGAAACGGCCGGAGGCCTTCCAATCGAACTTACCGCCATCGACGATCACGCCGCCGATCGATGTGCCGTGACCGCCGATGTACTTGGTGGCCGACTCAACCACAATGTCTGCTCCCCACTCGATGGGCCGGGTAAGAATCGGCGTGGCCGAGGTGTTGTCGATCATCAGCGGTACGCCATGCTGGTGGGCGATGCCGGCCAGCCGCTCGACGTCGACAATGTCGAGCTTGGGATTGCCCAGGGTCTCAGTGTAGACAGCACGGGTTTTCTCGTTAATGGCCGCCCGCAGGCCGTCGAAGTCTTCGGCATCCACAAAGCGCACGGTGATTCCGAGGCGCGGCAGGGTGTAGTGGAACAGGTTGTAAGTGCCGCCATAGAGCGAGGTAGTGGAGACGATTTCGTCTCCGGCGCCGGCCAGAGTGGTAATGGCCAGGGTTTCGGCTGCCTGGCCAGAGGCGGTGGCCAGCGCCGCCGCTCCCCCTTCGAGCGCAGCCACGCGTTTCTCGAAGACATCCGTGGTCGGATTCATGAGGCGGGTGTAGACGTTGCCGAATTCCTGCAAGGCAAAGAGCCTGGCGGCATGATCGGCGTCCTGGAAGACGTAAGAGGTGGTCTGGTAGATGGGAACGGCACGGGCGCCGGTAGTGGGGTCGGGTTCTTGCCCGGCATGCACCGAAAGTGTTGCGAGATGCTGCTTGTTAGCTTCTGCCATTTGCGTTCTCCTATAAATTCTTGCGGCAAGGGAAAGGCCCGCAGTCTTGAATCAACCGCAGGCCTAAGGGGAAACCTGGTCTGGTAGCTTTCAGCTCTTCGGCCAGTCGCCCGAAATGCCCGCATCTATGCGGGTACAGCAACAGCGTGGGCGGTTGGAGAGGTGAAAAGTCATGCTCCACAGTATTAGGCAAACCCGCGCCCGCTGGCAAGTGGCCCGGGCAAGGCTTTGGCACTTTTACAGGCTCCGGAAACACTTTAGCCGCTGAGGGCCGCTTTCTATCGCAACAGCGAATTTTTCCGCAGCGTCTTTCAGCCCACCCACCAACGGAGCGAAAGCTCTGCCAGTAACAATGTCACCCCGCTGGCATCTGTTATCGCCTTTGCAGGCATCTGTAGAAGGGACTGGCCCAACCGATCACTTTATCCGATGAACAGAGAGGATGGCACTACGGGTACTTACGCAAAAGTGTGATCTGACGTTGCAATTTTTGAAGAGTAGTATCAGTTCCGCGTCCATCTGACCCTGTCGTCAGGAAAGGAGGCAAACATGAGTGACCTTCATCGTCGCAGGTCCTCCGGCCTCTGCCTTATATTGGTTTTCACCAGCGTGGTGTGCGTCCGCACCACATTTGCCGCAACCTCCAACCCAGCCCCCGCCACCGATGTGGCCACCGCACCCTCGACCGCCGCGCTCTCGCCAGAGATTGAAGGCGATCTGCTGATGGTTCATCACAGCTACGCCGCCGCAATTGAGGCTTACCAACGCGAAACCCAGCGATCCGCCGTACTTTGGAACAAAATCGGAGTCGCCTACCATCACCTGTTCGCGCTCGATCAGGCCCGCAAGTATTACCAGCAAGCGCTGGCGATGAATCCGGGCTATGCCGACGCGCTGAATAACCTGGCCGCCGTTTACCACGGTCAACACGAATACAAGCAAGCCGAACGCACCTACAAGCAGGCGCTCAAGTTTTCGCCTAACGCAGCGATCACCTACTGCAACCTGGGCACTTCGTATTTCGCGGATGAGAAATACAAACCGGGAATGGAAGCCTATCGCAAGGCACTTGAGCTAAACCCCAATATCTTTGATCCCCACCAGGCGCAGATTGTGCAGGGAACCAGCTCGCGCCGGCAGCTGGTAGCCGTCAATTACTACCTGGCCAAGACCTACGCGACAGCCGGCAAAATGCAGGAATCGCTCAGCTATCTGCGCAAGGCCCTGGACGCTGGCTTCCGTGACCGAAAGCAGCTGATGAAGGATAAGGAATTTGCTGCACTGCGTACCACCCCGGAGTTTCGCCAACTCATGCTGGAACAGAACGGGGGCGAATAGCCGGCCCGCACAGCAGCAAAAACGAATACCGACGCGGTGCTTTTTCTTGGCCACGCTTCATCGAATCCCTCCCCCGAAAGAATCGATGACGTCGTTGGCGGAAAATCACCGCGTCGCTGTTTAGAATACTGTCTAAGGATGGGCAAGCGGACGTTCCGGACCGCGTAACCAGAAGGCAGTAGCTAAATAGTTACCTCCTGCCAGTGGCGCGCCCCTTTCCTGGGTTGAGAGGTGAGTATTGAAGCTGCCGGTTCTTGAAGCAAGTCCGAGGGAAACAGAGGTGGAGGCCGTGCTCCTGGAGTACCGGACGGAGAGCGGCCGGACGCTACTCGAACTGGTCGATGAATCCCCGCTGTTGCTGATTTTTCTTCGCCATTTTGGATGTGCCTTCTGCCGTCAGTCCCTGGACGACGTATCCAAACTCCGCGCCGAGATTGAGGCGAAAGCGATCCGGCCCGTCTTTGTGCATCTGGGAACGCCGGAACGGGCCAAACCCTACTTTGACTACTACCATCTTTCAGACGTCGAACGGGTCAGCGATCCGCAGGCTTCCCTGTATGCTCAGCCGGTCTTTTCGCTGGCGCGCAAAAGTGCGTTTTCCCACTTCCTGATTCCTACCGTCTGGAAGGCGTGGCTGCAAGGCGCCATCCGCAAGCACGGCATTGGCATGATTAAGGAAGACGCCGACCAGATGCCGGGCATTTTCTTTCTGCGCCAGCGGGCGATCGTCCGCGCCTTTCGCTATAAGACGATTGCAGATCAACCGGACTACCTGAAGTTGATTGCCTGAGCGCTTGCGTTCGCCTGCGCTGAGGACTGGACACGGGAAAATTGTCTCCAGCTCCTTACCGAAGTCATGTCTTCGCACCAAATCTGAGCGAAACAAACCAATTTGGTAACCGCCGGGATTCTAAAAACGGGACATCCCTCTCCTGCCTTCTTTGCTCCGTGAAGACCTTCCGATAAGCAGTCTGGAGGCGACAGCCGGCGATCTTTTCCCACAGAGATGGGCTCGACGCGCAATGCGAGGCAATTGGTCCTGAAGAAGAAAAGAGTGTTTTGCCTTTGATCAGATCATTCGCCACCCGTGCGCGGAACAGTCTTTTAGTGCAGAATGCCTCCTGGCTTTTTGCCGGCCAAGGGGTCTCGTTCGTGGTGCAGGGCTTCTACTTCATTGTGCTCGCCCGCCTGCTTGGCACCACCCAATACGGTTTGCTTGCGGGCGCAATCGCCCTGGTTACTGTGGTGAGCCAATACAGCGCGCTGGGGTCGGGGCTTCTCTTTCTGCGCTATGTGAGCCCGGACCACAGCCGATTCCGGATGTATTGGGGCAATGTGTTGATGTCAATCTTCCTGCTGGGTGGCCTGCTTGCAGTCGCTCTCAGACTGTCTGGCCGCTGGTTTGTGGGGGCGGCGAGTGTACCGCTCCTATTTCCCATCGCCATCGGCGATTGCCTCTTTCAACAGCTCAGCAGCTGCGCCGGACAAGTCTTTCAGACCTTCGAGAAGATGAAGTTCAGCACTGCACTCATTTTGCTGGGCAGCATCTTTCGCTGTGTCTTGGCCCTTGGGATGCTCCTTGTTTTGGGCAGGGCTTCAGCCTGGCAGTGGGCTATCGGATCCCTGGCGGTGTCTTCTGTCTCTGCCTGCATCGCCTTCGCGACCGTGACTCGCTTCTTTGGGCTTCCTTCCTTTTCGCCGTCACTTTTCCTGAGGCGTTCCGCAGAGGGCTTTGTTTTTGCCATCTCTGGATCGACGACTGCGGTTTACAACGATATTGATAAGGTCGTCCTCTCCCGTTTTGGCATGGATCGAGCCAACGGCATCTACTCGATGGCGTACCGGGTTGTCAATATCGGAACCATGCCGATTATGTCCATCGTCAGTGCCGCCTTTCCCAGCTTTTTCCGGGCGGGTGTCAAAGGCATTGCCGCGACTGTTCCCATGGCCCGGCAGCTGCTGAGGCGCACCGCCGTGCTGGGCATCGTGGTCTCTGCAGCCCTCTTCCTCTGCGCGCCGGTGATCCCACACCTGGTCGGAAGGTCGTATGCCGAGTCGGTAAGTGCACTACGATGGCTGTGCCTGATCCCATTTTTCCGCTGCTTCCACCTCAGCGCGGGGGATGCGATCGCGGGCGCAGGACAGCAGAAGTTCCGTTTAATCTCGCAATCGACCGCGGCCGTTGGGAATCTGCTGATGAACCTATATCTTGTGCCCCGCTATTCGTGGCATGGGGCAGCATGGGCGTCTCTGGGCACAGACGGAGCGCTGGGCGTAATGAACTGGCTGGCGCTGATTTACCTGAGCAGACGTCCCCGTCGCGTGAGCGTGGCCGATCGGCCGGATGATTTTGAGCTGATTGGTTGAGTTAGGTAACGTAATGAAGTAACGTCACTGTGTTAAATCGTAGGTCGATCGCACATTATGGTCATTGCGTAATGCTGCGATGGCTTTTGCTGTGGTCCATTTGCTGCACAAGCTCTACTCCATCGGGCCATTGACTTCATATCCACAGCAAGATAAATAAGTCTTAGTACCGCGATAACCCGTCCGGAATTTCACGTCAAGCGAGGTATTACGTTTGCAGATCGTTCTCGATGAGTGCGGCGGTTTGGGGAACCAGTTGTTTCGCTACGCTGCGCTTCGATACTATGCCCGGCGCTACAGCGCAGGCATGAGGATTTCGGTCGAGCCGGCGCGGTACGCCCAGTCCTATGGATATCCGCGGCCTTGCCTTCTCCCGCACTTCTCGATTACTGTGCCGATTCACGAACGTTCCTTTGGCGACCGCCTGCTCCTGACAGGCAAACCGTGGCTCAAGCGGGTGGTTGCTCCAGCAAAAAAAGCGCTACGGACACAAGTCTTCACTCAGGATTTTTCCGGCTGTCACTCTTTCTTGAAAGACATCCCCCTGGAGCGGCACGTCAGGAAGTTGCATCTTGTTGGCTTTTGGCATACTTACCTTACAGTCGAGAAGGTCGCCGGGGAGCTGCGATCGGAATTAGCCTTCAGAAGGCCTGCACAAGGAAAAAACCTGGAGGTACTGGAACAGATTCGCCGCAGCAGGAACCCTGTTTCTCTCCACGTGCGCCGCGGAGACTGCACCGTTTCCGCGACAAACAGGGTCCACTTACCGCGGCAGTATTACTTGAACGCCATCGCCACCATGAAGGAAAGCCTCGACAATCCCACTTTCTTTGTATTCTCCGATGACATCGGGTTTGTGAAAGACTACCTGCCGCTCGATTGCACCACTGTGTTCGTCGGTCACAATGACGATTTTAGTGCCCATGAGGACTTGCGGCTCATGTCGTCGTGCCACCATCACATCATCGCCAACAGTACTTTTTCATGGTGGGGAGCGTGGTTAAACCCTCGGCAGGACAAGATGGTCATCGCGCCCAGGCAGTGGTATCTAACGCCGGACAGCTACTACCCCGATCTATTGCCACCAACATGGATGCTGATCAATGTGCAGTCCTCGAAACCTGCCTGGCAGAGAGACCTATCTCTATCGCTCCGGTGAAGCTGGTTGTTTGAAGTCTTGTGGGGGAAGCAAAGAGGCCCCTGCGAATAACCGCGTAGGCGGAGGAGCTTGGTGTTTTCAATGAAACTGTAGTTGCTACCTATTGCAAGGCCGCGTACTGTTACCAAAGTATCGTGAATGTTGTTATTTTAGTTTGAGCAGAGTTTCAGTCTGGGCTAACCTGATTTCGTAAGCACCGCCTGGCTCAAGCAGCAGCGAGCTTAAAGTGCGTCCCGTTAAAGTGGAAGCTCCATAAATAACCTTGGCCAGAAGAGGTATTCTGGCTCAGTCCACTCTGAATTCGGCCGCACCGGCCAATGGTTGACCGTTCAGATCATAGCTGTATGGCTTGTCCGGTTTTCTGAAACAAAAGCAAGAACGGCGTGGCCGCGCCTGCCTTGCCATACGATGACTTGCCTTCTAAGGGAGCCAACGCATGTACCAAACTACCTGCGACGCAAAAGGATTGGATGCTCGGCTGCAGCAAGCCAGTATCAGGATTGCCATTGCCGACGACTACCCGGTTCTGCTGGCCGGGATAAGACAATCGCTCGCACTCGACGACGACATCGTGGTGGTCGCTGAGTGCATCGGGATCAATGACTTGCTGTCGCAAGTAGCCTTGAAGAAGCCTGAAATCATCCTCCTGGGATGCGAGACAAATCTTGAAAACCTCGTTCAGCACCTGCACAGCTTCAGTGAGCGCTACTCGGGCGCGAAGGTTATCGTCTTTACCGGGAATGGAAGCGTGAATTTTCATGAAGCAGCTCTGCGTAACGGTGCGAAGGGTCTTTTGTCAAAGCGATGCGCGCCGGAGTTGATCGGCACTACGGTGAGAAGGGTTTCCCAGGGAGACCTCTGCTTTGACCGTGCTTTGACCCATCGCGTGCTGAGTACATTCGTGCAACGAAAGCCCGCCGAGCTACCATCGGAAAAGGCGGGAATCTCATCCCTTACCGGCCGGGAGACCCAGATTATCAGCCGGATATGTGAAGGTATGCGCAACAAAGAAATCGCCGGCAAGCTATACATCAGCGATGCGACGGTAGCCCATCATCTTACCTCCATCTATCGAAAGTTGGGTCTCGCGGACCGCACCGAACTTCTGTTGTACGCTCATCACAACGGTATCTCGACCCTGAAAGCATCTTAATCTCGAATGCCACGCGGCTCGGTTGGTAAACATGCAGAGGAAGGCACACGTAACATACGGCGGCGAGTTTTTTAACAGCCAGAAAGACACCTCGTTCATTTCGGCCGGCATCGTGCTTCCGCACGTGCTATCGCTTGTTAGTCCTGAGAGCGTTGCCGACTTTGGATGCGGCGTTGGTACCTGGGTTCGCGCGCTGCTCGACATGGGTGTCAGTGACGTGGTGGGCATCGATGGGAATTACATCCGTGATGAATCGCTGGTGATTCCTGGCGATCGCTTCGTTCGCGCGGATATCGGACAACCCATCCACATGGAGAGGAAATTTGACCTGGCGATCTCAATGGAGGTGGCCGAGCATCTCCCACCCGAAAAGGCCACTGTATTTATCGACACGCTCACCAGGCACAGCGATGTAGTACTCTTCTCGGCGGCAGTCCCGCACCAGGGCGGCACGTATCATGTAAACGAACAATGGCCCGATTACTGGAGCTCTTTGTTCAGCTCTCATGGATACCGATGCGTGGATTGCCTGCGCGATGTTTTTTGGCAGGATGACCGCATCGCATGGTGGTACCGTCAAAACATGTTTCTCTTTGTCGCCAATGACCGTTTCTCAGCATTTCCCAAACTCGTGACGGAATCAACTCGGCCAAGAAGCCTGCCTCTCGCCATGGTTCACCCGGGGTTTATGCAGAAGCACGTCGGCCTGCGCCAACTGCTCCACCAAATTCCTGGTCCACTTCGAGCGACTCTTGCCAAGCGCTGGCGGCGACTGACCATGAGAGAGCGAAACAGCTTTGCTCCAGGCCTTTAGAGGGGGTGTGAGAACCCGGAAATGAGACCGCAGGTCCCTCCACTCCGCTACGCTACGCTTCGCTCCGGTCGGGATGACAATTCTGTTGAGCGCGCAAAAGCTTCAGCGAGAAATACCTTCCCCGTCACCGAACTTGTCATCCCGATCGTAGCGTAGTGGAGGGACCTGCGGTTTCTTTCCCCGGATACTCACACGCTCTACAGGCCGGCGCAAGCGGGCCCTGATACTGCCGTAGTAGACCGCATCGCTAGCGCCATCACTCAGAAAATACTTGGTCTATCCAGCTCATGCCTCGACTGAAGACAACGTTGGTTGCTCTTCGCGGTATAGCTGCGGCCTAAAACTCTCAGTCATCATCAACAAAAGCGGAGCGACGACAAGAAAGCAGAACATTGCCGCTATGAGGTCGAGTGTGAGTAACACTGCGAAGCTCAGAAGTGGAAGTACGATTAGAAAGAGCTGTACCCTCTGCCGGAGTGCCGCACGAAAGCCTTCCACGACAAGTACAAGTGCGGGTAGAACTACGATGTCGACATCGTAAGGTTTGAGGCGAGGGTTTATAAGGAGTGCCGTCACCAGAACTGCGGCATTCCACATGTCCCCCGAAAGTGCCCCGCGTCGAACTCTGCGGAGGATGCAGAGGCCCAGAACGAGCGCGCCCACCAATGCGACATGGAGAACATAGCCGATATTATCGTGAAGGAGAGGAACGTGCGATCCCAAGTGATACAGTCGAGAACTGCCCACGATTCCGAACCCGTAATCACCCCGATTGATTACTTGAAAACGGACGGCATCAACATAATGCCGGTAAAGATCTGGCCAGGCGGCCTTTTGTAGAAATGTGCCGAGAAGCGCCGCGCCCGCAGTCGCCGCGCTCTTTAATAGTTGGCTTTCTCCAAGCAGCAGTGGCAGCAGCAATAAAGTCGCGAATGGGATCTTTATCAGCGAACCACTCAGAACGACAAAGTAGAACCACGTCCAACGGTTCTGACGTATACCTGGTATACCCGCAATCAACGCGGATGCGTAAAGTATGCCGCTGATGTTACCAGAGAACAAGGCTTGCTCTGCAACCATACCCGGTTGGCATAGAAAGATTGTGAAGGCGAGGCTCGCGGTAAGCCATGGAATTCGCACCCACGCCTTCACCAGCAAGAAAGGGACCGAGAGAACCGCAATGCAGTGCAGCAAGAGATAGAGATAAGCGGCCGCTTGCAAAGGAAAGAAGCCAAGCGCAAGCGCACCTATCTTGAGGAACAATGGCGGGTATACAAAATTCAGCTTGAATATACGCAGATATGGATCGCCGCCTGCTAAATAGGTTCTTATTCCCCTGGAGTAAACGTAAGCATCCCAGAAGACTGCCTTGCCGTAATGAGCACGCAACAAGCCAACCAGAACGAATAGAGCGATGGCGACAACATTGAAGGCCACCGCCAGCGGAATTCGCTTCGCGTTCGTCGCGAAAGAGGAGAGACCTATTACGCTTTTGTTGCTCTCAAGCGCAATTCTGCTTTCCAGATGGCTGGATTCAAATGTCATGGGTAGCTCCCTCCAAGGAGCTTTGTTTGCTAACGGTTTAGTGGGCTGTCGCGATGAGGATGTTCACATGCAGCACCAGGCGTAGAACGCAACCGAGATCCGTCGCTAGAATCGGTGCTGCGCTGGGTTCACGCGTATGCCCCCAACTGGCTCCGATCAGCCTAGCGCCATGTAGCGAGTGGTCTGACAGGAGGAGCCACGCGGTCCTCGGGGCGAACAAAAAGAACGGCGATCGTCTGGGAGACGGTCTGCTTTGGCAAACGGACGACCAGATTGGTGACGCCCTTGTTGCTCGCCTGCGGCGCCGGCATCTCGGCGTTTGCGGTAGCAAAGCGGCAGTTCAGTGGAGAAAGGATGCGTGCGTTGATGGTTGCGCCATTCTGGGTAAGCCTGGCGGAGCGGCCATCCGGCGCAATCTCCACCGTGGCCGCGGTGTGGAAGTTCCAGACCACATCGACTGAGCCCACAGGCGTCAGTTCGTCCTCGACCAGCATTCGCTTGCTATCAAGGAGCCTAATGCCACGTTTCCACGATTGAATTTTACCTTTGTACGCCTGATCAAGGTTGGCGATCGCGAAGTCCTGTCCCACTGTGGTCAGCGAAGCCTTCGCATCGTGGCCCTCATTTTCACCGTTGATGGTAATCGTATTGTGGCCTTCCGTGCCTTGTCGATAGTAGCTCCAACGTTGAGCGAAGTAACCGGGCAGGCCGTAGTTATCGGGGCCAAGGTCGATTGCCCAGCGTTGGCCGAGAGCATCGAATACAAAGGAGCCAAGGTCGAGATGTGTATGCGAGGCGTGTGCATCCCCCCCTTTGAAACCGATGTACCAAGCGTTAGGATCGTGCCAGGCGCTGCGAATATATGCCTGAGCGACGCGGGAGAAGCTCTGCACAAGCGGAGGGTCGGACGCTTTATCTGGCTCCGTGACCAGCGCCGACCAGAAGAGACCAAGAGCGGCGAAGCGCTCGCTGTCCTTCAGCGTGTACGAGTCCATGTGGCCGTCGAGCGAGGTTGCAAGTTCGCGTTCCAACACTGCGTAAGCGGGACGATGAAAGCGCCGCGCAAACCAGAATACCTGGGGCGCGGGGGATGCAGCGGAATTCGCATCGCCGAAGTTGGCATATAGGTTGGTTGGCCCGGTAGCCTGGATACGGTATTCCGGTGTTAGCGAGAAACCTGGACTGTTAGAGACGCCGAAATCCGTGCCGAGCGCAGTGTCCAATGAGTTGATATAGAGGACATTAAAGATGGTAGCGTAGGTCCAGTAGCCGGGGCCCTCCTCAAACCCGCCATCAGGTGCGAAGAGTTCCATGATCTGCGCCATTGCGGGTTGGGCGTAAGAAATCACCTGCTCCGCCCGGCCACGCTCCTCGTCTGCGATCGCGAGCGCACCGATCGTCTCGCCTCCGTTACATACCTGCGCCCAGTTATTCGCATAATGGGCCTTACCGGCCGCAATGAGAGCGAGCCACGGATCGATGCTTTTCTCGACCAGCGCGTCGCGGATCGTCTTACGATCCTGCGCAGACAGCGTGCTGTAAAGCCAGTCGTAACCGATCCCGACCGCCGTAGTGACCTCAGCAGTGTCGAGAAAATGCCAAGTCGACCAGTTTGGGTAGGAGGCCGCCGAGAGCATCTCCTGCGTGGCGCGGGTAGCGAAGCGCCGGTCACCGCTCATTCGATAAAGAGCGGCGAGCGTGACGATACGGTCCTCGAGGTCGCGGGCGACGGTGAGCAGGGTGTGCTCGGGTCCGCCAATCTGGTATTTGTCCGGCGGGGCGTCCAGAAGAGCTTCGCCCCTGACAAGAAGCTCCTGGTACTGCTGTTTTGCAAATGCGTCTGACTTGATAGCCCGCCTGATCGCCGGGAGATCGTTGTCAGTGAACAAAAGACGAGGATGCTTTGTGTTCAACGTATCAAGCGGTCCATCTGCCTTGCAAACGGGAGCCGATGCCAGACCCATCAGCATGAAGAGCAGTGCAGGACCGGCAATACGTAGCGTAAAAATCATGTGACCTCAACCAAGAAGGTAACGAGCGGCCGCGCGGGCCGGCTTCTGATCCGGATCATACAGTGTAGCGGGCTCCTTCCCACCTGTTTGATCGACAGGCACTGTCGATCATCGCCTTAGTGCTTCACCGGCGAGCCAGCAAGAGCAATCCGCCGATGACTCCAAGAGTCACCGTTCCATACGCCACAAACATGGTTGCTCGAGCGACTCTCGGAGAATAAAGCTGGTTCCTGCGCGCGATCAACTGACGGTCGACGAACCAGTAAAGGAAGGCAGCCAGGGTAATGCTTAGAATCAATATGAGTGCTTCATGTGCTAACAGACTTCCGAACCGAAAATGCTTGAATAGCGCGTTCACGGCGAAAACGCCGATCCAGGCATTCAGGTAGAGGGGGTAAGAAATTCCCGCTGCCAGCTCCCCGCCGGGATGCCGCTTGCCACGAATGGCGAGCAGCAGGACAAGAGAAATCGCGCAGGCGGGGGCTACAAAATCGTAACCCGCGTGTTTCGCGAAACAAACGGCCGATATCGTCACCATGAGGCCGCAGCCAATCCGGCTGATGCGCCTGGTATGGAATTCTCCATAACGATTTGCGAGAACCGCTGCCAGCACACCGAAGACGATGCTCGCATAGCACCGGCTCACCCATGCGACGAATGCGATGCACACCCAGGTAATGATGCGCCGGCCATAACGCGACGGTAAGAGCACCAGGATGAGAGGAGCCAAGAGGTAGAATTGCTCTTCAGCATTGACGCTCCAAAAATGTCCTCCCGTGCCGTGAAGAGGCGTAGCTTTCTGGAACTGCGCATTCTGCGACAGTCCGAAAAAGTTGAAGACAGAGGTGAAGTCGTAGAAGGCGGTTTCTACCCAGGTTTTCGTTATGTGCTCCCGTACAGCACTGGTGGCGAGCAGAACTGAGACCGCCAGGAAGTAGGGTCCCCAGATGCGCAAGGCACGATTGAAGTAAAAACGCGGCAGTTGTTGCGCCGGCAAAGTGACCAGCTGGCCCCCGATCAGCCACCCGCTCAAAGCAAAAAAGACCTGGACAGAAAAGTTGCCTGAGTTGCGCCACCCTATAAGACCTTCATGTCCGAAGAGCACGACGCAGGCAAGTAGCAGGCGCAGCCAGTCGAACCATGGATAATAGAGCGGCCTATGGCTCCGGTTCTGACTGTTGCACAGCCTCGTTAGTTCTTCTGTGGGAGCTTGAACAAGCATGGACACAGTATGGAAGACCTCACCTGGCAAATTTCACAGTACTCATCACCAACGATCGAGAAGATAGCGGGTGCGCCGCCGATGTGACTCGGTGCGGCAGTGGTCTCGACTGAGGCCTTGAACAATCGTCATCATCTTTCCCTGTAGCTCTGGTTCGCTTGCTGCAGCGGGCCGGCGACCCTGGTGTCCAGCCAGATCTGCAGAGAGATTTCGCCACGGCGCCCGGTGGGAAACACAAAACGGCATCAGTTGTCTTAAATCACCTCATATCGCCCGAAATTGGGCGGGTGACCCGAACGATAAGTCCCGGCAAGAAAATAACGGGCAGGCTGGTAGTGGTTTTCGGCCGTGAACGGCGCCTCAAATTTGTCTACCGTAAGATCTTTTCTTACAAAAAATGCATTGACACCAACCATGCCACAACCGACCAGAGAGTATCCTTTTCGGTCTGCAACCTTGGTCAGGGCCTGGAGTGACGCGCCACCGTAGTCGCTCTCATCCCACCTGTGGTTCGGATTGTATCGTTGTGCGAGACTCATGGGAGGAGGGAACTTGCCGTTGTATTCGATGACGATGACTCGAGGGTCCACAACGCTGATAGCCTCAAGAATGTAAATGTCGTTCCCGTCGATGTCGATGGAGAGAAGGTCGATTTCGTCCGAGAGGTATGGCGCAATCAGGCCGTTAATATTATCGCGGTCTATGAATGCCTGTTTCACCAGCAGCCTGTTCTCTGACATAACGTCGCGAAACTTGTGATTGATTTGCGAGACAAGAGCCTCGCCACCCTCGATCCACAATCCGCTCCAACCTTCCAGCAACAGTTTGAGCGTGTTGTTCTCGAGGCCGTTGCCGACACCAAATTCGACGAACTTCTTGGACTCCACGCCAATACGGCGGAAAATCTCCTGAATGATTCCGTCTTCGTCGTATTGCGAATATACCTTCCGGCCAAACCTCTCCAGACGTTTGCAGCTGGAATATTTCCGGTCGGATAGCAGCTCCCTCAGGAAGCGTTCCTTTTCAATGATCGTCAACGTCTCCAGGCGAGTGCGCATGGTGGTCGCATACATAGATGCCTTATTTAATAGCCGGCTTAACATTTTCGAAGCCTAACCTTTCTCCCATTCGAGTGAAGCGCGGGAAGACTCGGCGCTGATCTCGCTGAGAATAGACAATCAGTCGGGTTAAAGAGACGGGCAGTGTCTCACCTTCGAGCCGAGGCACTGAAGAACGGATGGACGGAGCGATGATGTCCGTCAGTTAGCGAACAGACGACATCGGGTGTAGCGGAGGGCGCGCATTCGTTTCCGTACCGGGGAGGCCGAAGGGCCGCACCAGTTGTTCGTCCTCCTCGCATGACATGAGAGGCAGGGATTTATGCCTCATGACATCGGTGATGGTGGCCAGCATCTTCCTCAAGAAGATGCTGGTGTCGAATCCTCTCGCGTGGTGTTGAATGGCCTGGCGATCAAATTGACTCTCCAGGGCGACAAACTGATCGATCGCCTGGCATATGCATTCCACTGTTTGCTCTTCATAAAGCACGCCGGTGGGCGCCTCGTACGGGTGGAGACTGGCGTCGATGACGGTCTCGAGAGCTCCGCCTCTTCCGTACGCGATTACCGGAAGGCCGTACGACTGTGCTTCGACCAGAGATATCCCGAAATCCTCCTCCGCCGCAAACAGAAACGCTCGGGCCCGAGCGTACAAGCACGATAGCTCTGTATCGCCAACGCGTCCAAGAAAACGGATCGTATCGCCCGCCGCTGCTTCCAGAGATTTACGTTCCGGGCCGGCGCCTACGACTACCAGGTGGATACGCAAGCTGTTACAGGCTGTTACGAGGAGATCGATGCGTTTATTGGGAACCAGCCGGGCCACGCAAATAAAGTAATCGTCACGCTCTCTGGCCACATAGCCCCGGCTGGTATCTACCGGGGGATAGATGATCGTACTCGGCCGCCGGTAATAAGTCCGGATACGCCGCGCCACAAAGTTGGAGTTGGCAATGAATTCATCTACGCGTTGTGCGGAGTTGAAGTCCCACTCTCGATTGTGGTGGGCGTTGAGAGTGAAGACAGGACGGAGCGGCGCGGGCAACCGTTTGTGCCATGCCGGGAACTGGTCCCACAAAAAACGCACCGGACTGTGGCAATAGTGAATGTGACGCGCGTTCTGCCCGACGATCACGCCCTTTGTTGCCGGGCCCCCGGAGCTTATCACCAGGTCATATCCGCTGAGATCAAAGGTGGCGGTTGCCAGATGATAAAGCGGCATCAGATGCTGATAAAAGCGGCCGCCCTTGGGGATGGAACTAAGAAATGATGCCTGAATGTTGCGATGGCGCAAGTTTGGGGAGAGCGTACTTCGATCCAGTATGAGGGTAAAGAGGTCCGCCGTGGGGCACACGTCCGCGATGGCGTCAATCACACGCTCACCACCACCCTCCGTAATGAACCAGGGGTGGACGATGGCTATGCGCATTTTAGATAGTTCGTTGTGGGGCAACATGTGGGACCCTTTTCTCCGTGGTTAACGGCTGGTGTAGTGCGTCATCAGATCGTCATTTATTCGAAGTGCGTTTTCCCTTCATTTCCGGGCTCGGACAGGCTGCGGAAAACTCCGGACCGGGCGGGAAAGAACGTACCTCAGGGGCTAAAGCCCGGCGTATTCTCAACCATTTGCGGCCCGACTAAAGTCGTGCCCTGATACAAAACGGAGTTTTTCCGAGGCCTGTGGAGCCCAGTTCTGGGACGCCAAATACGGTTCCGATAAATGATGACATTATCGACGCACTACACTAGCGCTAGTCACAAATTCCGGCACGCAGTCCAGTTCATTTGTCAGGAAGACATGATCAAGCTTGTCCATCAGCGGTGTTGATTGGAGAGTGTCCACTTTGCGTACGAACAGCTTACCGGTGGCCATCAGCTCATCAAAGTCAGCTAAGGTGTAGATCTTTTTGAGCGATGGGTGAATCACGTGGATGTTAGCCTTCTTCCACATACCTTTGCCGGTGTAGGGCATGATGGGAGCCGCCTCCGCGGCGAAGGGCGAGTTTTGTACCAGGGTATGAAAGAAATGCTCGTCGGGGGCCATCGCGTAGCGGTACAGCCGCGATAGTTCTGGCCGTTCGCGAACCATGGTCAGCAGGCAGCGCACGCATTCTTCAGTCAAGGCCCACCATTGAGACCCCTCGCACGGGACCAGGCCCTCGGGCAACGATCGTCTGATAGGTCGTACCGAGATGGTAGCTAGTTTACGTATTATCTTGTCGGGCATAGTAAGCGGAATCCAGCCGTCCCTGAAGTGGAAGCGGGTAACCTGGTGAATATAGTATTCGACTGACTCCAGCGCGTTGATCCGATTGATAAGCTGCGGAAAGCGGCTATGCAGCAGGTCTTGATTGATAGCTCGTGGGTGCCTTAAGGGATAGTCGTGACCGGATATCAACACCAGATGGTGGTAGCCGGCACCTGCTTCGACTGCCGCTTTCATGAGCGCCAGGGTGGCTAGCACCATATGAAAGCCGGCCCAATATACCCGGTACCGCTCGGACACAAAGCGGATTCTCTCCCTACTCAGCTCCTGACAGGCGGAGAAATCTTCTCCTGACTTCAGGTCTACATGGATATATATGTCTGCCTGCTCATCAAGCAGAAGCGTAGCGCATAGCCTATAGACTTGCTTAGGATCGGTGTGGACCAGTATCAGGTATGCCAATCGCCGGCGTCTCAAATCAGTCATGTGTGTTAGTTATGCCTCTGTCAGATGAATGGGTAACCATGATACACTAAAACTCGATGCAAGTTGCACTCATTTACCGCAATGAGTTACTGCCCAGGAGTGAAACCTTCATTCTGGAGCAGGCGGCTTCACTTACTAAGTTCCGGCCCGTCTTCGCTGGGTTAATGCGCGCAAAAGCGGGGTTACCTCTTCCCGATGGATCCATCCTCCTTGGGCGGGATAGCTCCGTGTACTCGCGCTCCAAGGGAATGGTCTATAGGGCAACCGGCGTGTGGCCTGGTTTTCATGGGCGCATACAGCGAGCCGGTGCGAGCCTTGTGAACGCGCATTTTGCCATGGACGGAGTGTGCGCCCTGCCAGTCGCCCTTGCTGCAAAAGTGCCACTCATCGTTACCCTTCATGGAAATGATGTCACCACGTCAGAGCATCTACACCGCAGAGCCATCAGGGGCCAGCTGTATCTCTTGCGGCGCGAGCGAATGTTCAGCACGGTGAAGGTCTTCCTCTGTGCATCGGACTTCCTTCGCCAGAGCGCCATGGAGGGGGGTTTTCCGGAAGACAAACTTAAAACCCATTACATCGGTGTCGATCTGAAATCATTTTGTCCTCCGGTGACCGGCCAACCAGGGCGAAATGTGCTTTTCGTCGGACGGCTGGTAGAGAAAAAGGGGTGCCGTTACCTGATTCGTGCCATGCAGCAGGTACAGAGTCAATTTCCCCTCGCCCAGCTCATCATCATCGGCGACGGGCCGGAAAGAGCGAGTCTCGAATTGCAGGCTCGCGAAGCAGGGATCTATTGCGAGTTTCGCGGCGCGCAATCGAGCGATGCGGTGCGCCAGGAATTGAGTTCGGCGCGCGTGTTCTGTGTGCCCAGTGTAACCGCGAAGAGCGGTGACAGCGAAGGACTGGGCATGGTGTTTGCCGAGGCCCAAGCCATGGGGGTTCCGGTTGTCAGCTCTCTCCACGGTGGTATCCCCGAAGTGGTTTCGGACGGTGTAACAGGATTACTCGCACCCGAACGGGACCATGACCGGTTGGCGCAACACATCATCCGGTTTTTTTCCGACGATACATTCTGGAACCATTGCAGTCGAAGAGCGGTGTCATGGATTGCGCGTAAGTTCGATCTTCGGCAACAAACCGCGTACCTCGAAGAGATCTACAGAGACGTTATTCAAGCAGGAGGACAGTCGCAGCAATGATCAGGATCGCCATTTACAAGACCGGCATGCTACCGCCAACACAGACGTTCATTCCCGACCAGGTGAACGCGATGCGGGACTTTGAACCTTGCTACGTAGGACTTGAGCGCGTTCCCAACGGGCATCAATTCGAATCCGAGCCCATCGTCCTCATGAAGCAACGGTCCACTCTGTCCAGGCTCAGCAAGGTGGCATTCAAGACGGCGGGCTTCGCCCCGCAGTTCCTCAACAGCGTCGCTCACACCCAGCCGCAACTGTTACATGCGCACTTTGTCCTCGACGGCGTGCATGCCTTGCCAATTGTGTCCAGGCTCAAGATACCTTTCATCGTGACCCTCCATGCCCACGCCCCAACCAGTTTTGGTAAAGCGCTGCCACGAACCTCGTTGGACAATGTAGTTTATTCATTCCGGCTCCCAACCTTGTGGAAGCGGGCATCCCTTTTTATCTGCGTGTCCGAGTTCGTCCGCCAGCGCGCTCTTGAACTCGGTTACCCTGCGGCCAAACTTCGTGTCCATTACATCGGTGTCGACCGGAGGCTCTTCAAGCCCTCAACTCAGCCCCGTGACCCCCGATTGGTACTGTTCGTCGGTCGTCTCGAGGAGAGGAAAGGCTGCAATTACCTGCTCGAGGCCATGGCGGAGGTGAAAAGTGTAGTTCCGGATGCGCATCTCGTCTTCATTGGTGGTGGATCGAAGAGAGCTGAACTCGAGCAAATGTCTCGCGACTTGAACGTAGATGCCGAATTCCTCGGTAGAGTGAGCGATGCGGAGAAGCGGGAATGGTTGTCACGGGCCAGGGTGTTTGTTGGCCCCAGCATCACCGCACCCGATGGAGATGCTGAAGCGCTGGGAATGGTGTTCGCCGAAGCCCAGGCCACCGGGTTGCCGGTGGTGAGTTGTTACCATGGCGGCGTCCCTGAAGTTGTCCTCGATGGACAGACGGGACTGCTGGCGGCTGAGCACGACTCCCATGGCCTGGCAAAGCACATTCTTCGATTGCTCCAGGATGACGTGTTTTGGCAGGCGTGCAGCAGTCGTGCCATGAGCTGGATGGAAGAGCGCTTTGATCTGGTCAAGCAAACTCAAGAATTGGAGCAGATCTATTTTTCTCTCTTGAGATCAGCCACCGTATGACAATCCAATCGATCACTCCGAGGCCGCCGTCTGTCGCCAGGCTGGCCCAGGCAGCGCCAAGCCAGGAGAATCTGGGTATTAGAATCAAGTTCAAACCAAAATTGAGCAACGCCGCGCAGATGCGGGTGACCAATCGGTAATTCTGGTAACCGGCGCCCGCCAGGGCATCGCCGGCGCTCAAATGGAAGCAGCGAAAAAGAGGAATGAGGCAAAGCCAGCGCAGGGCGACGACTGAGTCGGCGAAACTCTTGCCCACCAGATGTGGGATGACCGGCGCGGCGACAAACATTCCGATCGCACCGGCAATCCCAAAAATAGCAGTCTTCCGCAGTACCTTCCGGGCAAATGGCTCGGTGGCTTTCGCCCCGCGAACGCCCAGTTGAAAGAAACGTGGGAAGGTTGCGTTGTGGATGGAAGTAATTGGCGTGGTGCAGATGTTAAGCACCCGGTAAGCGGTGGTGTAAATGCCGTTGGCCGCATTCATTCCATAGTGTCCCAGCATGACTTTGTCCAGATCGTTGTAGATAAAAGTCGTCGATCCGGAAACAGAGAACACAAACCCTTCACTGATATTTTCAAAGACGGTGCGAAAGCTGAAGGTGGGACGGCCAAAGGTGATCGAAACGGCGACGATTGCACAGACTGCGGCGATAATGGAAACCAGCATCGACGCGAAGGCCCATTGGTAGGCGTTCGCGTGATTGATGCCAATGAATAGTCCAAGCGCCAAAGCGAAGCGCAGGACGTTCATGCTCATATTCAATGTGGCCATGGTCCGCAGGTTCTCAAAAGCCTGAAAGACCTGACCGACTGTGCTGATCAGTTGCTGGCACACCGTATCGCCGATGGCGATAAAGAGTATGAGAGAAGCATGCACACTACCCAGAGCGAAGTGCCCAATGAGCACCAGCGCTCCTACCAGAAGACTGCCGAAAGTGACGGTAGTGGTGAGGATGTTTCCCCAGTACTTTGAAAAGGAGCCGGGGTCCGCGCTTACGCGCCGCAGAAAGACAAACCCCGATCCTAGTGAGCTATATTGGCTAACGATTGACACCAGTGCAAACGCGCCCGTGTAAATCCCATAGTTGGTGCTTCCCAGAAGACGTGCGATGACGACAAAGTAACCAGCTTGCAGAACGATAGACACCATTTGGCCGAAAAAAGACCAGCTTGCGTTTCGCGCGAGCTTACCACTCAGCTGTACTTTGGCCTTATCGACCCATGACCTCACTGGACCTCCCCCTACTACTTAAACCGCCCTACTACTTAAACCGCCCTGGATCCAACCAACATGGCATCCATCGTTAAACGGTCCCGGCCTTCTACCTGTTGACGGATTTCCTGGTACCTCTTCTGAATACTTCCGGCCGCAATCACAAAGATGAGCCATTCCATACTGTTGGGGGAGGCAATGTCGCCCGCCTCGATGTTGGTGATGGCGGCTAAGAACAGGGTACTTCCATACCAGAAGAGCTCCGCCCTGCCGTTCGACCAGGAGAGCAGGCACTTCAGGCGGCGATAGCACTGGAGGTAGGCCAGGAAGTAAAGACCGAGACCCACGGTTCCCAGTTCCAGCGCCAATTCGAGGACACCGTTTTCAGCATAGCCAAGGCGCGGCCAGTGAAGGGCATAAATAGCATTCGCCGATTCTCCCTTGGTGCCGACCCAAAAAGCGGCATAGCCATATCCGAGCCATGGCCGCTTGACGAAAGAAGTTAACAGCACAGACCAGATCGTCGTCCGCCCCGTGAGGGTCATATCTTTGTGTAAGGCGCCTAGTATCACCGGCAGAAGGGCCCAGACGGTCG
>Ga0302326_10001986_pt1 | contig 50898 bp, 36 predicted proteins | sample Palsa_T0_3_FD_202264 | JGI IMG/M metagenome (GOLD analysis project Ga0302326, IMG submission 202264) | Peat permafrost microbial communities from Stordalen Mire near Abisko, Sweden - Palsa_T0_3 | ecosystem: Environmental > Terrestrial > Soil > Palsa > Peat permafrost | place: Sweden: Abisko...
GCTGGCAGGGTTTACACTCGCAGCTTTGGGCTTCTCGCTTTACCTCACGTATATCGAGAAGTATGTGCTGGAGGTCTATTGCATCTACTGCGTGTCCTCGTTGGGGATCATCGTGCTGATGACGATCCTGAGCCTGGGATGGGCGCTCAAGGGGTCTCCGACGCGGCCGAGTGCCTGAACCGGCAACACAAATTGTGATCTCTGCCACTGCCGTTCGACGTTCAAGCGGTCGCGTTCCTGCCGCGCTGGTAAACTCTTAACAGAGAACATGTTCAAAAAGAGATACGCGCGCTGGATGTACGACTGGGAGACGCGGCTGACCATGCGCGACGAAAATCGCGTGGTGCGCCCGCTGGAATGGGGCTTTGAGTGGGTCGAACCGTTTCTTGAGGCGCACGGCTTTGGCGCCGCGATTCCCGACCCTGAGATCGTGCGCGACCCAGCTGCGGCCGAAGCAGCCATGGTGCGCATCAACGAGCTTCTCATCCGCAATGGCGACAAGTTCTTCGGCTACGCGCGTCCCACCGATTTCCGGCTGGAAGAGCGGCATCCGCAGCTTTACCCGACCAACGTTCGGCCGGAAACGCTGGCACAGGACGCTGCCATCAAGCAGCAGGCGGCCGAGGGCACGCTTGCCCCGGCGCAGTTTCTGCGCTTTACCTCGCCGGAGCGCACGCCTTACGCGGAGAATGACCTGGTGAGTGCGCGCTGGTATCCGGCGCCTGCGCACAAAGACCCCAAGCGGCCTAAACAGGCCATCGTAGTGTTGCCACAGTGGAACTCCGACGGCTTTAGCCATAACTCGCTGTGTACCCTCTTCAATCGCATGGGGGTTTCTGCGCTGCGGCTGTCCATGCCCTACCACGACATTCGCCGGCCGGCGGAGTTGGAGCGGTCAGACTACTCGGTAAGCGCCAACATCGGGCGCACTCTGGCGGCGTGCAGGCAGGCGGTCGTCGACATCCGCTGCTGCCTCGACTGGCTAAAAGAACAGGGCTACGAGCATTTCGGCGTGCTTGGCACCAGCCTCGGTTCCTGCTATGCGTTTCTGGCCAGCACCTACGACAAGCGCATTCGCGTGAATGCCTTTAATCATGCGTCGACCGCGTTTGGCGATGTGACCTGGGCGGGGCAGAGCACACGCCACGTAAAGCAGGCTCTCTCAGACGCCGGTCTTACCCAAGATCGCGTGCGGGCAATGTGGTCAGCCGTAAGCCCGTGCAGCTACTACGAGCGCTTTGCGGGGCCAGAGGCGGGCGGACCGGACAAGAAGGTGCTGCTGGTTTACGCCAACTACGACTTGACGTTTCCGCGGGAATATTCTCTGCAGGTGGTGGAGGCGTTCGAGCGCTATGGGCTGGACTTCGAGGCGCGGGTGCTGCCGTGCGGCCACTACACTACCGGCGAAACGCCTTACAAGTTTCTTGACGGATGGTATCTGGGCTGGTTTGTGTTCCGGGCGTTCAAGGCGCTGCGCAACGAAAAGGCTGCCAGCGAGCATGAATCGGACGTTCCTGTTGGTGCTGCGAACGATGTGGCGAAGGAACCCGTCACGCGCTAGCAGACAAAGGCTGCTCAGGTCCCTCCGAAGCATCTTGGCGGGATCGAGCGATGCGCGCTCCCCGCGAACGACCTATCCGGAGCCGCGTTATTCCGTTCGCAGTGCTCGGATCGGATCGATCGATGCTGCCCGGCGCGCAGGCAAATAGCCGGACACGAGACTGATGGCCACCACTCCTGCAAGCGCGGCGAAGAGAGAGAGCTTATCGTAAGGCTCGAGCCCATACAGCATTGCGCTCATGAAGTGTCCGGCGATGAGCGCGAGCGGGACTCCAGCTGCAAGGCCGATGGCCGCGATCAGCAAGGACTCGCACAATACCATGGCGAGCACCTGCAGGCGTTGCGCGCCGAGCGCCATGCGCACACCAATCTCCGTGCTGCGGCGGCTCACGCGATACGACAGGGTTCCATAGAGGCCGATGCCGACGAGCAGAGCGGCAAGCAGGCCGAAGAACATGGCCAGCCGCGCGAACAGGCGCTGCTGCGCATACGAGTCCTCGAATACGGCGGCCTGCGTCATGGGTTTTTCCAGCGGAAGGTCCGGGTCCATTTCGTGGACTGCCTTTTCAACTGTGGCCAAAAGTGCAAGCGGGTTGCCGGCGGCGCGTAGTTCAACCTGCAAAGTTGGCGGCGCATCGCCATTCTGCGTATAGGGGTAGTAAGCCATGGCGCGGGGCTTCTCTTCGACATTGCGGTACTTGCTGTCTTTGGCAACGCCAACGATGGTGTACGGATGGTCCTTCAGATTGCCCAGGTGATGGCCAATCGGATTGGTATTCGGCAGCAGCTTCTTGACGAAGGTCTCATTGACGATGGCCACACGCTCTGAATCCGCTTTATCGCGGTCCTGGATGTCGCGGCCTTCGAGCAGAGGGATGCCGAGCACCTGCAGGAAGTCAGGGCCGACATCGTTGGTGCGCAGCGGCACTTGTTCGAACGAGACTGTGACACCATCCACGGTTGGCTCGTCGTTGCTGCTCCAACCGCCGCCGGGTCGATTGGCCACGAAGGTGGCCGACTCGACGCCGGGAAGAACGCGCATGCGGTCGAGGAGTGCGCGATAGAAGGCGAACCGGGCGTTGTTGGTTGTTTCCTTTTGCGGCGAGAGCCCGAAGACCAGCAAGCCCTGGGTGCGCATGCCAAGATTGGTGCGCTCATAGTTGAGCAGCGTTCGCAGCAGCAACCCAGCGGCCGTGAGCAGCGTGAAGCAAAGCGCCACTTGCAGCACAAGCACCACACCTCCGTTGCGCCTTCTTTGATAACTGGCTGAAGCTGTCGCGCGCAAAGCCGAATTGACGGGAGCATTGGTTGCGGTGCGCAGTGGAGCGAGACCGAAAACACAGGCAGCGAGTATGGAGACGGCACAGGTGAAGAGCAGGATGGTGCGGTCGGGCGCGAGACTCACTTCCAATTGTGCCCACGCGGCAAGGGCGCGCGCGGCGCTCAAAGCAAATAGCCAACCGAGAAGAGAACCCGAAACGACAAGCAGGCTGCTCTCCGTAAGCAACTGCCGCAACAGTGTGCTCCGATTTGCGCCCAGCGCCATGCGCAAGCTGAAATCGCGCTGCCGCGCTGCGTTGCGGGCCACAATCAGCATGGCTACGTTACTGGACGCAATGAGCAGAACCAGCGTCACCAGAGCCATCAGAATGGTGATTGGTTCGCGGTAGCTATCATCGAGGCCTTCGGTGCCTTTCGCCGGTACGAGTGCCAACGCCACTTTCGGATGTTTCGGGTCGGGCGAACCAAGAGGCGCATACGCAGCCGCCTGGAACTCCGGCGTTGCCTCAGCCAACGCTTGCTGCGCGTTCATGCCTGGCGCGAGCCGCGCGATCACTCGCAGGCACCACCATTTGGGCGAGCCAAAGAGCGTGAGTTCTGTGGAATGACCCCATGGATTCAGCTCGGTGCGGCGCGACAAGGGAATCCAGAAGTCAGTGAACTCGCCCGGTTCAACTCCGGGAAATCCTTCGCCCGCCACTCCGACGATGGTGAACGGAATGCCTTTCACATACATCGTCTGGCCCAACACCGACGGGTTGCGCGCAGAACTGCGGGTCCAATACGCGTAGCTGAGAACGGCGATGGGGGCATTCTGTTTTTCATCGTCAATCGAAAAGCCTCTGCCTCGCGCCATGGTCACGCCGAGTCCGGAGAAGAAATTTCCACTCACCATTTCGCCTGGGACTTGTTCTGGGGCGTTGTTGCCGACTCTGACCGCAACTCTCTCACTCATGGTGAGCGGTACAAATGCAATCACTTCTGAAAATGCGCGGTGGTCCTGCCGCAATGCATTGAAGACGGGGAGCGAGAAAGAAGTTTCGCTGTCGCCGGAATTGAACGCTCCGTAGGGTTGCCCGTCCGGTACATGAAGATAGACAAGTTGTTGCGGATTCGGGACCGGAAGCGAGCGCAGCAATACTGCAGTCATCACCGTGAAGATGGCCGTGGTCGCGCCGATTCCCAGCGCCAGCGTGAGGATCGCCGTGGCAGCAAAGACCGGCGACTTGCGCAGTTGGCGAACGGCGTATCGCGCATCGCGAGCGAGCGTTTCGACAAATGGAATTCCCTGCTGCATCCTGTATGCCTCTCTGGTTTGCGTGACGCCGCCGAACTCGCGCAGCGCCGCGGTCCGCGCATCTTGATTCGACATGCCGCGCTTGAGGTTCTCCTCGAAAGCCAAATCGATGTGTGCGCGCAATTCTTCGCCGAGATCGGCGTCGAGCTTCTGCTTGCGGAACAGCGCCGCGCATCGAGCGAAGAGAATGCGTAGCCAATCCATCTTTGCCTCCTACTCCGTTCTGAGTGCTTGCATGGGATCAATCGAAGTTGCACGGCGTGCGGGGATGTAACATGCGAGCGCGGCGACGGCAACCAGAAGCAGAGACGCCGATGCGAAGGCGAGCGGGTCGAGCGTTCCGGTATCGACGAGCAGGCCGGCGACGAATCGCGAAAGGCCAACCGACAGCGCGACGCCGAGCACGAGACCTAAAATCACAAGCTTCATTCCCTGCATCAGGACCATGACAAGAATGTTCTGACGCCGTGCGCCTAGGGCCATGCGAACGCCAATGTCGCGGACGCGCTCGTTCACGGCGAAGGAAATCACACCATACATGCCGATCACCGCCAGCAAAAGACTCAAACCGCCGAGTGTGCCGGCAAATGTGGCGGCAAGCCGGAGGAAGAAGAAGCCGTTTCCTCCACTGAGAGATTCCGCCATGGTCATGACGTCGAAGACGGGAAGATTCGGATCGAGCCCGCGAGCCTGAGCTTCGACCTCGCGCACAACCTCAGCCGGCGGAAGCGAACTGCGAACATGCAGCACGCGAACGGAAGTGTAGTCCTGTGTGAGCGGGACATAGAAGTACGGTGCTGGAGTTTCCGCAATGAAATTGACTTTGCTGTATCTCGCGACGCCGACGACTTCGATGTCGGGCCCGTCACCGGACAGGCGGCGAAAGTGGTGTCCGACTGCGTCTTTCCCCGGCCAAAGCTCCTTGGCCAGGTTCTCATTGATCACGGCGACAAGCGGCGTGTTGCTGCGGTCGCGATCGTCAATGGCGCGGCCATTCACGATTTCGATGCCCATGGTGCGGAAGTAGTCCGAATCCACTTTGTTGAAACGCACAGATGAGACTTTGCTTGCCGGCAAGCCACGCTGGCTTTCGCCCCACAGCGCGTTCAGTCCCGCGCCGTAATAGCCCATGGGAGCGGAGAAAGCAAAAGCGGCGGATTCGATGCCGGGCAGGACGCGAACGCGGCTGCCGAGTTCGCGATAGAAATTCGTGCCGCGCTGTTGGTCGTATCCGAGCTCCTGCACATCCATGGTGAAGTTGAGCAGGTGGTCCGGTTTGAATCCGAGGTCGGCCTTCTCGGCGCGCTGCAGGCTGCGCATAAAAAGTGCGGCCATGATGAGCACGACCAATGAGCCAGCGGTTTGCGCGACCACGAGTGCGCTGCGCAGGCGATTGTTCGAGACACTGCCAGTGGCACCGCGGCTGGTCTCGCGCAGCGTGTCGTTGGGATCGGCGCGGGTTGCGCGGATTGCGGGAACCAGGCCTGCGAGCAATCCTGAGACGGCCGCGACCAGCGCAACGAAGAGAAACATGTGCCAGTCAAAAGGCTGGCTGGTGCGCAGCGCAGCATCGCCGGGGAGGCGAATGGTCTCAATCCATTTCATGAGGGCGATGCCGACGGCTGCACCTCCGAGAGCGCCGAACGCAGACAATATAAAGCTCTCGGTGAGCAGTTGGCGAAACAGGCGGAGGCGGCTCGCTCCGAGAGCTGAGCGGACAGCCATTTCCCGGGCGCGAATGGAAGCACGCGAAAGCAGCAAGTTGGTGACGTTGACGCAGGTGACGATCAGCACCAGGCCCACTAGGGCGAGAAAAACTGAGGCGACCAGCGGCCACGCGCTGGCAGAAGAGGCCTCTGGACGCGCGAGCCTTTCAGGAATCACGTCCATCTTAAGGCCGGTGTCCGTGTCGGGATAGGCGTGCGCGAGGTTGTCCGCGATCAGTTGCAGAGAGGTGCGCGCCTTCTGGATAGAGACGCCAGGCAGAAGATGCGCGAGAACGCGAAGCTGGCGATCTTTGCGGTCGGCGAGAAGCGTGGGTGAGCCGCCGCTGCCGACGAACATTCCCAGCGGCGCGTAGGCGTCGGAATCAACGATATAAAACGTGCCGAAAAATGTTTTTGGCGTCACGCCAATTACGGTGGCAGGCATGCCATTCAGATCAACGCTCTTGCCTACGATGGACGCGTCGCCATTGAAGCGGCGCATCCAGTAGGCGTAGCCGAGAACGACGACCGAATCGGCCCCCGGCGTTTCGCCTTCGCGAGGAAGAAAGAGCCGCCCCAGTGCAGGCTGAATGCCGAGCGATGAAAAATAATTGCCCTTGGCGTAGGTGACCAGAATGCGTTCGCTGCGATTGCCGGTGCTGAGGCCGGCAAAGTTGACCAGGAACGCCGTCATGTCGGAAGTGACTTCGCTGCGCGCCTGAAAATCCTGGAGATCGGCATTGGAGAGTTCGTGCGGATAATTCGCCTTGGGGTCTTCGTAGGCGACTACCACGAGATGAGCCGGATCTTTCACCGGCAAGGGGCGGAAGAGGAATGAATTGACGATGCTGAAGACGGCGGTGTTGGCGCCGATGCCGACGGCAAGCGTGAGTACCGCGGTGATGGTGAATGCAGGCGACTTGCCCAATTGGCGTAGCGCGAAACGGATGTCCTGGGCGAATACTTCGAGAAACGGCAAACCGCGTTGTTCTCTTCGGCGCTGCATTACCTGCGTTACGCCGCCAAGCTCGCGCAGCGCCGCTGTGCGTGCCTGCTGTGCAGACATGCCGCCCTTCACATTTTCATCAACGGCCAAGTCGATGTGCGCGCGCAGCTCATCGTCCAGGTCGCTGTCGAGTTTGTGTCTGCCGAACAGCGCCGCGCAACGGCTCAACAAAATTCGCATCCGGTCCATCTCAACTCCTACTCAGTTCTCAGTGCGCGCATGGGATCGATGGAAGCTGCACGCCGTGCGGGGATCCATCCTGCAACGGCGGCGCAAATTGCGAGTACCAGCGTTGCATCGACGAATGCCGATGGGTCGTAGCCCTTTACTTCGTAGAGCAGGCCGGCCATCAGGTGTCCGGCGTAGAGCGCGGCCGGAATGCCCAGGCACAGGCCAATGAGAATCTGACTCATTGCGCCGCGCATCACCATCGTTACGACGCTTGATCGTGTGGCACCCAGCGCCATGCGGATGCCGATCTCGCTGGTGCGGCGGGCCACGAAGTAGGACATCACGCCATAGAGCCCGACCGAGGCCAGGATGAGCGCGAGAATGCCGAACAGGCTGGTGAGGCGCGCGATCAGGCGATCCTGTGTGAAATTCAGCGCCACCTGGAAATCGAATGTAGAGAAGTGAAACAGCGTGAGATTCGGATCGATGGAGGCCAATGTTCTGCGGCCCAGCGCTTCGGCATCTTCCCGCGGCCCGGTGAAGTTAAGAATGATCATGTTGACGAACATCGAGCTCTTTTCGCCCGCAATCATGTCCGGTTCCTTGTAGCCCAAGAACTGCTGCGTGAGCGGCCGAAGAAAAACCGGACGGACCTCACCGCGCGGGTTATTCATCTTGAAGTCAGCGAAGACGCCCACGATTTCAAATGTGCCGGAGTATTGCGGGCTATCAATGCCGAAATGTTTGCCGAGCGGATCCTGGTTGGGGAAGTAGCGCCTGACAAAGGCTTGATTGACGATTGCCACGAGCTGCGAGGTCGCTGTGTCCTGCTCCGTGATTCCCCGGCCGCGCAACACCGGCACACCGATTGAATCGAGGAAATCGGTGCTGACGCGGTCCCACGTGGAACCGCATTTGTCATTCGGTCCCGGCGCGGGGTGGCCCTGTTGGATGACACATTCACTCCAGTTGGTGCCTTCGAGTGGACTGTAGATGGCGAGGCTCATATTGGCCATGCCAGGCAGCGCGGAGAAGCGGTCTTCGATCTGGCGATAGAGTGCGGGGAGGCGATCGACGGTGTAGCCTGCGCCGTCCGGATCGAATTCAAGAACATACCGGTTGGCGGTAGCGAGGCCGAAGTTCTGGTTCTCCAGGTTGGCGAGCGATTTGGTCATGAGAACGGCGCCTGCAAGCAGAACGACGGATAGAGCCACCTGAAGAATGACCAGCGCCTTCTGCGGGAGGGACGAGCGGTCACGCATGAATCCGCCGCCGCGGTTGACGCCGCGCAGCGCCTCGGCTGGCTGCGCACCGGACGAGAGCCACGCCGGCCCTGCTCCGAAAAGCACGCCGGTGAAGAGAGAGGCCAGAATCGCAAATCCAAGCACCGGCAATGAGGGAGTAGTTTGGACGGGCATGTCAAGCGCAATCGGAAACATGAGGGTGAGAAGTATCTGCGACCCGGCGTAGGCCACAACCAATCCGGCAGCTCCGCCGATCAGGCTCAACAGCACGCTCTCAGTGAGGCTCTGGCGGATGACTCTCTTGCGCGCCGCGCCCAAGGCCATGCGCACTGCAACTTCAGAGCGCCGCGCTGTACTGCGCGCCAGTAGCAGGTTGGCGATGTTCGCGCAGGCGATGAGCAGCACCACGCCGGAAAGAACCATGGCCATGCCCAGGCCCTTGCTTGTCTGCTGCTGCAGATTTTGAATGCCACCGCCGGCGTGAGTAAGAACTACGTGCTGCTTGGGAATCTCCGCCGCCCCGCCATGATCGGTGAACGACTGACGCGTGGCCAGCCATTGCCGCAGGGATACGGAGAGCCTGGTTTGCAGCGCGCCCATGTTGACGCCCGGACGAACCCTGCCAATCGCATAAAGCCATCCTGTGTCGTTATCCCGCTGCATCAAGGTGGAAGTTGACCCCTCGATCAAGGGTTCGTCCGCCAACGGCATCCAGAACGCCGGCGTCCGCTCTGCGATGCGGTCGCCGAAGAAGCCAGCTGGCGCAATGCCGGCCACTGTGAATGGATGCGTCTGTACAAAAACCGTTGAACCCACCACAGCGGGATCTCCGACAAATTCCGTTTGCCAGGCCCGATAGCTGAGCACCAGGGCCGGTGCCGCTCCGGGCGTGTCGTCTCTATCGTTGAGCGTGCGGCCTGCGTATGCGCCAATGCCAAGGGTCGAGAAGAAGTTTCCGGAGACATACTCGCCCAGCAGCGGTTTTGATGTCGCGGCGCCAACGCGCACGCTGTATGTGTTGATGCCCGCCTGCACTGCTGCCAACTGCTCGAACTCCGGGGTGGACTCCTTGAAATCGCGGTAAAGATCGTAAGAGTAGACGGCGAAGTCGCCGTTATCGTTGATGTATCCGCCCTCGTAACAGCAATCGTCGGTGTCGCCGATGCGATAGAGGCGGGCGGGGTCGGCCACTGGAAGCGAGCGCAGCAGAATGCCGTGCACCAGCGTGAAGATGGCGGTATTTGCGCCGATGCCGAGCGCCAGCGTGATTACGGCAGTGGCTGTAAAGCCGGGCGACTTGCGCAACTGCCGCAACGCATAGCGAACGTCCTGCGCCAACTTCTCAAGAAGGGGCAAGCCGCGCTGCACCCGATAGTGTTCTCTTGTTTGCGTCACTCCGCCAAACTCACGCAGCGCCGCGGTACGCGCATTCTGCCTGGACATCCCTCGCTTGATGTTTTCTTCGACGGCGAGGTCGATATGCGAGCGCAGCTCTTCGTCGAGGTCGGCGTCGAGCTTGCGCTTGCCGAAAAGCGCCGCGCAACGGGTCATCAACATGCGTATCCGGTCCATCTTTATCTCCTACTCGGTTCGCAGTGCCTTGATGGGATCAACGGAAGCAGCGCGGCGAATCGGAATCAGCGCTGCGAGGAAACCGATTGCGGCAAGTAATGCAACCGGAGCCAGGATGACGACGCCATCGCGTTCGGGGTGAATCATCAGAACGCTGGCTACGGCGCGACGCAGCGCGAGAGTGACCAGCACGCCCGCTCCCAATCCGATGGCCAGCAGCACTGCGATGCGAGTGAACATCATCCGGGCTATGCCCACGCGCGTTGAGCCGAGAGCCATGCGCAGGCCAATGTCGCGGGTGCGGCTCATGGTCTCCTGCACCAGCAAGCCGTGAATGCCCACGGCCGCCAGCAGCACGGCGATCGATGCGAAGAGGCCAAACAGCCAGCTAGCCATACGATTCGTAACGAGCACATCGTCGAGCACATCATCCAGAGTCTCCGGCGTCTCGAATGCGATGTTGGGGGCAACCTGATGCAGGGCATGTCTCAGCGCCGGAACCACGCTCAGCGGAGGGACCTCGGTGCGGACAAAGAGGTTGAAGCCCAGCGAACCTGCATCCTGCTGCATTTTGGGGGTGAAACGCGAAAGCGGAAAATCGATCTCGGGGCGCGAAGGCTCGAGCGCATTCTGCCGCACATCGGCTGCGACGCCCACAATCGCGATGTTGTGTCCATCGTCCTGACGGAAGGCCTGCGCCAGCGGGTCTTCATTGGCAGCGAGAAATTCGCGCACCCACGCTTGATTCACAATGGCCACGGGCTGCGAGGTATAGGTGTCTTGCGAGCCGAAGTCGCGGCCGCGCACAATTGGAGCACCAAGCGCGGCAAAGTAGCCCTGCGAAATGCTTCTCGATTCGGAGTTTCGTTCGTGGTCCGGAGGGTCGGGAGGATGCCCGACAAGAACCATCGATGTGCCGGAGCCGTATCCCCACAGCGGGCCCTGGTCATTGAATCCCGCCGCGGCTACTCCGGGAATCTGCCGGACGCGCTCCATCAACGGCATCAGCACTTCCTGCACGTAGTCGCGTCCCTTGTAGTCGCCGGAAGGAAGATTGACGGTCAGCATGATTACATGAGCAGGATTGAAACCGACGTCGGTGCGCAACATTCGCTGCAAGGTGCGCAGCAGGAGGCCGGAGAAGACGAGAAGGATGAGAGAGAGAGCAACCTGGGCGACGACAAACGAAGCGCGCAGCCGGGTCTGGTTGCGCGAGACGCCGGAACCCAGGCCGGATTTTAGAGCTTGGTTGGGATCGGACTTGGCGGCGCGCCAGGCTGGGATGAGGCCTGCGCCGATGCTCGAAAGCAGGCCCGCGGATAACGTGGCGGCGACGACGACAAAGTTGAGCTGGATGTTTGCTCCGCGCATGAAGGCATGGGCGAGAAAGGCCTTCATGGCGGCCAGCAATCCAGCGGCAAACAGGATTCCCGCGCCTGCGCCTGCGATGCCCAGAATTGAGTTCTCCACCAGCAACTGGCGAATGAGCCTGCCGCGCGCCGCTCCAATGGCGATGCGCAGGGCCATTTCGCGCTCGCGGGCAATGCCGCGCGCCAGCAGAAGACCGGCAACATTTGCGCAGGCAATCAGCAGCACGGCAAGAACCGCACCGAGCAGCAGACAGACCTCAGACAATTCATTTACGCCGCGCAATGCAGTGGTAATGGGAATGAGCGTAGAGGTGCGCCCGTTGTCAGAGTTCGGCTGCAGCCGGCCGATCTCTCCCATGGTGTGGACCATGTCCGCGCCGGCCAGTTGAAGGGACGCGCCCGGCTTCAGGCGACCGATGGTTTGCAGCCAGTGGCTGCGGTAATCCCCAAGCCAGCTGGGCCGCACGTGCATGGGAATGTACACCATGTTCGGCTTGCCGTATGGAAAGCGAAAGCCCGCCGGCATTACGCCGATCACCACATACTGTGTGCCATCAAGATGAACCACCTGTCCCAGAACCCCGCGGTCTCCATTAAACGATTGCCGCCACACCTCGTAGCTGAGCACGATCACGTTGTTTTTGCCGGGCTGATCTTCGCCGGGCAGGAATGTGCGACCGAAGAGCGCCTGAACGCCGAATACGCTAAAGAAATTATCAGTGCCCTGCGCCACGTGCATGTATTGCGCGCGGTCGCCCACCTTCAACGTCATTCCCCAGTTGTCCACCCAGCCTGCCAGAGCTTCAAAGCTTGTGTTGAGCCTGCGCATGTCAAGATAGCCCGGCCATGACGCAGGCTGCACATCGCCTGAGGGAGAGCTTGTCTGCAGACTGACGATGCGATCGACATTGTTGTATGGCAGCGGACGCAGCACGACAGCGTCGATCACGCTGAACATGGCTGCAGTGGCCCCGATGCCGAGTGCGAGGGTAAGAATCGCCGTCCAACTGAAGCTGGGAGATTTGCGCAACTGGCGAAGCCCGAAGCGCAGGTCGCGCGCCAACGCTTCCAGAAACGGCAAACCGCGCTGCACTCGATAATGCTCTCTTGTCTGCGTGACTCCGCCGAACTCGCGCAGCGCGGCGGTACGCGCATCCTGCCTGGACATGCCGTGCTTCAGGTTCTCTTCGACGGCGAGGTCAATATGCGAGCGCAACTCTTCGTCGAGGTCGGCGTCGAGCTTCCGTTTGCTGAAGAGTGCCGCGCAACGGGTGAGCAGCATGCGTATCCGGTCCATTTCGGCCTCCTACCCCTTCGTTCTCTATTCGGTTCTCAACGCTTGCATGGGTTCGATGGATGCAGCCGCACGCGCCGGCAGATAGGAAGCGGCGGTCGAGACTGCAACCAGCACCAACGCCGCGATTGAGAAGACGAGCGGGTTCATTGCGTTCACTTCAAACAGCAGACTTTGCAGCAGCCGGGTCAGGGCAAATGCTCCGATCAATCCGATGACGACACCGTACAGCGCTAGCCGGAAGCCGAAGCCCATCATCATGCGGAGTACATTGCTGCGCCTCGCGCCCAACGCCATACGGACTCCGATCTCCTGCCGGCGCTGCGTGACCGCATAGGCCATCACCCCATAGATCCCGATGCATGCCAGAACCAAAGCCAGCACCGCGAACGCAGAGAAGAGCGCAGCACTGGCGCGGCGAACGGCCAGGGTCTGGCTGGCGAGCAGGTTCATTGGAATTGCCTTGAGCACGGGCAGATCTGGATCGACGCTCCACAAAGCCTGTTCGGCAGACTTCACCATCAAGGCGGGATCGGTCTCTGTACGCATGGTGAAGGCGACGAGCGGGAATGGCAGTTGATCGAATGGCCTGTAGATGTCCGCGTGCGTGGGCTGATCCTGGCCAAAGGCCTTCACGTCGCCGGTTATGCCGACAATCTGCCACCAATCCGGTTTGTCTGCGGTGCCGAGGTTCAGCTGCTCTCCAAGCGGGTCTTTGCCCGCGAAGTACTGCTTTGCCATGACCTGGTTGATCATTGCAACTTGCAATTCGCCGGCGTGGTCGGCATCGGTGAAGTTGCGCCCGCGCAGCAGCGGGAGCCCCATCGTCTGTAGATAGCCTGGAGTGATTATGCGATTGTCGGCTTCCGGAGCCTGACCGTTCTTGGGCGGGGCCTGGCCGCGAAGCAGGAAACTGGTCGTTCCCCAGAAACCGCTCAGCGGCAGGAAATTGATTGTGCCCACGGACTTGACGCCAGGCAACGCACTCAAACGCTTCTCAACGCCTTCGATGAACTGACGCCTCTTCGCTGGGTCCGTTGACGGGTAACGGTCAGGTGGAAGAAAAAGCTGCATGGAAAGAACGTGCTCCGGCCGGAACCCCAGGTCTGCATTGATGACCTTTTGAAAGCTCGCGACCACCAATCCTGCGCCAGTCAGTAACATCAGGGACAAGGCTACTTCGCTCATGACCACAGCGCTCCGTGAGCGGTTTGAACGGCGGGTATTGGTATTGCCACGGGCCGAGTCTTTCATTGCCGCGCCTGCCTCAGTACGCATGCCCTTGACCACAGGGACAATGCCGAACAGAAACGCTGTAAGCAAGGTGATGGCAAAAGCAAACAGGAGCACGCCGCGATCCATCGGAATCTCGGTGACCTTGGGAATGTTGAGATTTGCCACTTCATTGGGAAAGAGCCCGAGAAGGAAATGAGTCCCAGCCAACGCCAGCAGAATTCCGCCTGCACCGCCGATCACTGCCAGCAGCAGGCTCTCGGTCACAAACTGGCGCAAGAGCCGGCGGCGCGTGGCTCCCAGAGCAAGCCGCACAGCAATCTCTTTTTGCCGTTCGGCGTTGCGGGCCAATGCCAATCCGGCTGTATTGGCGCATGCGATCAGCAGCACCAGACCAACAGCGCCCATGAGGATCAGCAAGGGCTTGCGAATGTCTCCGTCGAGTTGCTCGCGAAGCGGAACCAGCACCACGCGATTGCCGCTGTCAGTCTGCGGATGCTCGGTGGCCACCTGCGCTTCCACGTCATTCAAAGTCTTTTGCGCCTGCGCAAGAGTGACGCCTGGCCGGAGCCGGCCGAGAATGCGTATGTAAGTATGACTGAAGTCGTCGTAAGCCGACGGAGCGATGTTGGACGGTGTCCAGATCTCAACCGAAGACGGATAGTTGAAACCGGGCGGCATCACTCCCAGCACCGTATATGCATTTCCGTCCAGCGTGATCGCTTTGTTCACGATGCTGGGATCGGAATGGAATGTCGCGCGCCAGAGGTGATCGCTGAGGAGCGCAAGTTTGGGGCCGCCGGCCGAGTCCTCCTGATCCGTATAGAGCCGCCCAAGCTGGGGCGCAACGCCGAGAATGCGAAGATAGCTTGCCGAGACAGCATAGCCGATGAGAAACTGCGGCGATCCCTGTCCGGTCAGCGTCTGTTCGTTGTCGTAGGAGGGGGCAAGATCCTCGAAGACGCCGCTGCGCTGTTTCCAGATAGCGAAATCCCCAGCAGTGCTCGGAAGCGGCTGGCCGCCCTGGGCAGCATTCGCCGTCCACACGGCCACAATGCGGCCAGGGTTGTTGTACGGCAGCGGCGCAAGCAGAACAGCCTTCACCACGGAGAAGATCGCGGTAGTCGCTCCAATGCCCAGCGCGAGGGTGAGGATTGCCGTCAACGCAAACGCCGGGGACTTCACCAGTTGACGAAGCCCGAACCGCAGATCGTTGGCGAGGGTTTCAAGAATCGGCAGGCCGCGCAGCACTCGATAGGTTTCCTTCGTTTGTGTCATACCACCAAACTCCTTGAGCGCCGCGGTGCGCGCATCCTTCATGGACATGCCGCGCTTGAGGTTTTCTTCGACGGCGAAATCGATGTGCGAGCGCAACTCCTCGTCAAGGTCGGCGTCGCGTTTCTGTTTGCCGAAGAGGGCGGCAAAGCGGCTGAGCACGGTGCGAATCCGGTCCATGGCTGGCTCCTAGTTGGAAGGGGCGAGAAAACGCGACATGGTGGAGGCGATCCGCTCCCAGTTTTCGATTTCCTCTTCGATCTGCCTGCGGCCGCGGGGGCTGAGGGAATAAAACTTTGCGCGGCGATTGGACTCCGATGTGCCCCAGGCAGACTTGATCCAGCCGCGTTGCTCCAGGCGCAGGAGCGCGGGGTAGATGGTTCCCTGGTTCAGGCTGAGAGAATTGCCGCTGACCTGTTCGATCCGCCGGGCAATGCCGTACCCGTGCAGCGGGCCCATGGATTCGAGGGTTTTCAGCACCATCAGGTCCAGGGTGCCTTGCAATACGTCCGATTTGTCGCCCATTTCGTTCTCCTGTTGTCTTTCTACACATACCGTGCAACAGGCATAGGCAGAATGTCAACAGGAAAAAGATGGGGATTACGGATAAGGACTGAGGGACTGAGGGACATAGGAACCTTCTTGCACAAAAGGTCAGGCTTTCGCCCTAGAGCTCGACGGCCTACTCCAAATGTGGCCGACTGCGAGGAGGGACAGGCGCGTTTGGGGCTAAGCGCACAACGGCTTGCGATTGCGTCGACCTACGAATGTATACTGCAATCGCTGAGCAACGTTAATTGCGTCGACATTACAGTTGATCGTTGAGCAGCGCTTCTCGTTGGAGGCAGCGTGACGGTATCCCGGCACATAAACAACTTATCCTGCATCCCAATGAAAATGCTGATCATGGCCTCTGTTTCACTGCTGCGAGTTGGAGCTTCTGCTGCGCAAACGCCAGCGCCGCCCGCTGCTGTTCCGACCGCGCTGGTCACCTTTTTCTCCGGTGGGAACTTTTTGACGATGGGAAAGCATGGCAAATTCATGGGTCAGATCCTCGACGGGAGTGACCGACTCGCATATCTAACGGCAGGGCACTTCGTCACGTTTCAATTGGATGCCGGAAAGCATGTTTTCGCGGCGAATTCATGGCTAAACCCGACCCCGACCGGCGGAGGTCATTTGGAGTTGGACCTCGTTGCAGGGCGACATTATTACGTAGCCGCGTACCTTGATAACCGCGGAGTCCTTGTTCCGCTTTTCCGTTTGGAACAGCACCCGTGTGATCAAGTGCAAAAAGAAACGGCCAAGGTCAAGCCCCTCGACCCAAATGATCTGCATAAGTATGGGCAGGGCCACGCCGTGATTGAATCTCGCTTTCCGATTTGTACAGAGCCGCAGCAACCTCAACAACCACCGGCCTCGGCAAACTGATTGGAAACTGCGTCGGAGCGGCCGCCCCATCCGCACCATTCTCGCTACAATCTCCAAAGTGCCGGGTACTAGTTGCTGCCCGGGCCGCGTCGGGGAGAACTGCTGAACTGCGTGGGTTGGCCAAGTAGTTTATTGCCCGCTATCGAGGCTGTGAAGCCACGATTCGAAGTGTTCCAGGCGATCGACCGGCTATCCGGACAATGCAGAAGAATGGAGTTCTGTCAGGATAGGCGGCGACTTGGGCGGCATCGACGCATCATCATATAGACTGGCTCGAGTCCCTTCCATGTCTCTATCCGTAGGCGAAAAACTTGGTCCCTACGAGATTCTCGCGCCCATCGGCGCGGGCGGCATGGGTGAGGTGTACAAGGCCAACGACACGCGCCTCGACCGCATTGTCGCCATCAAGGTTTCCAGAACAGAATTCAATGAACGCTTCGAGCGGGAGGCCCGCGCCGTTGCGGCGCTGAACCATTCCAACATCTGCCAATTTTTCGATGTCGGACCCAATTATCTGGTGACGGAATACATCGAAGGCACGCCTCTAAAAGGCCCGCTGCCGCTCGATCTGGTGTTGAAGTATGCGGCGCAGATCTGCGATGCCCTGGATGCCGCGCACAAGAAGGGCATCACGCACCGCGACCTGAAGCCAGCCAATATTCTTGTCACCAGGCAAGGCATCAAGTTGCTGGACTTCGGACTGGCCAAGCTGGCTGCCGAAAAGCCTGTCGACGATGCCACGGTCGCTATGGCGCTTACCGGGAAGAACGAGATTGTCGGCACGCTCTCTTACATGTCGCCGGAGCAGTTGCAGGCGCAGGACACCGGCCAGCCAATCGACGGCCGCAACGACATCTTCTCCTTCGGCCTTGTGCTGTATGAAATGCTGACCGGCAAGCGGCCGTTTGACGGCGCCTCCGCAGCCACCGTGATTGCAGCGATCATCGAGCGTCCTGCGCCTTCGATCACTGGCATTGCGCCTCCCGGGCTTGATCGCGTCCTGCGCAAGTGCCTGGCCAAGGATCCCGAGGAGCGGCTGGTGAAGAAGCGGATTGACGCCGAGGATTGGCAGCGTGCCGTCCGTCAGGTCCAGGCCCTGTACGTGCTCGGGCTCCCCACAAGTCAACTGTCCGTAGTTTTCAGTCATCCGGGATAGGCCGCCAAGGGTTTCAACAGGCGGAGCCACCCGCCGGCTCTACCGTCGCGGTCGATCGCTTCCTCATGAGCACCTTGCGTCCCCCCTCGGTGTACTCGGCGGTGTCCATCAGCTGGTTGATCAGGAAAACACCTCGCCCGCTTCCCTTGGAGAGGTTGTCGCCTGCGATCGGGTTGGGAACGGCAGCTACGTCAAACCCCGGTCCGGGGTCCCGAACCACAATCACGAGTTCTCCTGTGGCGTCGAAGGTGACGCAACACTGCACCAGCTTGGTTGGATCGTTCTTGCACCCGTGACGGATGGCGTTCGCCAGCGCTTCCTGCACGGCGAGCTCCACATCCATCACTTCTTCTTCGGGCCAATGTTTGCCTGCGAGTATTTCCTTCAGGCCGGCGGTTACTTTCTGCATCGCCGCCGTATCAGCGGGAATGACGATGTTGAGTTGGCAGGTTGAGCAATAGGGAACCAGAGCGCTGAGCGTATCGATGCCGTCCAGAGCGACGCGCAGCTCGTCGAGGTTGCGGCGCAGCTCGAGTTGCGCTGACACCTGGCGCTCCAGTGCCTCAAGCGCTTTGATCTGCTCGTCGCTGAGCTTGCGCGGGACATAATCGATCACGCACAGGGTTCCCAGCGCGTAGCCTTCCTGAGTTGTAATTGGGGCGCCCGCATAAAAGCGGATGCCGGGGTTGCTCTTTACGAACGGGTTATTGCAGAATCGCTCGTCCTTTGACGCATCGGGTATGGTAAAAATGCCATCCTGAAGAATGGCATGGGAGCAGAACGAGATGCTGCGCGCGGACTCCCGGGCCTCAATACCGACCCGCGACTTGAACCACTGGCGGTCCTCGTCCACCAGGCTGATCAAGGCGATTGGAACGCCGCAGATTTGCGAAGCGATCAGTGTCAGGTCATCGAACGCCTGCTCCGGCTCTGTGTCCAGGATCCTGTATTGGCGGAGGGCTTTCAGCCGCCCAGCTTCGTCAGCAACCACCATGTCATCCTCCGAGGCCTGCCAATCGGCGCCGTCCAAGGCTTCGTACTCTCAGGAAATATACACCAATTCACGCAGAGCGTGAACGCGCTACCCTCTTATAAACTGCTCGCGATGCAGGTTCGAATCGCCGTGGGTTGAAACCATCGATTGGATGAGGGAAACGACGGATTTGCGAGCGTTAGAAGTGGTTGTTCCTGGACAGCTGTCATCCGGGCGTTACTTCCAAAAATCGGGTTCTGTCCGGATTGGCGACCATCCGACCGGAACCCGCAAAAAACGGCCGAACCTGGGCTGGAAACGCGCATTGGCCTATTATCGCTGGTTATTGCTTCGTGCTGAACAGGCAGCTCCACTTCGCCCATTGACAGAGGTCCTCGCAACAGCAGGGCGCGGAAACTACGTAGTTGCAGTCGCAACCGCCCGCTGCTCCTTAGCCCCCACGATCAGCAGCCAGAGCATGGCCGCAAGCTCGGCCAGAAACACCGGCTGGAAGTAGCGGAACAAAGCACCCGTGGAATCCGGAGCGAAGAACCAGGTCACGCCGAGCACAACCCACGCAATCCCGTCCAGCAGGAGCCAGTACCCAAGCCAGCGTGGCAAGAAGCGCGAGCGCACCACCAACCATCCAAAGGGTAGCAGCCACAATCCCCAGAACATCTGGTTGATGCCGTTCGCCTGCCCGTGCAGGCGGATTAGGACCATCCCAATAGCCTCGCGTGTGTGGCTGTCGAAAGCGGCGAATGCAGCGCCGCCCTGAAAGACGAGCAGCGCGGCCGCACTGAAGACCACTGTCACCAGCCCGAGAGCAGAAGACAACAGCACCAGAGCCACCAGCTGCCGCGCTCGGTGGCGGTCCACGTCTTCAAAAAGGCGATAGAGCGCCAGGCTCAGCCCGATAAAGATGACCGCGCCCAGCGTCTCGGCAAGCATGCCCCAGCGGTAGAGGGTCTCGTGGCCGAGAACACGCGCGGCAGTTGCGCCAGCGTCGTTGTGCACCACCGTTTGCGACGGAACATAGAGCAGGTAGAACGGCCCCAGGGAGAAGCCCAGATACCACAGACCGGCGATACGGGCCGTCCTCTTCAGTGACCTCATGCGGACCTCCAGCATTAGAGCAGGGTACGTGATAGGGGCGAAGAAAGTTCGGCGAAAACCATAGCCGAGCCACGCGCCGATTCTGGCGGCGGTGCTGGACGAGGCGCATATCGAAAGCTCCGTCCCCGCTCGTCGTAGATCGTTGACGATAAATCTCTAGTGTGCAAATCAAGCTTGTGCGAAACAAACTCCTGGGTTCCGGGTGTGTCACCGGCTACTCGGAAGTTACTCTTTCGCTGACGGCGGGTGCTACGGGGAGCCACGGATTGGCGATGATGGGCGGCTATTGCGCAGTGCCGGGCCGGGGGTGGGCGGCTTTCCAGGCGGCTACGCGGTCTTCTACGGCGGACTGCTGGTCGGTGGTGATGTGTTCGCCTACGCTCTGGCGGTTGGTGGCGTACTTGGCCTGGTTTGGTCCAGGGATGGCGGCTGCGAGGCAGAGCCAGTAGTAGGCTTCGATGTAGTCCTGCGGGACGCCCATGCCGACGGAGTAAAGCAGTCCCAGGGAGCCTTGCGCGCCGGCGTCGCCTTTGTCGGCGGCCTTGCGGTACCAGGCTACGGCCTGCTCCATGTCGCGGGGCACGCCGCGGCCGTCGCGATAGAGCTCGGCCAGGTGAATCTGGGCTGCGATGTTGCCCTGGTCAGCGGCCTTGCGGTACCAGGCGGCTGCCTGGGCGTAATCCGCTGCTCGCTGGCGGGCATCGCGCGGAGAACCGTTGCCGGCGGAATAGGCGTCCCCGGCCTGGACCTCGGCGGCAACGTCGCCGGCGGTTGCCTTGGCCAGAAGAGCCGGATCGACGGGCGTGGGCGGAGTGGCTGGAGCCTGCGCCGCGGCCGAAGACAGCGCGGTGGCCAGGAGGAAGAGCAGGGTCGGTATGCGGCGGGAGAGATTCACGGGGCCTCGCTGCAACCAGTTTACTCAGGTTGGAGCGGGTGTAGTGCGCGGGAAAGGGGCGACGCTCGCATCGGCCCTCCGGGGCGAGAGGGTTCTGGATGGAACGCCTTCCCAGCGCTGCAGTCCGCCGGGGCGGACTTTGCACTGGGCTATTTTCGCCGGCTCCCTCCGGGAGCAATCATCGGAGCGCCATTTGAACTTCGACTCGGAGTTTCATTTGACTCGGAGTTTCAACAGCGGCGCGAAAACGGCTAGAATCTATGTATGACTGACCGCATTTCCCTTACGCTCGCCCAGGCCGACCCCGATGTGGCTGCTGCCCTTGACCAGGAAACTCTCCGCCAGCACGAGGGGCTGGAGATGATTGCCAGCGAAAACTTTGTCTCCGAAGCGGTGCTTGAGGCGGCCGGCTCAGTGTTTACCAATAAATACGCCGAGGGTTACCCTGGGCGGCGCTACTACGGCGGCTGCGAGTATGCCGATGTGGTGGAGAACCTGGCGCGCGACCGGGCGAAACAGCTTTTTGGCGGCGACCACATCAACGTGCAGCCGCACTCCGGCTCGCAGGCGAATGCGTCAGCATACGCGGCGGTGTTGCAGGCGGGCGATACGATTCTGGGGCTGGATCTGTCGCATGGCGGGCACTTGACGCATGGCCACCGGCTCAGCTTCAGCGGCAAGCTTTATCGGCCTACGTTTTACCAGGTGCGCAAGGATACGGAGCTGATCGACTACGACGAGCTGGAGGCAATTGCGGTCCGCGAGAAGCCCAAGGCCATCATCGGCGGGGGCAGTGCTTATCCGCGGCTGTGGGATTTCGCGCGCATGCGAGAGATTGCCGACAAGGTGGGCGCGACTTACGTCTTCGACATGGCGCACATCGCCGGACTGGTGGCGGGCGGCGTTCATCCTTCGCCGGTGCCGCACGCGCACATCACCACGACGACCACGCACAAGACGCTGCGCGGGCCGCGCGCGGGGCTGATCATCTGCGGACAGGATCTGGCGCAGGCAGTAGACAAGGCCGTCTTCCCCGGCCAGCAGGGCGGACCGCTGATGCACATTGTGGCGGCCAAGGCAGTGGCGCTGGGCGAGGCGCTGCGGCCGGAGTTCAAAATCTATGCGGCGCAGACGGTGGCCAACGCAAAGACGCTGGCGGCTGCCTTGCAAGAGGCCGGCTTCCGCATCATTTCAGGAGGGACCGACAACCACCTGATGCTGGTGGATGTGTTCGCGAAAGGCATTCTGGGCTCGGAGGCAGAGCTGGCGCTGGGCAAGGCGGGCATTACGGTGAACAAGAATTCAATTCCGTTCGATGCCAATCCACCGCTCAAGCCATCGGGCATTCGCGTGGGCACCCCCGCGCTGACCACGCGCGGCATGAAGGAGCCGGAGATGCGGCTGATTGCCGCGTGGATCACGAAAGCCCTGGACAAGCGCGGCGACGATGCGGCTCTGGAAAGGATTCGCGGCGAGGTGGCGGAGCTGGCTAACCAGTTCCCACTCTATGCATGGCGACGCGCGCCCGTCGCGGTAGGCGTTTAAGGTCTTTCACAATCAATGCAATACGCCGGGCCGAACAGGGCGGCACCGAAATTAATACGCCGCAACTTGCAGGTCCCCGGCGTGTTTAATCTATCGTTGTTGGTGATGTCCGGCATGCGGAAAAGCGTCAGCGAAAAATAGCTGACCACCCCGCCGGCATCCGGAGGTAGACATGAAGACTGTTCATTTAGCTTTTGCAACATTGCTCGTTCTTGCGGTCCCAGCGTTTGCGCAGCGTCCTGCAAGCCATCCACCCATTCCGAAGAGCGGACCCAAGGCCACCACGGGCACACCGCATGCGGTGGAACCGAATCGCAACTACAGTGACAAGGCGGGCCATCCTAACGTGCCGCACGTGGATGGAAAGACCTGGGTGGGCCACGACACCGGCTCTAACGACGCGCGCTATCATGTGGATCACCCCTTTGCACATGGGCGCTTTACCGGCGGGTTTGGGCGCAGCCATGTATGGCATCTTGGCGGCGGCGGTCCCAGCCGCTTCTGGTTCAACGGATGGTACTGGGATGTGGCGGCAGCCGACATCGCTTTCTGCGATGGCTGGCTGTGGGATTCCGACGACATCGTGATCTACGAGGATCCGGACCATCCCGGCTGGTATTTGGCATACAACGTCCGGCTCGGCACCTATGTGCACGTGGAGTATCTGGGCACAGCATAGGTAGCGTTGCAACGCGAATCGGGTTAGCAAGGATGGGGACAGGCCGTGAGGCTTGTCCCCATTCTTGTCTTACTCGTGGCGCAGCGCCACAATCGGGTCAACGCGCGCAGCTCGCAATGCGGGAAGGATGGACGCCGCAAGGGCAACGGCTGCGAGGATGACTGCGACACCTGAATACGTCAGCGGATCGCGAACCGGCACGCCAAAAACCAGGCTGGACAAGACTCGCCCCATGGCCAGCGCGGCCACCAAGCCCACTCCGATTCCAAGCAGCGCAACCTTCATTCCTTCGCCGACAATGAGGCGAAGAACGGCGCGCGGAGTAGCGCCGAGAGCCATGCGAACGCCAATTTCTCCGGTGCGCTGGCTCACCGAATATGCGAGCACACCATAGATGCCGATGGAAGCGATGAGCAGCGCCACGGCAGCAAAGACAGCAAGCAGCACTGTATTCAGTCGCGGCTGCGCGGCGCTGTTCGAAACCCAATCATCCATGGTGCGGACATTGGCCAGCGCAAGTTCACCATCCAGCTCATGCACCTTGCGGCGGATGGCCGGCAGCATGGCCTCAGCCGTTTTGTCTCCTCCTGAAGTTTGGACGACAACATCCATCAACGGCCATACGCGCGCGGCCATTGGATAGTAGAGCGAGGGCGTTTGCTGATCGAGAGCCGTGTCGCGGACATCGCCAACAACGCCGATCACCGTAAAGGGCGTGCGCAGGTCGGCGGAGCGGCGCAAGGTGTGGCCGATGGGATCGGCATCGCCCCAGAATTTCCTGGCCGTGTCCTGGCTGACGATGGTTACGTGCGGCGCGGTTGCGTTATCCGCATCGGTGAAGTCGCGGCCGCGCAGCAGAGGGATGCTCATGGTCTTGAAATACCCCGGACTGACGATGCGCCAGTCGATCGGCACAGCGGCATCGTGGGGCAGGACGGATTGATCGGTCGTCACCATGGGATGCCTGGCGTAAAGGCCCGCGCCGAACGGAATGCCGCTGGAGACAGCAGCGCCGCGCGCGCCGGGAATCGATTGCAGCGAATCGAGCAGCTCGCGGTAGAGTTGCTGCGCCCGGCCTGTTGCCGGATATTTCGTGATTGGCGGCGCGAGCTGAAAGGTGATAATGCCATCGGGGACAAAGCCGAGCCGGACTCCCTCCAGCCTGGAGAGACTCTGAATCAGCAGTCCCGCTCCGATGAGCAAAACAGTGGCCAGGGCGAGTTCAACGGCTGCAAGCGTATTGCGCAGACGCCCGCCACTGGCGCCCGCCAGGCCGCGGCCGCCGTGCTTCATCACGCTGTTCAGATCGCTCTTTGACCCGAGCCATGCCGGTATGATCCCAAAGAGCAATCCGGTGGCAACAGTGAGGCCGAGCGCAAACGCCGCTACGTACCCATCCATTTCGACCGCGGGGATGGGAAGGGTATTCGGGGGCAATACCTTGTTGAGCAAACGCAGCGCGCCCGCGGCTATGCCAACGCCGGCGATGCCGCCGATGGAGCAGAGAACCACGCTCTCGATCAGCAGTTGATGCACGAGACGCTTGCGGCTAGCGCCCATTGCGGTGCGGATTGCTATTTCGCTCTGCCTGCCAGACGCTCGCGCAAGCAGCAGGTTTGCAATGTTGGCGCAGGCGATGAGCAGCACAAATAGAACCGCGCACATCAGCACCCACAAACCTGTCTTGAGCTCGGGACTGACGAACGTGTCGAACAGACTGATAAGGTGGATGCCCCAGTAGCGGATCTCCGGATACTGCCGGCCCATGCCGATGGAGATGCCGTCCATCTCCGCCTGTGCCTGCTGGATGGAGACGCCGGGTTTCAGCCGGCCAAACGTGGTGAGCAAATGATTGAGCCGCATTTCCTTAGCGGGGTCGATGGTGAGGGGAGTGTAAACGTCGCCGCCCGTGATCATGTTCAGGCCGGTTGGCGCAATGCCCACCACCGTCGTAGAAATGCCGTTGAGCATGATGGTCCGGCCAATCAGCGAGGGGTCCGCGCCGAAGCGCCGCTTCCACAGGCCTTCGCCGATCATGGCCACCGGGGTCGCACCGGGCTTCTCTTCGTCGTCTGTGAATGCTCGGCCCGCAATCGGTTGAATCCCCAGCATCCGAGTCAGCGCAGGGCTGATGAGATTGCCGGAGAGTTGCTCCGGCTCGCCCGACCCGGTGAGCGTGTAATTGCTGTAACCGATGGCGGCAATTTCCTGAAACGAATGGTTCTGCTCTCGCCAGGAGAGAAAATTCAACACCGATGAGCTGAAAGTGGGCAGGTTCAGCTTGTCGTTTTTCTCCGCAATCTGCACCAGCCGGCCAGGGTCATTGAACGGCGCGGGCCGCAGCATTACAGCGTTGACCACGCTGAAAATCGCGATATTCGCGCCAATGGCGAGCGCGATGGTAAGCACCACGGTAGCCGTGAACAGCGGGCCTCTCCGCATCATGCGCAGGGTGTAGGAAACATCGTTCATGGCTGACGGTTTCTCCTCGAAGGGAAGTTCGATCCGCGCCGAATGTGGCTGTCATGCCTTGCTGCAACGATCTTCAGGCTGCGCCATTGCGATTTCGCGGTCTCGCCAACTCCAAATATAAGGCTTCGACGCGTAAAACGGGACACAGGCAGCAGAGGACTCGATCCGTGTGAGGATCGTGCGATGTACAGTCCTGCGCGTCAGGCGATAAAATTGCGGGTCCAACTGGAAGGTCCGCTTGCGCGCAACGAAAAGCTCTGTGCTCTCCAATTCGATCTCAATGAACGAGGGTTTGGAATGAAGCAAACATCTGTCTGCATGTTTGGCTCAATCGGAGTTCTCGTCTTATCCAGTGCCTTGCAGGCGCAGCAATCGCAAGCGCCGGCGCCAATTGTGCTGACCGGCGCGGACATGCGGCCGGCTACTTCGCTGAATGGGGACTGGCACACGATCGTCGATCCATACTTCGGCGGATTCACGGGCTACAGTCGCAACCAGAAGCAGGAACCGGGCGGCAGGGTGGTGGAGTATGACTTTTCGAAGTCCCCCACATTGAAGGTGCCGGGTGACTGGAATACGCAGCGTGAGTCGCTTCTCTACTATGAAGGTCCCATCTGGTACGAGCGCGATTTCACTTATCAGCCCAAGGAACATACGCATATCTTTTTGCATGTCGGCGCGGCGAATTACAAATCATCGTTTTGGGTGAATGGGAAAAAGGTATGCGAGCACGAGGGTGGTTTCACCAGTTTCAACTGCGATGTAACGGATGCGATTCATGCGGGCAGTAACTTTGTGGTGGCGGCAGTGGATAACACGCGCCACGAAGATGGTGTGCCGACACTCAAAACCGATTGGTGGAATTATGGCGGACTAACTCGCAATGTTTCGTTGATTGAGGTACCGGAAGCTTTCATCGATCAATACGATGTTCATCTTGCGAACACACCGGAAACAACGTTGAAACCGCATGGCAATGACTTTGGAGTCATTGGTTCTTTGCATCTTGCCCACATCGACGGTTGGGTCCACGTTGACGGCGGCAAGACCGGAGACAGAGTTCAGATCGAGATCCCCGAACTCAAATCGGCCGGATCTGGAGTTCTTGCAGCGGATGGGCGCGCGCAGGTTCATCTGGTTGCATCGGGCATTGAACGCTGGTCGCCGGAGACACCCAAACTCTATAAGGTTCGATTAACTGCTGGGCAGGACGCGATTGAGGATCTAATCGGCTTTCGCACCATTGAGACGCGAGGTACCGAGATACTTCTCAATGGCAAGCCGATTTTTCTGCGCGGCGTTTGCATTCATGCGGAGGCGCCATACCGCAGCGGGCGGGCTTATTCCGATAAGGATGCGGAGACGCTGCTTGGATGGGCCAAGGAGCTGGGCGCTAACTTCGTGCGCCTGGCTCATTATCCTCACGATGAATCCATGCTGCGCGCCGCCGACCGCATGGGGATTCTTGTGTGGTCGGAGATTCCCGTGTACTGGGCCATCCAGTTCGATAACCCGAAGGTGCTTGTCAAGGCGCAGCAGCAATTGGACGAGGAGATAGGAACATCGCGCGATCACGCGGCCATCATCTTATGGTCGATGGCCAATGAGACGCCTAACAACGAAACGCGGACTCGCTTCATTGAAACACTTGCGCATAATGCGCGCGAGCTTGATCCTACCCGGCTGATCACTGCGGCGCTGCTGGTGCGCAACGAAGGAAACACCAAGATAGTGGATGACCCGCTGGGAAAGACGCTGGATGTTATCGGCACCAATGAGTATGTAGGTTGGTACGAGCAAACTCCCGAGGGCGCCGACACCACCCAGTGGCGCGTTGACTTCGACAAGCCAGTGATCATGAGCGAGTTTGGCGGCGGCGCCAAGGCCGGCCTGCACGGAGCGGACAACGAGCGCTGGACCGAAGAATATCAGGCCGATATCTATCGCCACCAGATAGGAATGCTCAATCGTATTCCGCAACTAAGAGGGATGAGCGCATGGATACTGATGGATTTCCGTTCTCCCACGCGCAACCTGGCGGGCATTCAGGACGGATATAACCGCAAGGGACTTATCTCCGAACAAGGCCAGAAGAAGGCGGCATTTTTTGTTTTGCAGAAAGCCTATGTGGATAAGACAGTGGGAAAGGCGGAATGAGCGACTTTGCGATGCGCTTATTAGTCAGAGAACTTTTTCATTGTAATTGTGCAAAAACGAAATGTTGAGTTAAGCTTTACGAATGACGATTGAATCCATTGTTGCCCAGATTGATGAAGAGATTGCAAAGCTCACGCAAGTTCGCTCGCTGCTGGCGAGCACCGGCGTAGCAGCCAAGAAGATAACTGCCTTCCAGGCGAAGAAGGCCCCGGCCAAAGTGAAAGGGAAGAAGCGCCGCACATTGAGCCCCGAGGCGCGCAAGCGTATTGCCGATGCGCAGCGCAAGCGGTGGGCCGCTCAGAAGGCCAAGTCGAAGTAGCTTGCCTCAATAACTTATAAATCTCGGCAGATCCTATATTGAGGTTCGATCAGGAAGACGCGCCTGAACAAATCCCTGCGGCCTCATCGTTTGCCAGTCTTGCAACCGGCAAACGCAGTTCACTTAGTGCTTGTGAGCGAGTACGTGGTGGTGTGCGAGATTGTGCCGGATGTCGCGGTAATGGTTACGGTGTTGGTTTGCGGTGTTGGCTTAGCTGACCCGCAGGCAACAATGTTGACCATGGCCACGACAAACAGGAGCACGGCTGTCGCCCGGAAGAGATAACGGTATTTGCGGGCGCGGGCCAGCAGCAGGAATCCGAAGCCGAATGCGAGGCATACAAGGGGAGCGGGTCGCGCGCCGGGAGCGGGCCGCGCGCTTGCGTTCGCCGAGGCGGCGAAAGAGACCGTAGTGTTGACGGCCGATCCCGCGGGCGTGAGCGTGGACGGGCCGAAGCTGCACGCGATGTAAGAAGGTTGGCCCGAGCAGGCAAAGCTGACCGTGCCTGTGAAAGCGTTGATGGGTGTGACGGTCAGCGTGGTGGTAGCCGGAGCAGAGCTGGTCTCAGTGCCGCTGGTGGGACTGATGGCGATTGAGAAGTCTGGCGGGGGCACTGTGATGGTGACCGTAACCGCGGTGGAGGTGGAGGCTGCAAATGCGGTACTGCCGCCATATTGCGCGGTGATGGGATGGCTGCCCGCGGCCAGGGCTGTGGTCGAGAACGTGCCCACGCCTGAGCCGTTGAGAGTGCCGGAGCCGATGGACGTTGCTCCGTCGTAAAAGGTGACAGTTCCGGTTGGTGTGACAGCGCCCGAGGCGGGAGTGACGGTGGCCGTGAAGCCGATGTTGACGCCGGTAAGGGCAGAAGTCGGCGAGGCGGCAAGCGCGGTGGTTGTGGCAACGACGGCGTTCACGGTGACGACCACGGCTGCCGAGGTGCTGGGGTTGAAGTTGGCGTCGCCCGCATAGACGGCGGTAATGCTGTCTGACCCGATGGGCAGTGCGGTGGTGGTGTAGGTGGCGACGCCGGAAGCGTTGAGCGTGCCGTGGCCGAGGGCCGTGGCGCCGTCCATGAAAGTGACGGTGCCTGTGGGTACGGTTGTATTGCCTGACGGCCCGGTAACGGTGGCGGTGAATGTGACGCTGGCGCCGACGGTGATGGTTGTGGGCGAAGCGGCGAGCGCCGTGGTGCTGGCAGCCGGCGGCGTCGCTACGGAAGTGCCATAAAGGTTGAGCAGGATAGTGTTACCGGCCAGGATATCGGGCTTGCCGTCTCCGTTCAGATCAACTGCTACGGCTGCTCCACCCACTGACAGGTTGAACAGGTCTTTAGGTACCACATAGCTGCCGGTGTTGACAGAGGTAAATGTCCCGTCGCCGTTTCCGTAGAAGATGCCTGCAAAGCCATAAGGGCTGAACATCGCCAGGTCCACATTGCCGTCGGCGTTGAAGTCGGCCGCTGCCACGGTTGCCCCGCCATTGATGTCCGAGACGACAGTCATAATAGCCGGCGCTCCAAAGGTGCCGTCGCCATTGCCGAGCAAAATGGCAAGTTCGTCTGTTTGCGCGTTGATAGCACCACAAACAACGGCAAGATCGAGCTTGCCATCTTTGTTGAAATCGGACAGGATCAGGTTGGTGGGATTGGCAGGCGTGGTGACGAGGATGGGCGCTTTGAAGGTGCCGTCACCGTTGCCGAGGAAGACTTCAACCTGGCTTGCGGCTCCAACGCCGAAGACGTAGGTGTTGTTGATCACCACCAGGTCAGGGTTGCCATCGCCGTTGAGGTCGGCGATGGCGGCAATCTGCGGTCCAAAGTTGAAGTTGATGGCGGTCGCGCTGCTTGCAGTTGTGGTGATGAGTGGAGTTCCAAAGGTGCCGTCGCCATTGCCGGGAAGGACCGCGAAGCCCTGACTGTAGGGTTGGGTAATTGTAGGGCCGCCGGCCTGTTCGTTGAAGGTGAATATCAGGCCTGCTTTGCCTCCCTTGCTGAAATTGGTGATCTGCAGGCCGTTGACGGTAATGCCATCGTCGAAGTCTCCGGCAGGCGCGATCTGCGGGAAGGCGTGCGGAGTCGGGGTAGGGAATGTACCGTCTCCGTTGCTGATTGCGGTGAAGTAAATGGGAACCCCATCTTGACTATTGCCGCGATAAATACCGCTCTCGGCAAATACGAGATCGGCTTTGCCGTCTCCGTCGATGTCTCCGACGGCGTAGGTGCTTGCAGCGGCGGTGTTGGCGCCGGTAACGGTTGTCCCATTCAGCACGAAGCTTGCCGGTCCGGTAATTGTCGAGACGAGGCTAAACGAGCCCTTCCCCGTGCCGAGCTGGACGGTAAACGTGGGTACGACTGTGTCCGGGTAGCCATAGGGGGTATTGACTGTGTTGGTGATGAGATCGAGCGTGCCGCTGCCGGTCACATCGGCAAGGTTGTTGCCGGTGTAGGCGCCAAATCCGATTTGAGGCGCGCCCCGGAAGGTTCCATCGCCGTTGCCCATGAGGGCATACGAGAGATTTGGCGAGCCGTCGTCGCCGGCAAACACTCCGCCATCGCCCAATCCGACAAAAATGTCGGCATTTCCATCTCCGTCGAGGTCGCTGACCGAAATAAATCCATCGGTGTCGATTGTTGCGTAGCTCTGTCCCTCCGTAAACGTGCCATCCCCTTTGCCGATCCAGATTGAGATGGTGGAGCTGTTGTTGAGGACCAGATCGACCTTGCCGTCGTTGTTAACGTCGCCGCTGGCGAGACTCACACCAAAACCCGATAAGGGGTCTTGGTAGTAGGGGAAAGCCGGGGCAGAGACAGGCGTAAAGGTGCCATCGCCGTTGCTGAGCAGGACCAGGCCGTTCGAGCAGATGACATCTCTTTTGCCGTTGCCCCGCAGGTCTGCCGTAATCAGGTTGGTGATGGGCGTGTTGCCGGCGCTCGAATAGCCGGGCAGCGTAGGCGCAGCAAAACTCTTCGCGGCTTTGAAGGTGCCATCACCGTTGCCCAGCAGGACAGAGATTTGCTGGTCGCCGGAGACGGCGACAATGTCCAAATTGCCATCGCCGTCTACGTCGTCAATCACGGCAGCCTGGGAGTAGTTGCCGGCGATGGGGTAGTTTACGGCTGTCTTGAAGCTGCCGTCGGGGTTGCCGAGCATGACGGTGACGTTGGCGGCGCTGGCCAGGGGATTGGTGGTGATTACTAAATCCCCGTTGCCGTCTTTGTTCAAGTCTGCAGTCGCCAGGTTCCCGGCGGCGGAATATTGAAAAGAGGAAATGTTGAAATTCGTTGTGCCCACCATCAGGTACACGCCCTCAACAAACGTGGGAGCAATCAGACCAAGACCGGCATAAACGTAGACTCCGGAGGTTGTTATCCCCACGAATAGACCTGGCCTCGAACCGAAACCAGGGGTTGGTTGTATAGCACAACCTGACTTGAACACGTCGGGGGTGGTGGTCAACTGCGCTTCCGAATGCAGCACCCGCTCATAATCTGGGGTCAATCCTGTTTCCGTATAGGTGATCGAGCTTGCTGAGTATGTGTAGTTGCCGGTAGCCAGGGTAAGCGTGCAGTCCGACTCGCGGCCAAGCGCAAGCGCTCCCGAAGGGGAAGTTATCGTAGTGAAATTGCCTGCAAAGTCGGCATTGCCGGTCATGCCGTTCGTGCCGGTAAGCCTGGGCTTCGCATGACGACGTGCCACTCGCGATGGCTTCTGGCTGACTACCTGTGCATTCAGCGAGAGCCCCTGCGCGAGAACGATCGCCGCAAGAACGCAAGCGGTCACAGCAGCGGGGACCACAGACACGACCTTCCGTATCCAATGGCAATCCGGCTGAACCCGGACTTGTAATTTGGCGATGCGCCGGTGGAAATTAGGCAAAGACAGGCGGGAGAACTGGCTGAATATAGATCGGGACAGGCTCACCATTTCACGACTCCTGGGAAACAATTTAGGTCTGGCGTAGAGCGGGCCTCCGGATGAGAGCCGGAAACCGATGGTGCAGCCGATACGAACCTGAAAGAGAACGGAGTTTGTTCCATCGGCCGAGTTTGGATTGCGCCGCTTGGGGGGCGGTTGAGGATCGCCTGCGCTTCGGTCGACTGAACCAGAGGGAATCTACTGGCCGTGAGCGTAGATTATGCCGCGGTGAGATTGCAAGTGAATTGTTGAGTCACAATTAAACTCGCTGCAGATGCGCCCGTTCGCCGGCCTGTCCGGCGATTTTCGACAGGGCAATCGCGTTCGAATCTTCGAAGGCAGGTGCGTGCGTGGACTCCCGCATGACAGCCGGTCTGGAGACCGGCGCTACGATTTTCGGCGACCTGTGAGAGATGCGGGGCTAGCTGAGGCCAGACATGACCAGCATTCGCGGTTCGGTCATTTCTTCAATGGCTGACCTTATGCCTTCGCGGCCTAGTCCCGAATCTTTTACGCCGCCGTAGGGCATGGGGTCGAGACGCCAGGCGGGGGTGTCGCCGACGATCAGCGCGCCTACTTCCAATTCGCGATAGGCGGTGAGAATGCGGCCGGCGTCGCGGGTGAGCAGGCCGGCTTGCAATCCGTAGCGGGAGTGGTTGACGTCGGCCAGGGCTTGCTCGAAGTCGTCGTAGGGCTCGACCAGGACTACGGGACCGAAGGCTTCTTCGTCGCGAATCTTCATGCCGGGCTTGGTCGCGGTTAGGATAGCGGGGGTGACCAGGGAGCCGGCTCGCTCGCCGCCGGCGATGAGCTTGGCGCCGGCCTCGACGGCTTCCTTGATCCAGGCTTCAACGCGCTCGGCATCGGCCGCGCGGATGAGCGGGCCTACTTCTGTGGCTTCTTCCGAGGGGTCGCCGGAGACCAGCTTGGCGGTAATTTCGACCAGCTTCCAGAGGAAGGTCTGGAAGATTTTGCGCTCGACGAAGACGCGCTGCACGGAGATGCAGGACTGGCCTGCAAAGCCGAAGGCGGCGTGGGCGGTGCGCAGCGCGGCTTCGTCCAGGTCGTGCCAGTCGCTGTGGACGATGAGGGCGGCGTTGCCTCCGAGTTCGAGCAGGACGCGCTTTCGCCCGGAGTGGGCTTTCAGCTCCCAGCCGACCTTGGCCGAGCCGGTGAATGAGACGAGCTTGATGCGGTCTTCCTTTTCGGCCAGCCACGCGGTGTCGGCATTGGAGAGCGGAAGGACGGCGAGTGCTTCGACGGGCCAGCCGGCCTTGAGAATGACTTCTCCCAGAGCGAGGGCGGTGAAGGGGGTCTGCGGGGCGGGCTTGAGCAGAATGGGACAGCCGGCGGCGATGGCCGGAGCCAGCTTGTGGGCTACGAGATTCAGGGGAAAGTTGAATGGGGTGATGGCCAGAATGGGGCCGACAGGGAAGCGCTGTACCAGTCCCCAGCGGCCTTCGTTGCCTTCGGTCAGGTCGAGAGGCAGGCTCTCGCCGCCCAGGCGCGCGGCCTCTTCCGCCGCGGTTTTGAAGGTGAGGGCGGCGCGATCGACCTCGGCACGGGCCAGGCGCAGGGGCTTGCCGGCCTCGGCGACGATGAGCTTGGCAAAACGGTCCTTCTGATCGAGGAGCGAAGCGGCTACGTCTTCGAGAATCTCGCGGCGTTTCCAGCGGGGCAGGGCGCGGGTGCGGCGAAGGCTGGCAACCGCATGGTTGACGGCTTGGCGGGCGTCGGCGCGGGTGGCAATGGAGACGCGGCCGACGAGGCCCTGATCCCAAGGCGAACGGACTTCGAGGGGATCTCCGTCGATCCACTCCTTGCCGCATAGCAGAAAGCCGGTTTGTGTTCCTGGGCGCATCTTCATGGCGGGTCGCTCCTGTTGGAAGAAGGCTGCACTTCTGATGGTAAATCTCCGCCGTGGGGCCAGCGCGGAATTGCAGAGGCAGATGGCATGGCAACAGTTTCGATCTGGTGCAGCGGGAAGGAGGGCGTTCGCAGCGGCCCTACGGGACGCGAATGCGAGACTGGGGCGCTATCCCCGGATTCCCCCTTCGCTGTGCTCAGGGTCCATCCGGGGCTATTTTCGTTTCTTCCCTCCGGGAAGACGGCTGATGCGCTTCAGGAAGAATGCCGGCGTTCGCCGGGAAGATGGAGGCTTAGACTGGGAATGCATGAGATCTACGCGTAGGGAGCATCTGCTTGCACTGGGCGCGGCGGCTTTGGCTTCGAGACTTCCCTGCTGGGCGGGCGGGCAGGGATCGAGCGGCGCCGCGTCGCCTACGCTGCGTGATGCCGCCGCTACGGCGGGCCTGGTCTATGGGTCTTGCAGCGACGAACAATTCGGCAACCAACCGGCGGCATATCAGGCGCTCTTCCTCTCGCAGTGCGCTCTCTATGCGGGCATTCTTTCGTGGCAGGGTCTTGCGCCCGACGCTACGCATGAGGACGATCGACGCGACCCCAACGTCTTAGTTGCGCTGGAAGCCGGACTCAAACTTACCGGTGCGCACCTGCTCTGGTATGAGCACACACCGGCTTGGCTCGAAACGCTTTCCAGAGTGCAGGCCCGGCAGGCGGCGGCTGCGCATATCCAGCGCATCGCGGGCTTTTATCGCGGCAAATGTTTTTCATGGAATGTGGTCAATGAAGCCATCAATCCACGCGAAAATGCTGCTGACGGCCTGCGCGTGAACAGTCCGCTGCTGCGCGCGCTGGGTCCCGATTACTTTGAGGCAGCCTTTCGCGAGGCGCGAGCCGCAGACCCTGGAGCGCTGCTGCTCTATAACGAATACGATCTGGAACTGGATGCGCCGGATCAGCAGGCGCGCCGCACCGCGCTCTTCCATCTGCTCGACCGGCTGCAGAAAGCGCAGGTTCCCGTTGATGGCGTGGGGTTGCAATCGCATCTGAAGTTGGCGCGAATGGGCGAGTTTCACGAGAAGACTTACCGCGGGTTTCTTCATGACCTGGCGCAGCGGGGATTGAAGATTGTCATCACCGAGCTCGATGTGGACGACCGCGGCGCGCCTGCGGCTGCCGAGGAACGGGATCGCGCTGTGGCGGATGTGTATGCGCGCTTTCTTGCCGTCGCGCTTGATGAGCCTGCTGTGGCGGCGCTGGTGACTTGGGGCCTGGTTGACCCGTATAGCTGGCTGAATCACACCAAGTACTTTACCCAGTTTGTGCGCGCCGATGGGCTGCCGCAGCGGCCGCTGCTGTTCGATGCGGACTTTCGTCCCAAGCCTGCGTTTGACGCGGTGCTGCACGCGCTGCAGCAGGCGCCCAGGCGGCATTGAAGCATTTTCGGAGACAGTGTAGCCCCTGAGTTTTATTGGTATCCCACCCTTTCCGCAGAAAAAAGCGGAAAGGATGGGGCACGGAGCGCTTTAGTAAGAACAAAAATATCCTGAAAGTGCGCACGATTCACGCGGCGGTGGCAATGGCGGCAGCGCGGCGGATTGCGACTACGGTGATGTCGTCGGATTGGCCGAACTGCTCGGCTGCTTGGGCTATTTCCGATGCGGGTCTCGTGGAGAGGTCGCGGGCGCGGTCGAAGCCGAAGAGCTCGCCTTTTTGATTTTGCGCTTCGACCACGCCGTCGGAGTAGAACGTCAGACGGCTCCCATGTGGAAGGTGGAGCTGCGCGGTTTCGTAGGCAGCTGCGGCGAGGACGCCGAGCGGCAGGGCGGCGGGCAGCGCGATTTCGCGGCCGTCTAAATAGGGTGACAGATGGCCGGCGTTGGCGATTGTCACCCAGCCATCGGCGGTGATTTGAGCGGCCAGCGCTGTTGAGAAGCCGCCGTGGGTGCGGCCGAGAAGGCGTTCGTTGAGCTGGCAGAGAACCTCTGACGGGGACTGGCTATAGGAGGCGGCAGTGCGGATTGCGCCGACAAGCACGGAGACGAGCATGGCGGCGGGCAGGCCTTTTCCGGCTACGTCGCCAAGGACAATGAGCAGGCCGCCGCGGCTGTCGGGAAGGATCTGAAAGAAGTCGCCGCCCACCTGCTGCGCGGGCTGGTAAACGGCCTCGACAGTGAATCCGGGAATGGACTCCACTGCTTCGGGCAAGATGACCTGCTGGACTTCGCGAGCCGCTTCGAGTTCACTTTCGAGCAGGGCCTGCTGGCGGCTTTGGCGATTGGAACGGAGCAGGATGATCAGGGCGAGAGCGAGGGCGGAAAGAATATCGAGCAGCGTCTGCAGCCATATCTGGAATGGTCCGGCCTGCAACCACTGTGTGGACCTATAAAAGTACCAGGCGGGCGTGCGGATGGCTGGAATCTGCGCCGCTAGATATGCGCCTGTCGAGAAAATCAGGTAGATGCTGGAAAGCAAGGCGGGAATGAGCAGGATGCCGGCCTCGCGGTTGCCACGGCGCAAGTGCACGAGCAGGATTCCAGGCAGTACGAGGGTGACGAGGATGATCCAGGGTATTGACCAGGCTAGATACTGATTGATCGTCATTATTCCCAGGGATTCCCCGAGTTTCGAATATACGTAGGTAACGCAAACCAGAGCGAGGAACAGCTGGAAGCGCCAATCGATGCGCTGGCGGATGAAGGCGAAGTACATGCGCGCGAGCAGATAGGGAATTGCCAGACCGGGAACGGCGTAGATGGCATACCAGCTTGCCGGGTACGTATGGAACATTCCGTACAGATTCAATGGGACGAACATGGTTTGTGCCAGACCAAGCAGGAAGAGCCAGAGGTACTCCTGCTGGCGGCGCTGCGATGTGTAAAGCAGCAGGGCTCCGAGGCTGAGTGCGGCGCTGATCAGGGCGGAGAGCCAGCCGAGAGCATGCTCACCGATGGCAGCGAGCCAGATGTGCTCATGCAGCGAAGCCTGCTGGCCGAGGGTCAAGTTGGTGGGGAAAAAGCCGGGGAATGCGTTCGACCATTCATTGGCAGCGACGTGGACGCGGAGCGCAATGACAAACGAGCCGGTGCGAATTTGGTCGTCCGGAATGCGTGCCAGGAGCCGGGCGCGATAGAAACCAGGCTTGAACGGGACCACCTGGCCAACTTGGATGAGCTTCACGCCATTCGAGTAGATGTCGAAGGCAGCGGAGATGAAAAACTCCTGCAGGGCCAGCCCGGTTTGTGTCGGATCGACCTTGACATGAAGACGATACCAGACCACCTCCTGGGGAACGTTGGGATAGAGATCGTGGAGCGACTGCCGGGACGGAGTGAAGGGCAGCCATTTCGAGTCGTCGAAATCTGGGCTGGCGTAGGCGGGGTCGTCGCCTCCGTGAACCAGCCAGGTGGCGTCGAGATCGGTGGGCTGGCGGAGGTTGGTTGCATCAAAACTTTGCGCGGCGGCGTGGTACGAGGCGAGCGCGAATACCATCGCCAGAAACACGATGGGGATCGGCAACCGAGGCAGGCGCGCGAATCGCCAACGAGCCATGAGGCAAGCCATAGGACTTCAGACCCTCCAAAGGAGACTTTTCCAAGCTACCACCGCCGTGCAGCCGAGTCCCAGATGAATTTTGAGGCTGCAAATATCCTGCCTCGCGGGCCGAGATTGGTCCGTCTCCCTACGCCTGTAGACCTTAGTAACTTACCGGCGGGGTGATGGCGATTTCTGTAAAGAACCCCAAACGGGTCAGGAGTTCCCCAAAATGGGGCATTGCCCATTCCCAGTGGTGGGATTTCCATTGGTTTGGGGGGAACTGTGCCCAGAAACTCTACGGCTCAGTTTCCGGTTCTGGCGGGACAATGAAGCGCAGCAACGCAGACCGGGTGTTTATTTCCCGGGCGGTCACCCTCACCATGGCGGTGTGCGGGGTGGTTGCCGGCTATCTGCTGGGCTGCGTCCTCGCGGTTCAAATTGCTGAATATAGCCTGGATCAATACGCCAAGCTCATGGTGATGCAGGAAGACACTTCGTCCGTCGAGGCGCGAAGCCTTCTGGGCACGCTGAAGGGCTCGCCTTATCCCTCCTGCTCCGACGCTGAGATCGCTTACTTCCGTGAGATGGTCTTCCGCTCGGAGTATCTGAAAGATGCGGGGCGCATTTTGGACGGAAAGATTGTCTGCTCGGCAACCGAGGGCCGCCCGAATCGTTCGATCGGGCAATTCAGGGCAAGTTCGAAGCAAAAAGACGGCACCATCGCCTACAGCAATCTTCTTCCCCTCAAAGATGCTCACCTGAAGCGTCCCGGCCTGCAGCTCGGCACCGCCTACGTTGTGTTCGGCTCGAACACTCCGACGACTCTCGACTCAGTTCCCATGCACCTGATTGTGACCACCAAAGACGGCAGCGGCCAGCAGCCTGACGCCCCGGTCGACAATGCTGCCGGGGGCAAGGCGCCCGACCTGACCACGGAGCGAACGGTGCGCTTCGGGGACACGCTCTACGCGACCCGATGCTCGAATCTCTATGCGACCTGCCTGACGGCGTCTGCAACTGTTCCTGAAGCTCAGAACGGAGAGCGGACGACGATTGCGGAAAGCATGGTGCTGGGATGCATCGCGGGCGCATTGCTGGGAATTGGCTTCTCCATGATGTATCGCCGCAGCAGGAACCAGGAGCAGCAGCTTCGCCGCGCCATTGCTCGCGATCAGTTGGAGGTGGTTTATCAGCCGATTGTGAACCTAGCCACCGGGGGCATTGTGGGGGCAGAAGCACTGACGCGATGGACCGATGAAGAAGGCACCGAAGTGGACCCGGATGTCTTTATCAAGATTGCCGAGGAGCAGGGTTTTGTTGCGGAGATCACGCGGATGGTGGTGCGGCGCGCCTTGCACGATTTCGCGGAGACATTCAAGAACCGCCCTGGCTTTCGCCTCAGCTTCAACGTGGCGGGATCGGACCTTACCGACCCAACATTTCTGCCCATGCTGGACGAATCGGTGAAGCGCGCCAAGGTGAAATCCAAGTGCCTGGTCATCGAGATCACCGAACGTTCCACCGTCGCCAGCGTGCAAGCCATGGATACCATCCGGGCATTGCGGCGCATGGGCCATAGCATCCATATCGACGACTTCGGCACCGGCTACTCGAATCTGGACAAGCTGCTCTATCTGTGGGCTGACACCATCAAGATCGACAAGGCGTTCACCAGGGTGATCGGCACGGAGTCGGTCACGGTGGCGATTCTGCCGCAGATTCTTGAAATGGCCAAGTCGCTCAACCTTGAAGTGGTGGTAGAAGGCGTGGAAAACGACCGCCAGGCCAACTACTTCTTCCCTACTCAGGAGCAGCGCATCTTTGGCCAGGGCTGGCTCTATGGACGTCCTGTTCCGGCTCGGGAATTCATCGCTCTGCTTGCCGCCGATTCGAGCAAGGATTCCGTTGCCGCGAAGAAACCGGTGGCGAGTAGCGGCGGGGGCCGCACGTTGCAGATGCCGGGACCCAACCTGGCGGCCACTCGGGCCAAGGCCTGACGGGATTCAGGGACAACCGAAAGTGCCTGGTTGGGTTGAAACGCCAGAAGAGTCGCCCGCAGGGGCTAAAGCCCACGTCGATTTTGGGCATTTTGCGGCACGACTGAAGTCGTGCCCTGACACTTCTTGCCTCTTCCGGTGAGTTTTTCCGCAGCCTGTGAAGCCCAACATTTTTGGGGTGATCAAATGTCAGGGCTGAAGCCCTGCCCTACCAAGCAATTCAGGCGGCGGTGGCGATGGCCGCAGCGCGCCGGATGGCGACGACGGTAATGTCGTCCGATTGGCCGAACTGGATTGCAGCGTCGACGATGGCGGCGGCGGCCTGGGTGGAGATGGCTTTGGCTCGGTCGAAGCCGAACAGCTCGCTTTTCTGATTCTGGGCCTCGACTACGCCGTCTGAGTAAAAGGTGAGGCGGCTGTCGTGCGGCAGGTGGAACTGCGTGGGTTCGTAGGCTGCATTGGCGACGACGCCGAGCGGAAGGGCGGGGTGGAGTTCGACTTCGCGGCCGTCCAAATACGGCGACAAATGGCCGGCGTTGGCGATGGTCACCCAGCCGTCGGCGGTGATGTGCGCTGCCAGTGCGGTTGAGAAACCCCCGTGGGTGCGGCCAATAAGGCGATCGTTGAGCTGGGCCAGAACCTCTTCCGGCGATTGGCTGTATGCGGCGGCGGTGCGGATGGCGCCGACCAGCACGGAGACCAGCATGGCGGCGGGAAGGCCTTTCCCGGCTACATCGCCGACAACCAGGAGCAAGCCGCCGCGGCTGTCCGGGAGGATCTGGAAGAAGTCGCCGCCGACTTGCTGGGCGGGCTGGTAGACGGATTCGATGGTAAAGCCGGGGACGGTCTGAACGGCGTCGGGAAGGATGACTTGCTGCACTTCGCGGGCGGCGGCGAGTTCGCCTTCCATCACTGCCTGCTGGCGGCTCATGCGGGTGGAGCGAAGGACCATGATAATGGCGAGCGAAAAGAAGAAGGTCATGCCGCTGATGTCGTCCAAGTTAAGGCTGAAGATGCCGACGCGGAGTGAAAAGAGTAGTCGCAGGGCGTTGCTGGCGCTGTGCAGCGGAGGGATCCGAACGAGCACATCGATAGCGAAGAGGGCATAGAGTTCCATGGAAAAGAAAAACAAAGGAATGAGGAGAATGCCCGCCTCGCGATTGCCACGCCGCATTTCCCGCCACACCAGCGAGGGAAAAATGACTCCGATGACGATCCCAAAAGGGAGCCAGAAGAAATCGCCGAGGATGACGGGCAGGGCGCCATAAAGACGCGCGGATTCCAGGGCTAATTCAATGAGCAACGCAACGATGATCAACAGCCAAAGCAGCCGGCTGAATCGCTTGCGCAGAAATGCCTGGACAATGAGCAGGATGGTGAGTCTCTCGGCGAAGTTGATAAGCACCGTAAGAGTCCACCAGCTTATCGGCATATTGTTCGTCGCAACGCTGACTCTCGAAGCCGATTCAGTTGCGCTGCAGGCTCCCAGCAGGAAGATCCAGAGATATTCAACATGGTCCCGTTGTGCGATGAAGAGAGCGAGGGCCACCAAGCCCACTCCCATGGCGAGAAGGTCCGCCAGGATACCCGCTGCGTTCTCGCCGATCATGTTGAGCAAGTTCTGGTTGCGCAAGGCGCTCTCATCGCCCACGATGAGCACGTTTGCCACGAAGCCGGGGTCATCATGGCTTGTCCACCCGCTTCGCGAGGTGCGAGCCCGAATGGCGATGATCAGGGAACCTGTGCGCAGTTGCGCTTCTGGAATGCGCACGATTATGCGGGCGGTGCGCGTGTAGGGCACAAAGGGCTCCACCTGACCGGATTCCATCAGTTTCTCGCCGTTGACGTAGAGCTCGAACGCGCGGGAGATGTAATAGGCCTGCAAGGCCAGCTCAGTCTCTTGAGCGGAAACCTTGATGTGGAGACGGCGCCAGACGATGGGTGCCTCCTGGTGGGGGAAATACTGGCTCAGCGGGGTTTTGTTATCGACGGGAAGCCACTGGGAGTCGTCGAAATCGGGCCGGGCGTATGCGGGATTGTCGCCGGCCTGGACGACGCCAACGGTGCCGATCTCGATGGGGTGATGGAGGGCGGTGGCGTCAAAGGTCTGAGCGGAGGCCCGACGGGCAACGAAACCGATGGCCAGGCATGCGGCCAGAGACAAAAGCGGGATGAGCGGCCAGTGCAGGCGCGCCAATTTTGAATGAGCTGTGCGGCAAGCCATGGGAGTCCAGAACCTCCACGAGAGCATGATTCCAGGGGGCTAATTCACCCTAACATCTGCGTGGGGTCTGCCGGGATATAAAGTGCTGTGCGCGGCTGGGCGCTAGGAAGCAGCCAATGCGGAGAGGCTCTCAGCGCGGGTTTGATCGATGGGCAGCAATGAGTCGGTCTTGGTGAGTTGCAGCAGCGACAACACGCGAGGAGCGACTCCGCAGAGACGCAGCGCGCCGCCCTTCTCATTGAGCGTGCCGTAGGTGAAGATCAGCAAGCCGAGGCCAGCGCTGTCCACATAATCCACTCCGGTCAGGTCGATGACTATCTTGGTGAAGCCATCGGCAATGGCTCCATGGACCTGGGAATCGGCTACCTTGAGGGAGGTTCCGAGGGTCATGTTTCCTTCGAGCGTAATTACAGCCGTCGCTTGCGGCAGTTTTTCAATCGTGGCGTTGACATGCATTGCGAAATTGTACTCGACCAGTGGATGAAAGCAAACGGAATGCGCAGGAAATGGCGAGAATTCTCTTCTCTTCATTCTCGCGCCGGTGCTCCGACCGGCGGTTCACGAGCCCGGCGGATGGAGACGCGATAAAAGACGGGCCATCTCAGAGGCAGTTGAGGTATATTGGCTGGAATCCGGAAAACCGGAGGGAGTGTGTTCTGGAAAAGGACGCACCGCAAGGAGACAATTGTGGCTGAGATACCTGGAAACCAAGGCACCCCAGAAAATCCCGTCGGCGGGTCTGCGCCGCAACAATATCAACCTGTCGCTTCGGGGTTTCAACCGGTCTCGGCGCAACCGCCTGCTCCGCCGGCAAAGTCCGGCGGCAACGCAATGAAGATCATCCTGATCATCCTGGGTATCTTCGCTTTCCTGATCCTGCTGGTGGTGTGCGGGCTTGCCTACGCGTGCCACAAGGTCAAGCAGTCCTTCCATACGGACAGCAAAACCGGCGAGACAACCGTGAGTATACCGGGCATGTCGATGAGCGCGGACTCCGGCATGAAATTTACATCGAGCGAGCTGGGGGTGGACATCTACCCTGGCGCAGACACCAGCAAGTCAGGGAACATGCGCATGAACATTGCCGGGAACTCGGTGGTAACAGCGACCTTTACGACGCCGGACAACAAGGACCAGGTGATCCAGTTCTACAAGGAAAAGCTGGGGAGCGACTCAACCTCGATGGAATTCGGCGACAGCGCTATTCTCACCGCGAAAAAGAGCGAACATGAATCGATAACGGTCACGGTCACGGAGGGGGCGAATCAGGCCGCTGGCAAGACCCAATTCGTGATTCAGCATACGACGGTTACAAAGACCAATTGAAGGTGCTCGCCTCATTTGCCTCCCACCCTTGCGGCGATGATTCTGCCGGACCCCGACCCAGAGGGTACCCCGGCACCGCGTTCTTGTTCTTGCGGCAAGCGTGGGTGGCACAGAGGCCGTTGCCCCATCCTTCTGAGCGAATCGAAGTGGAGTCGAAGAACCTGCGCTTCGAAAGCTCCTGTCGAAAGGACGGGGAACCCGCCTCAGTGATTGGGAAAGAAGAACATGAGCCCAACCAGGATCATCATTCCGCCAATTGTGCAGAATAAGAGTCGTCCCATCCAGGTTGGGATCCTCTTGTCAGAGGGGGAACCGCCTGCTCTGGCGGCGTAGAACATCTTGATAAAGAATGAGAGGACGATCGCTGCGATTCCCACGATAATCGCTGTGATCGCTCGTCCCTGGTCCATCTCCTTGATCACTCGATCACCTTTCCGAACACCGATGACCTATCTTCCTGGCACGGACGCTAATACCGCTGCAAGAACTCCGGATCGACAGGATTCTCAAACAGCGAGGCGTCGCGCGTCACAATGGTCAGGCCTGAGGGTGTGACGAAGTAGCGGCGCTTGTCTTCTACCGGGTCGTAGCCGATGACTGTGCCTTCGGGGATATGCACGTCGCGGTCGATGATGGCCTTGCGGATGCGGCAGTGGCGGCCGATGTTGACGTGGGAGAAGATGATGCTGGCGTCGACGTCGGAGTAGGAGTTGACGCGCACGTCCTGCGACAGCACCGAATTCGACACCGAAGCGCCGGAGATGATGACGCCGGCGGTGATGACGGAATTAACCGCCATGCCGGTGCGGCCCGGCTCGCCGAAGACGAACTTGGCCGGCGGATACTGGCGCACGCGGGTGCGGATGGGCCAGCTTTTGTCATAGAGGTTGAAGGTCGGCGACACGGAGCACAGGTCCATGTTGGCGTCGTAGTAGGAATCGAGCGTGCCCACATCACGCCAGTAGAGAGCCTGCTGCTTGTTCTCGTCCACGAAGCTGTAGGCCATCATTTTCTTCGTGCCCAGCAGGTTGGGCAGAATGTTGTGCCCGAAGTCGTGCTTGGAGTGCGGATCTTCGGCGTCCGCGATCAGCGCCTTCAACAGAGTTTCAGTGTTGAAGATGTAAATGCCCATCGAGGCGTCGACGGCATTGGGATTGAAGGGCGAACGGAAGCTGGTAGTGGCCGGCTTCTCCTGGAATGCGATGACCTCTCCGGTTGCCCCCACTTCCACCACGCCGAACTGCTTTACCTCGTCGGGAGAGATGGGCAAAGTGGCGATGGTGATCTCGGCATTCTTCTCCTTGTGATAAGCCAGCATGCGGCTATAGTCCATTTTGTAGATGTGGTCGCCGCCCAGGATGATCATGTGCTTGGGCTGTTCGCTGCCGATGGAGTAGATGTTCTGGTAAACAGCATCGGCAGTCCCCATGTACCAGGCGGAACCGGTGCGCTGCATGGGCGGCAGAATCTCAAAGAACTCACCCAGTTCCTGGGCCATGATGCCGGTCCAGCCTTCGCGGATGTGGCGATTGAGAGACAATGCTTTGTACTGCGTGAGGATGTAGACCCGGCGCAGGCCGGAGTTGATGCAATTCGAGAGCGTGATGTCGATGATGCGGTAGTGTCCGCCGAAAGGGACTGCTGGTTTGGCGCGGTCGCGGGTAAGCGGAAACAGCCGTTCTCCTTGACCGCCGGCAAGCAGTACTCCGAGTGTGTCTCTCATATCCATCGAACCTTGCCTTTTTCCTGCCGCACCGGGGGGGAAATTCGGAGTGAGCCTGGTACCGCTATTCGATACCTTAACTTTTCCAGCGCCACTTTTCCACAGCCGTCACCGAACGGTGGAGAATACCACATGGAGATGAAGTTGGCAGCCTCCGACCTTTCATTCGAAGCATTTTAAGGCGTATTAGGAAAAGATGTAGCCGTTTTGAATGGCGTGCAAGGTCGTCGCTCCTTGGGGTCGCGCCGACTTGAGAGTGCTGCTTTCTGACTACAGTATTTCCTAATCCGCCGTAGTTGAGCGAGGTTGGATAGGGCCGCGCATTGTTCATAGACAGAAAGATGCGACCAGACTGCTAGGGCCATCCAGTGCGTTGGATGGCCCTAGCGCCGATAAAGATTGACGAGGCTTACCGCTTCTTCTTGAACTTGTATTCGACGCCAACGGAAATGGCGAAATTGACATCGAACTGGCTCGTGTTTGGTGGGTAGTGGATGCCGTAGTGGGTCATCACTGCGTCCGGCGTGATGCGAAAGACCCAGTGTTCGGAGCGGTTCAGGTCCATATGGCCGCCGATGATGGCCGCGGGAGCGATCTGATCATTGTAGAAATCCACGGTCTGGGGAGAGTTTCCCAGCAGGTCGTGCGAGAACTCCCCATACGTTCCGCCCACCAGAGCGTGAGCGATAAGCGCGCCATGTTTGTTGTGGGGGCCAAGCCACTCCGCACCCGCCAGCGTCATGTACTCCGCCACAAACGGACCCTTGATTGCTCCTCCGCCGGGCTCGTCGTGGTTGATACCCGCGCCGCTGGTGCCTACATAGGCGCGAATCGTGCCCTCAGCGCCCCAATGTTTTGAGAACCAGTAGGAACCGCTCAGGTCGATTCCGCCCAGGTTGGAGCCTTGCAGCAGCGTGGGGCCGGCCTTCATGTGGTCATAAGCGAAACCCAGGTAAAGGTCGTAGCGGTTGTCGTAGCGCACCTTGGCGAGGGGATCGATAGCGACGTAAACGCCGTTAGTGGTGGTTGGGGCGGGGGTGGTTTGAGCGGCGGTGCTCTGAGCCTGTGCACGAACCCCGGCAGAGACAGCCAGGAGGGCAAAGACAACGAAAGAGGCGATAAATCTTACTCGGAAACGCATCAACACCAGCTTACAGGACCACGCCGACAGGGGACAACGCGAGAAGGGGCATTTGAGCCTGTTGTTTGCAGCAGGCCCTTTATCAGCTACGGCTCGCAATGATCCATCCAGCGCGCCCAGATCAAATAGCGTGCGGTCTTGAGGACTTCGACTGCCGCGATGGCACTCTGGTAAGCGGCGGACTCGGGCGAGAGGGGTGGAGCGGCGTGCCCGCTCCACTGCAATGGAAGCGAATTGAAGATGAGGCCGGCCCTGGGCAGATGGCTGGCGCTGCTGACCACCTCGGCTGAGCGCCATCCGTGCGCCTTCATAATGCGGACGGAATAGCAGGCGTTCTGGATGGTGTCCATGGCTTGCGGCTCCGCGAAGATGGCGGACTCTGGAATGCCCTGGGCCTCGGCGCTGCGCTCCATTACCTGCGCTTCGACAAAGTGGTTGTGGGCTGCGCCGCCGGTGAGGATAAGCCGCGGCGCTACGCCGCGCTTGTACTCATTCACGGCCTCGGTTACGCGGGCCAATTGCTCCGGCTTGGGGTTGCCGTCGCTGTCTGCCGGGCTGCCGAGAACGATGATGGCGTCAAAGCGGGTGAGCGCCGTGTTGGACGCGGGCGCAAGGCTGCGGGCCACGGCTGCCCAGACCAGCACGGCGAAGAGGGCGCCGCCGCCGGCAATGGCCAGACGCAGCTTCCAGCCGAGCGGTCTGCGGCGCGTCGGCATCCGGTGCGGACCGTGAGAGCCACGATGGGAGGTGCGGCGCGGAGTGCGGCGGGCAGCATTGCGGGGAACATTGCTGGGAGCCAAGCAGAATCTCCTCCAGCCTCTAGATTAAAGGAGGCTGGAGGGTCAGTTGGTGGGTTTTCCGGAGGACTCAGCCCAGGTCCGCGGGTGTATCCCAGGCGGAGAAGACAAAGTCCTTGAACGGCTTGCGGCTGCGTGGGGCAACTTCCTGAGTCCGGAACTGCTCGTTGGGCAGATCATGCGGATGACCTTGGTAGCCGAGGGCGATCACCGCGCCGATCAAGTAGTCGTCGGGAATTGCAAAAGCCTTGCGCGCAGCGCCCGCGTCAAATCCGGCCATCTGATGTGTGACGAGCCCCAGAGCCGCAGCCTGCAGCGTGAGGTAGGACGAAGCAGCGCCAAGATCGTAAAGCGCAACTCGGTTGGGAGTGTCGTTGTGGCTGAACTTCGTCTTGGCCGCATTGAGGATAAGCACCGGCGCGGACTTGGCCCACGCCTGGTTAAAGGCGCCGATCGAGTCGAAGATTTTCTTGTAAGCCTCCGAGCCGCGCGTGCCAACCAGGAACCGCCAGGGCTGCTCATTGTAAGAAGAAGCGGCCCAGCGCGCAGCCTCAAAGACTCTGGTCAGGTCGCCGTGGTCCACTTCGCGATCGGCAAATGAGCGCGGGCTCCAACGGGTATGGAACAGGGGCAGAACGCCCGCAACTTTCGGGGCATGTTTTACTTCGTTCATATCGGCGATAGATTCTGGCATTAGGGCTCCTTGAATTCCATATGAGTATTCGGTCGTTGGATTCAATGAAGGCAGCGAAAGTTTCCCGATGTCGAGGAACAGCGTGCCCCGAGAGAAGCCCTTCCAAGCAAGAAGCCCCAGGGCGGCTAAGCCTTCGGCCGCTTGTAGAACGGCGTAGGCACCTGCTTGGCGCGGGCGGTCTGGTTGGGGCGGACCTGGACGAGAACGTCTTCGCCGGATTGGGCGACGGCGGCGGGGACCAGCGCGTTGGCGATGTTGGTCTTCAGAAACGGCGCAGGCGAGCCGGATGTGATTGTGCCGATTGGCTGGCCTTCGAGATTCAAGACTGAATAACCGTCGCGGGCTATGCCGCGCTCGACCATCTCCAGGCCGATGAGCTTGCGCGCGGGGCCGCCGCTGGACTGGATTTCCTGGAGCGCCTTCCTGCCGATGAACTCGCCTTTGTCGAGCTTCAACCAGCGGTCAAGGCCGGCTTCGAGCACGTTGATCGTGTCAGAGATTTCGTGGCCGTAGAGGGCCATGCCGGCTTCAAGGCGCAGCGTGTTGCGCGCGCCCAAGCCGCAGGGGCGGATGCCGAACTCCTCGCCTGCCGCGAGCAGGTCATTCCATACTTTGACGGTAGTTGCTTCGTCGGCGGGCAGATAGACTTCAAAGCCGTCTTCGCCAGAGTAGCCGGTGCGCGCGATCATCACGTTGGGGATCCCGGCGACGGTGCCATAGGTGAACCAGTAGTTCTTGATGGCGGCGAGGTCGGTTTTGGTGAGTCTTTGCAGTGTGGCCAGCGCCTTCGGCCCCTGCAATGCGAGCTGCGAGTAGTAGGACGAATAATCGGAGATGTGAATCGATGGAAACGTGCCCACCTGCTGGCGAATCCACGCGTAGTCCTTGTCCTTGGTGCCTGCGTTGACGACGAGGAGATAGTCGTTGGGGCTGAGGCGGTGGACGAGGATGTCGTCGACGAATGTACCCTCCGGCGTTAGCAGCGCGGAGTAGTGGGCCTGGCCGTCTTTGAGGCGTGAGGCATCGTTCATGGTGATGTGTTGCACCGCGGCCAGAGCGCCCGGACCACGAAACTGGATTTCACCCATGTGCGAAACGTCGAAAAGGCCCACGGCGTTGCGGACGGCGAGGTGCTCGGCAATCAGCCCTCCGCCGGGGCACGGATACTCGACCGGCATGTCCCAGCCTCCGAAGTCGACCATCTTGGCCTTCAGGGCGCGATGGGTGGCGTTGAGCGGGGTCTTCTTCAATTCGGAGACGACGGCAGCGGCGGGAGTAGTCATTCGGCGATCCTCTTGGTACTGTGCTTACGATAGGGGATGAGGCAGGGGTTGGGTCAACCACTTGCGGAGATGCGATGAATCATGTGCGCGGTTTTGTGATGCTGTTAGCTGCTGGGTTCGCAGTTTGGAAGGGATGGAAGATCCATACCGGGACCTACGCGTGGATGGCGTATGGACTGGCCGTACTCGCTCTGGGGCTAGCCATCTGGCACCTGACGCGGAAAACCGATGCACGGCGCATGTGAGCTGAATGAATGTGAATTGCGCCGAGTCCGCGGAGGGCGAAGAGAAAGTGAGGAGCCGGCGATGGTGAATCTTTACAACCGCATTCAAGGCCGCAGCCTGGAGCGGCTGGCAGCGCTGAGCGACGGCATTTTTGCATTTGCCATGACGCTGCTGGTGCTGGATCTGCGCATTCCCTCAGCCGCGCAGGTGCATGGCGAACGGGAGCTGCTGGTGGCATTGGGCTCACTCGGCCCGCAGTGGGTTGCCTACGGCATGAGCTTCCTCACGCTTGGCATCTTCTGGGCGGGCCAGCAGACCCAGCTCAATCACCTCAGAGAAGGCACGCGCGACCTCACCTGGATTCACCTCGGTTTCCTATTCACCATCACCATGCTGCCGCTCTCGACTCGCCTGCTCGCGGAGTTCATCACCTACCGCGGCGCGCTGCTCATCTACTGGCTCAATATTCTTGCGCCGGGCGCGGTGCTCTATTGGAGCTGGAAATATGCCACGCGAAAAAGGCTGATCAAGGACGAAACGCCGCGCGAAGTAGCGGCCAGCATCTGCAGGCGGGTGGTAATCGCGCAGAGCCTTTACGCGGGCGGCGCGGCGCTCTGCGTGATCAACACCTGGGTGAGCATCGCCGCCATAGTGCTGGTGCAGTTGAACTATGTGCTGGCGCCGCGCTGGACCCGTTGGTTGGGATAAACGCGGGGTGTCGAGGGGATTGGATACGCGGTCTTTTTGTGGCTCGGAATCCCGCCCGTCGGGCGTGGTAGGCTTCCGAAATGGAATTCAGCTATCGGATTAGCGAGGCGGAATATCTGCGGGCATCGAGGCTCAAGCCACTGAGGAGCGGCGTTGCATGGGTCCTTAAGGCGGTAGCAGGGATCATCATGTTCTGGATTTGCATCTTTTTTGGGCTAATGGTGCTTTGGGCGGTGGTTCAGCGCAGCAGTTCCGTGTCCCACCAGCCGCCGGCGAATCATGTGGGCGCTGGGAAATTCCTCAACGCGGCTGTGCTGAATCTCGGACCATTCATTTTTCCATTCATTGTTATTGGAGGGGCAGCCATCTATATGCTTTTTGGGCTGGAGCCAATGCTCAAGCGCCGCGAATACCGAAGAGATGCTCGGATGCAGGGGCAATTCACTGCAACCATTGGGCAGGGTTCGATCTTGATCCGCGATGCTTACGGGGCATCTTCGCAGGCGAGCCCGGACGGTTACAAATCGTGGATCGAGTCCAACGGGCTGTTTGTCTTGCAGCTTCGCTCCGGCGGAAATGTCATCGTAAGCCTTGCCGGGCTTTCCGATGTCCAGCGCGGCGAACTGCGCAGCCTGCTGACCGCGACTCTACCAAAGAAGTAAGGCCAAATCAGCGGATCACCACAAAGCAACTTGTTTCCAGGATGCGTGTTATTACCAATGCGACGGTTGGGCGCCAAGCCCGGGCGCGGAGGTTATGGGAATGACTACGCTAGCGAATTTATTTGCGCTGATGGGTATCGAGCTGATCCGATTTGGCGGGCGGGGCGGCGGCGGATTTGTTTTCTTGCTGTTTGGGCTGGCGGCGATCGGCATAGTGGTCTGGGCGCTCACGCGGCCGGGCAGCAGTGAATCGGCAAAGAACTGAAGCGGCCGGATGCTCACTTGCGGCGGGCGCTGAGAAATGAAGTGACGCCCAGGTAGAGAAACACCAGCATCATCGCGGCGGAAACCACGAAAGCCTTGTCGTAGGGGCCGTGCAGATGGGGCGGCCGGCTGCGATACATGGCCGCGCCGAAGACCAGCATAAAGAGAAAAAAGAAAACGCCGGTAACTTCAAGCCACAAGATTCCGCCGACGCGCTTGAAGGGGCGCAGAAAGCCTCCGACCCCGTGCGCAACTCCGCGCGTGGTCTTTCCCGCGGCCTGGCCGGCGCTGCGAGATTGCACGGCAGACGCAGTTGCCGTTGCATGCTGACTGGCTGCGGCCTGGGCGCCGCCGGCTAAGCGCTGGCCTGCAATGCGCCCGGCGACGCGGAGTCCGATGCCGAGGGCGCGGCCGATGGATTGCGGTTTCATTTCGATTTCGATGGTAACAGCGCGGCTCTGGGTACGGCTTTCGTGGGATCGCGGGCAGTTGACGGTTGCTCTGAAGCGCCGTTGGAATTAAGGTAAAAGAGTCCTTTGCGCTGGCCGGCGCTTGCAAATGTCAGGTTGGCCTTCGCTCCTGGAGGTGCCCGTGACATCCCGTCTGCGCGAACTGATTCAGCAACTTGGCGAGGCAATCCACGAGTCGGTGGTCGAGAGCGATCAGATCGCCGGAGTGGTGCAGGACATCCGCAAACACGGTTTCGACGTGCTTCTGATGCTGGAGGCGACCATCGGGCTGAACGAGGTGGGTTCGAAGGACGGCGAAGAGGGCGTTCCTGCCGGGGT